>Ga0335085_10002648_pt1 | contig 32953 bp, 33 predicted proteins | sample Lox_Sample_45_FD_206712 | JGI IMG/M metagenome (GOLD analysis project Ga0335085, IMG submission 206712) | Soil microbial communities from Loxahatchee National Wildlife Refuge, Florida, United States - Lox_Sample_4.5 | ecosystem: Environmental > Terrestrial > Soil > Wetlands | place: USA... | reverse complement strand
GTAACGTTCGTCCACGGCGTAGAACTTGCCGCTCTTCGCCGAGGCGCTGGCGCCGATGAGGCGGAACCGCACGCTATCGAGGTCGAAACACCTCATCGACTTTTGGACTTCGTTCTCCTGATGATCCTCGAGCTTCCCCGGTGGGACATTGAGACGTGCGACACGGATGCCGGGATAGAGTCCCTGGAGAAGCGTGTTTTCGAGCTGCTCCTCCCGGGTTAATCGTGGCAATCGTCGCTTCGTCTGTCCCATCTCGTTGATGTCGAGCGTGACCACAGGCATTCCACTGAGCGTTTCACTTTGCATTTCCTCCTCCATTTCCATCCGGCACGGGACAGAGAAGGAGGCCGTTGCCGCCGGTCTCTTCGCTGTCCTGGGCCGAAAACGAGGTTCGGTTTCCGGTCAGGTTCCGCGAAGAACCGGACCAGGCTTGGTTGTTGAGGTGCGCTGCAACGGCTCGATTGCTGCCGTTGCTGCACGCTCTTCTCCTTTGTTTGTCCGGCAAGAACAAACCAGGAGTTTGCCGACTCGCCGAAGCGGGCCCAAACAGGCACACCCCGAGCGCGTCAAGCACTGATCCACAATTACTGGAGCTTGTGGACGGCTCTCACATGACCAACGTCAGTCAGTGACGAAACTCTGGCTATCCGGGCCCCGGGGGCCGCGCAACAGGTTCCTTGGTCAGCTTCGCCTTTTTGCTGGAAAAATCCGCCACGCCACGAAACTCCAGGACCACGAAGAAGCTGCGGCCGGTTTTGAGCGATTCGACAATTGCCTCGGCTTCGGTCGCGAATTCCTTGGAAAACTCCGGGAAGCCACTCGTACCCCCAGCTTTGGCTACAAAAAAGCGCTGGCCATCGACCCCATTGGCCCTCCCCAGACGAGGAACGCGCGCGCCGCGCGCCGTGTGCTCTGCCTGCAGTTCCTTCACCTCACCCGCTGTCTGTGCTCCTCCGATGCTCACGCTTCCACCCTCCTTTCCTTCGCGCACTGACCCTCGTTCGCTTGAATTCCAGTTGGTTAACGCCGGTCCTTGTCTAGCGCGCTCTGTTGCAAGAGCCCTGCTTCGTGATCGCCCACCATCTGCTGTTCGCCATACTCCGCGACGAGGAGTCCGCTCGGATTCACTTCCGATCGAGCGGTTTCGACCAGGCGCACGTTGTAGCGGCCGACGATCTGATCCGTGACCTCTCGTCCGCCCTTCACGCGATGGACTTCCTTCACGCCAAAAATGACGTAGGTCCAAGGAGTGCCTTTCACGTGTTCAATCGAGCGGATCTCGAAGTCGGAGATGATGTGGTCTTCAATGATCTTCCCCACGGTGTCCTCATCCCTAAGTTTGTTCATGGCCAGAGCGCGGAGGTTTGCCGTCATCAGGTTCAAAGCTTCCGCGAAATTGCGGTTCACCGTGTCCGGCGTGTAGACGAGGTAGCGCCCCAAGAATTGACGGACAACCGCCTTGCCCTCGAGGTCGGTCGGATCCACACCTAAGGCCACGTCTTCGGGACCGGCCTGCTTCGGCAAACTGCCCCGGGGAGTCCTCCCAACCACCGTGGCGTTGCCGTCTTGGTCCACCCGGATGACCGTGGGAGGTTGGGAACGCACGTAGATCGCAAATCCTAAGGAGGTCATAGCAAGGACGGCAAAGATCATGGCCAGCAGCATGGAGCGATTCGCGTAGGCGCGCAGCATGCCGTCGTATTCGTAGTACTTCGTATATCGCGGTACCTCAGAAAGTTGTTGGGGTCCGGCGATCCTTTTCATGCGCTATCCCCTCTCCTGGAGGCTCTTTCCGATAGAGTGCCCCGCATGCCACGCCAGTCGATGCGCCACGCTGAAAGTCCGATTGCCTCGCGGTGTCGTATATGCGCCGGCAGCAGCCGACGGGGCGGGTGTGTCCGCTGCGCCGGTTGCCGAGGACGCGCTGGTTTCGCTCGTTCCGTCAGGCGTACCGCTTGGACCACTCCATCCCGGTGCGCTCGGGAGCGGTGCCATAGAAGAAGCAGTGATCGCGGGAGCAAGCCCCCCGCTGCCCATACCTCCCGAGGGAGTGGGGGGCGCCGAGGGACTCCCAAGCGGGGCAGCGGAGGCTGCTGCGGCAGGGGGCGGGGCTGCTCCACCTGCCGCCGCGAGCCCCCCGGCCGCACCCTCAGTTGCGCCGATAATCGTCGATGCTGCCAGGCTGGCCGTCGTAGCCGCGGCTCCGACCAGCGCGAACATCGTGCTGCCCACGTCGCCGCGCACAATCCGGCTGGCAATGAACGGGATTAAGGCAATGGACACGGAAAAAAGGCATGCCGTCATGGCCAGGAGCATCATCTGGCTTGAGCCTACAAAGCTGTTTAGAACTCCGTTTGCATTCAAGACGGAGTTGATGCTGTTGAGATTCACAGCGGACATGAGGACCTGAATGATCGCGTAGATAAGACCCCAGGCCTGAAAGGTCATCATGTTGACGAGATACGTCCGCGAGATCTGCCCCAGGCCGCGCGACGGCAGAAGAGCCAGGACCAGCGGGCCGGTTACATACAGGACCGACCCGTACACCGCATAGAACACAGTGAACAGCAAATAGCTGAAGGGAAAGATCACGAACGCCCCGAGGATCAGAACCATGCTGATGACGCCGGAAACCACCCCGGTCACGAGATTCCAGACAGACGCGTTCCCATTCGTCTGCCAATACTGGGCCAACTGGTTCAGCCAGTTGGAGAACACATCGCCGGCCCCGGAGGAGTTGTAGATGAAATCCGCCACGGAGTTGAACATCCCGTTCACGTCCCGGAAGATCGCGCCGTAGTTGGCAAACACCAAGCCGAGGATGAGGTACTTGATGCCCGCTACGGCGAGCATGCGCACGTCACCGCCGGCGGCGAATGCTTCATAGGCGCTGTAGAGGAAACTAAGCAGAAGGATGGACGCAGCTACCCCCAGAACGGCGCCGGTAACGCTGGCGCTATCGATACCATTCATGGCGGTCTGGAACAGCTGCTCGAAATAGAACACGGCTCATTGCCTCTTCAGGATGTTGTAAATCTGCTGCTGAATGGCCGAGGAATTGGCCGCGCCGTTCTTGAGCTCCGCGCTCGAGTTGGCCAAGTCAATGGCGCGCAGCCGCATCAAGTCCGCTGTCGCTGCTTGGGTGTAGGCGTTGGCCCGGACGAGCCAGGCGTCGGCCTGGGCTTCAATAATTGGAGCGCTGCCGGGTGCGGCGGTCTGGATGCTTTGGTTGATCTGGTCCGCGGCCTGAAGCTCCAGGTCCGCGAGGGCATCGATCTGGATGGCCCGCTTCATCGCTGCCTGCGCCGCCGCATCGCTCATATCCATCATGTCCCGCGCCTGGGGCGAAGCGATCGTTGCATTCGGCACGGAGCCATAGACTGCCGAGTACTGCGCGCCGGTCAGGCCGAGTTGGTTCGGATTCCGCGAAAGCAGAAGTTGTTCGAGCTGCTGTGTCACTGGCAAGGTGGCGCTGTTGACCTGGAGGCCAGTGATGCTTCGAATCCGCATGAAGAATCCCTGGACGGTGCCGACCAACGACTGCGCCTGAGTGATGGAGGGTTGCGGCCATACCACGTTCTGCTCGAAGTTGTCCGTGTCCTGGTCCACCGAGAGAATGTTGCTTAACCCTCCGCCGACAACGGTTTTCAGCGTGTTACCGATGGTCGTTAGCCCGATCGAGAGGATTGCGCAGCAGGGGCTCGCAAACTGACTCTCAGCGGGCCGTGGGGCAGCCAGGGCCAAGATCAGCACCAGAACCGCAATGCGGAAACTGTGCGCCCGGGCCCAGCGCAGACCCTTCTGAATTACCTCCGTGACTCGTCGCATGGCTTTTGACCTCCTCTTAGTGGTGCTGCAATAGATTCAGGATCTGTGTGCTCACATTTCCCGAAAATACGGTTCCCCGCTTTCGCAGGGCATTGTCGTGCGCCAGCCGCGCCGCCTCCTGGCGCAGCTCTGCCGCCAGCATCTTCTGTGTCATGGCCTGGCTCTGGATGCTGGCCACGACGGCGCTCGCGGTCAGAAACGGTGCGGCCCCAGGTGCGGCTTGGCCCGCGTTATCCTCGATCCCATTAGCTGCTTGCAAGGTCAGGTCGCCTGCGGCGTCGGTGGCCTTCAGCATTTTGAGGTTGTCGAGCGCCAGCGCGTCGTCCATGTCCATCATGGCCCGGTCTTCGGGACTCGCCCCGGTCGCAGTGGGAACACTCCCGTACAGGTTTCCGTAGGCCGTGAGCAGACCGGCGAAGTCGTTTGTCTGGTGATTTCGGAGGATGCCTTCGAGAGCCGTTGGATTCGTGAGCGTGGCACTGCTCAGGTTGGTGTTGTACAGGTTCTGCATCGGGCCTCGGTATTGCCCGACCATTTGCGTAATCAGGTTCTGCGCCTGGTTGATCAGAGACGAGGGCCAGACCTGCTGTTGATAGCGATTGTTGATTAAGGAGCGCACGGACGTGATGTTCGTCAGACCCGAATGGATCACGCCCTTAATGATGTTGAGGACTGTGGTGATCGCCCCCCAGAGGGTTTGCGCCTGGGCCGACGGCGGACTGACCAACGCCACAGCAAGGACTCCGACTAAGACGACGGAGATGACTTGGCGCCGCGTTCTGGCCAAGACCATGAACGAGGAAAACAGTGCAAACAAGAGACCGAACAGTGTCCACGCCATCATGTCGCTGCCTCCCGTACCACGCTGCCTGAGATTTCCTCCGCCAGCGGCGGGACTTCCGCCAGCCCGTGCGGGAACTTCTTGGCCAACTCCAGATAGCAGTCCAACGGCGGGCGATCCGCGAACGTTTTCAGGAACCAGGAGCGATACTTGCGCTCCCGGGGGAACGTGGTGCAGATCCAGTAGTCCACCGGGGTCGGCTGGATGCGGATGGTCTGCGTGGTCTCCGCCTTCTCCCCCAGGACCAGGAGCGCATCGGCGCTTTCGCCCTTTCGTGGCGCATTGAACCGTTTGACCTCGTTCACGGCTACTGGATTCAGGAAGAGGTGATTCACCAGCGGGGTTACATCACCAGGCTGTTGGCCAATGATTTTGGTGTTCGCATTCTTCAGGATGCCGGGGCCGTGTTCCCGCGGCTGGAACTCCGTACCCACGAAATCCTCAACCGTCTGGCTGATCCCCCAGACGCTCCCGTTCCGTTTCCTTGCTGTCCGAAAGAGCTGGACCACTTCGGGCGCCAGTGTCGGGGAATCGAGAAGGAACCAGCATTCATCGAGAACCGTGATGCTGGGCTGGCCCGAGCGGCCTCCGGCCCGGGAGGCCACGGCGTTCGCGATGAGCATGCTCATGGCGGTTTCGAGCTTGGGATCGGAGCTCAGCCCTTCGACATTGAAGAAGAGCCAGCTGCTGTCCAGGCGCATCGTGGTACGCGCGTCGAAGAGCTTTGCGTAGATGCCCTTTTCCCCCGTCCACGACCGCAATTTGATGGCCGCCAGCCGCGCTTCATCAATGGTGCGCTGCATGCGCTCCTCGTCCCGCCACTGGGCTAGTTCCTCGCGCAGGTCGTTGAAGGTGGGTACGGGATTCGAGTAGCGAATGGCGCAGCGCTTGTAGGTTCTCCCAATCGCTTCGCTCAGCAGGTTGTCGACCAGCGAATTGTCCGAACCCGGGCTGTCACCGATCATGTGCCGCGTGAGGTTCTTGAGAAACGCGATCTTTTCCTTGGTGGGCACTGTCTCGCCGGGCGGGAGGTCCCAGGGATTCAGGGTCTCGTTCCCGTCCAGGTTCACGTCGATCACCCGTCCGCCCATCAATTCCACCAGCGGCCGGTAGGAATCCCCTCGTTCCAGGATCGAGATCAGCGGGTTCGCGCGCGCCATCATGAGCAGGAAGAGCTGGGTCATGAATGTCTTCCCGCCGCCGCTTTTGGCCATGATGAGCATGTTGGCGTCACCCAGGGCGGCATCGAACGGCGAGAAGGGGATGAGCTGGCGATAGGGCGTTTCCACCAACGTGAGCGGAGAATGGCTGGTGCCCCGCCAGGGCATTTCGACCGGCAGCAGGTCTGCGGCATTCAGCGTGAGCATGTCCAGTTCCCGCTTGTTCTCTCCTCCCATGGCTGGCAATCCGGCGAAGAAAAGACGTTTCTGCGCCAGGGTCTCTGGAATTCCGCGCCCTCCATTCATCCGCGCGATGGCGTGGAGAACCCGCTGCCGCCTGTCCGCGAGGCTTCGCTCGGCTTCCTCCCGCTCGGCATGGTTCCGGCAAGGCTTCGAGGTCCTCACCGCCAAGACGAGACTCATCTGGCAGGCCTTGAGGGAACTCGAGATCAGGTCCTGCAGAACCTTGACGAGCTGGTGCTCGGCAACCTGGGCATCCACGTTGATCCGGAAGCCACCCTGAAAATCCTTTTGCGCGGCGAGCATCTTGCGCAGACGGCTCTTGTACTGCTTGATGGACTTGCTCTGATCGGGAAGCAGGACTTCTGCGTTGATCACCAGGGGAAGATCCATCACCACCAGCTCTCGCAGGATTCCAGGAAAGGTGGCGTCGGGAGGATCCTTCAGGGTGATCCAGGAGCAGAGCAGGCCGCTGATGTTCAGGTAATCGTCCTGTTCGTCCTGCACATTGGCGTTGGCCATCTGGCTCCGGGCGCTTTCGTACCAGATGGATTCCTCTGGCGAGTGATACGGCCGAGTGTCATTGCCCAGCGGGTGGAGCGCCCGCTTGACCTCCAGGAAGATATCCTGGTGGGTCATGCGCCGGATGGACATTCCCGTGGCCTGGAGGGTCGCCTCCACGCCGGCCAGAAGGCTGTTGAATTCCGCGAGCAGGTCCTCGTGCTCCCGGCGCGACCGCGCGATGCATTTGGTGGCCGAAAGGCTCCACCGGCCGTTCGATTTCATCTTTTGCTTCCACTCGAGGTCCGGGGACTCATGATGAATGCGGGGATTCCAGATGAAATAAAGGTGAAGGAAGTGGCGGAGATAGAATCCGGCGGCTTCGCGGGCGCGCCACATCTCCGCCCGCAGCTGGTCGAGTTCCTGCAACACGGGATTGTCATTCCGGCGCTCGCGCAGGTAGCGGGAGAGGAGGTCCCCGGTTCCCTCCGCGATCTCAAACCGCACCTGCATGCGCATGGACCGTTCCGGCAGGGACCGGACCAGGGCTTCGAGCGAGCCCTTCAGGCGGTTCCTCGCTTCATCGCTTGCGTAGTAGGACTGAATCCCGCTGACCTCGAATCCGGCGACCATGGATCCATCCACCTGCACGGCAACGTTGTTGAGCAGGTCCCGAATGCGCAGCTGCTCGCAGAGCGGAGGCGCGCCAAGTGACTGCTCGTATTTTTCCGTGGTGACCGGCATGGCTAGCCTCGAGGCTGGAGATACTCCCCTCTGATTTCCTTGTCCCGTTCCAGTGAGGAATACACATGGGGTTTGGCATGGAACAGGAGCCAGTCGTGGAGATAGCCGCGCTGCTTGCCGTACTTGAACAGCATCAACGCGGGAATGCTCAGCACGGGTACGATGTATTGCAGAACCATGTTCATCGGAATCCCGAACATCTCCCTCTCGACAAACCGTCCGAGGATGTTGGCGACCACGGCCAGCGCCAGAACCGCGAACAGGTCCTCGGCCTCTAAGCCGAAAAACGTCACGCGCGTCCGAAGATTGCGGTAGACCGGTGTCACATCAAGCCCCATGAATCTGCTCCTCCCTTAGGTGATTCCCCCGGTCCCCTTCAAAACGAAGAACTCCGCCAAGCGCACCAAGCCGGAAAGCAGCAGGCACAGACCGGCGGCCAGGAAATGCCTCATCCATCCTTCGGTAGGATGGATTCGGGTGATGATCCCCATGCGCAGAGCGCCTGCGGCTACCTGCAGGCCGGCATAGACCGGCATGAGCACATTGCAGACCCAGTCCACGAAGCTGACGAGAGCGACCCAATAGACATCCGGGTCACTCCAGGCCCGCTGCGAAGCAAACGTTTCCATGGCGCGAAGCAGACCCGAAGCCATGAGACACAGCAGCCCGCCATACATCGCCGTGCCGGAGGGTTCCGAGCGCGCAAAGCGCAGAATGGCGATGGCGAAGAACAATCCGGACAGCGTCGGCAGAATCACGTTGCCCGCCCAATTCGTAAGGTTCAGGAATCCGTTCGTGAACGACATGGTTCTGCCTAAGCCTCCATCGCCAAGACCAGCTTCCAGATCCCCGAAACACAAAGCATCGCCAGCGCCACGGCGATCAAACGGAGAGCGGGCCGACGGGTGGCAAAGTTGATGATGGCGCCCACAATCGCCAGGCCTGCGGCGATGGGCATGATCGTCCCGGCCAAGTAGTTCCAGAGGCTGTCGAGTACGTCCACAGGCGCGAACTGCGTGCCCGTGTTGTAGCCCTGGATCAGCGTGTAGGTCGCTTGCGTGCCGAGCAAAAACATCGCGGCCAGGATGGAAGGCAGGGGATGCCCGCCCGCGGCCGTTTCCAGGATGGAGCGCAACACAAAATACGCTGCCAGTGTGGTCGCCAACCGGCCGACAATGAGGTTCGACACAAAGTTCGAGACATCGGATTGGAAAGAATTGAGCCAGGAAGTCCCGATTCCGCCTGCGGAAACTGGCACCGAAATTCCAAAGGACGTGAACCAGGAGAGGAGCGGCGTCAGCGTCACAAAGAGGACCGCCCAAAACATCCACTTGGAGAAGCCGCCCCCCATCATGATCGCCGTCCCGCTTTCCCGACGCAGGCTGATCCCTGCAAGGACCAACGAAACCAGCGCAGCCGCGGGAGCGAGCTGCAGCAAGACCTGGATGATGTCGTTCAAGAGCTGTGGTACGGCCATTCCTGTTTCTTCCTTTCGTCTGCATTGACAACCAAGATTCCCGTCAAATCTCCGAGCGGAAGGTGGCAGGCAGCCTGTTTGTTTCTCCTTTCCTCGACCGCCTGCCAACTCCGCCCGGCACACGTGCGCCGCCAGGAACTACGTCACGCCTCCCGTGCCATTCGTGATCCAGAACTCAATCAACCGGGTGATCCCGGAAACCGCCAGCAGTCCCGCTGCTGCGGCCAGCCAGCGGCCTACGCCTCGGCCGTGCAGCCAGGAAACGACTGCTCCCACCACCGCCCCTCCGGCTCCTACCGGGGCGATGACGTTGCCGATCCAGTTGATGAAGTTCAGGAAGGCACCTTCGGGCTGGGCGCCGGTCTGCCCCTGGACGGCCGTGTTGAACTGCGGCTGCTGTCCAAGGTTTTGCGCCCAGCCGACCTGGCCGGCGAGGATAAACGAGATGGCAAACACAGCCACCAGCCGCCTGCCCTCCTCGCCTAGCTTCAGCTTCATGTCTGGGGCCTCCTTTCCGGCTCGCCGCTTCTCCCGGCTTCGGGAATCTGATGAGAGAAGACGCGAAAGCCGTGCGCACCCTAAGACGACTTCTGTGGGTTGTCAAAAAAGTGGGGGACCTGAGGTCGATTGGAAGCGAACTAGAGACGGAAGGGGAATTGCTTTCTAGGAATGGACTCCGGTCCTGCGTTCAGAAAAGCCGCCCCCGCACAGTGGGTTGACGTTGACGGCTACGAACGAGTCGATTTGATGAGTGCTGAGGTGCGGCAAGAGCAGCACGTGCGGTAGAACGCGTCCACAAACAAAGTAACCGCATGAACAGTACGACTCTCGGTTGACGCTCGAGATAGCCCTAATAGGGCCCGCGAATTCTGGAAGTCCAGAACCTCACCCCGGGGGCAACCGGATCAGGCTCCGCCTGATGGGATTAGGCCACGAAGGACTCGGAACGAGAGATCGTTCGCTTCCGGCGAAGCAGACTGCCGGTAAGCACAACAATTCCGCAGCCTAAGAGCACCAAGGCACCGGGCTCCGGGACTGCTGACCCGCTGACTGTGATGTCTACATAGTCCGTCGTGCTGTAGGGCAGGCCCTCCCAGTTCACGTAAACGTCGTTGGCGTCGAATGTCACCACCGCTCCTTCGTTTTGGCTGACAGAGATCCCTGTGATGGTGAAGTCTGGAAAATTGAAGACCTCGCCGTTAAAGGTAGCAGTCGCGAAACTGCTACTTGCCAGGAAGCTGATGTCGATCCCTGTTGCGCTTATCACATTCTGAACCACGTCGGGGAGGCCCGGGATGCCAGTACTAAAGTCGACTGTCGCTGGGACCGTGAAGGAAGTGGGACCGCTATTTGTACAGGTAGGACAGCTCAAAACAGTGCCAAGCGTGGGGTAATCGTACGTAGCTGTTCCGGACTGTCCGGTCAGGGAGTCCGCCCTCGCCGCTGGTGCGATTGTCGCGCAAAGCAGAAGCACTATTGCTAGGAGTCCGAGAATCCCCTTGACCATTCTCCACCTCCAGTTGAGAGCTTGGGGCCGCGCCCCGACGACAACAATTCGGAAAACACCGAAGCGAAGAAATAGAAACCCGGCTTAGACCGAGCAGGTGGGGTGCCAAACTGTACTGTACTGTACTGTACTGTACTGTACTGTAAGGACTTAGCGGCCGGGCGTTCAGGCGCGTCATGTGGGGATTAGAATTACCACGCCGATAATATGCAACGAATTACAGAGTCGGGTACTGGTACCAAGCAGTTTCTTCACCGGATCTGTTCTTCCTAGTGCCACTGAATGATAGCCCAAGAGAGCACCCTGCGATCTCCTTGCCCTGATCTCCCCCTGATTCATTCCCGCCAGGAACCAGCGTTGGCCCATTGAATCGGCTCAGTGAATCGAACGATCCTCCGGCTCGATTTCAACCCGCACCAGCGGAATGCCCGCCCTCCGCAAGGCCTCTTCCTTTTGCGCGATATAGGTCTCGTCGTAGACGGATCGCAGGGTCTCGCCGAGTTCCGCCAAGCTAGCTTCAAGCTTCGCCAGTTCCGCAGCAAAATCGGCCTTCTCAAAGCGTGAGTTCCTGTACTTGTAGCACTGCCCCGAATCGTCCAGATTGAAGTAGGTGCGCGAGATGCCGTGCTTATAGAGGTGGATTCCGTTGACTTTCGCCATGTACATGAAGCCCACACAACGCTCCTGTCCCAGCTTTTCAATCAGGGGCTGCCAATTGGGCGTCACGTCCCGAGTCTCCCCATTCCCCTCACTGCTGCGGCTGCTGCGCCGCCTGCGCCGAAGTCTGGTACATTTCGTTCAGTTCTCTGCGCAATTGCATCAGCTCGCGCAACTCTTCCACGCTCGGAATCCGCGTATTGACCACTGTTTGATACGAAGACGCTGCCGGGCCGGCCCCAGACTGGCCTGTCGACGAACCCTTCTGGAGTACGAGATAAAAGCGTGTGTTCGCTGGGACCGTGACCACAATATTTTCGTTGAACGCGAGATTGGTCAGTTCCTGGTCGCCCGCGACCCCTATGTTCGTGGCAATGCGTTCGCGCAGCAGGTCAGTTTCGGACAGGGGTCCGTTGAAACCATTTCCGGCATTCGGAGCCACGAGATAAGTGGCTACAGTTCCGAGACCCGTGAATGCTCTCACCAGAAAGCGGGTCCCAGTTTTCTTGCCGCTCACTGAACCTTTCAAAGCCCCGTAGGTCAAACTCATTGCCGTCGCATCAATCTTCGCTGTGGTCCCATCCGGCATTTCCAGCGTGTCGAAATGAATCGCCACAAAGCCCGAGCGGTCCGCCTGCTGGAGACTGCCCACCGCCTTGGTCCCAGCCGGCACGACGATTTCGCCGTCTCTTTCGTAGTTGTATTCGATGGCGGCGACCACAGGGGTTCGCACCGCACTGCTTACTGCCGACTGGAGCCGGGCAATCATTCGCGTTCCCACGGGCAGGTTCAAAGTTGGGATGCTCTCTTCCGGCCTTTCGAGTGAAGGTTTTGAAGCTGCGCCGGTGGAATTTGCTTGTGCGCTCCGAACGAATACGAGTGAGGGCGCCCGCAACTCTTCGAGTTCTTTCGACGCTGGTGATACAGAACTGCGCTTCGGAGGCGCACTCTCTCCTGTCTGGTCGCTCTCCGCGCTGGGAAAATCGATCCGGCCAATCGCATACCGTTCCGGATTGATCGGCGGCTCGTTAGTCTCCGGCCTCCGCACCTGTCCTGGAGTCGGCAGCACGGGTCGCGCGGTATTGTTGACGTCTTTTGGTGTGACGGCCTGACCCTTAGACTGATCTTCCTGGCTCGTTTCTGCGCTCATCAGCGGTGTGACCGAACCCATCGGGTTCGTGGCCGGCTGGCCCGGAGTCTCCCGCCGTCCCAGGTCCGGAGTCCCCGGACGCTTCGAACTGGCACGATTTTTCGTGCTATTGGGAGACGAGAACACACCGAAAAATAGCAGCACGACGGCAATCGCGGCCCCCACGAGCAGGAACAAAGACTTGCTGCGGTCACGGCCTTTTTGCCGCTGGGTGGCCGCGGGCTGGTGTTCCCGTCGCGCTTTTTCGAGCGCTTGCAGAAAAATCTCTCGCAGTCGCGGAGGCTGCGTGGCTTCGGGTTCGCCGGTCCCCGGTTCCTCGGCCGGAGGCCGTTCTCCTGCCGCGCTGGCCTGTTTCTCAGTTTCCTCTGCCATGCTAATCCTCCGGCACCGTGCTGATTCCAAACCCGATAGGAACCAGGGCAGGCCGATCCACTGCACCTGATTCCGCGATTTGCAGCAGCAGGGCCTCGTTCGACTGCTTGTAGGGCGGTCTTTCAAAGAGCACCACGCCGTCCGCCCGCTCGCCGGGGCCCAAACGCCGCCTGCTCAAGCGAAAATCCAAGACCGGCAGTTGTTCCGCCTTCGACCAGCGCTTGCCAAGTCGTCCTCCAAGCTGGACTTGCGGGGGCATCAGTAGAATGGCGCGCTTGGACGGATTCACCACGGAAAACAACGCGACCACTTCCTGGCCTCGGTCAATCACTCTGCTCACTCCCGCGCGCACCAGGTCGCCCTGCTCGGAGGCCGCGCTGAAATGCTCGCCGTACAGCCGAGGAAGTGCCGTGCGTTCTTGCTGCTGCAGAAGTTCATCGAGGCCGGCAGTCTCACGGCTGATTCCTGGCGCAGTCTTGTCGGGCCGCACGAGACTCTTGTTTGGGGAAGGAGTGCTCATGTCACTTGCAGGCCTGACGGAAGCCCCCGAAGTCCCCACAGCGCGGTCTTGAAGAGAGACCGTCTGCCCGATGAGCGCGGACGGGAATACCGCGGGCTCAACGAGAAACCCAGCCGCGGGCGCGTATTTGACCAGAAATGCCACTTGTCGTCCTTCCGGTAAGGGGCGCTCACCCCGATTCACCAGCAACAAGCTCACTTGGTGTCCGGAGCTCGTTGCAATCAGCAGATTCGTTTCTGCGGGCTTGGTTGTCAACGCCTTGACGAACACCAGTTTGGGCTCGCGCTCGGAATGTTCAACCAGGAAGGAAGCTGCATCGCCCACGACCACCGAGCTGACCACTTCCGGCAGACGAATCGTGGTAACGAATCGGGGCGCCACCTCCACTACCGAAACCTTTCCGTCCGACTCCTCTCGGTTCAGGATTTGTGGTTGTAATTGCTGGACTTGCGCTGTCACAACCCCTGTTCCGGCAAACAACAGCAGCACGATCAGTCTTCGCAACACAATGGCCCTCCTCCGGATCGCCTGCTCCCGGGACTGTAAATGACCCTCGGCATAGCCTGGCGCCGTAGGGTCCGGTAGACCTCGGCAACACGGCTCACGTACTCAAAAACCTTCCGAGAGGAGTATGCTGGTCCCCGCAAAAGGATCAAAGACTCACCCACAAAGTACGCGGCCACGGCTAGCCGCAAATCCCCTTTGAACATTCGAATCAACCACCCCAGGTAAGCCACTCCGCCTCGAATGTTTTCCTGGATGTCGAAGCGGTCGAGCACTCCAAATCGAGATGCTGTCTCGGGCATAAGCTGCATGAGGCCGGCCGCACCCTTGTCCGAGACCGCGTAGGGATTCCAGTCGGACTCTACCTGGATGACGGCATTGACCAGATCCCGCGGCACCTGATAGACGCTCGCATAGTATTCGGCCCATTGGGCGGAGAGTTGTCTCGCAGTCACGCCCTCCGCTCCCCGGGCTGAGGGCACAGCCACAAGAACAGTCGCGAGCAGCGATATTGGAAGCACGCGGTTCATGGTCAGCCCTTCTAAGCCACTTCCTCCGCCCGGCGCAATTTATCCCGGTAGACTTTGGAGTCCAATACCAGCCCTTCGAAACCTTCACGGAGGAGGAGCCGACCCCGGTCGCCTTCCGTCTTTGCCAGGAGCGGGAGAAGCACGTCCCGCTGTTCCGGCATGATTTCCCTTACACCCAGGATTCGAAGCGCCTCGGACAGGTCCAGCATTTCTGCGATCGAGGGCGGCTTCTCCATGTTCCAGCCGCGCAGCGCGTGGGCCAGGCCAGCCATCTGCCCCAAAAGTGCCGCTTCCTGGTTCACGCTGCGCACACCCAGAATCTCGACCTCGCGTTCCACCGTTGGATATTCAAAGCGCAGGTACATGCAGCGGCGCCGCAAAGGATCGCCCAGCCGGCGCTCCTCATTTGAGCTCAGGACAACAAAGGGGACAGTCTCTGCCTTGACTGTGCCTAATTTGGGCACTGTTACCTGCCAGGCGCTTAGGATCTCAAGAAGCAGCGCTTCGAACCCCTGGTCCACCTTGTCGAGCTCGTCCACTAGCAAAACACAAGGCCGCTCAGAGCGGCGCAAAGCCCGAAGGAGGGGTCCTTCGGCAAAGAAGTCGAGTGAGTGCAATTGCTTGCGGATGCCGCTCCAGTCCTCACCCAGGCCTTCCTTCTGGGTTTCCAGAAAGAGCCGTTGCAGGCCTTCATCGAATTTCCCGATGGCCTTTTCTTCGGTGATGCCCTCGTAGCATTGCAGACGCTCGACGGTGGTCTCCGCCGCCGCGGCGACGGCATAGGCGAGCTCGGTTTTTCCGCAGCCCGGCGGACCTTCTACCAAGAGCGGTTTCTTCATGCGCCCGGCGAGGTAGACAACCTGAAGCGTGATCGGGTCGACCACGTACTGAGCCTCGTGGAGCTTTCCTGCGAGTTCTTCGATAGAAGTGAACACTGGTCCCGCCTTTTGAGGGCGGGAACATAGCCCAGAACTTCGATGGACGCATCTCAGCGAATGGCCTTCCTTCTCCGGTCGCCGCGCGGTGGGCTGCCGCTCGACCGCAAACAGTAGGCGCGGCAAAACCGTCGCATCCGTGTAAGTTGCTGCGAATCAAATGAAATTGGGATGAGGTGAGGCCCTGGAGTTCTCCTCCACAATGTTTCTCAGGCACCAGAGGCACAACCTTCACGGACTTTTCAGCCGACAACCCAGTTCCTAACTCACCTTGCAACGATCGAGATGGTGCTGAGGTCGCCGTCAAGCCAGGCCGCCCAGATAATTTTCGCTGATAGGAAAATTCCTAACTCATTTGCTCCGGAATTTTTTGACACTCAGATCTGAGCCGCGATGAGCCAACCGCCCTGCCCCGGCGTGTCTCTCCGCGCCCCCGGAGACTCGGAACGAAATTTAGCCAATCGCACAGTTCCTAGCCCCTCGCAGCTCCTGCCGGGAATCGGCGCGGCCTTGGGAAAATTCCGCCGAAGGCAAGTTTCCTCGCTGCCTCGACGCTGACTCCGTACTGGTCTTTTTTGACAGGTTCTACCGCTTGGCTTAGAACGCGGCTCATGCAGACCGGACTTGAAGCCTGTTGTGATCTCAAAGTTGTACTCGCCAATCGCCAGTTGCCTCGGGGTGGCTGGCCGTTCAAGCATCGTTCAGTGCAAGCGGCGCTGGAGCCTACCTGCCTAGCCTTGCTGGCTCTGAGTTCGGATGAGAGCCCGGCTCGCGACCGGGCCATTCGGTTCATGCTCGATACACAGAATCCCAATGGCAGTTGGCCGGCGTTTGTCAGCGACGGCCCCGAGGGCTCCGGCCTTTCGGGCCTAGCCCTGTTCGTCCTCGACCGCTGCGGCATCAAGGGTGAGGTGGCGGACCGGGGGTTCCGGTGGCTCTTGAATCTCCGAGGCTGGGAGTCGCACTGGCTGTGGAGATGGAAATTCAAAACCTCGGACCGGCATGTACGCTTCGACCCGGACAAGTTCGGCTGGCCTTGGGTGCCGGAAACCGTGAGTTGGGTCGTGCCCACGGCGTATTCACTCCTGGCCTTGAACAGCAGTTTAGAAACCTCCCCATCAGATCTGCTCCGCTTTCGTATCCGCCGCGGCGTGGAGATGATCTACGACCGCATCTGCCCACGGGGAGGCTGGAATGCCGGCAATGGCGTGGTGTACGGAGAGCCGCTCTCGCCACACCTGGATACGACCGCTGTCGCGCTGCTGGCCCTGCGGGACGACCCTACCAATGGATTTGTCACTGCCAGCCTGGATTGGCTCCAGCAACGCGCCCAATCCTGCTTCGCGCCCTGGAGCCTTGCCTGGGCCATCCTCGCCCTCGATGCCTACGGACGACTCACCCACCCATTGCACGCGCGCCTTGTACAAACCTCCGATCCCGGCGAGATCAAAGACAACGCGACTCTTGCCGTGGTTTGCATGGCGCTCGATTGTGCTCATGGGCGAAACATCTTTAAGGTGGTCACATGAAACTCGACCGACGAACGTTTCTGTCTGGCTCAGTCGGACTCGCGGCCGGGGCAGCGACGACTGGTTTGCTGCTCAAGCCGAAGTACCAGGTCGTGCGCCGACGACCACGGTCACGCGTGGCTATTCTGAACGCTGATTCCTATTCTGAGCGCTTGGAACAGATTCTCTGGCAAGGGCTGGGCCTCTTTCGCCTCGATGTCCGTGGTAAATCAGTTCTGCTGAAGCCCAACTTGGTGGACTACATCCCGGGAAATCACATCAATACACATCCCCTGCTTGTCGCCGCTGCAGCTGAATGCTTCCGGCGCCTCGGCGCCAAGAGCGTGACTATCGGCGAAGGTCCCGGGCACCAACGGGACACAGAGTTAGTCCTATTCGAAAGCGGATTCGCGGATCAGCTACACGGCCAGAAGCTCGCTTTCGTCGACCTGAACCGAGACGAGCTGGTCAAGACCAAGCTACTGGCGGCTTACACCGAGATGGGTCACCTCTGGCTGCCACGCACAATTCTCGAATCGGATTTCATCGTCTCGATGCCCAAGGTGAAAACGCATCATTGGTCCGGCGTCACTCTGAGCATGAAAAACATGTTCGGAGTTGTGCCGGGAGCCAGGTACGGGTGGCCCAAGAATATCCTCCACTGGAAAGGGATCACGGAGAGCGTTCTCGACGTGTGCGCGACCGTGCCCGTGCACTTCGTAATCGCTGATGGGATCATTGCGATGGAGGGAAACGGACCGCTCAACGGGACGCCGCGGCCACTAAATCGAATCGTCTTGGCCGATGATCCCGTGGCTGCAGACGCGACTTGTGCCCGGCTTATGGGTCTCGCCCCTCAAGGGATTCCTCATATTCACGCCGGGTCCCAGTTTCTCGGCAACTTATCCATCGCCCGCATCGACCAGCTTGCGCAGCCAGTTCAATGTCCTGGGACTCCCTTCCAACTCGTGCCTGAGTTCGAATACCTCCACAGCTACAGCGAGGCCGAATTCCTCTTGGGAGACGAGGGTCGGCCAGCAGACTAAGTACGGATTCCGCTCGGAGCGCGGACTGGGCACTTCCAGGCCTTTAATTATGCGAGCGGGTCCCGATCACGACATGTCCTCGCGCGGAACTCGTCGCCGGCGCCCGCCCGCACCGCGAGGGAATACACCCTTAGACTTATTGCCCAGAGGATACTACACTGTGAATATTATATTCCGAGGACATACCGAGGTGCTTCGGTGCCTTTGGTGCTTGGTGCGCAGCATCGAAGAACGAGGCAAGGGCGTGGGGAAAATACACTATAAGGGTTCCCCGGTGGTTTCGAGAAGGGTCGTATGAAGGCATATGCGATTCTTGATGGGGGCGGGGTAAAGGGCGCGGCGCTCGCTGGCTGCCTCAAGGCAGCGGAAGAGCGAGGCATAGAATTCATGGGATACGGAGGCACATCAGCCGGAAGTATAGTTGCATTCCTAGCCTGCCTTGGTTTCTCAGGAGACGAACTCCACAGAGTGATGACACAGGAGATCAGATTCAAAGACTTCTTGGATGATGGCGGCAGTGCCCTGGAACGGTTGATACAGCTCCCAGAGAGTATCCGGAAGAGCCGATTCAAACCCTTAGTTCTGTGGAAGTATCGAGACTTACTTAAATTGCTTATAGATAATTTTGGACTGTATAAGGCGCGCCAGCTACAAGACTTTCTTCTCCGAAGCGCAAAGCAGAAGTTCACAGATTTTGAAAACAACACTGACATATCATTCGAGGAACTCAAACAGAAGGGCTGTCCCGTATTGAAAGTTGTTGTGTCAAATCTCGGAACCAGAGTGCCGGAAGTGCACTCGGTCCAAGGAGGGAGTGAGGTCGGTGGCTCTGTCATAGACGCTGTACGCGCGTCGATGAGCTACCCTTTCGTTTTCTATCCCGTTCGGATGCACAACCGCTTCCTGGTTGACGGTGGTCTTAGCACTAATTTGCCGCTCTTCGTATTCGAGGAAGAGAGGCGCAGGGATGGGTTCCCCGTAATCGCGTTTGATCTCATTGCTCCCGCTAGCTCCTTACCAGACCCTTACAGGATCACACATTTCTGTGGGGATATGATGGCCACGGCCCTGGAGTCAGCAGACTACTTACAACAGCACCTACTCCAGGGAATTTATCATGTGCGGATCCCTGTGCCCCCAAACATAGGCACACTTGACTTTTCGCTTACGCGGGAACAGTGCAACATGCTGTATTTGTCCGGACATTCTGCCACACACACATTTTTTAGCAATACAGTGCCAGAATGGGCGCAGATTAGAAATCAAGTGGAGCGCTTGAGGGCGCTGCATGTGCCGCCGAGATTGGTCTCACCAATACTTGAGGCCATGGCGAGAGAATTCGAAAGCCGGACAGCCGCGCGAAGTGTAAGAAGTCACGTCATGCTCCCAACTGCCAATGGGAAACGAGTTGTGACATACCAGTATGGGATGGATTCCGACCCCGATGTGGACTTGGAGCTTGACATGGCCGCTGGGTGCAGCGGAAGGGCATGGACGACACGTCTGCCTGTGTTTGCCGATCTCGAGGAAGCAAAGACGACTTTTGCCTCGACTTGGTACATGACCAGGGAACAGCAAAACAAGGTTAGAAGTGATAGGCAGGCCATGCTGAGCTTGCCCATCTTTGATCTACGGGGCCCCCAGCAGGCGTCGCGCGTCAACCAACTGGCGATTATCGGTACCCTTTCTGTTGACACAAGCACCCGACTGGAAGATACTGGCTGGCAAGGAGCGAACGTGGAATTTGCGGTGACACGAGGTCGGCAGTGGGCCGACATCGTCTCCCGCGTCCTTAAGTAGGAGCCTCAAATGGAATATCCTAGCGGCATGCGACTCCCATCGGGACAAAAGTTCGAAGTCGTGCGCATCGACAAAGGTCTTTACTGCGTCACGAACGCTTACGCCGGCCTGTATGAATACTTCGAGGATCGCCCCATTCCCGTTGAAACCGAGAGCATTGCGACTCCGATTGTTGTGGAAGGTGCGGATGCTCTTTCTGCCGGTGAGGAGTCAGCCGCGCTGGGGAGGACACTCGATTTTGCTCCTGCTGATCGCTTGCCCGGGGCAAATCAAAGTTTTGAACGCCATGAGCCATAAGTGTGTTTGTCCAGGCGGCCACGCCGTCTGGTTTCCAAACCTCTTCCAGTAAGGAATCGTACAGGCCAGACATAGTCGCGCACCTTTCTGAGAGACTGAGAGCGGTCAACCGTCTTCACACTAGTGCGATTTTCATTCTTCCTTCGCTCCATCAGTGCGGTCTCGCGAGCGGATAGAAACTACGGAAGCGTGTCGTTTGCCACTTCCCGCCTCAGATATCCAAGGACCTCTCTCTTGTTTCGCTGCGAACACAGAGGCCGCGAGCCTCACGAAGGATGTCATCTAGAGTATTGCAAAATCACTCGAAACTTGCCCCTCCAGGCCTCTCACGTGTTGTTGAACCGCGGGCAGATCCCCTGTAATGTGAGGCGATATTTTTGAAGCAATAGGTCTCTTCGTGAAGCAGCGCGTCCGGCGTGCACAAGACAAACCGAAGCAATGGCGCCCCGGCAGGACGGAGCGAAGGGTCCAGGAACTAGCGCGTCGTCAAGCGGCTCGCCAGCTGCTGCGCGCCTCCTCGGCTCGCTTCTCCAGGGCGCAGAGGGATTACCTCGATTGGGAAGCGTTTTCGCTCTGGGTGCGGGCAATTGTCGAGGCTGAGGGCGGAGTCCCTTCCTGGATTCACCGGGCCCTACAAGAACGTTGCCCAAGCTTCTTTGAGTTTGAAAGACGGTGCCGAGCGGCCCACCCAAAGCAGGCAGCTCCTCTCCCACTTCTCCTGCTCGAGTGGATTCATGATCGCGTTTTCGCAGATGCCAAGGAAGAGGGCTGGCTCGACGCGCTGATTTTCTTCTCAGTTCGCGAACCGTATTCCCAACGTACATGGGCATATTGGGAGCACTGTGAAGATGAATGGAAGCGGGAACGGCCAGTTCGCTATCCAACCTTCGACGAGTGGAGGTTGGCTGCTGAGGATTGGAAACGCTACGGTCTGTTCGACCGTGAACGCTAGAAAGGACCTCGCTCGGCTGCCTGGACTGTCAACCCATTGCCTATTGAGTTCCGCATAAGGCTTCAGCCCGAAGCGGACATGCTCGTCCCATCCACATGTAATCATGCAGAGTGGTCATAGACCGTACTTGTATCCTTGGACGCGCGATGCCCGTCTCACTTTAGGAAAGACCTTGGCGATGGTTCTGGCAGCCTTACCATCGCCGAGCTTCTCCAAATGCGCAAGTTCTCTTCCCAATTCCTCTGGATCGAGTATCTCCGGTTCGTTTTCGGCAATGTCCGCTAGGCAATGCGCCGCATGTGCCCGCTCCGCTACCTTCGAGCTGCGGAGGCGTACGAAAAAGATCTGCAGCACAGCCGGCATTGACCGGGCCATCGCTTTAAGGGCAGCGTTCGCAGGGGATTCAACGTACCAGTCTTCGTCGTACACGGAGAGTTTGATGAGCAAATCCACTGGCGCGCGGGCGGGTGCGTACTGCGCAAAGGTCATGCAAATTGACGCAGCAGCCGAGCGGACGGAGAAATTGGGGTGGTTGGCCATTCTGCTTAGGATGGTGTGGTCAAAAAGATAAGGAGCAAACTCCGCGCAGGCTTCAATCGTTGGCAATGCTTTCCAGAGGGTGTCCTCATCCGGACAATCCTGGTAGTCCAACAAGCGTTGGAAGAGCGCATTTTCGCCCCGTGCGTCCGTCGCGCTCAATATTGTGAGCGCAGGTGAGACGGTCGAGCGGTAATTTCCGAGCCTGACGTCTCTGATAAGTTCGTCGATCTGTGGGCTCTCTACAAATGCAGGAGGCGAAGGCGGCTTTGACCGGGCGTCGGAAACGTGGCCATTAGAGATTTCAGGAAGCGGGGCGGACTCGTCAACTGGGCTGCCCATTGGCGTCTCGGGGCGTCGAGCCAAACTTGAGAGCACTTGGAAGGCAAAAGCGCTCGCATGGCGAGCTGCGAGTGCTTGAGAACCAGTTCGGTCGGCCTTGCTCTTCCTATCTATGAGGTCTGATATGCCTCGAACAATTAAACCGCGAACGTCGTGGCTCGCGTGGACAGCATCGAGACAGCCCCACCCTTCCATTTCGACAGCGAGTGCATCCCCATAGTGTTCGTTGAGGAATCTGAAAAATGTTGACCGGCGGGAAGCGACCACCTTGTCACCCGAGGCGATCGGACCGACAAGTATCTTGTACCCGCGTCTGAGGCCTCTTGCAATGTGCTTGCCCCATTCGTCTCTCCTTGCCTCCGCACGGGCTCGCTGTTGCAACCCATAGGCCGTTTCATGAACCTGCGGTCTCGGATTGAACGTTCGCATTGCCTTGCCAGATTCATAGCCATAGACCTTGGTGGCAACCACGACATCACCGATTGAAACGTCTTTGAGGCCCCCGGCAACACCCACAAACAGGACAATTTCGGGACTGAAGTGGCTGATAACACGCTCAGTCTCTCTAGCAGCTTCGGAATTCCCAGCTCCGATTTCCGCGATGCAGACTTCCCATACACTTCCGTCCATCGCTCTATACTCGCCCTTTTCGTAAACTGTTTCCCGCGGATGGGTCTCCTCTCGGACTTTTCTCAGGTGAGCCCTAACGGCCTTGTACTCAACGCTGAGTGCGGTCAGAATGACGACCCGGCCTAACCGCCTCGGGCCTTCCTTACCGGGCATGTTTCGGTTAGTCTCGGATCCGGCCACGGTTTGCGTTTGCGAGAGGCCGCGTTCGATACTGTTTCGCACATCCCTCAGAGACTTGGCGAGTGTCGCGAGTTCCTGACGCAACCGTTGCTGATGCTCTTCTTCCTGCGCCGCAATCTTGTCTTCCGGTAGCTCAAACTTCAGTTCAGAAATGATGCCAAGAGCATTCTTGCCATTGAGACCACAGTCGAGGAGGCAATAGCGAGCCGATCTCTGGAGCCCCTGCAATTCACCCGTCAGAACCTGATAAGAAGGATCTCGAAGCTTTGAATCGTACCCCTCGGCCATCGCGATAAGCCGGTCTAATTCCCTTAGTGATGACCCTTTCATGTCGAGTCGATAAGATTGCCTTATAGTGTGTTGCGGCCAACGACTCTCAAAGCGGTTCGTAAGACCTCGATTTGACTGGCTCAGGCCATGACCCTTCTGACTCATGCAGTCCCTGATCTGGGCAATCGTGCGTCATCAGAACAGCATATCAAGAATGGTGTGATGTCTGAAGTGCTGGGGAGTGATTGGTGCGAAGCTTGCTACACGCCTTGATGTGCCAGAAGTACACGTTGCCCCGGATCGCTCGGCCACAGCCTTTGCACTTTCTCACGGTCCGCGCGTGTTTGCGGGAAGCGGCCATCTGCCTGCCTTCGGCCTCGCCTGCGGTGGGGAACAGATCCAGAGATTCTCGAAGCCAGTCGCGGGTTTCCTGATTCAGAAAATCGTAGTTGATCAGGGAACCGTGCCGCCGGCAGAGGTTTCTCAGAGATTTCTCAGTAACCCATGGGTCTTGAAGCTTTAGGACTCCCTTGGCTATGTACTTTTCGACAGCCTCTAGGCTGACGCCAAGCATTCTGGCAGCTTCCGCCCAGAATCGTTTCGCCCGTGAAGATCGCGTGGGCACGATGGCTGAGGTTTTGCTCGCTGACTCGAGAGCACTGGGGCTCTCCGAGACGTCTGCTGTGGGCTGCTGATCCGGCGCCGGCTCTTCCGCTTGATGCAGATCCGCACCGGGTGTACTCGACGCATGCAAGGACTTTGAAAGATCATCCAGCGACCGCTTCGTGATGCGCGGGTCTCGCACTTCAAGTAGTCCCTCTACGATCAGCCGCTGGACAGTCCTGCTTCCAAGATGCAACTCATCAGCGAGCGCGTGCCTCGCATATCCTTCCCTGTGCACCCGGCTGCTCTTACCGAGCAGCGCAAGCCGGCACCGTACTGCACGTTCTGTTCGATGGAGTCTTCTTGCGATGGCTTTTGCGAATTTGTACCCAGCCAGGTTGAGCAGGATCCGGTCCTCATTCTCGGACCATGGTCGGCGACTGCGTTCTGGGCCTCTCTTGTTCTTTCTCCCCGTGAGGCCAAGCTTTGCTGCCCGTCTCCAAATGACGCGGGGGAGCCAGTCCGGATGCCGTTTTAGCAGCTCGCGTATAGCTCCCTGTTTTTCCTGCCATCCGACCCTATAGCCTTGGCGCAGGGTCTGCTCATCCTCCGGACTCCAGACAGATCGCTCGTAAGGCTTTCGCCGCGACGCGTGCTTGAGGCGTCGGATGCGCCTCCAAAGTGTCGGCCTTTCCAGTCCGGGTTCATGCTTCAGGATTCTCTCGATTGCGGCGTGCGAGCCAACCCTGCCACGAGTTGCCCCCTCGCGCAGGATCTGGTCGATTTGTTCCGGCGAAAAGAACCGGAAGGAGTAGCCATCCGTTGAATGTGTCCAACGGTCTGCCATAGTGGCGAGACACACGTAGAGCGTTAGCTCCAGGCAGTGGATTCCTACCTTCGCGTCCGGCGCGAGGTTCTTCGGACGACCACGACACTTGGCGGCTCACCTGGCTGAATAGGGTCCACCAAGCTCTCGGGGGAAACGGCGGCGAGAACTCCCCTCACTAACTAAGAGGCCTGCGGAAAGGAAAAAGCCAAAAGCAGTTCTTGCTAGTAAGACGCAGAAACCGAGATAGGACCTACCTGCCTACGGAAGACACGACTCTCACTCCCAGGAATTCTGTGAACATTGTCGTCGGATCAGGTGACCAGCCGCCTTTGATATTCAGCTCAACGAGGACGGTGACCGGCTTCGCGTTTGCAGCCCCGACGCGAGCTTCTACGATGTACTTCCCCGGGGGCAAACGGTTTCTGTTAGCGGTGGGTGGAACTTCCAATTGAAGAGTTCCTATGCACTGCCCCTGATAGCCGGGCATCGCGTCGGTGGGATTGGCAGGATCGGAAACCGAAAGAAGGTCACAGTGCTTCCCAAATCCGCCTGAAAGCCCTGCGGCGAAAATCTCAGGTCTTATCGGATCGCTTGGGTTGGCCCAGCGGAGATTCATTGGTTCAAAATTCTGTATTGGCGCAAATTTCCCATTTGCGCCTTCCTTATATAATTTGGACGCGAACACCTGCACCTGTTCCGCACGTCCTTTGCCGGTGTTTTCGACCCAAAGGCGAAGCCAATACATTGAACCTGACCAAAGCTGCTGGCCCGTTGCGGGGTTGAAAACTACGGCAGTAGGAACCTGTAGGCAGTTTGGCGACTCCGCTTTTATCGTTACCGATAATTTGGGGCGTCTTCGCCACCGCAGCCATTCATCTTTGAACAAAGCTATCAGCACGGCGATCAGAGTCCCAATCCCGCTGAGCCACTGCGCGACGCTGGACGGCGCTAATTGCCGCCAGGCTTGAATCCCTGAAGGCGGTATTCCCTGCATGTTCCCTCCTGCCTACTGCGTGTGGATGTCTAAACGAAGGTAAACGAAAGCAACTTATTGCTGCGGGCCATGGCGGCAGGCGGCGGTAAGTTGGGGTGCGCGGTGCGGCAGTCTGGTCCTTGGTCGGGCAGGGCATTGGCGAGAGCCTCGGCCAACCCTCGCAACGGATTCTCGACAGATTCCTGAACATTTCGCCGACGATTACGATCCGTGAAGGCCACCGCGTAAAGATTCATCTCTCCGGTGACTTCGCTGTGCCCGATTACGCAAACCGCAAAATGCCGTTCGATCTGTGATAGGTGCTTCTCGGTTCTCTGTGACCCACTCCGTACAAACCACTGATTGCTAATTCCTTGTTTCAGCAGATCAGTGCCAGTTCACTGCGACCATCGCATCCCTTCCCCTGTTGTGGCTCCAATTCTTGAAGGTCCAAGCCACAACAGTGTTTGTTGGAGTGGTGTAAATCCGATAGCCGGGGTCGAACGTGCACCAACCGATCATGCAGTCTTGTTGCGGCGAATTGCAGACGGACCAAGCTGTTTGTCCCGTCTCTCGCGCATACCCGGCGACGCTGTCGACGTGACCAGTGAGCGGAATATAGACATTTACGCTGGCACACACTGAGTATTCGTTCGACGGCACGCCCGGCGTACCTTGGCAACCAGGCCGATTAGTGTGGACGTAAATGCCGTGAGGAACGCTTGCAGATCCATAGGACACATTTTCGATGGCGTTCTCGAACCTCGACTTGAAAGTCCCCTTTGTGTCCGGGCTGTCTGGGTCTTCAAACTTTCCCTCTTTCTGTGGCGTTTGTTGCGCTCTGGTCAATCTGAGTGCAAGGCCGACAGACGCGCAGGCCACGGCGACGGACAGGATGGCAATTCTTTTCCAATTGTTCATTCTAATTTTCCTTTCATAGCGGCGTTCGGGGATTCTATATCTTGATTGCCAGAAAGCCAATTTTTTATTAAAGAGAGTAACAAAACGCGCCCTTACAGCATGTGCTTGTTCCTGATCAGCTCGACGAACTAATCACGCGCGTTCCGTTCCCAGCCAACGAAGGTCCAGGGGTGGGGTAGAAACAGGGGTCGCTGTTGCTCACCCCGTCTTGGCATTAACATCCCGCGTGACTCCTCCTAACATGCGGTCGCTCAGCCATAGGACATAGGTGTCCAAAGGTCGCCACTTCGTCTTCGGCGGTCCAGTGGATTGTCGAGCAAGCGCATTTAACGAGGAGGACAAGACATGACTTGCATCGCCTGCGGTCAAGCCATCGAGGAAGGGCGCCGATACGGCCAGCCCCCGCGAGTTGCGAACTTCTGCTTGAAATGCCGGGCCGAACGGCGTCGGTGCGCCAAAGTGAAATACGGCTGGCGTCCCGAATTCGACGAACACCTCAAAACCCACTACTGCGGGGGGCTGAATCGAAGATTCCGAGTCCTCAACCGGTTGGTTCGGCTGACGGGCGTACCCCGGTGGTACATCAAGCGCCAGGCCGCGCGGCTCGGCCTCACAATGCACTTTGACCGGAAGCCGTGGGCCGCGACTGAGGTGGACCTGCTGGAGCGGCTGGTCGGAAACGTTTCGACCGCGAGCATCGCCAAGCGTCTGGGCCGGCCCGAAAACTCAGTCGTCGCGAAGCTGAAGCGCATGCGCAGGTCTCGGCGCGTTCGAAACGGCTACACGATGCGGGAACTACAGATGTGTCTGGGCGAGGACCACCACAAGATCGGACGGTGGATCGCGGCCGGCTGGCTGCGTGACAACCGTCAGGGCACGCGTCGCCACGACGGCAACGGCAAGGACATTCATCGTATCCGCGAAGAGGACATCTTGAACTTCGTCAGGAACCATCCGCAGGAATTCAACCTCGGCAAGGTGGACCAAACGTGGTTTCTGGACCTCGTCCTGTTGAAGGGTCGGGAAGTGCCCGAGGTAAAGTCAGCTCGGCGTGCGGAAACCGAGGAAGAGGACACAGCCTAAAGGAAAACTTTCCTTTACGCACGGTTTTCCCCACTAGGTACGGCGGGCCGCCCCCTCGCGCAGGATCTGGTCGATTTGTTCCGGAGAGAAGAACCGGAAGGAGTAGGCATCCGTTGAATGTGTCCAACGGTCTGCCATAGTGGCAAGAAACACCTAGGGCGGTGGCTCCAGGCAGTGGATTCCTACCTTCGCGTCCGGCGCATCTTCGCTGCGCCGGCCACGACGCTTGGCGACTCACCCGGATGAGTAGGGTCCACCAAGCTCGCTAGGGGAAAAGGCGGGGACAATTCCCCTCACTAACTAAGAGGCCCTTAGGAAAAGAAAAGACAAAATCAAAACGCAGAATCCCTACAAGCGATGGTCGGCGAGTTCTTCCTGACGGCCGGAAACCATCAACTCGGGACAGGTTGTCTGTTGCTGCTAATACACATCCAGGATAAAGGCTAAGGAATTTCTTTAGTCCAATGAATAACAAGTTTAGATCCTTATATGCTAGAATTCCGTTCCTTTTTTAGAACACCTGGAGGTGCATATGAGCAAGTCTGCTTCTGCTGCAGCACTCGCGACACGGGAGAGGCATTCTTCCCGGCCGAGCGAATTGCTCCAGCGAGTACACAGATATCTCGCCACGAAGGGAGATACCTTGGAAGATTACGTTGCCTCGCGAGGTGCCATCGTCGCAACGAACTTTAAAGAGTTAGGCGATGGGATCGATCTGCGCGACATGACCTCACCTAAGGGTCAGGTCGCAGCAGACGAGTGGATTGAGGACAAAGCAGATAAGCGATCTGCAGAGGCTCCGAGGTTCTGTGTCTTCATTAGTGATTCTTCGAGTAGTACCGAACACAGCGCAAGTGAGGGACTGAACGTCGATGCCTCAGCGAGCCTAGGTATCGGTGACTTCAGCGCAGCCTACAAACAGTCGGGCAGCACGTACAGCTTCCAATCGACGAACACTATAACCGTTCGAATCCATGCTTGGTCGTATCACAACACAGTGGAGCTTAAGCTTGACAGCCCTAAGGCTGGCCTAAACGGAATCGCAAAGAACGCGGCGAGTAGTCCGGATGACTTCGCCGTGGCTTTTGGTGAGGCGTTCGTTCAACGATTGCATTACGGAGCATCCATCGATGCGGTCTTCGAGCTTACATCAACAAACGCCGAGGCTCGTTCAACATGTTCTCGTTTCTTGGAAGCACATGCTGATGGGCTCTGGGGTTCAGCAAACATAACGGACCAAATGACTAGCACCGAAAAGGATATGTTCGAGCAAACCGTTGTTACGATTAGAGTGAATCCGTTTGCGTTAAATCAGGAGGGCAAGTTTCCCCGGCCGAACCTCACGGCTTCGAAGGGAAGCGCAGCACTGGAGAATTTCTGTGGAACGGCAGCAGCTATGTTGACATACATAGGTGATGTCAAGAATGGTTTACCCGTCGGCATCTCTTACTTGGCAACCAGGTACTTGGATCCGTCCGATCTTAGCGATTTGCCACTACCTGACGCTCCGCCGTGGGCGAGTTCACGTCGGGAGAAGATGCGCATTCTCTTCGACGGCTGGACGTACTTGAATGAGTTAACGCAACACTACGCTTCCCTAGCGAGGCAGCAGTTTGCAGAGGGGGATTCCCGGTATAAGCTGGCTTTCTCGACAGCGGCAGTGTTGTTCTCGACGACGCAGGCACATATTGAGGGAACGGCAAACTCGATTGCGAAAGGAAGCCTGTCCGATGACGAGATAAATAATCTCCTTGCGACAATCTCGTTCGATTCCATCTTGCGCTGCCCCCTGGCAGCACAGCAGTCATCCGATTTAGGCCTCGGCGGAGCAGAAATAGCTAACTTCGATGTGACGACCGTGCCTGAGTCTCCAATCATAGTCGCGGCCCGCAAATCCTATCCTTTAAGGCTGAAGATCGTGTGGGAGCGCTGGGAAGGTACGTTTAACAGTGCTCCTGGGGATCCCGTTCAGCAGCAATGGACTGTCGGCTTCAGGGTGCTCCAGAATGGAACCGACGATGTGGGGGACCTGAATGTATTTACTATTCATCCTGTCGCACCAAATCCCTATGCTCCGGGCAACCAGCAATTCGGAGTTGCGTTCGATATCGGGGCTGAAATCATTGTGGACTTGAAGGCTGATTGGAACGCTTTAACCATCGACCCCATTTTCGACACAACTGCGCCGTCCCATTCTGATCCAAGTGCAGGAATGTCTAGCGGTTCGTTCAATCGGAAGCAGATAATCGACGCTCTTAATGGTGATTCGCACATTACGATGAACGGAGGAGTGTTTTGGTTCAAGCCTTATTGTTCTATCGAACCACTGTTATTGAGAATCTCCCTAGACTCTAGATAAATTGCCAATCATTCTCTCCAATCGGCCGTTGGCGATTATCAGGTTCCATTCCGTGAGTTTCAGCCAACAGCTCAAACGCCGGTATAAGGGTTATGCCAATCATCTCCTACAACAACTTCAAGGCTATCACGTACGCATCGGCTTGGTGCGGGCGGCTGGACAATGCGTGTGGGCTGTATCTACAGGGTGCTAATGGTTCCGATTGTGCTCATTTCATCTCTCATTGCCTAGATGCGGGCGGCATCACAATTCCAAATACAGACCCGGCAACCAACTTCTGCCCTCAAGGACTGGCTGTCAGGAACACGCTCCTGGTCCCGGCACTGCGCAACCTGGCGATGTTGTATGACAATGTCGTGGAGATTGGTTTGGTCGATGCGATCATTGGCGACGTTGGATTTCTTGACATACTGCTTCCGACGCATGCTTTTATGATCTTCGAGCCATTTAATCTGGCCAGCCCTCTTGTTGCGCCGAAGGTTTACGCTCATTCGAACAGTCGCTGTGGTGAGCGGCTGGACACAAACTGGAGGCAATGGTTCACGACGATGTTCCGACTCACAGATGCGTAGCGAAGATTGTGCATCATCCTCTGGCGGTAATCGTTGCTCGTGCAAATCCAATTCACGCGCGGGCGGCACCTGCAGAAGCAATTCTAAACACGGAGATCGTTCGTGGACCGGGCCAGCCGTTCAGCTTAGATCGCTCAGGCCGTGGAGGAGAGCAAGGAGCCTACAGTGTTTTGACCACCTCCAAAGCTTTCTCCAGTTGAGCATCCAAGCCCTCCGAGAGCGCCTCCGGGGAGTTTTCGATTTGCACATCCGGTTCCACTCCCTTGCCTTCTATGCACTCTCCTTGCCACGTATACCAGCCGGCGACCGGCATCCGGAGCATGTAGTCGTGGGGAAGCTTGAAATTAGCCCCTCCAAGAACCTCCCCCGCTGTCCTTACGCCGGCCAGTGTGGCGAGATGGTTTTGCTTGGCGAAACTAGCAACCATTTCCGCTGCGCTGTGAGTATGCTCATTGATGAGAACGACCGTGTGACCGTGGAAAGGCTGGGGACCGAGCCCCTCCGTGACTAGGACCATCGAGCGGTCCCTGTGGAAGACTTTGAAACGCACTGCCATCCTGAGCAGCTCGGCTTTTGTTGCAGGGATCCTGTCTATGCGGGTGAGTCTTTCTTTTTCGTAGCCTTTCCGGAGGCGTTGGCGCGTGAGACTGTAACCAATTTCCACTTTCCCGGGGCATAGATAGCTCATGAGGCGAAGAGAGCCTAAGCCGCCCCCGATATTTCCTCGAACGTCCACGATCAGCCGTTGTACGCCCTGATTTTTCAGGCCCTGAATGGCGCCGTCCAGCTCTCTCGCGAAACTCTGGCCTACAGCCCCCGGAAAAGTCGCCACTTTGATATAGCCAATCTCGGGAGCTAAAAGTCGATGTGACAGGCTCCGCGGCTCGATCATGGGTGGCCGGTCCTTGGCCAATCGGTTTGGCACTTCGAGAGCGACTTGGCGCTTTGTGCCGGCGAGAGTCCCGATTTCAAGCTGATGAGCTGCACCGATGCGGAAAGTTGCAGGCTGCGGCGGTATCAGAGGTTCCGAATCTGTGGACAGGAGGAGTTCGCCGGGGTGTATCCCCGCCCGAAATGCCGCGCCATCTTCGATTACATCCACGAACATCCAACGCTTTCCCATGGGAGTGTCGATCGCGCGCAGCGTGGCATTGATAGTGTAGGGCGCCGGAATGCGGTCATGTCGCCGATGGAAAAAAGCCGTGTGGCTGCTGCCTAAGGCTCTGAGGAGTTCAATCACTCCGCCCTCGAAGGCTTCTGGAGCGTCCGCCTCTATCAGACGTGGCATGCGTTCATCGACTAGCGCGATCCATGGCCCGTAGTCTTGAGTGGGGTTGTTGACGTTTATGTGACGCTTGGCAATCAGCTTCTTGACGAGGTTCAGGATATTCCTGCGGTCTCTTTGTGTGAGCCGTGGCTCTGGCTTGTTCTGCTTGGTTGGCATGATTCGTTTCCTAGTTGTTCGCGGCCGGACTCACAGAGTTGATGCTCACGGGATGATCGCCCGCACCATCCAGCTTGTAGCCGGCCCAATAATAGGGGATGGCTTGGGCGCCGTAGGTTTTGAGCATGTCGCGCTTGGCCGAGGTCAACGCCTGCGCGACAGTATTTTTCTCGGCCAAATGGGCATAGAAACGCTTCATCAGATAGAGCGCCGTGGTGTCATCGATACTCCAAAGCGTCGAAACCACGGTCGTTGCGCCGGCGAGCTGAAAGCCGAGCGAGAGGTTTGCAATGCCTTCTTCACCCTGTAGTCGGCCGACCGCGGTGTCGCAGGCCGACAAGACAACCAGGTCGGCATTTGTATGGAGGAGTGCGATCTCGTTCCCCTCCAATATCCCGTCGTCACCCGATTGCGCGTCGTTCAGAAGTATCAGGGCCGCCCTGTCGGGATGCTTTTCGTTGGCAACGCCATGCACTGCCAAGTGAATGATCCTCTGTTGGTCGAGAGCGGAATGCTCAAACGCAGATTTTGTCGCGCCAGGTCCGATTAACAAAGTATTGCTGCCCGAATGGACCGAGGCGTCGGCCGCGAGAACCTCCTCTTTTGAGGCAGGCAGATCGACCAAAGGAGTGCTGATGTATCCGCGGAGGGTCGCCAATTTGCTGAGCTCAGCAGTCTGGCTGTAAGGGATTCCTCCGACGCCAAGTAAACCTCTCTGCGCGGGCTTGTGTGGCGCCGAATTCACGAAGTACATTGCGGTCGCGGACGGGGCATAGGTTATCGTGTGAGAAGAGACCAGGTAGCGGCCGCCAGCGTCGACGAGTGCATCGAAGGGCAGGAGATGGAGGTGGCCGTCCGGAACGATTATCAGACGGTCTTTCTTCTCAACGTCCAGGATGTCTCTCAGAAGTGCCGTGTAGAGCTGGCTTCCTTCTGCCTGCGAGACTCCCTTCGCTTTGATAGTTTTCAGATATGTGTCCACCAGCTTCTCGATGTCCTCGCGCCCTGCGAGATGGACAATGTGGGTAGCGTCGTGACTGATCACTAGGCAATAGGAGCGAGGTTCCGCCAATACGTACTCGAGCAGCAACTCATTGGCGGCGAGACTCTGCCGTATGCGTTCCAGGGGGATCGTCTCCCATGGCCGGGACTTCAAGGGCCCCGAGGTCGGAGCAAGCCATCGTGCCTGTTCGGCCAGAAAAATCTTGTCGCGAAGCTGGCGGACCTGGTTGGCAGATTTTACTTTCGCCAGTTCTAGGTTCAGTTCGCCAATTCGCCTTTCAATTTCCAGTTCCTCTGGAGAATCCGGTGGTTGTCCGCTCATCAAAAGCTCGGTCGTTACACGGCCGCGAGCGTGCTCAAGCACCGAAAAGGCTTTAGCAGTGTCATCAAGGCGCTCGGCAACCAAGGCAAAATGCTCAGTGTAAATGGTGCTCATTGCCGTGATGAGGCCGATCTTGGCGGCTGCGGCGGAAACGTTGCCGATCATGGTGTCCAGAATGTCCGATGCACGATCGTACGTTGCGCTCGCATCGCGGTATTTGCCCTGGCTCGCCTGCAACTGCGCAAGGGCTTGCAACCGCGGTGGGAGCAGATAGATGTCACCGCTGGTTTGAGTTGATTCCGCTGCCGCTGCTGCCA
>Ga0335085_10002647_pt1 | contig 32958 bp, 36 predicted proteins | sample Lox_Sample_45_FD_206712 | JGI IMG/M metagenome (GOLD analysis project Ga0335085, IMG submission 206712) | Soil microbial communities from Loxahatchee National Wildlife Refuge, Florida, United States - Lox_Sample_4.5 | ecosystem: Environmental > Terrestrial > Soil > Wetlands | place: USA... | reverse complement strand
AGAAAGAAAGACTTGCGATCGCGCCAGTCCTGATTGCGGTAATAGTTGTTATCTTGCTTATTGCGGGAGTCGGGGTCTACTTTCTTGCCTCTGGTCCGAGTACTTCAACTATGTTAGACGATACTATGATCTCGGCTCAGACAATGAGAAGCTCGTCCACCACTAATTCCGCTAGCGCCAAGAGTTCAACTCTCAATACACAAACATCGTCAGTTGGATTCTCTTCGACCGGAACCTCTGGAATAAGCACTTACAGCGGTACGTTCAACTTTAGCTTACCACTCGGGCCGTCGGGAGAAAGAGTCCTCCCCAACGACACAGTCCAGTCATACAGGACGACCCAGGTTGCCTCGGGGTCTTTCAACTATTTTATCGCCGCGGGCAACAAATCAGGCAGTGGAAGCGGTCACGGTACGCTTACGACGACGACTGGCTTTTGTTCTGGAACTATAACTATGGGTTACTCGTTCAAGATTCCAGATGCCACCACGATTCTTGGCAATCAGACGATATTCTTCGGCGCCCCCACACCGGCAAACTTTACGGTGCCGCTGACCTGCACGGGTCCAATGACGGGCGTCTCGACGGTTAACAACGTTACATCTTTCATCGGCGTGTATCCAAATGAGATCAATGTGGCGACGATGCCGACGACTATCTCAGAACATCAATCGGGGAATATCACGTATTATTTCAACATCAGTCCGGCCAGTTAATAGAGTCGACTTTGATGCATAGGACTCAATTGGAGTACCCTTGCAACAAATCGGAGAATTATCCAGCGTGCCTTTAGGTGCGGTCGCCGGTTCATATTTCAAGTAGGTTCAAATTATTTAGCATCGAATGCATCTAGTGCTGCGGCGACCGGGATTAGACCTTAAACGGGTTTCAGATTAGGACTATTTCTGAGATACGCCTAGTACTATTTAGGCCCTAATAGCATCCTCCCCGGAAATGAATAATACGCGGTCGTAATTGAGTCCTATAACGTCAATTGCCGTATCTCATTAGTTCTAAAGACCGTAAAATTCAGGTCGGTAGCAGGCGTGTTGTAATGCATCGACAGAAATACGAAAAGAGAGCTGAAAAGAAGGGCATTACTACGAGTTACTTTATCCGGCTGACTAAGCTTGAATCCCAATTACTCGGGCTGTTCCCTGGAGCTCTAGTAAAAGCAGAGATCGCGTTAGTCCAGCCGCAGCAACTTCCGAAAGACGTTGATACTGAGCCTTTCGAAGTAAAAGCAGAACCAAAAACAAAGCTTCTACCCGGTCAAGTGGTTTGTTCACGCTGCGACAAACCGGTTTCTCGTGCTCTTTGGACAAATCATCAGTTGAATTGGCACAAAGATGCGCAGGAAGAGCTACCTAAGAGCTAGTTGTTTTTTCTTTTATCATTCTAAACATCCGAGGTCGGCGACTTGGTTTAGGTGACTACAATCGCCGTCGAGAAAAGGAAAGAGAATCCACTGGGTGTTCCGGATAGTGTACCAGATTCGGACTAGTCCTCATTTTCGATAATCCCAGTTGCGGCCTTATGCAGATCGTCCGCGAGATCCGAAAGAATATTTTTGAAACGCCTTCCGTCCGGGAACTGAATATTGTTCAACCGGGTCCGCATACTCTTATCTTCCGCGTAAGGTAAGGCTAGAGTTTTAGCGGCTTTTACAATGTCTAAATTTTTGCTCTTTAGTCCAAGCCAAACACCCAACATTGCATCCGGCCCGAATTCAGAATTTACCGCGTCAACAACTTGAACCATAGCCGTTAGTTCCTCGTCAAAGGTGTGTTTGTCTAATTTTTCCATAAATTTTCGCATAGTTCGCATTTTGACGCCTAAACCACAGGCATAAACTATCCCATCCCCCGTCAGCCAGTAGTATTTTTGTTTATGTCTAATATCAAAAGCCGGATCGTGGACTTCTTGAATCAATCCTATTCCTAAGAGCTTCTTCCGCATTTTGAGCCAGTATGGGTCAGAAATATCGGGCTGCCGTGATTCATTCAGACCGATCTTAATTGGCTTGCCACCGTGATGCAGGTCAAAACCAGTTAATGGCCCTTCCTTCCCGAGACGTTGAATTACGAGTTTTTCTTTAGGTCCCAAATTGTACAAGTGCTTACTGGACATATCCTAACCCGGTTGGATGTCCTAGTTGGGAGTTAGGATATAAACTAATTCTCGTTTTTCAATCGAAACTATGAGTCGAAAAGAAGTAACAATCTCGATTGACGAAGATCTGCTAAACGAGATTGATACCAAAAGAGACTTGATTTCACGCTCGAAGTACGTCGAGCGGGTGATAAAGAGAGGGCTTGATAAGAAATGAACGATCAAGCTGTTGCCGCGAAGAATGCCGATCCTGTTTCTCAAAAACTCGCCGAAATTCAGAGCATTCTAGAGAAATTTAGCTTTGAGAAGAAAAAAAGTAGTTTGAGCGGAGTTACCAGCTCCGCCCCAGAAGGAAGTAAGACAGTTGGAAATAATAGAGAGCCGGCGCAATAAACGTTCTCACGGAAACGTTGAGTGGCATTATCAGCTCCGAGCACGCGCGACCGTAAATAGCCGAAACAGGAACGCCGACTATATAGAAATTGATGTCTTCTCAGCCAGGGAACGGTCGCCGCTTTCGCTAAGAGCTTTAACAATAAGCGCACTACGAGCGGGCAAATTTGAGCCAGTCAAGCCGGAGCTAGTGCTTGAAAACTATGAGGTCCCGGCCTAAATGGACAGATTTCAGGAAAGCTCCGGCGTTTGAAACAAACAATTAGGGCAACGCTATTTCAATGAGCGCTGTTCAAACCAAAAAAACAAGGGAAGAGCGCATTATGAGACTTGTTAAACATGGAGAGGACTTGATTGAGCAAGTTAGAAGCTATCCGACAACCGGACTTAGAGATCGTCTCAAAGAGAAGGCAGAAATAGAATTTTACGTTTCTCGAAGACAAGCCGAAGACCTGGCAGAGACCGCGTTCAAGATCTTGAAGAATAATTACCCAAGAGAGGCAGCGCCTAAAAAATGAATTATGAATGCGATAACTGCAATTTCAAATCTAATGATAACGATGCCGCAAAAAAGCACTTTGAATATACGATAAGTCAGCATGCTGGACATACCATTAGGGGTCTCAATTCTGAGGCAGAAGAAGACCAAAAAGTGGATCCAAAGAAGCTAGCTTGGGATACTGCAAACAAACTAATCGAGAGTAATCACTTCGTAACACTTCAGGACACCGAAGAGATTTACAGATACCAGGACGGAGTCTATGAGCTAGGCGCGGAAGCGTTCATAAAACAGTACGTTCAAGACGGCCTAACCAAAGAGACGATTAGTACACACTTAGTTAAGGAAGTAATCGGTCACGTTCAACGCTCTACTTTGAAATCGAGAGAGATTTTTGACGAAGGTAATCCTCACCTAGTCTTAGAAAACTGCCTTTATGATATGCGCTCGGGACAAAGTGAGGACTTTACACCGGATTATTACGCGTTGGCTAAGATGCCGGTTAGATATGTTGCGACTATCGACTATCACCAATCGCTATTCTGGACTTTCATAAATGAAATACTTTCACCGGAAGACGTCAAAGGCGTTCAGGAAGAAATAGGTCAAATACTTGCAAAAGACTATCTGACAAAAAAATTCTCAATCTATGAAGGGGTACAAAACACCGGAAAGACTACCCTTCTCAACGTAATTCAGGCGCTTCTCGGAGAGAAGAACGTCTCGAATTTATCGTTACAGCAAATAGCGAGTAAGGAAAGATTCTATCTCTCGCGTCTTTTTGGGAAGATGGCAAACATCCGGGACGATATGCCGAAGGACATAATCAAGAGCGCCAGCGCATTGAAGGAAGTAACCGGCCGATCGAAGATTACCGGCGAATTCAAGTTTCAGGATCCCTTCGAATTCACAAACCACGCGTACATAATCGTTAGCTGCAATCAGCTTCCACCGTTTGAAGAAGACGACCTAGCTGTCTTCGATAGAATCAAACTCAGACAATTCAAAAACAGATTTGGAGGTCATGAAAAGCCAGATCGCGAATTAGAAAAGAAGCTAACCACACCGGAAGAACTTTCAGCCGTCCTTAACTTCGCAATAGACGGGCTAGAGCGATTGAAGGCGCAAGGCTGGAATTTCTCACATGAAGAGAAGGAAATCGAGACACGAGACTATTACAAACGGAAAGCGGATCCTCTCTGGGGATTTGTTGAGGATTGTTTGGAAGAGACGGGAAATTCTCAAGACTACATAGAGAAGCAGGAGCTCTATAACAAGTCGAGGGAATACTGCCAAGAAAAGAATCTACCTGAGATAACAAAAGACTACTTTTACAAACATCTAGGCGATAAGATAACGGTACGCTCGGAGAGGCGTGGCTCCCAAGGAAAACAGAAGCATTGTTTTGTCGGAATCTGCCTCTTAAATAAAGAGAGCCTTGACTATCCTGACTACCCTAGCAGTACAGAACTAAACAGTCAGCCTAGTCAGCCTAGTCAGGGTTCATCTTATTTAAGCGGCGAAAATTCGGAAGAATACATCTCTCATTGGGGGCCGGGAATGCGGCCCCGGAAGTAAGGCTATCCCTCGATTGATTCCTTCAGATCGAAAGCAAATAATCAACAAGTGTCGAACATTTCATGTCGCGCAATTCTCTGCGGGCGTGATCACAATAATACCAATGAGCCGGATAAAGAGAAATAGACGTGAATAGCGTGAAGTACACTTGTATTCCGGGTCCCGTTATCGTCTTTGGGATCGGCAGGGCCTAAATATCCCTGAACTCCCTACTTTCCATTGAAAGAAAGGTCAAGAGAATTATGATCTTGAGTTTCAGCGAATTCGTGACGACTTTTGAAATTCTAATCATGGCAGCTTTAGCTCTCATCTGTGTCGTTGGAGCAATCAATTCAGGGCAATCAATTCTTCAAGGAGTACGAACCGGGATATGGGAGACTCCCTTATCACGAAACATATCGACGTCCCGAAAGCTAAATCTCGATAATTTAGAAGAGTCAGCGGAAGAGGAAGAAGAAGCCGAAACTTTCGAGGACCCTTTCAATCACTTGGAAAAAAGTCTCTGGGAGCCATACAGCGTGACCCTGGGAGATTAGGCATCTAAGGGTAGGGGTCTTAGGCAGTAATTGGTACGTAACAATAGGATCGCCTAGCTTCTTTTCTTCGTTTGTCGATCTTCTTGTAATGAACGAATCTAGAGTAAGTGTAGGACGTCCCTGGATTCTTTCCCGACCGCTCAACCTTAACCACTGACATAGCAGGCTTACCGCATTTCTCGCATTGAATCAAGTTTTGCACACACTCAATAGCAAGGTAACACGATGTTACTTAGTATCTCAAATTCACCGCGCAATTAATTTTGTGTGTGCAAACCGCAAATAATCCCCCTTACATAACTGAGAAATATTCTCTCTCAGTTGCACACAAATTTAGATTACCATTGAGACACTGAATAATGGTGCCGGAGTCTGTAGAGAAGGTAGGACTCGCCAGCTAGAAACGCTAAGAGAATTGGAGCTAGAAGAATGTCGATTCCGACCACGAAGTTAAACATCAAGTTACTAGCACTAATTTGAGCAGCCGTTTCAGGGTAGAAGGAAAACGAAGAGAAAATCGCGCTCAAGTTTAAGAAAATGAGCAAGAATCCAATACTGACTAATCCAAGACTCATCAGGATTCTTGCGGTCCATACATTCTTGATATTTGATGAATTGAAGGCGTACCTGTAGATCCTAATGGCAATCAAGATTCCAATTGCTAAAGAAGCAATGTAAGAAGGAACCCAGAAATATTGAGATGGAAAGCTAACAAGTTCTACTGAAAGAATAATTGCAACAGTGACTGATAGGATCCAAGAACCCAGAAGAGTAGCTTTTCGTCCGATTGATAATCTTCGATGAGGGAAAAATCTCTTCCGAGAATGTGAGCCTCTTGCAGACTTTGGATAACTGCTCACGGTATCCGGTATTTCATTTGGTTCGATGTTATTTCTCTGAGAGGACGATCCTGTATTGAGAAGTTTATCTAATGCTTTTGCATATTGATCTTCATTCGGTGAATCCTGAAGTTTTCCTTTTTCTTTAGCATTCAACATGGCATAAGGTTTGTGAAGATCTTTCCATTGACATCCGATATCAGGAAAATCACTGTAAGATTTTCCGCACGTTGTACAATGACCGACGCCTTGAGTTGAATAAGACCAATTACCGGATGTATTCTTAGACCAGGGCAAGACTATGGTCTTTTATCGACCTGTCTTTTTTTGGTTAAAGACGTTCGGAATTACATATTCGTTTTCGAAATCTAAGTCTCATCTCTTTCAAGAATTTCTTAGGCAAATTCATTCAGAATTTGGTCTTCAGACTCGGCGTCCTTTCAAATAACGAGTCACAATTCAGGCGTCAAGATCAGATTAATTCATTCTGACATCTCTCAGTCCCTAAGACGTTGATAAATTCCGTAAAGTACTAGCATTATGATAAAGACGGCTAGGATTAGAGGATTTTTCAACAGTTCCACGACTGAGACTAAAGCCACGATCGCAAGATACGCCACAAATAAGATGATAATTCCTCTCAAAATTCTTCAAAGTCCCTAAGAGGGGATATTATGGAGATTTAGTAGGACTCTTCGCGCTGAGTATGTGATCGCAATATGGTGTACTCATTTGATTCGACTAAGCAATTGATGATCGTTTGATTCGAGAGACGTTTTGTGGTCACCTTAGCGGAGCGGGACCCTGACGGGAGGAAAGACGTCCTTTTCTTGCGAGATCGGATTATTCTCTTCCTCTAGAATTGGTGCAAACGTTTTTCGACGTCTAATCGACGCGTTATCATCAGGAACCGGAAGCTTCTTGGGTCTTCCTGGCTTTCCTTTAGAATTGTTACCTTTCCATCGTGAATTAGCAACTTTTCGATTGTGAATCGCTCTATCGGCTAGTTTGAATTCTCTTAACTGAATTATTACGGTTAGTTTCTGAGTAAAAGGCAGATCAGACCAGAAATCGACCAGGTTTTGAATGAAATTCGCGGGTAAGTAGATCTGAAAGGAATTACCAGGATATCTCCCATTTCTTTCAATAACGAATTCCGGGACGATATTCTCTGACTTTAGCACGAGTCAGCCGAAAAGCGATGTGTGTATTAATCGTTTTGCGGTTTTCTCTTATCGCCTAAAAGTTTTGTAAGCTCGGCGAATTTCTGTTTCAAGTCTTCTAGATTTTGGGCGTCTTTTTCCTGTGCTGCCTCTAATACAGTGATTCTTTCTTTCAAGAATTGGACGTCTTCAGTTACCGTCTGAGGAGCCGACTCTAGAATTGTTAATTCCGGCACTGCTTTCAGATATTCATCTAGCATTTCTGAATCTTGAGGACGGTAGTAATTATCAGCGAGCCCGACCCCGTGACCTAAGAGAATTTCAACGTGAAGAGATTTCATTTTCCTTTCACAAACGGATTTGAACCATTTTCTGAATCCGTGATCGGCTTGAAAGTCGTGTCTCTTCTTTCCTTTCGCTAAAGTGGTCCTTAATCCCGTAGCTTTAAGGGCGTCTTCTACGAGCCGTTTAACTCCGGTTGATTTCAACCGTTTAGGTAAATGCGGCTCTCCCTGTCCTAGATGGTCAGGATGAAAGAGATCTCGGATAACCGGAGAGTCTTTGTTTATCTTCTCGCCCTGGCTTTTCCTGAAATCCATGTATTCTTTGATTGCTCGATAACACTCGGGAGTTATGAAGGAAGAATACTCTTCATTTGTGCCGGCGTAAATCTTGATTCTTGCAGCCAATAAAATGCCGTCCTTTTCGATCGGCTCGATATTTCCCCAATTCAGATAATCAAAAGAACCAATTCGACAACCGGAACTCTCCATAAGAAGAATAGTGGGCTTGATTCTACGGTCAGGATAGGTAAGGATGGTCTTGATTTCCTGAAGCTCAGGCGCTCGATCATTAGCGGCGCGGCGTCCTTTTGGAACTCTTCTAGCTAGCTTTTTCCAGTTAAGATTGATATCATTCTCTTCGCAGAAAAGCCGGATAGGTTTGTAATAATTCGCTACGCGAGAATCGGTTATCTCCCCGGCTTGGACGCGTTCTTTCTGACTCAGTATGAATTGGTTAATGATCGCCGTTGCCCATTGAGGATCCGATTTTGCTTTAGTCGTGAAAGCCGAAGCCTGTTCCTTTAATGTGCCTTCAAATTCGGATGATTCAAAGAACCGCCGAATATCCTTCTCATAATTACGCTTAGTTAGAGGACTCTTGATCGCCGAGAAGAATTCGGTCAACGGGTCAATCGCTAAGACTATCTCCATTAGCAAGAAGGATAAAAATAATCCTATTTTAAGACCCAAAGAAGTGTGCGGCGACCGGGATTTGAACCCGTGAATCCACCAAGTGTTTCAAGAGCTGAACCATTATCCAGATTCTAGAATGTTTACTACCACCTAAAGAAATAACCCCTCTCTCGAAGTGCTCGATCTAGCTCTTCCTTTCTTGACCTAATTCGCTTGGCGGCATCAAGGAGCCTTGTTTCGGACCAGCCCCTCAGTTCAGTAGGTGTAAAGACTCGACTGTAAATTGGATCTTGTATCATCATCGGATTATCTAGGAACGGGTCAAGCTTTGTTGTGTTCGTGTGAGCTCTCTTATTCACGAACTCCTCAAGTGCGTTGCGAAAAACTGTAGTAATGTCACTTCCTTCTCTCTTTGCAATCTCTAAGGCGGCGTCGAGAATGAGCTTGTCCTGCGACCTCATATTCACCGGAACCGTCCAGCGCGGCTTCGGGGCCATTCTAGTTACTCTGGACCTCCATTTATGTCAAAGAAAGCGCCGTTGATCATGCACGCATGCACTGCAAGCATTAGTGTTACCACTTGGGAAAATCACTACTTTTCCTCATTCGGGGTCTCAACAGGCATTAGAGCGTCCTCATGAATGGAGTAGTTTGCCTTCCATTGATCCTGTCCTCTGTTAGCCCACGCACCAAGTCTCATCTTCCCTTTCATCGCAAGCCCCCATACACCCGCAGGATGTTTATCCGAAGGGCGATAGAGTTCTTCTTTCAGCTCGAGGTTTTTCCTTGCAAAGCGGATCGCGATTTCTACAATCTTTCGCTTTGAACTAGAATGCCCGGCTTGTAGATCCTCCTCGCTGAGCTCAGGGAACCATCTTTGTCTTGAGGTTGTTGTGAGTTCCTCAATCACTTTCCTTGCGGGTAGCCTAAACCCTGATCCTTTTTCAAGCAAGGTTGCGAGAATTGGGATCTCGCATGAAGTACTTGTGGGAGCCCTGGATGCAATGTGTCTCCAAAGGCGTTGTTTTTTCCTTCTTTTCTTACTCCCTACTTTCCTGTTACTCTTGATCTGATTTGCCGAATGCTCGATTATCATCAAAGAGGGCGACAGAACCGAGGAATGCCATAACTCTTCTCGTCTGGAGAGGCAGACCTTGCAGTGTAAAACCAGGCGTTCTAGTTAGCACTTCAGTCCAAGAGCTTTGAGCTGGGATGGACCTGAACGGATGCACCCGCCCAATTCTTTAAAGAAAAGACAGCAAGAGAAGATAAGTGTCCTGAGTAAATTTGGAATTTAGAGTTCTTCAAGAGCATCTCCAAAAAACAAAGTTCGATCTAGATGAGGCCCTCTCCCTTCCATCGTATGTGTACACTTCCGACGAAATATTCAAGCTCGAAATGGAACGAATTTTCTACTCGAACTGGCTATCGATCTGTCACACGAGCCAAATTCAAAGGCCCGGCGATATTTTTGTCCAGAATATCGGCACGAAATCCGTTCTCGTGGTTATGGGCGATGACGGCAAGGTTAGAGCATTCCACAACGTGTGCAGACACAAAGGCTCAAGGCTAATTTCTGATTCGAAGAAAAGCGGTGCTCGAGTTATCCAATGCCCCTACCACTCCTGGACCTATCGGCTGGACGGAACCCTCGCAGGTTGCCCGGACATTGAAAGCTGGCGAGATTTCGACAAGAGAGACTATCCACTATATCCAGTAAAGTCGGAAGTGTGGGGTGGATTTGTCTGGGTTAATTTCAACTCCTCTTCGCAACCGCTGCGCGAGTACTTGGGAGATTTTGCAGACAGATTCGAGAAGTATCACATGGAGGATCTGCATCACACCGCCACGATAGGGGTATATGACGTCGATTCAAATTGGAAAATTCTGTGCGAGAACTTTAACGAATGCTACCACTGTCCGACGGTGCATCCTGAAACATTGAAGCCGTATTACAAACAATTGAAGCCCTCTGATCACGCAAAAATACACGGCCCGTACGTCTTACTTGAATGGAAGGACTACAACATGAGCATCGACGACTCTGCAGCTAATGCGAAGGAGGTAGAGAACCAACTAGAAAGCACAAGAATTCTTGGTTTGAGTGAAAAGGATGCGATGATGCAGTGGCAACCGCTGGTATTCCCCAATTTCTCTCCCTCGATTACGGCCGACTACGTTTTCGCATGGTGGCTGTGGCCTCTGGGTCCGCAGAAGACGAAGCTAATCTTCGAACTGTGCACACGCAGGGCGCCTTATTTGCCTGACGATTACATCGGAACGATGAAGTGGGCGGACTTTGTGATGCGGCAGGATTTTCAAATCTGCAAAGTGCAGCAGGAGGGAATGAACGCAGAGGTCTTCAATGGATGTGCTTTCAGCGCGATGGAGGAAGCAGTTCACTCCTTCCAGAAACTTTACGCCAACGCCCTCGAAGGTATATTCTTCAATCATTCCTAGCCGAGATTTTGGCCGTTACATATAATAGAAATCTAAAAAGCTGTTCAGAATATTGACTCGATTCTATCGGTTAAACGTATCGAGGCCATCTTTGTAGGTCAAGTCGAGGGTAGGCGGCTTACAAAGTGCCCTTGGATAAAAGCTACGAGCTTGGAAGATCTGCACGGATTATTTTCGATTGAGCTTCCACGCGAGTTCAGCGGCAATCTGTTCCTTCGTTTTCCCTTGCGTGTCTATTCCTTCGTTCTTTGCCGCAGTGACGAGCGGATCAATTTCTGCTGGAGATTTTGAGGGAGTAGGCTGAGCCGGGGCTTGCACGGAAACGTTCGCTATACCCTTCGAAGCATTGTCAAACTCTCTTCGTGCTTGTCCGAGTGACTTGGCTAATTGAGGAATTTTTCCGGCTCCAAAGAGAAGAACGACTGCCACTACAATCAAAACCCAGATTATCGGATCGTCAAAAGCCACTTATGGAAACTCCTTGAGCCGGAGGGTAGCCCGGCAACTATTTAAATTGTTATAAAATTGAAACTTTTTCTGATCTTCTTCGTAAATTTTCCTAAACCTTTACCGGTCCTCGGCATTTATGGGAAAGCGAAATTTCAGTGTTAATTCTCCGATCCCTTTGGACACTCCGGTAAGTGCAGATATCAACTCGGGGAACAGATTAATACGCGGTAGTGTTTGACGCATTCTTCGATAACGGTTTGAAACTAGCTTTGCATCAATCAACCTGGTGGGGGATGGTCGATGATTATACCGGGATAAGAATCGCGAAGGAAATCGGATTCGACGCCTACGACCTCTTTCCCGGTAGAGAATTGGTGGTGAAGGATGCAAAATTTTTCAGAGAAACATTTGCAAAGACTTCCATGCTTCCCTCCGCGCTGACTTTAGTCGGCTCTGCCCTAACAGATTTCAACATACCGGTTAGAAAGTCCACTTTAGAGTGGATAAATGGTCAGATGCAGATAGCGGGCGACATCGGCTGTGAAATGATCGTGCTTGCCCTCGGAGGATATGAGTGGGAGGGAAAGGAGATCAAACCCGAACTTCAGTGGGGCTGGGCTGTAGAAAACGTAAGAGAATTAGGCGATCGCGCCAAAGACAACGGGATGAAGGTTGCGATTGAGATGAACCCTTACCAGCTTTATATCGTTCACTCACTCGATACGGTACTAAAGTTCGTTCGCGAGGTTGATAACCCCTCAGTAGGTGTAAACGCCGACGTGTCGCATATGCATCTAAGTAAAGACCCACCTGAACGTCTCAAGGAGCTGGGCTCTCGGATTATACACGTCCACCTTTCGGATAACAACGGAATAGTTCACGGAGATCTCCCGCCAGGAAGAGGTACCGCGCCGCTTCGCGATTACCTGCGTGTCCTGAAGGAGATGGGTTTTGATGGTACGGCGACGATCGAACTGGAGTTCTCTCCTGATCCAGAGCGGATTCGCGAGTGGGTAAAGGAATCTTACGATGTTACAGCGGGCATGATGAAAGAGTTAGGCGTACGATAATTTTTGGCAGTAAGGCTCAACTGAGCTTCCTAGAAAATGATCAGAGATTCAGACTACACAATTTTTGTTGAGTAGATCATCAGTTAGGATTTGGTTTCTCATTGAAGAGACTCGAGGGAAAGGTTGCGCTGGTAACCGGCGCCTCACGCGGAATAGGCAGGGCGATTGCCCTTGCATTTGCCCGTGAGGGCGCGCTCGTCTGTGTTAACCACTCGCAATCACAAGAAAGCGCAGAGGCAGTGGTGGGCGAGATCGAGCGAATTGGAGGTCGGGCATTCGCCGCAAGGGCTAGCGTTGCAAACTTCGACGAGGTGTCGGGGATGGTTTCCTCTATCGTTAGCAAGTTCGGACCCGTCGACATTCTAGTAAACAACGCCGGAGTATCAATTCCCGGCGATCTCTTTACCATGAACGACGCCCAGCTCCTAGAAATGTTCAGGGTAAACGTCATGGGGACAATAAACTGCTCAAAGCTGGTCGGAAAACAAATGGTCGAAAGAAAATACGGGAAAATCGTAAACATCGGCAGCATCGCCGGAACCGGCACCAACTTTCCCGGAACGACTCCCTACGCTAGCACGAAGGGTAGCATCCTGACTCTGACCAAGCGCCTCGCGTTAGAACTCGGCCCATCCGGAATCAACGTAAATTCTGTACTACCCGGTTTCATAGAGACCGAAATGAATACTCGTGGCAAGACCGAAGAAGTCTGGTCCGCGAAGAAGGCAGAAATGTCCAAGAAATCGATGCTTAGGAGGATCGGGCAGCCCCAGGATATTGCAAGTGTCGTTTTGTTTCTATCTTCTGATGAATCAAGTTTCATCACAGGTCAGGCAATCGTGGTAGACGGGGGGAGGCTCGACTATCTGTCCCATTCTGCCTGATACCTAGAGAAAAAAATGGCTCCGCCATTATGGTTAAGTAAGCTCGCCTAACTCAGGGGGACTCGGTCGTAAGTGCCTCCGGAAAAATTGATCATTACCGTAACTGTTGCCCCGTCCTGGATTTATCCCGATGCCGATAACGCGCCGCGCAATCCGGACGAAGTCGTTGAGTCCGTTGTCGAGGCCTGGAAGGCTGGCGCGAGCGTCGCGCATATCCACGGTAGCAAGAACTTTCCCCCCGAGGTCTGGAAAAAGATCCTGAAATCGGTCCGGGATAAGACCGACGTGATTGTTCAGGTGGGACTCTCGGCGCTGTCAATACACGAGCGCATGGCAGCGATCAAGCTAAAGCCCGACATGATTTCAATCATACTGAACCACCATGACGAAGCATTTCCTAAATTGACGATGAGTGTTCTCCACAACAGGGACGAACTGGAAGAGTATGGGAAAATCTGTAACAGGTACGGCATAAGACCAGAATGGGAGGTTTGGCACGCGGGCTCCGTTTGGAATCTGGACTATCTTGTTCAAAAGAAGCTGGCAAAGCCTCCGCATTTTGTTACATTATTTTTCGACTGGCCTGGCGGCATATGGTCGCCCGCCACCATTGACGAATTAGGACACAGGTTGAGGCAGCAGCGGGAAGACTCTGTCTGCAGCGTCAGCATCATGAGCCAAGCGCAGACTACGGTCGTCACGGCGTCCATGCTTTTAGGGCATCACGTCAGAGTTGGCACCGAGGACAATCCGTACTACACGCCCGATAGACTGGCAAAAAGTAACGCCGAGCTCGTTTCGCGTGTCGTCAGGATAGCAAAGGAGATCGATCGGCCGGTGGCAACTTCTGCGGAAGCACGCCAAATAATTGGAATCGAGAATAGCTAAAGACTAGCAGCTGGAATAGTTCTTCATCCGCAAACTTGAGTGGACTCCAAACAGTAAAGAAGACCTAAATACTTCTCGCCAAAGTTCGGAGGCGATATGACGGTACCCGCAAATATTGTGACTGAAAAAGACGGAGTCCCTGTTCTCTATGCGGAATGCAAGAGGGGATTTGGAGTTAGAGTTGTCCACTCGCAAAACCCGAAAGCGCCTTCCAAGAATTTGAGTATGAGTATTCTCTACCTCGCGCCCGGAGGGAGACTCGAGCCCCACCATCACGAAAACGAGGAGATCTACGCGGTTTTGAAGGGAAAGGGTGTCGGATTTTTCGGTCAGGATAAACCGGTTCCGGTCGAGGAGGGAATGTTCTTTCATCTGCCCTCCCATGCTGAGCACGGTCTAGAGAATACCGGCAGTGATGTCATGAAGGTTTTGATCTGCACTTCGCCTCCGTTTGGACCATTTCCGGAATGGCAGTCAACTTCGCACCCCTAGTCACCACTATTTCCTTGTAGAAAATGCTAGCGCCAGCTAAAGTAGAAACGGGCGCGGGCCTCAATTCTCAGTTTACCCATTTTCCAAAATTTAGGATGGCCTCCCAAACTAAGCTTCAACCGTTCGAATTTTCGGGTCAGATCAGGAAACCCTTATTTCACCACCCCAGAGTTCTGCCCTCTTCGGAAGGACCACAAGTTTTCTTTGAAAAATCGATTGAAGGCGATGTTAGCCGAGGGCAAGATCCCGATCGGCACGACGATCACCATCGCTGCTCCCGACGTAGCTGAGATCATCGGTCACACGGGTTTCGACTGGGTCATGTTTGATACAGAACACGCGCCGATGAATGTCCCGATCATCCAGAACCTGCTTCAGGCGATGAGCTTCTCCCAGGCTGTCCCTGTAATACGGGTGGCATGGAACGACATGGTAATGATGAAGCAGGCGCTCGATATTGGCGCGTATGGCCTGATAGTCCCCTGGGTCAATACCAAGGAGGAAGCAACGAGAGCTGTCCAAGCTGTGAAGTACCCTCCGGTCGGCCTCCGAGGTTTTGGCCCGAGAAGGGCAAGCATGGCAGACCCTGACTACGTTAAGACGGCAAACAATGAGATCATGCTCTGCGTCCAGATAGAGACCCAGCGCGCGGTCGACAACATTGACGAAATCACTTCAGTTGAAGGCGTGGATGCCGTCCTGGTCGGTCCAGCAGATCTATCGCTTTCTATGGGAATTCTCTTCCAGTATGACAACACGAAATTCGTGGACGCGATGCAAAAGATCGTAGATTCTGCAAAGAAAAATGGTGTGACCGCGGGAATGCTCGCCTGCGACGACCCGAAAAAGAGGATAAGCCAGGGTTACACTCTTCTCAACATCAGCGCCGATTTCATGCTGCTCAGGGACGCCGCCAAAAAGGTACTCGAAACCGGAAACGAAGCTAGAGGAAACCGCAAGTAGTGGACTCTTTCCAGGGGGAAGTTCGAAATGCTCCGATCCAGCTCAATCACATTCCACACGTACACCTTGGAACAGGTTTGCAAGTTAAACGTCGAACTGGGCTTTGACGCGCTTGAGCTTTGGAAGGAACACTTGCTCGGAGTGAAGACGCCAGAACTTGCGCGGCAGTTTTCTTCGTTTGCCAAGAGCATCGGACTGAACATCTGCGCCTTAAACAATGTCGACTCTAAGAATTTCCGCCCCTTCGATTCCGAAGAGCATTACGCTCTAACTCTTGCCAGTCTCAAGTCAGACGTGGACCTCGCCGAATCTTTGTCAATCAAGGACGTGTTCGCCTTTGAAGGAAGGGATCCCAGGAGCGGGAACGGTGACAAGTCAGTCCTCTTGAAGACATTGTCCAGATTATACGGAGAGGCAATAGAATACTCTTCAAAAAAGGGGATCCGTTTTCTAATAGAGCCGCACCCCTTTACAATTGGGATGAACTTGGACTTTCTTTTGAAATTGTGCGATTCCCAGGACCCAAATTACTTTGGTGTTCTCTACGATTGCTCGCACTTTGCCGTTGGCAAACCTACTGGGTACATCGACGCGATCAAGACACTCGGTAAGAGAATAAAGCACATCCATTTCTCAGACAGCGACAAGCGCACATCTGAACTGCACTACCCTCCCGGAATGGCGGAATTGGATATTGATGGAATAATCAGCGCCTTCAAGCAGATTAGCTACGACGGAACCATCACCCTCGACCTTTGGGGTTACCCCCTGCCGATCGAAGGTTCGAAAATCGCGATGGGGAAACTGAAAGATGCAATAAGTACGCTGAGCATCGCAAACTAGATCCTCACAGCGGGGGACGCGATTTGAAGCTCGGTCTGATCGAAAATGCCTGGTGGAACTCACCCGTTGACCCGATCTCCGGAATAGAACTTGCAAAGAAAATAGGTTTTGACACTTACGACATTTTTCCTCTTTCCATGACGCCCGTCTTACGCAAAAACATGCGGGAGGCGTTGATTAGATCCGAGCTGGAGTGCTCCTCCATCTGCGTAGCCGCATTCAGCCTGACCGACTTTGTTTCGGACGTCAGGCGGTATACTGTCAATTGGGTAAAGCAGCAGGTTGAGCTCGGGTTCGACTTAGGCGCACGCATCGTACTGTTCGTGGTCGGCGAGTACGCGATGGAGAAGCAGGAACTCTCGCCAGAGACCCAATGGCAGTGGGCGAAAGAGGGTACAATAGAAATCGCCGACTATGCGAAGGAGCTCGGCATGACCGTGGCAATAGAATTCATGGCTCACAAGTACTCCATTTTGAACTCGGTGAGGGAGATGCGACGCTTCTTAGACGAAGTAAATCATCCCGCTGTAAAGGCTAACGCGGACATTTCCCACATGTTTCTCATGGGGGACATGCCGCTGTCTTTAACAGAATTGAAGGGTAAAATCGCAAATGTGCATTTTTCCGATTGCGACGGCAAAACCCATGGAGACTTACCTCCCGGTCGCGGCAAGGTTCCGCTCAAGGAGTATCTTTCCGAGTTGTCGCGGAGCGGGTTTGAAGGTCCCGTGAGCATCGAACTGGAGTGGTGCCCCGAACCCTCAAAAGTTCAGGACTGGGTCCGCGAGGCCTATTCTTCCACAGCACTTATGATGGAAGAGTTGCACATCCGACGGGGATAAATGGCCGGTATTCCGAGAGGAGCGCGGCCTTGTCATCAACCCGATCAATTGCAAAATTTGTCCGCGAACTGGAGTTCGAGGATATTCCAAAAGAGATTATCGCGGAATCAAAATACCACATTCTTGATGCTCTAGGGGTTGCCTTCCCGGCATTTCTCGAAAAGAACAGTAAAATTCTTTTCAACATCGTTAAGGAAATGTCGGGCAAACCCGAAAGCACAATTCTTTCCTTCGGAGAGAAATCTTCCACGTACGGTGCCGCTCTCGTGAACGGGATGATGATTGGAACCACTCTTGATTTCGACGACCTGCACGTTGCCGCCGGACTTCATCCGACAACAATCACTTTTCCGGCGGCGCTCGCTGCTTCTGAAGCCGGAGGCGCTACTGGAAAGGAGTTGCTCGCGGCATTTGTAGCCGCAGCCGAGGTCGCAATCCGAATGGGTCTCACAGCGCCTGGCCGGTATCACAAGAGAGGCTTCCAACCTACTTCGATTATTGGGGCGCTCGCCTCCTCGCTCGCCGCGGGTAAGCTCATGGATCTTTCCGAGCAACAGCTTGCCGATGGCATTGGAATCGCAACCAACATGGCAGCCGCCTCACCATTATCAGTCGCGGTTGGTTCGTATTTCCAGGGAATCGATACGGGCAGGGCCTCCGAGAGCGGTGTTTTCGCAGCCAGTCTGGCAAAGCAGGGTTTTACATCGATAAGGGAAGACGCCCTAGAAAATCGGTTCGGTTTTCTGAACACTTTCGCCGGGCAGGGAAACTATTCCGAGGACCCTCTGACTCGAGATCTAGGAAAAGTGTGGAACCTCTCCCAGACATTTCTCAAAAGATACCCGACAACGTACGCTTTCACACGTTATCTTGATGCAGCCCTGGATCTCCGCTCCCAATATGGTCTGAAACCAGAGGACATTGAGGAAATAGAATACGGAGCAAATTCAGACCACGGACCGCTTTTCACGACGCCCTACGAGCTCAAGGTACGCCCGCCCGACCGGAACGAAGCGAGGACGAGCCAGCTCTTTGCGATGGCAGCAGCTTTCGTCGATGGAAAGATAACCCTCGACACCTTCGATCAATCGAGAATCTCAGACCCCAGGATACTGGATCTGGCCAAAAGGATCCACGTGGTTGATGACGAAGAGAATTTCTGGGTTCAAGTGAAGACGAAGAAAGGCACCATTTTGAAGGCAAACAAAAGCGAACTGCGCCAGACATCGAGGAAAGGAGTCGTCGAAAAGTTTCGTACGAATGCCACTAAAGTAATCGGCGAAACCCAGATCGAAACTGCTCTTGCTTCGACGCTTTCGCTCGAGAACGAGTCGGATCTTTCAAACTGGGTAAAACTTTTCGTTAAGCAGTAGTCCCCGAAATATTCACTCCAGCAAAAACTGAGATTCACTTCATGACCGTTGATGCAAACAGTTCCATCGAGCCATACTGCGGATAGTCCATGAAAAGGAGATTGAACCTCTGACATCCTAAATTTGCATATCCTGCAATTTTTTCTCTGATCTTATCGGGCGTTCCTATGAGTATCTTGTCGATTTCGAATCCAAATTCCGGCGATGGCTTGAAATTGACTCTCCCGCCAACCCTATTTGCGAAATCCAAAATTCTTTTCTTTTTTTCTGCTAGCTGAGCCTCGTTCTCAGCTATCAAAACATGGATGTGCATGCTCCGGAAAATATCCTGAAACTTGCGACCCCTTTTGTCGAGCTGTTGTTTCAGGTATTGCACCTTCTCCTTGTACTTTTCTAGAGTCAAGTCAACCCCGGTGTCCCAAGTGTCAGCGAATTCCGCAACTGTCCGCAAGATTCGTTTTCCACCTCCTCCGATCATGATCGGAACGCGGGTTGGGGACTTTGGTTCATTGACGGCATCAGTTACGTTGTAGTACTTCCCCTTGAACGTAAACACATCTTCGTCGAGAACCCCCCTGATAATTTTCAGAGCTTCGCTCATCATCTCGATCCGCTGCCCCGCCGGCGGAAAGGGGTACCCATAAGCAAGGTACTCTGGCTCATACCAGCCTGCGCCATATCCAAGTATGAATCGTCCCGAGGAAATAATAGAAAGTGTGGAAGCCATCTTAGCAACCAATGCGGGGTTTCTGTAGTTATTGCAGAGCATGAACGAGCCTAACTTGATCTTTGAAGTTAGGACAGAAATGGCGGTCATTGTGGTCCAGGCTTCGAGGGACTTGTGGCCCAGCATGAAATGATCGGGAAACCACAACGCGTCGTAACCCATTCTTTCCAGATCCAATGCTGTATTCCTAGTCTGATCCCAAGAAAATGAATCGTTGAGTGGATAATCATAGTCAATTGGAAAGAACAGTTTCTTGTCATTGCCTTCAGGTCCGCGTGCGATATCTGCCAGTGTATTTCCTGCAAACATCTGGACCGGAATGCCATATTTTACATCGTCTAACGCTTGCATAAATCTGTGATACTTCTTTGGCCGGAGGAATATTAATCTGTCAAGTTTTGGCGCCGAGTTTGCGCCCTAGTGAAGATCTACTGTAAACTGGCCATAAGTCAATGAGTTACTTTGACTTGCTGATCATTATCTTTCATTTTGTTCGAATAGTTTATCTAGCCCCCTATCGAGGAGGCGGATAACAAAAGTATGTCAGACAAGCCAGAGGAAGCGAAACCTAAGACTCAAACAAGAAGAGATTGGATGAAAGTTGCCGGCGGAACCGTGGCAGGCCTCGCCATTGGAGGTGCGCTAGGTTATGTCGGAGCTGGTGGGTTGAAGGGTGGTTCGTCGAACACGACGACCCAGAATAACGCGAATGGTGTACCGCCTTTCTGGGGAGAGCCGCAGTCAATTACCGTCATGACACTATCAAACAAGAATACGGCCGACATACTGAATTATGCTGCTACCCAATACCAAAATACCCATCCTGGTGTCAAAGTAAACCAGCAGTTGATTGCAGAAGCTACGATGAATGCATCTGTCGTTTCCGCGCTTCCTAGTGCCCCTCCTCCTGACGCTTTTTACAATTCTACCCTACCTGCCTTCAACGCGCAAGCAGTGGATACTGGTGATGCCCTAATTCTTGATCCATGGGTCACTAATTACGGATGGGACACCGTGACCAATGCTTGGAACACGTACAAGGTGAACGGGCACTCGTATTGGTTTTATTACTCATTCATCTACTTTGGCAACCTTTACTACAACGCTGATCTTTTCAAACAGATGAACATCAACGTGCCTGCCGACATATCTCAGAACCCTACTGAGCTGTACTCCATCGCCTCCCAGCTCAAGTCGAACAACTTACTGCCACTGGTCCACGGCTACAACACCCAACCCGAATGGTTCATGAACACATTCTCCGACTGGGCGATGAACACGCTCACCGATCAGCAGTACCAGCAGCTATCTACTTCATACGGAACTGACCTCTTCACCTCCAACTTTGCAAACAGGCCGCTCAAGCTCACTGACTCCGCTCTGGCCCCCGTCTGGCAGATGGTTGCTGACTGGCGCGACAAGCTCTACACTCAGGATATTACGACAATGACCGACCAAACCGCGGTCAGTTTATTTGCGTCTGGAAAAGCTGGAATGTATCAAGTTGGTTCTTGGGGAGTGGGTGCTCTTGCGCCTCCCACGACGACTTTTAATTACGGCTTCTGGCCGTTGACGGCCCCTGCGGTTAATGGTGGAAGCAAACAAAGAATGGTGATCTTCGGATCCACGTACTTCTTCGCGAACAAAACCAAATCGCCCAATCTGCTGTGCGACTTTTTCAACACCTATTTGTTCCCGAATGCCCAGGCATACTCGCTGAATAACGAAGGCATCTATCCGGGAGTCGCCCTTGGCGCCTCTGCAATCCAAAATCCGCTCATCGCCCAGTCCGTTTCACAATCTGCGCAACTTGATTACCGGTTCTCTCTTGCGGGTTCAGTAGCCACTCAGCTCCATGACCCGTTCGAGGCAGCTCTGGCCAGCATACTTTCCAATCAAGCGACACCAACCGCCGCAGCCCAAACCGTGGAAAATTTAGCAATACAGCTTAACCAGACAGGCCCTGGAACTACAGCGTCCACAACTACATAGTCCGAAACGGAGAAAAGGCTCTCATCATCTGCAATGGGATGCAGTCCCTCCGGCTGAAGAAACTCTGGGGGCTGCATCCGCCAATATTTTTCCAAAAGTGAATTGGCAAATAAGATCACTTGCAATCTTCCTCATCGCTCCGCTAGTCTTCGTGCTAATTTTTGTATTATACCCCTTATTCCAAGTCTTCAGTCTGAGCTTCGACAACTGGTCGGGCTTTACCGCGCCCGTTTACATCGGGCTGTCGAATTTTGCATTCCTTTTCCGCGATCCGGTTTTCCTCCAGGCACTTGCGAACAATTTCATCTGGGTCATAGTTTTTCTTGTTGCCAACAATGCTGCAGGATTGTTCCTCGCTGGAACGCTGGACATCATGGGAAAAAGATCTGCTCGGTTTTTTAGAATAGTATTGTATTTCTCTGTCCTCCTTCCGAGCGTAGTCGTAAGCTACCTGTTTCTCGCTCTCTACGATCCAAACATCGGACTGATAGATTCCTTTCTTAGGGCAATTGGCCTCACTGCGCTGGGCTCCACCGAGTGGCTGGGAAACTTTCATCTCACAATTTATTCGATTTTATTCAGTAGTATTTGGCAGTATGCAGGGTTTCCAATGCTCATTTTTCTAGCTGCGTTTTCAGGGATCTCGCCAGCCCTGTACGAGGCGGCAAGACTGGACGGGGCAAGCGAATGGTCGATCTTCTGGAGAATCAAGATACCTATGATAAGGCCAGTGATCATTACCGTTCTCGCGCTTACTTGGATCTGGAACTCGATGCCTTTTGCGCAGGTCTGGACAATGACGCAGGGCGGCCCGGGACACGCGTCCGAAGTCTTGGCGACCTACGTCTACCGGGAGGCTTTTTCCGGATTCCAGTTCGGATACGCCTCCGCAATATCCGTTATTCTTTTTCTAATTATTTTCCCTGTGGTGGTGTTATTCGTGAGGTCTTTCGAGAAGTGATGATAATTCGTGGGTGACGGTCCCTCTAACTTCAGTATTCTCAGGATTCCCCTGTATCTCTGGGTCATAGCTTGGACGATTAGCGAACTATTCGTCTTTTTTTGGATGGTCTACTCTTCCTTCAAGACGAATCCAGAATTCCTGAGAAATATCTGGTCGTTGCCTTCGTCTATAAACTTTGGAAATTACATTAACGACTTGACCGGCCATACCAGTCCCCCTATACCGATCGGTCAATATCTCTTAAACTCGGCTGTCGTATCGTCCGGGTCGATCATCGGGATCCTCCTCATCTCCGTTCCGGCGGGCTATGTCCTCTCCAAAAAGTCAAGATATACCGATCTCCTCTTTTACTTCTTCCTCGCGATGATCGCTATCCCGCCTCCAGCCATACTGATTCCTCTTGTCTATACGGTGCGTGGCCTGGGGTTGGGAAACAGCTTCATTGGAATCATTTTGCCCTACATTTCATTCAATGTTCCATTCTCAATCGTTCTCTCAAGGGCGTTTTTCAAATCATTTCCGAAGGAGTTAGAGGAAGCAGCCAGAATGGATGGCCTCTCAGACATGGGCGTTTTTCTGAGGATGGTCCTCCCGCTGTCTCCTGTTATTGTAGTTATCCTGCTAATCGTGAACTTTCCGAATGTCTGGAATGAACTCTTGTACGCGATCGTCCTCCTTCAGACAAACAACGTGCGAACAATCCAGCCTGGACTACTTCTTTTCTCAAGTGCGTTCGGCAGCCAATGGAGTGAAATTTTCGCCGGCATGGTCATGAGCTCCCTCCCAATGATCGTGTTTTACATCATCTTCCAGCGTTACATAGTCAAGGCGCAATTCCTCGGCGCCCTAAAAGGCTAGAAGTCATTCAGGAATTCTATTTACCGATTACCAGAGAAAATGAGAATGTTCTCGAGAGGATCGCCCCGGTCATCGTAGCTGCGAAAGCCGTTACTTTGTAGGTGCCGGGCGCCAGTTCTGCAAAGCAGATGATGGCTTCCCCTGACCCGAGTGGTGCAAGGCTAATCGCTGAAGACGAGAAACGAACCGCTTTTCCCAGTCTATGAATTATGACGTAGAGGGTAGCCGAAAGTTGTACCGCGAGTTCGCTCGTGAACGGAATAGTTACCAATGCCGAGCAATAAGGCTTGGAGAACGGCCCCGATGGTTCACCCGGAATGAGCGAAGTGTTTGAGTAATCCCGAATCTCGAGGATCGGCGGATCCCGGAGCGCCAGAAAATTGAGACGCCTGTTCTTGATTTGTATTTGATATTTGCCGGGCTTAATCGAGGTCGGAACGATAAACTCGCCATGTCCTGCGCCTCTAGAGTCCGTCTTTAACAGGGCCACAGCAACGTCGGGATTTTCACCCTGAACTGTTGTCACAAAATAAACCTCGTCTGAAAGAAGTCCCCTTCCTTCAATGTTCACCTTGTACCCGACCGGCGCGACATCTCTGTCCAGGACAACGGAAGAATAAAGAGTGAAAGAGTCCTCCATCTCAGAAACGGCAATGCTCACGGCTTCGACTAGGCGAACTCTCACCATAGTCCCTAGCTCTCCTTGCTCTCCACTCGTCGCCAAATCCGGAACGACAAAACTCTGGGAAATAGTCGAGGAATCGTCCGTCTTACCGAGCGACAATTCTCCCGCTTCCGCCTCGCCAAAGAGGAGCTTGTACTTTTTCCCTTTTTCAAGTCCGGTGGCCTTCACTGAGACCTTCGTTCCGGGGATTCCGGTTTTAGGTGAAATCTTGAGTCCGCGCAAATAACTGCGATCGTCTATCGAGGAGTTTTAAGTTTGCTAGTTTTCTTCTCGCGTCAAAAACCAATTGACTATTATACACAAGAGTCGTCACCCAGCGCCCGTTCGTCGTTAGATGAAATTCTCTATCTCGCTAGACATGATATTGTCCGATGTCCCGTTTGAAAAGAGGGTGGAGATTGTCGCCAAGGAAGGCTTCACGTACATCGAATTCTGGGGCTGGAAGAACAGGGACATTGACGCACTGGAAAGAGAAGTTAACACAAATCAAGTAGGGGTGGCCCTTTTTGCTGGCCACAGAAAAAGTTCAACGATAGACAGCAAATTTCACGAACGGTTCCTTCGGGAACTGGCCGAAAGCATTGAGATCGCACATCGGCTTGGCTGCAAGAACATCGACGTGTACAGCGATGAGCTATTGCCCTCAAAACCCGGTGTCGTTCCGGAGATCTACCCAGCCCGGGCTAGCTCGCTTTCCGTGAAGAAGAAATTCACGAATTTGATCAAAGCTATGGAGAAGGGCGCGAAACTCGCCGAGAAAGAGGACGTGATCCTCCAACTCGAGGCGCTGAACCTTTTTGACCACCCCCGGTACTTTCTCTCGACCTCCGAGGCCACTCTGGATGTAATCAGAAAGGTTGACAACCCGCACCTGAAGATGCTTTTCGACATCTACCACATGCAGATCTCTGAGGGAAATATTACGAATACTCTTTTGAAAAACCTCAATGAAATTGGACACATTCACGTCGCCGACGTCCCAGGGAGACATGAACCAGGAACGGGAGAGCTTAACTATGATTTTATTTTAGGGCAGCTTCACAAAGCTGATTTTCAAGGCACCGTTGGTTTTGAGTACATGGCTGAAAAGAGCGATCTCGAGGCTCTCGAATCAATTCATCGATTGATTTCAAAGTGGAGCGGATAATTACAAACTGCTCGTTCTTCCCGAAAAAGAGCTGCGGCGGATCTCGGTCGAGCTCTTTGAAGCTGCTGGTGTTTCCGAGACCGAATCCAAAATAGTTGTGAATCACCTAGTCGAAGCAAGCCTTACGGGCGTTGACTCCCATGGTATAGTTCGTGTGCCGGAGTACCTGGGGAGGATCCTGAGCGTTAACGGATACGGTGACATGTACGAGGTTGTGCCCGATGCAAAGTTCACGATCGAGAGGGAGTCTCCAACAATTGCAGTAGTTGACGGAGGCTGGGGTTTCGGTCAGGTCGTCGCTAGAAAGGCGATGGATATTGCGATCGGCAAGGCAAGGAGCTATGGAATAGGAATAGTCGCGGGGAGAAACGTAGATCACGTGGGCCGCGCCGCCGAGTATACTATGATGGCTGCAGAGCAAAATATGATCGGTGCCATGTTCGTAAAGGTGGTTCCAGTAATGTCCCCCGTCGGCGGAAAGGGAAGAGTCTTGGGCAACGACCCCATGAGCTTTGCTATTCCGGCCGGCAAGGAGAACCCAATCGTCGTCGATATTGCGATGAGTGTGGTCGCCGGAGGCAAGGTGATCATTTCCCAGGAAAAGGGCGAAAAAATTCCCGAGGGCTGGGTTCTAGACAAGGAGGGAAAGCCGACGACTGATCCAGGTACATATATGAGCGGAGGGTCTCTCCTTCCATTTGGAGGTCACAAGGGCTACGCCCTGGGTGTCGTGATGGAGGTACTGGGAGGAATCCTGAGTGGCGCGGGCGCCCTCGCGGATTACAAAGGAAACAACGCGTTCACAGTCATGGCGATGAGCATAGAATCATTCATGGGGCTGGATGAATTCAAGGCGAAGATCGATAAGCTCGAACGAGATATTAGGGGCGCGCCGAAAGCTCCCGGCTCATCAGAGATATTCGTTCCGGGAGAGCCGGAGTTCAGAACCAGAGAAAAGAGGTTGCGAGATGGAATACCCATCACCGAGAAGACCTGGAGCAATATGGGCGAATTTGCAACGAGGCTGGGAGTCAAAATGCCGCCCGTTTAGGCTCCTCGGAGAAAAGGCGAGTTTAGACAAGAGATTTTTCAGGAGATCATAACGTCTATGTACAAATGTCTCTTCACCGCGGGAAAACTTTCAGGTAGATTTCCTCCCGACGTCAAGACGTATCTGGGAGAAAAGGGAATTGAGCTCGTAGAGAATCCCTTTGGGAATGCCATTTCAGCTGAACAGCTCATTTCAGTTATCGCAAATTATGACGCCGTGATAGCCGGCGGAGAACCTTACAACAAAAGTACGCTAAAGTTTGCTTCTAAACTGAAAATCATCGCGAGGGTCGGCGTGGGCTACGATCGCGTGGATCTAGAGGAAGCTACAAGGAGGGGAATCTTCGTGACGCTGACCCCAATTTCTGAAATCGCCTCCGCTGAAGCAGAACACACTTTTGCCCTAATTCTCTCCTTTGTAAAGAAAATTCCGTACATGAACTCAGAAGTGAGGCGGGGAATTTGGGAACCGGAAAAATGGGGGGGATTGATTGGCGACCTTTATGGCATGACCCTGGGGATTGTTGGACTGGGCAGAATAGGCGGCGAAGTAGCCCGAAGGGCCAAGGCCTTTGGAATGAAAACCTTCTATTACGACGTGGAACGAAAGCCGGAGCTCGAAGGCGAGCTTGGGATAAAGTTCTCGGGACTCGACGAGCTCCTATCCGAGAGTGACATCGTTTCGCTTCATACACCACTTTTCCCAGGTACACATGACCTGATCAACAAGGAGACGATCGCCAAGATGAAAAAGGGAGCAATTCTGATCAACACTTCTAGGGGTCAGATCGTCGATTCCTCCGCTTTGTACTCCGCTCTGAAAACCGGTCAACTTTCAGGTGCGTGCCTGGACGTAATAGATGAAGAACCTCCCTCGAGCGGGCATGTTTTCTACGAACTTGGTGACGAGCTGCCCAACCTGATCCTAACACAGCACGTTGGCTATGGTCCCAAAACCGGCAGAGCGCTCGTATACTGTGCCGCCGAGGACGTTGTGAGAGTCCTTCGAGGGGAACCACCGAAGTACCTCTTGAACAAAGCGCTTCTTGAAAAAAGGATGTGACATTGAAACAGATGAAAAAGAATGATGCGTTTTCTTGAATTATTTTCGCCTTTGGACTCTATTGAAGCATTTTTAAGTAGCCCCTCAAAGTCAGTGGCAATATACAATTGAGTAATCTACGACTCGCAAACTTGGTCAAGTCATACGAGCCTCCCGTGTTGGTCGTAGATCACGTCGATCTAGATGTTCCAGACGGCAGTTTCGTCGTCCTGCTAGGTCCCTCCGGCTGTGGAAAAACTACGACCCTGAGATGCATAGCGGGGATGGAAACACCCGATTCAGGAGACATCCTGATCGACGGGGCCCGGGTCAATAGGCTGCAGCCGAAGGAGCGTGATGTGGCGATGGTCTTTCAAAACTATGCGTTGTATCCACACATGACAGTCTACCAGAATATTGCGTTTCCTCTAAGAATGCGACACGTTGATAAAAATGAAATTGATTCGCGCGTAAAAGAGGTGGCGCGTCTACTTCGAATTGATCAGTTGTTGGAGAGAAAGCCAAAACAGCTCAGCGGCGGAGAGCAGCAGAGGACGGCGCTCGGAAGAGCAATCGTCAGGCGACCAAAGCTCTTCTTGATGGATGAACCACTGAGCAACTTGGATGCAAAACTGAGGCTTTCGACGCGCACGGAGATCAAAAGAATTCAACGGGAACTTGGGACGACTACGGTATACGTCACCCATGATCAGGCGGAGGCGATGGCCCTCGCTGACAAGGTCGGAGTGATGAACAGGGGAAGGATACTGCAGTACGACTCTCCAGCTGATCTCTATTTGAAACCGAAGACGACTTTTGTTGCGGGATTCATGGGCAGTCCGCCGATGAACTTGATAAAAGCCTCCGTTGTTGAGAAACCGGATGGCGGCTTGGTGCTGGACGCAGGCAAACTAAAGTATCCGGTGCCGGCTTCATGGATTCAAGTCGTGAAGGAAAACGTTTCCGGAGGAGAAGTCTACCTGGGGATACATCCGGAGGATCTTCGCGTTTCCGTCTCTTCGGCGCCGGATACGTTATTTGAGGCGGAGGTCTATATCATAGAACCGCTCGGTGCAAACGTTCTCGTCGATCTGAAAGTCGACGATTCAATTCTCAAAGCTATTACCGCCCCGCTTCCAATTTCGATCGGACAGAAAGTCTACGGCAGTTTTTCGGAAAACAAAGCACGTCTCTTCGACGCGAAAACAGAGCAGTTAATAATTTAGTCTCCTGACCAGGATGAATGGTCTCCGAAAGATGATCTTCAACAGAGAAAGAACAAGGGTCCTCATGGAGAAGTATGCCCTGCGAGCCGTGATCGCGACCTCACCCGCTAATGTGTCGTATCTTACGGACTTCGACTGCTGGATGTACCGCGGCTTTCGCGAAAACATGAGCCACCCGGGCGCCCCAAATACACTGATGCAATCATACGCGATTGTGGACGGCGGACAAGAAGTCGGTCTCGTGATCAGAGACGATACCTCTCCATTTGCTTCGGAATTGAACATCGCCAGCATTTTTCCCTACAGTATGGTAATAGGCAGACGCCCTAAAAGTGCTCCAAAGGTGAAAGAGAAAAAGATCGGCGCGCGAACCCATGCATCATCTTCTTCCTCCAATTCCAACCCGGATAGTCCCGGGGCAGCCCTGGTGAAAGCCCTACGGGGGAAGGGAATCACAAGGGGCAAGGTCGGGATTGAGTTCAACAACCTCAGCGAGCACTCAAAGAGACTTTTGAAAAAGGAATTGCCCGGGCTGAAACTGTTTGACTGTACCGAGTTTATTCGTACGATCAGAATGTTAAAGACTGCCGAAGAAATTGAGCGCTTGACAAAAGCAGCTGAAGTCAACGAAGCCTCAATCTTGTCGGTACTCCAAAAAGCAAAACCCGACACTACAATGGGAGAGTTGCTTTTGCAGTATAGCGTGGAGGTAGCAAAACGTGGGGGCTATTACGATCATTTCATTTATTCACCTAATGGAGTGGGATTCTCTAACGTGGGCTCGTACAGACTCAAGCCCGACGAGCACATTGCAGTTGACTTTGGCTGCCAACTAAACGGCTATTACTGCGACAGCGGAAAGTCCCTGATTCTGGGAAGCTCCACTCCTGAATGGATCGAAAAGTATCGGAGTCTCTGGAACAGCTTGGACGAAGCCAGGGACGACATTAGACCAGGTACGCTTCCTTCGCATATCGTCGCGGACATGGATGCTCGTCTCTCTAAGCGGGGATTGCTTAATGTGGGTGCGCACGGTCACGCGATAGGCCGCGAGCCTAGGGAGATTCCCGTTATCATGCCCACGAACTACCGCGAATTTCACGACGATGTGATTCAAAGTAGTGTTGACATTCCGCTGGAAGAGGGAATGACGATTAATCTTGAATCGGCCCTCCTGCTACCGGGCAAGGGTTCGCTTCATGTTGAGAGAACTTTTCTGCTCTCCAAAGATAGCACATCAGAGCTATGGCCTCAAAAAGAGGGCCTTCCCTTCATAGTCTGAGATTCCAAACTTTAACGGTGCCTGAGGCGATCAAGATTTGAAATCAGTCGAAGATGATTTGATTTCCTTGATCGGGGAAGGGACTGAAATGACTCGTTTATATTGAGACCTTATACCAACCTTCGCGGGGTTTCGTTCTTTTGCCAAAGTTGCATCTGCTCATGGACGGTTACTTTGATCTCGACAAGGGAGTATTCATTCCCGGTGAGAGCGGATCTTTTTCAGGCGCGGCAAAGAGCCTGCTAGTATTAACTGAGAAGGAAAAAATTCTAATCGATACAGGAATTGGCGACCTGCCCGATCTTCCAAAATATCGAGAATTGAGGAAGACAATTTCTATTCATAGAGACAAGGGACAGGGCATCAAGGCTCAGCTCCGCAAACACGGATTGAAACCTTCAGATATTACGAGTGTAGTAAACACTCATCTTCACACGGCCCATTCTGGCAACAACTCTCTTTTCACGAAAGCTAAATTCTATGTAACCTCACGTGAATGCAAGGCAGTGGACGATCTAACCTCGAAAGATCCAAACCAAATGTCCTATGTCAGGGAAAATTTCGAGCGGGAGAAAGACCAGATACTAGTCAAGGGCAATTACAAATTGACTGACGAGGTCACGCTTGTTCCAACACCCGGACATACCATGGGTCATCAGTCGATAGTCATTGACTGCGAGAATTACAAATTAGTGTATTGCGGCGATGTTTCACCACTGAAAGAAAACCTGGACAGGAAAATACCCATGGCGAGTGTTAATTCGAAAATGACGCTAGAGTCCATGGAAAAACTCTTGGAGATTCCGAATTCTCGCTGGATATTTTCGCACGATCCTAAGCAACTAAGTATGCGTAGTGCATTCCACATGAATTGAATCATCAGAGATGATGTTCAATCGTCTTGGAGAAAATTGTATTTGGGGTGATTGCATTAGATTTAGGGCGGTTTGATAAATATTATGGGAAAAGTTTCAGGAGGAGGACACAGGGCACAGCAGAAATAAATGAATTGGACTTTCTTGTCGTGCTAGATTTTGCGAGCGATGTCGAATGCATCGGAGATAACTTCTCCAATTTGTCTGCCCGCAATGTTGCAATCGCCGACTATATAGGACTCTCGAACTTTACTGGAGATTAATGTCCACAGCAAGTCGTTGGGAATCCTTCCCGTTTCGAGAACTGCAGTGTCGACAGGCGAACGGATTGTCTCTTCCCCGGTGAAAATGTTATAGAGCACAACTTGCGTTTTTGTAATTTCGCGAACGAAAGAGTTTGGTGTAAATCTAACCCCCGCCCGCATTGCATTTTCGTAGACGTAGGGTAGCTGCAAAGACCAGTGCAGCTCGTTTCCAGGCGCGGTGTCTCTGGTAACCAGCTCGACGGTCGATCCTGCCCTCGCAAGTTTCTCTGCTAGACCGAGACCCTGGATAAATGCAGACTCGTCCAGTATTACTACATTTTTTCCGAACTTCGCTCTCCCGCCGAGAACATCGTCACCCGTGACTGCATACTCATGCCCCTTGATCTCCTGATAGTCGAATGACTGTGCTCCATTTCGAATCGGTAAGCTGCCAGTAGAGAGCACGATGCATTCTGCAAGCGTTTCGGAAAGAACGAAGTTGACCAGTTCTTCGTTTTCTTGTATCTCAGAATTGAGCCTAACTTCGACTCCCAACCTCTTGATTTCTTTTTCATACCAGCGAGAAATTGAAATCAAATCGCCTCTCTTGGGAAGTGCTGCTGCGAGATTCATCTGTCCGCCCAATTGGTTTTCCTTTTCGAAGAGAAAGACTTCGTGCCCGCGCATAGCGCATGTTCTAGCCACTTCCATACCGGCGAGTCCTCCTCCAATTACTAGGACCCGCTTCTTCTTTGGGGCCCTTTCCCAGAGCCTGGCGAGTTCCCCCTCGCGACCAACCGTGGGGTTTACTGTGCAGCGCATCATCTGCCCGCGCTCCACGTTACCAATACACATTTGATTGTCGCCGATGCAAGATCTGATTTCGTCCAGCCGTCCATCTCTCAACTTGTTTGGTAGCTCCGGATCCGCAATCAGAGCTCTCGTCATACCAACCATATCCGCCGACCCCTCCGATAACACCTTCTCCGCAAGACCGGGATCCACTATTCTCCCAGTTGCGCCCATCACTGTTGTCGACAGAACTTGTTTTATCTTCGCCGCGGCCGGTATCTGGAAACCAAACGGCGCATACAGCGGGGCTATAGAGACATGGGTAAACTGATTCTCAAATCCGATGTCAACATTCAGGAAATCCAATCGACCGTCAAGTTTCTTCGCAATTTCAATTTGTTCAGCCAGATCGTTTCCAGCCGCGAACTTTTCGTCGGCGTTGAGTCGCATGCCGACTGCAAACTCATCGTGAGTGGACTTTTGTATCTCCTCGATAATCTCTGTTATTATCCTTAAGCGGTTGTCGAGTGAGCCGCCGTACCGGTCGGTCCTGCGGTTTGTGGCCTTTGAATAGAATTCTTCGAGGAACATTCCATGCGAGGCGTGAAGATCGACCCCGTCCGCACCGCCCATCTGCATGTACTTGGAGGCTACCCCGTGCGCCCTTACAATGTCCTCAACTTCTGATTCGGTCAGCTGCCGTGCTGTGACGCGAGAAGGCCCTCCTGGAAAAGGTGATATGCTGCGGTGGGCTCCTCTGTTTCCTCCTGCCATCGCAAGCTGGAAAAAAACCTTGGCACCGAACTTGTGCACGCCCGTAGTAAGTTCCTCGTAATAGTCAACAATTCTCGGATCGTAGCCCTTGTAAGGCCACGCGTCCACCTGTCCCTGTGGAAATTCTCCTATATCCTCGACAGGAGTAACCATCGAGACCTCGATCAGACCAGCGCCACCCTCGGCTCTCGCCGTGCAGTACGAAGCCAATTTTTTCATATCGTAAAGAGTAGCGTGCGGGAGGATTTGGATTCTATTCTTGATAGTTACTGGCCCGATTTTCAGCGGCTGGAACAGTCTTTCAAACAAAAGAACCATGAACCGAGATCGAGTCGGATTCGGCGAGACCTTATCAGCTTTATCTTCATTCTCGTCTACAGAAAAGAGCACGCAGCGGGGGACCGGATAGGATACAGCGCGGTGGATAGATTGGCGTGCAGCTTAAGGATGACATCATTTCACGTTGACAATTAATTCGTTAAGGTAAGCTTTGTTACTCTAACGCTTTCAAAAGCTACTTTCCAAGGGATGTCTAACTCGGTTGTCAACCAGTCATGGTAACCGACGTCGGCGAGAGCGCGCACGACTTCTGCAAAGTTTACGTTCCCCTCGCAAAAGCTCGAGAAATTTCCCCCTTGCTAGGTCTTCCAGGTGGGTGTGAGCAATCCTCGTCAAACATTTACTAACTATCTTCGCAGGATCCTCACCTACGGCCAGA
>Ga0335085_10002646_pt1 | contig 32973 bp, 26 predicted proteins | sample Lox_Sample_45_FD_206712 | JGI IMG/M metagenome (GOLD analysis project Ga0335085, IMG submission 206712) | Soil microbial communities from Loxahatchee National Wildlife Refuge, Florida, United States - Lox_Sample_4.5 | ecosystem: Environmental > Terrestrial > Soil > Wetlands | place: USA... | reverse complement strand
CACGACGTGCAGGGTTACCAACACAACGAGATTGCAAAGATGATGGATTGGTCGATCGGCAATTCCAAGTCCCGGCTTCATCGGGCTCGCACGCGATTGCGGAATCTGCTTCAAGGAAGCTTGAGCTTGGATTGCATTTCCTCATCGCCATCGGCCGAAGCAGCCACAGGAGCATGAAGCGCCTGACGATCCTCCGCCGAACACTTCTATTCACTCCGGGTTCGTGACAGGCAACCGGAATTTGCCGTTCAGCATCTTTCTGAGTGTAGTCAAACTCGGACCTCTAGACACTCTCCTCCCAGTCACGCCGGCCCGTTTAATTTTCCGCAGGAGGTTAATTCCATGCGAATTGTTAAAGTGATTCCACTTTTCGTTTGCTCCGTTTTGTTTTGCGCCATTCTTGCTCCCCGTGCTAAGGCTGACGCCTGGAATGAGAAAACCAAAGTGACTTTCAACGTCCCTGTCGAAATTCCTGGCAAGGCCTTGACCGCAGGAACCTATGTTTTCAAACTGGCGGATAGCCAGTCTGACCGAAACATCGTCGAAGTATGGAACGGCGACCAAACTCATCTCATCGCAATCGTCATGGCGGATCCCGAGTACCGCATCGATTCCACGTCGAGGACCGTCATGCACTTTGACGAACGCCCCAAGAACACACCCATGGCGCTCGACGATTGGTTCTATCCTGGCGACCTCTCGGGCCAGCAATTCATTTACCCGAATTGGCAATAAGCTCAGCCGCCGGTGAGTCGCCGCGCTTATTCTTGCCGCAACGCAATCACAGGATCCACGCGGCTGGCGCGGCGCGCCGGCAGAAAACTTGCCAACAGCGCCGCAGCAATCAGAATCGGCACGGTCAGAAAGAATGTTGAAGGATCTGCAGGCTGCGTTCCTTCCACCGTTTTCAGCATTACCTGTCCGGCGGCCCAAGATGCGCCGCTTCCAAGCGCCACGCCGGCGAGAATCATTCCGAGGCTCTGCCGAAGCACCATCCACATCACGCGGTGACGGCTAGCCCCGAGCGCCATTCGAATTCCGATTTCGGGCACGCGCTGGCCAGTGAGGTACGCAAGCACTCCGTAGATGCCAATGCAGGCCATGGCCAATGCCACCGCCGCGAAAATGCCGAAGAGCAAAAGCAAAAAGCGCTGCTCAGCAAGCGAATCGCTCGCCAGTTGCTCCATTGTGCGCACATCGTAAAGAACCTGGTCGCTCGCCGCTCCTTTCAACGCGCCACGCAAAGATGCCAGCACGCCAAGCGGCTGGATCTTCGTGCGAACGGCGATGGACATGAGCTGCGACCATCGGTGCATGAAACCATCGGGAAGCTGCAAAAACGGATAATAGATTTGCGCCCGGATTTTCGCTTGATCGTCTCCGGCGAGACCCCAATGACGCACGTGACGGACGACGCCGACGATCTCGAACACATTGCCACCATATCCCATCTCCGGAATCCATAATCGCCTGCCAATTGGGTCCTGCGCGCCAAACGCGGTCCTGGCCAGCACTTCGTCAATCACGATGACAGGCGGACTGTCGAGCGTGTCCTTTTCGTTGAAGAATCTTCCTCGCCGTAAGGGAATACCCATCACTCTCAAATAATCCGGCGATACGCTCGTCAGCAGAGCAAACGGCATCTTGTTCTCCGGCGGCATATCCGCGCTGGTCCAGTAAGCCTGTTCGTTGTCGCCTTCTCTCATGGGAAATGTATCGACCGTGGCAACGGATTCCACACCTGGCACCCTGCTCGCACGTTCCAAAACGTCTTTCCAGGCCGCGCGGGTTTTTGCCGGATCTGCAAGCGTTGCCGGTGAAAGCGCCATCCGCGTCACCAGAACGTTATGGACATTCACACCAGGATCGAGCGCTGAAAGCCGCAACAGCGTCCTGCCCAGAATTCCTGCGGACACCAGCAACACCAACGCGAGCGTGATTTCGGCAACGACGAATGCGCTGTGCAGCCGCCGAGTTCCGCCGGCGATGCCACGTGTACCGGCGCGAAGGGCCCTCTCCGGCTCACTGAAAGATGCACGAAAGGCAGGCGCCACACCGAACAAGAGGCTGCCAAGAATCGAGATGGCGGCCGCAAACAGCAGTACGTGCCAATCGAGTTGTACTTCTTGCGCGCGCGGCAAAGCCCCAGGCCAGTACGCCACGAATGGCTGAATCGCACCGGCCGCCAGAAATACACCAAGCGTCCCTCCCGACAAGCCCAGCACCATGCTCTCCGTCAAGCATTGCCGCACCAGACGGCCACGCGTTGCGCCGAGTGCCACCCGCATCGCCAATTCCCGTTCGCGCGAAACCGACCGCGCAAGCAGCAGACTTGCTACGTTCGCGCACGCAATCAGAAGCACCAGCGTCACTGCGCCCAGCAGCAGCCGCAGCGTGGACCGCACATTGCCGGTCTCAGGGAGAAGCTGCTCAGCGACAAGCGTGCGTCCACCGTTTGTATCTTTGAACTCTTCCGCAAGTTGCCTCCCAATCAGTCCAAGTTCGGCTTGCGCTTCCGCAAGCGTCCTGCCGGTCCGCAGCCTCCCAAGCACATGAACCGGGTGCACCGCGCGGTTCTGAAGGTACGGCGCCGTGTCTTGCCCGAGAGGTGTATAGACATCGGCATCTCCGCCGTATAGACGAAAACCCCGTGGAACGACGCCTACCACGGTGAACCGTTTCAGATCGAGAGCGATCGATGAACCAATGGCCTCCTCGTTGCTTGCAAAATGCCGTTGCCAGAATCCGTAGCCAAGAATCGCAACGGGTGGACCGCCGGCGTGATCTTCTTCCGGCAGGAAAGCACGGCCACGCAAAAGCGAAACCTGCAGCACCGAGAAAAGGTTTGACGAAATCTCCCTAACTTCCGCGTACTCCGGTTCGCCGGGTTCGCTCACAGTGCCGCTATCAAACATCACACCCGCCAACTCCAGCGATTTGCTCGAACGAACGCAATCCAGATAGTCCAAATACGCTACGTTCTGTTTACCGAATGATTCGACATTCCATTGTGCTGATTGCCCATGAACCGCGACCAACTTTTTCGGCTCCGAAAACGGAAGGGGCTTCAGTAACACTCCGTTCACCAGCGTGAACATCGCCGTCGTGGCCCCGATTCCGAGCGCGAGCGTCATCAGCGCAATCGCTGCAAACCCCGGCCTCTGGCGCAACGTCCTCAGCGCATAGTTGAAGTCTTGCCACGCGTCTTCGAGCCAGCGCGTCCCACGCGCATCGCGGCACTCTTCTTTCACTTGTTCTGGGCCCCCGAGCGACATCCTCGCGCGTCGTCGTGCTTCCGCAGGAGAAATTCCGCCGGCGATCAATTCTTTCTCATTCTGCTCCAGGTGAAAGAGCAATTCCCTTTCGAGTTGGTCCTCCATTTTGTTGCGGCGCAGCAGCCGTTGCCACCAGTTCATTCCGCACCGCCCTCGGAAAGTTTCATAATCAGCGCGACCGCCTGCGTCAAACGCTCCCAACTTGCGGTTTCTGTTTCGAGCTGCGCCCGCCCCTTCGCCGTCAACTTATAAAATTTCGCCTCGCGACCCGTTTCTGTTTCTTTCCAATCGGCCGCGAGCAAACCGCGATTTTCCAGCCGGTGCAATGCCGGATAGAGCGAACCTTGCGGCACCTGAACCACGTGCCGGGAAACTTGTTCAAGTCTTTGCGCAATCGCGTAGCCATGCACCGGGCCTAATGCCACAACTTTCAGTATCAGTAGGTCCAGCGTCCCCTGGGGCAAATCTGATTTTGGCTGCATCGCCTACGCCTCCGACTTCTACATGTATACGCCGATACGTGTAGAAGGTCAAGGCATGATCAATCTCGCCCTGCGTCCCGCGCTCGACCATTCCGGCAACGGACAAATGGCCGGTCACTCCTCCCAGTTCGACGATGCGGAGAAGTCCATCCAAAGCGCCGAGAGCAACACAGCCAGCCATTGCGTTGTTTGCCCTCCCGCAAATACAAAACTCCCGCGAAGACGTTTCGCGGGAGTTTTGTTCCTGTTGCTTTCAGTACACTGCGCTAGGTGTAGCCTCGGATTCGAGGCTCGCGGCTACTTTTCCTGCAAGGACGCGAGATACTCGCAGAGGTTCCTGATCCGCTTTCTGACGGCGACTTCGTTGTAATCCACCATGTTGAAGATCGGTCCCCAGACGGGCATATCCGGCGAGCCGTGTGCCGAGATCGGCTTGCCAAATCGTACGACCCCACTCACATATTCGTACGGAAATTTGCCGCCATTTCCTTTCGCCAGCTTTGTCAGATCCGGAGGAGGTGTCTTCAGGCTCGCTGCCGCAGGACCTCCGCCCTTAGCATCAAGCCCATGACAGGACGCGCAGTAATATTGGTACGTCTGCCGGCCCGAGGCTGCGTCCGTGGGTTGCGTTGTCGCCTTGCCCGCCGCGGGTTTATCTTGTCCGGCCGCGCAGCACGCCAGCAATAGCACAGTGATTGCCAGGAATATTTGCCTCATATTAGGACCTGACCGTCAGCACCGGACACGGTGCGCCGCAAACCACCCGGTAAGCAGTCGTGCCTCTTTCGTGTCCGATCGCGGTTCCCTTTCCTCGCTTCGCTCCAATCACAATCAAATCTGCTTTCATTTCTCGTGCTACTTCCAGAATCTCTTCCACCGGTTTGCCCAGCCTCATGCGAAATTCCGGATGGCACCAGAGCTCGCCGCTCGGAGGTACCAACTCTGCCAATTCATGAACGATGGCCTCTCTCTTCAGCGCCAGGCCCTTTTCCGAGTAATCTTCCGCGTCGCGAACCACGTGCAGCAGCGTCAGGTTTGCCTGGTGCTCCTGGGCAAACGAGAAGGCATACGCCGCTTCGCGTTCCGCGCCGAGTCCGAAATCTGTCGCAAACAAAATATTCTTGAATTCCGCCTCGCGCGGCGCATCTCCCCGAACCGCTGGCCCCACGGTTAGAACCGGGCCCTTCGCCTGACGGAATATCTGTTCTGCTCCCGATCCCAGAAGGACCTTTTTCAATCCGCCCGCTCCGTGCGTGCCGACGACCACGAGATCAATATGGTGCTTGGCGACCAGTCCTTCCATCGTTGCCCAAAATAGTCCGTGTGCAAACACCGTCTCATGAGGCACATCGCGCAGCCGGCCCGAAATCAGAATCTCTCCCATCGCTTCTTCCGCGGTCCGCGACGCTATTTGTTCCGTCTCAGCGATTACTTCCGGCGGCAGCATCACGTTTGTGTCGCTTGTCATTATGTGCGCCAGAAAAATCTTCGATTCATAACGCCGCGCAAGGGAAATTGCATAATCCAACGCCCGATCCGAGGCCGCTGAGAAATCCGTCCCTACCAGGATGTTCTTCAAGTGCACCATCTTGCCTGCCAGAACCCGCTCTTCTGTGTGTTCCATCGTCTTGGTCATGACATTCACCTCCAAAGCTTCCTGCGGTAAGCCCACGCTCATCGCTCTACTTTCCTTTTCCTCCTTACGCGCCTCCCACGCTGTGCGTTCCATCATTCTCCGGTGTGACCTGGGTCACACGCCGTCTGGATCCGCCGCAATCCCTACCTTGCCCATCAGACACTTGTTTCCGTTTGAATGTACTTTGCACTAGAAAGTACTTGACACTGCGGAGCCATGGCGTAGGCTTGTCTCATCGCTGTTATCGAATGTGGAGGTCTGCACATGGAAGCCGCGTATCCGGCTCAGCCACAGGACTTCAACACTGCACCCAACGGCTCGTTCCGTAACCGCTTCGCCGATTCCGCGCGTTTTTGGGAATTCCGCCGCCTCTTTTACAACCTCGCCCTTGCCATCGTCGTTCTTGTTTGGATCGCAATCAGCTGGCCGCATTTCCGCCCCGCTTTCGTGCTCTCCACTCTTTTTCCGCTCCTGGCCCTCGCACTCATCGCCAATCTCTTCTACAGCGCCGCCTATCTCCTCGACATTCCCATGCTGCTCTCCCCCTTCAGCGCAGAGTGGAAGCGCCGCCGCTGGATCCTCTGGACTGTTGGCACCCTCTTCGCCATTCTCCTCGCCAATTACTGGATCGCCGACGAAATCTATCCTTTCGTTCGCTGAATCCTTCGCCCCTGCGCGACTGTGTATGCACCCCGAAAGACTTGATCGCCTTGGTCCCTGCTATTTACTTCTTGCGCCGCCGCACAACTCCGGGCGTTGCGGCGCATCACTGTTCGTTGTACGGTATCGTGCGGCCAGGAATGCAAATGAATCCCGGCAATATCGACGAGGACGGTGAAAATGCCTGGGGGAACCGAAAAAGATCAGTGGACGCGGCGAGGATTTTTGGGAGTGAGCTCCGCAGCTCTCGCGGCGGCGAGCGTGCTGGGTCCGGATCGAGCCGAAGCAGAAATGTCGTCCGCATCTCAGAATCCGGCTGCAGACCGAAGCGCCAGCGATCCCGGTCCGACAAACGCCGCGCTTGACGCCGCCAATCCCTCCTCAAATCATCCACTACCGACCGACGCGGGCGGCGTGCAAACCTTCAAGTACCCTTTTTCCTTCGCCCACAAGCGTTTTCAAGAGGGCGGTTGGTCGCGCGAAGTCACCATCCGCGAACTGGCCATCTCCAAAACTCTCGCTGGTGTGGACATGCGCCTCACCGCTGGGGGCGTCCGCGAATTGCACTGGCACACCGCCGCCGAATGGGCTTACATGCTTTATGGTAGCGCGCGCATCACCTGCATTGACGCCGATGGGAAGAGCTTCGTCACCGACGTAAAGCAAGGCGATTTGTGGTATTTCCCCACCGGAATTCCGCATTCCATCCAGGGGCTCGCGCCGGACGGAGCTGAATTCTTGCTCGTATTCGACGACGGCAATTTCTCCGAGTTCGAAACCGTCCTCCTGACCGACTGGATGGCCCACACGCCGCCGGACGTCTTGGCCAAAAATTTCGGCGTCGCGCAGTCGGCTCTCGCAAAAATGCCAACGCGAGAAAAGTTCATTTTTCAGTCGGAAGTTCCCGGGCCTCTGGCGGAAGAACAACGCATCGCGGCAGGTGCGCTGGGTGCGTCTCCCATCGATTTTGCCTTTCGCACGAGCCAGCCCGCTCCCGCAAAGCACTTGAAGAGCGGCGAAGTGCGCATCATCGATTCAAGTACTTTCAAGGTCGCGACCACGATTGCAGCCGCTGTCGTCACCGTAAAACCCGGCGGAATGCGAGAGCTGCACTGGCATCCCAACGCCGACGAATGGCAGTTCTATTTCGGCGGCAAAGCCCGCATGACGGTGTTTGCCACTGGCGGGCGCGCCCGCACCATGGATTTCGAAACCGGCGACGTCGGCTACATCCAGAAAACTTTGCCCCACTACATCGAAAACACAGGCACCACCGAACTGAAATTCCTCGAAATGTTTAAAAGCAGCTTCTACCAGGACCTGGCTCTCTCCGAGTGGCTGACCCACACGCCGCCCGAACTCGTCGCCGCTCACCTGAATCTCGATCGCGCCACCCTCGACGCCCTTCCCAAAGACAAGCCAGTTATCGTGCCCTAGCTTGCGGATCGTGCTGAATCCTTGCGTGTTTTTGACCGATTTCGCCTCGGGAAGTTTGGTACTGGAAGACTGAGAGACTTGGATTAGGAAAACAGTGCTCAAATTCTAGAGATAATAGCCGAGGCCCGAAAAAATCGTCTCGGGATCTCCATCGTGCATGCTGACAACTTCGAGCCAATGATCTTCGTAAGCATCACCCTCCAATATCACATCAACCTGCCCATCAACATCCACTAGGTCGATTAACGACCACTGCGTCACCGCGGGAACATCGGCATCGGTTTTCTGAAAAGGCTGCTTGCGGAGGACGAGTATGTTAGACCCTTTGTCGACGAGGGCGATCAGTTGGCACAGCTCTATGTCACTGCCAATAGAATGAGAGTAGTAGGCCTCCACCACCGACCAATCAAATAGCGGCGATTCCCAGACCCTATAGTAGAGTCCATTTGTAGCTCTTTCTGGTAATCCGATCTTTCTTAACTCAGGGAGCAGATTATTGCGGACAGCCAATGATGGCTGCCGGTGCTGCTCACACTCCGCCACATTCTCGGTCGTATTCCAATCGCAAGTGAAGTCGGCTCTAACCTCGACACCTGTACCAGGCTCAGCTGAATATTTGATCTCACAACCGTCGTCTGGACCATTTCCCGCCGGCGATGCTCCACAATAATGAGCCTTCAGAAACGTTTTGATTTTCTTGCACCGAGGGCTGGTGCAGGCAGGACGGTGTGGGTCATTTTCTGTCTGGGCCATTACTCGCCCGCTCGAAACGCAAACCGACATGAGCCCTGCAATAAAAATACGAAGGGTACTCAACAATGCTTTCATGCGACACCTCGAGGAATGGTCATCGTTCTCATCTAATTCTAGAACTCGTTGATAATTGTTTACCCGCGGTAAGGACCGGTATGGTCTTGATGCTACCTGTCCATCAGGTCAGGAGATCGTTCCCGCGATATTGCCGGCAGATTAGAAGACTGGCCGCAGGCTGGAGTCGCGCGACTAGCTGAGACTTATGCGGGCGGGATGCTCATTCGTAGCGCAGTGCGATCAGCGGATCCACTTTCGCCGCGCGACGTGCTGGCACCCAACAGGCTATCAATCCCGTCGTCAGCAGCAAGATCGGAACTCCCGCCATCGTCCAGGCATCGTACGGCGAAACTCCCCAGAGCTGCGTCCCCGAAACCAGCATCTTCGACAAACTCAGGCTGACCGCTAGTCCAATCCCAACTCCCAGGATGACTAGCCGCAGTCCCATTCGAATCTCCAGTTTCAGCACGTCTCCGCTCTCCGCCCCGAGCGCCATGCGGATCCCGATTTCGTGCGTGCGCCGCGCGGCAACATACGCCAACACGCTGTACACGCCAATCGTCACGAGCACCAGCCCGATGGAGGCAAAAATTCCCAGCAGAAAGAACCCAAACCGCGGTCCTGCATACGAAAATTGTTTGATGTACCCTGCAAGCGTGCCCGTTAACGTCAGCGCCACGCTACGATCCGTCGTCCAAATTTCCTGCTGCACGGACTTCAGCATCGCCAGCGGCTCATTCGCCGTGCGTACCAGAATTCCTCGTTCGTAAGATCCCGTCACCGTGTACGGCGCCCACATCTCCGGCATGACCGGATCTTGCAGGCCACGGTTCTTCACGTCCGCCACCACTCCGACGATCTCAAACATCGGTTCGGGCACCGGATCGAGCGCTTTTTCGAGCACCGAGACGCGCACCTGCTGGCCAATCGGATTTTCGTTGCCGAAGTATTTCTTCGCAAACGCCTGGTTGATCACCGCGAGCTTACGCGCCCCGTTCACTTCCGCTTCCGTGAACGGCCGCCCCTCGACAAACTGAATCTTGAGCACTGGAAAATAACCTTCGCTGCACAATTGGAACAGCGTGTCCCACGCTTCGCCGTGCGTTTTTCCTGGAATTTGAATTTCGCTACGAATCCCGCCGTAAGGCGGCAACGTGCTCGTCTCCGTCGCGTCCACGACTCCTGGGAGTGCTTTCAATCGTTCCAGCAGAGGACGGTAGAATCCTGTCACCTGCGCCGCCGTCTTGTATCGGTCTTTCGGCAGTGGCAATCTCGCGACCAGGATGTGATCCGGCTGCAGTCCCAAATGAACTTCATGCAGCGCCACGAAGCTCCGCATCAGCAGCCCCGCTCCCACCAGCAGCACCAGCGAAAGCGCGACTTCCCCAACAACAACTCCATTTCGTAGCCATCCCTGGCCGCTCCCTCCGCTCACTCCTTTCCCGCTGTCGCGCAGCGGGTCGTTCAGGTCCCGCCGGGCCGCCTGCAGCGCCGGCACCAATCCGAACACCAGCGCCGTCAGCATCGAAAGCACAACCGTATACGCCAGCACTGCCAGATTCAGCCGAATTACCGCCTCCGCGGGAATAATTTCGGGCGGCGTCAGCGCAATCAGCGATTTCAAACCGCCCCACGCCAGCAAAACTCCCAGCGCCCCTCCACCCACCGCCAGCGCCATGCTCTCGATCAGCAACTGCCGTATCAGCCTCCACCGTCCCGCGCCCAAGACTGCCCGAATCGCAAATTCCTTCTCCCGCGCCGTTGCTCGGGCCAGCAGCAAGTTCGCCACGTTTCCGCAGCCGATCAGAAGCAGCAATCCCACCGCTCCCATCACAATAAATAATGTCGTCCGGAATCTTCCCACCACCAGTTCGGTCAGCGTCTGCACCTCGACGCTGAAGTGCTTTGGATATTGCTTGGGGTATTGCTTGGAAATGGATTGCGAGATCACCGTGAGGTCCGCCTGCGCCTGTTTCAGCGTCACACCCGGCTTCAGGTGCCCCATGAAAAACCAATACCGGTTGTACCCCAGCGTCGGCGTCGTATCCGCCACGCTCGGTTTTTCCGGAATCCACAAATCCGCGTCGCCCCACCCAAATCGCGGCGGCATGATGCCGATCAGCGTCCTTGGCACGCCATTCAGCACAAACGTTTTGTTCAAAATGGAAGGATCGGCGCTGAACTCATTCACCCACGTCTTGTAGCGCAACACGAAGACCGGTGCCGCTCCCGGTTCATAATCGCCCGGGACCATCACGCGTCCCAAGAGCGCCGGCATTCCCAGGAACTCGAACGTCCCTGGCGTCACCAGGTTGCCGCTAAACCGGTCCGTCCCCGCTCCGTGGGTGTACAGCACATCTTCGCTGTCATTCGCGATGACACGGTCGAAAACATGATTCTCTTTTATGTAGTCAAGGAATTCCGCGCCCGTGTACCCGCCTCGTCCCCCCGGTTCGTTCCGTTCCGTATCATGAATCTGGAAGTTCACAAAATGCTGCGCATCGGGATACGGAAACGGCTCCATCAGCACGTTTTCGATCACGCTGAAAATTGCCGTGCTCGCGCCGATCCCCAGCGCCAGCGTCACCACGGCCACAATGGCAAATCCCGGGCTTTTCCTTAGATTCCTCCCCGCATACCGAAAATCCTGCCAAAGTGAGCCCATGAACCACCTCCGGCCATCGAGAACCCTCACCCAGTAGACGATCACGCAACGAATAAGTTCCCGCCCCGTGGCCCGCTGTCGAGAAATTCATCCTATTAACCCCTTTGAGGCTCAAAACCGAGCCAGGTTTGCCTTTCATCTCCTGCGTTACCTCGCGTGAACGAAAATTTATCTAAAGTGCCGCTCAAACGGGAGATTGGCGGAGTGCGTCGTTTGGGCTAGGATGGGCCCGGCGGCGGACCTGCTAACGTCCGCCCACGGATACTATTGAATGGCGTCACCGGGCCTTCCCTGGCCGGCACGCAGAGGAGTTCAGCGTGAACAAACTCGCATTGGTTTCGGTCTTGTCCCTCAGCGGTGTATTTCTGCCCGCTTCCCGGGCTGCGGGAAAGAGTTGCGAGCAACTGGCTCAGCTCAATCTTCCCAACACAAAAATCACCTCGGCCCAGACGATTGCCGCTGGCGCGTTCGAACCACCCGCCGCATCAGCTCCGTGGCTTCGCGGCGATCCCAGTCTATACAAGCGCCTTCCCGCCTTTTGCCGAATCACCGCTGTCTCTAAACCCACCGCGGATTCCGATATCAAAATAGAAGTGTGGATGCCATCCAGCAGCTGGAACGGCAAATTCCGCGGCCAAGGAAACGGTGGATTTGCCGGAGAAATCGACTACGGCGCCCTGGCGGAAGCCATCAGCAAGGGCTATGCGTCTGCAGCCACCGACACGGGCCACTCTGCGGATGGCACCGATGCGAAATGGGCGCTTGGACATCCGGAGAAGATCGTTGACTTTGCCTATCGCGCAATCCACGAAATGACGACGGTCGGCAAAGCAAGCGTCAACGCGTTTTATGGCACGGATGCGAAGCACGCCTACTTTTCCAGTTGTTCGAATGGCGGTCGACAAGCCCTGATGGAGGCGCAGCGCTATCCGGATGATTACGACGGCATCATCGCCGGCGCTCCGGCGAACTACTGGACGCACTTACTCGCAAGCGCCCTTTGGGACGCACAGGCCACCACTTCGAATCCGGCAAGCTACATTCCAACCAGCAAAGTGTCCGCGATTGCGAAAGCCGTAAACGAGTCGTGCGACGCGAAAGATGGTGTGACCGACGGTGTTCTGAATGATCCTCGCGAATGCCACTTCAATCCTTCGACTATGCTTTGCAAAGCCGGCGATTCGGATACCTGCCTGACACAGCCGCAGGTAACCGCCCTGAAAAAACTCTATGAAGGAGCCCACGATTCGAAAGGCCAGGAGATCTTTCCTGGATTCATGCCCGGCGGCGAAGACGGCCCTGGCGGCTGGGGACTCTGGATCACCGGCTCGGCGCCAGGCAAGAGCCTCCTCTTCGCATTCGGCGGCGGCTATTTCTCGGACATGGTTTATAACCAACCCGATTGGAATTACAAGAAAGCGAATTTCGACGACGCGGTAGCAGCTTCGGACAAAAAGTTTGCCCACGTCCTGAATGCAACTGACGCCAATATGAAGCCATTTGCATCACGCGGCGGAAAACTGATTATCTATCACGGCTGGAACGACGCCGCGATTTCTCCGCTAAACACAATCAACTATTTCCGTTCTGTCGTCGGCACGATGGGCGAAAAAAATGCCGATTCATTTTTGCGGTTGTACATGGTGCCCGGGATGCAGCATTGCGGCGGCGGGCCCGGACCTGACGTTTTCGGCGCGACGGGCGTCAGCCCAGTGAACGATCCGCAACACGACATGTATCTCGCGCTGGAGCAATGGGTCGAAGCGGGAAAGGCCCCGTTGACGATCATTGCCTCAAAGGTGGAGCGCGGAACGGACGGACCAGTGGTGAAAGAAACGAGGCCGCTTTGCATCTATCCGCAGATTGCCAAGTACAAAGGGAGCGGCGACACGAACGACGCTGCAAACTTCGTCTGCGAAAAAGAGAAGTAACGAGGCAACAGAAAAACGAAGTGAAGAAAGCTACCTGAACAAAGGAAATCACGCTGGAATGAAGGTCAAGAGCCTTCCACTTCGGAAGGACGATTCTGCGCTGCGCCAAGCGGCTTCTGTCCGATCTTTACGTCGCTACTTCATTATCTCATCAAATCTTTGCGTCGTTGTGCCGACTAGGCTGCGGATTCGGAGCGGAATACTCGCTGGAAGCGCGGGCCGGTGAACTGAACACCGACGAGGCGCTCGCCTTGCGCGGAACCATCGTCGACATGGACGACCCGCCCCGAGGTGGCGAAGTCCGCCTCGCTGCGGCGCGAGGCGTAGTGAGAAAATGGAATCCGGATCTCGAGGTCGGAGCCGATCGCGACGTCGAAGCGCGTTAGAAACGCGGCACCGCTCCGGCACAGATTTTCGCTCGAGGTTTCTTCCTCGAAGACGACACCGCGGCTGTCGCGTCCCCTCACCCTGAGCGGGAGGCGAACAGCGATTCTACGCTCCGAGCGTTGCTTCGACGCGGTCTGCGTTAAGTGGACCATGGGCTGGGTCCTCTTTCCTGGCGTTCGCGGCGTGGCCGGCATCCTGGGTAGCCACAGAGCGATCAATATCATCTTCGGCCCTAAAGCCACCGACATCTCGGACAGCTTGCGAGCGGCTGCGCGCTCCCTCGGTTCGGCTGTCGAAGAAGGCTTCCACCTTTTCGACAACCTCATTGGGCGTTCGCGCCGCATGTACGATACGTCGGAGCTCGCTGCCGTTCCCCACGCCATGAGTGAACCAGCAAGCGAACTGCTTCATTTTGCCTATACCATCGGGCAGGTTGGCAGCACAAATTTGCCTATAGTAGCCAGAGAGTAACTGATGGCGATCCTCTTCGGTTGGCGTGTCGTATCGGCCACTTTCGGCATATTGCCGCATCTGCGAAAAAATCCACGGATTGGTGGCGGCGGCACGGCCGATCATCACCGCGTCGCAGCCCGTCTCGCGAATCATGCGCTCGGCGTCTTCGGGCGTGTTGATATCACCGTTGCCAATCACCGGAATTTTTACGGCTTGTTTGACTGCGGCGATGATGCTCCAGTCGGCGGCGCCAGAGTAGCCTTGCGTGCGCGTGCGCGGATGGACGGCGACGCCTTCCACACCGATATCTTCCGCTATTTTCGCTACTTCAACGGCGACAATCGAATTCTCATCCCATCCGGCGCGCAGCTTGATCGTCAGCGGAATTTTGACCGCGGCGCGAACGGTTTTGAAAATTCCACCGAGGAGCGGAAGATCGCGCAGCAGGCCGGAACCACCACACTTGACGACTTTTTTGGCGGGACAGCCGAGATTGATGTCCACGGCATCGTAGCCGAGGCCTTCGACCATGCGCGCTGCTTCGGCCATGACGGCAGGATTCGCGCCGAAGAGCTGCGCCGTGATGGGATGCTCATCTTCCTGGAAATAGAGATAGCGAAGTGTCTTCGCGGCGCTACGGGTGATGCCTTCGGAGCTGGTGAACTCCGTCATCAGCAGGCCACAGCCACCGAGGCCGCGAATGACGCGGCGGAAAAGCGTGTCCGTTACACCGGCCATGGGAGCGAGAACCGCGGCGGGCGAGATGGTCAGGTCGCGAATTTTCAGCGAAGCGGGAAACATGGAAACGCCAGTCTTTTCGGCCTTTTTGCATCTTTGCTTAGAAAAATTGATGCGGCCGTCTTTTTCAGTCTAGGCCGTTGCGGGAGGCTGTGGCAAGCGAAACTCCTTTACTGAAGCGGTGGCCAAGCCTGGCATTCCGAAACGCCCAGAGATGAAGTCAGCGGAGGACCAACTTTGAAACGGATGATCCCGTCGGAGGTGGAACAGAAGCTTCTCGTTCCGGTGTTGTTGTCGACTGGAGTTGCAACGATGACATATTCCTTCCGTGGCCGGACTTTCCCGACTGCGGTGACCCGGAAATGATATCCAGATTTGGTGCACCATGAGTCCCCAGTGCAACTTGCATTGGCCAGAGATGCATCGAGAAAGCCTGCGTGATCAGGCGATGTAGTCGTTGGAGAGTGTGGATCCGAACCGAAGGTCGCGAGATTGGGCGCGAAGCCCCGGTCGGGATACGTCGCCGCGTAAGTAACCTGCGCTGTATTCACGCTACGGACGCTGCCGACGGCGCTGGACTCATTGGCAGCGGTACGCGCGCCGACGAGATTGGGAATGACGATGGCCGCCCCGATCAGTGGTAGGCCGACATCGATGGTGCCGGTGTTACTCGTTTCACGAATCAAAGATTCCCCCGCGTAAACGCGAGTGATCGAAGGCGGAATATCCTTGGAGATTTGGGCGACAGGATCCGCCAGCTCGGGGGCCAATTGCCGCAACTGTAGGGCCCACATCGCTGCGGGGTCCTGATAGAACAATGCGGAGGCGTCCGGCGATTGGCCAGGTGGCAACGTCGCAATGAATTTCTTGGACCTGGCGAGGGATTCGCCGGAAGTGTGCAGCCGAGCGGTCTTGATCAATTCCTCCGGACTTGAAGCGACCAGCAGATAACCATCGACAAAGGCATACCCAAGTTCGATTGACTTTTTCTGTGAGGGGATGCGGATGGTGTTGTAGGAGAGTCCCGCCGCTTCGGCGTGTTCGGTGGGAATCTGGCCCACCGCCAACAAGGTGGTCAGGGTTTTCTGCAAATGGTCGACGTCATTCACTTTGAGCATGGCCTTCCAGACGGGCTGGGGCGTGATCGTGTCCAACTCGGCGGTGAGTTCACCCGAGAGCAGGCTGAGCAGGTCGTCCTTGAGGCTGAGATTCAGGCCCTTTTCGCCACCGGCAATCATGGCGAATGTTCCGGCGCTCGAAGGGCCGGAGAGCTCCTTCATATCGTCAAATATCAGAGCCGGGCTCTCAAGAACGATAGTCGTGGCAAACATGGAGTCGGGGGAAACAAAATCGAGGCTGCCAAGTGGAGCGGGCTTGGCAAGCCAGGCAGCGGCGCCGTGGCGCGGGCCGCTGAAGCTGAGTTCTCCCTGGCTGACGGATTGGCCTGCGACGGTTGTGCGCTTCCAGACCACATACTTCATGTCGTCAAAACCGCTGCGATGAAAGCTTTCGTGACTCTCCTTCGTGCCGGTCAAAGCTTGCCTTAGAACCTGGTGAAGGTCGGTGGCTGCAAGAAGGGTCACGCCGCCTTGATATTCGTGGGCGACCCTCTGGCCAAAAGGCGTCGAGGCAAACTGGCGATTGGTGGTTTTGAGACCCGCGTTGAAACTGCGAAGGGTGGCAAGTTTGGGAGAAACTACCACGAAATCCGGGCGGACCAACACAAACAGATCCTTGCCAGTCTGGATATCTTTGGCCGCGGCGAGTTCCTGCGGGTTCAGAACACGCACCGAAGGCTCAGATTTTCCGGAGGCTTCGAGGAGCCATTGCTTGAGGAACTTGTCGAAGCCGGGCTTGCGGATTTCGGCGAGAAGGACTGGGGTGGCGTCCTTGTGTTCCGCGTCGACTGAGCCCGACACGACTATTTCATCGCCTAAATATTGGTGAAGCTGGCCGAACTTTTCGATGGCGTCTTCAATCTTGGGGCCAGAGGTGGCGAGGTCGCCATGGGTCCACCAATCCTTGAGGACGGCGCTCTCTTGCAGTTCCTGACGGAAGATGGCGAGAGCCTGGGTTGCAGAATCGCCGTAATTGGAAATCGCGCCGTAATAAGCCGTTGATTCGGGGAGCAGGGGAAGCAGACGGCTCTCGGTTCGGGACGGCGGGAATTGAACGTTTTGCTGGAGCTTTTGCAGTAATTTGGCCAACTCGGGAAGCAATCCCGGATGCTTCTTGAACTCCTTCGACCAGGGAGTTTCGACTTTGGCTGTACCAACCGACTGTGCGGACGAAGCTGAGGCAATCATTGCGAAAGCAGCGGCGGAGATCGCGCACTTGATGAGGTAACGGCGCAGGTGCTGGATAAGGTTGGAGCGTCGCATGCGTTTTGTCTCCCGTCGGGAAAAGGCCAGAATTGGGTCGTCTTGCGTTTTGACCACGATAGCACTTTCCCTTATTTCGGCGGGTGCCTTGGGGTATCTCCGTCGTACAGGTGTAGCGAAACAAATACGCTGGCGGCGAGGCTGTGTGAGAGGTTCCAGGTTAACCATAATCACCCTCCCCCCGGGGTTTTCTCGTAAGTGCGGATTCTAAAGGACTTCAAGTCCTGTGTTTTGTAAGTGCGGATTCTAAAGGGGTTACGGGCGAGTTTTTCGTAAGTGCGGATTCCAAAGGAGTTAGCGGGTAGTGGTTGATGGTTAGTGGTGAGCAACTGGAGCAACAGCTGTTTCCCCGCTCCAGTGGGAATGACGACTTGAGGCTGAGGAAAGCCAGACGGAGAGGCGCTGAGTTCACAGAAGGGGAGCGGGATGAATAAGGAAGAGTAGAGGATCGATTTAGGCTGGGGTGAAGAAATAGCACAGGCTGAAGCCTGTGCCACCGACCTCCGCACCGGGAGGTATCCAGAGAAGAGTGAAGTAAGCGCATGAGAGGAAAGGGGTTGCGACGTCTGCTGTACGTGCGAAGACAATGAAAGTGGGCAGCTGGAACTGAATCGTGGGTAGAAAGAATTTGGGAGCGTGTATCGATGCCGAATCACGGGGAAGGATAGCATTGGTTCTACTTACTGTCAAGATATAGTACTGTAGTTTTATCATTCGAATTGAGACGCGGGAAGTGGGGTGGATGGAAGGGGTTGCGGGGGATTTTGAAGTTTAGTGAGACGGTGTGGAATTGGGTAGTTCGGGGAACGTCCCCGAATTTCAGAAGGGCCTAACTGTCGGAGGTAGCACTGAGGGATTGGAGACACGGTCGTAAGCAGTACGTTACGGCTCCGCGAGCTACAGCGGAAGCGCAGGTGGCAAGGACTAGGCCGGACGCCACCCTGTACCAGAGCCTTGCAAAAACCGCGAAGTAGAAAAAAGCGGCGCAGAGGCCCCAGTAGACTTCTATCCTAGACCTGTATTGCAGAGCAGCCTGAAATACCATCCAAACCGCGGCAACTATGGGATAGAAGATGGGAATAAGAATCAAAGACCAGGCCCAAGCAAAGAGCCTGGCATTGGGTCATGTGAGGCATCGAGGAGGGAGATAGAGTAGGCAAGGAGCCATTGGCCGGAGATGCCATTGAGCGCCATAAGTAGGAAATGCACGCGTCGAGAGCCTCGCGACACGGTGTCTCTGGCCTACCGCAGTCTCCTGAGGGCAGAACGGGCAACTCTAAGCTTATTTCTACCGAGATTTCGAACGGTGGTAATCCCCAAGCTGAAAAGAAAAAGGATCCGGACCATACGCCCGGAGGGCACGGACATGTACAAGATAGTGGCGATGGATGAGCTGGGATGACGTAAGATGCGGCGTTCGCTGGGTGGTTTGATTGGAGAGGCTTTCGAGGTGCTTATGAGATGGATGGTCAGGGTTGTTTGTTTGGCGGCTAGCGTGGGCGCATGTTTGGCGGGGGCTGCGTCCGCCGAGTGTCAGGAGATTCGCGATGGATCGGCATTGTTGACGGCGATGCACGAACGATACAAGGACTCGTGGTACGGAACGGTGATCTTCAAAGAGAACGCCATTACATTGAATGACGATGGGACGAGCAAGAAGGAGGTGTGGGATGAGGCGGTGGAGGTGCCGGGGAAATTGCGGATCAACCGAGGGGCGGCGAGCGAGGGGAACGGTCTTATCCTTGCGGACAATATATTGACGAGATTCGAGAAGGGCAAGGCGACGGGGACTCGCCCCTTTGTGCACATGCTGCTGGTGCTGGGGTTTGATGTGTACCGGCAAGAGGCGAAGAAGACCATCGACCTAGTGAAGGAGCAGGGGTTCGACTTGGCGCAAATTCATGAAGAGAAGTGGGACGGGCAGGATGTCTACGTCGTGGGCGCGGCAAAAGGCGATTTGAAGGCGAAGCAGTTCTGGATCGAGAAGAAGCGGCTATTGTTTGTGAGATTGATCGCACCGGAGGAAAAGGATGCGACAAAAATTCACGACACGCGATTCCTTGATTACCGGAAGCTTACCGGAGGATGGATTTCGGCGCGCGTTGAGTTCTATACGAACGGCAAGAATACGTTCAATGAGGATTATTTCGATATCAAGGCTAACGAGAAGCTGGAGCCGGCGTTGTTTGATCCGGCGAAGTTCAATGAGACGAAGATAAGCTACGACGCAAACCGATGAGGCGCTAGGACTTTAGGAAGGCGTCGAGTTTTAGGAATTTGCGGCCGAGGGCGGCGCTGAAGGCCGACCATTCCTCGTCGCCGGAGTCGGCGGCGAGGGCGGCGCGGACGGCGGCCATTTTGGAATCCATGTCGTCGAGATAATGGAAGACGAGAGCTTCGCGGATCATGGGGAGCTTGGGGGAGCCGAATTCGTACTGGCCGTGATGGCTGATGAGGAGATGCTGGACTACGGCTTTTAAGTGCGGCGGGAAACCTTCGATGGCGTCCATGGCTTTGCTGACAGTTTCGACTTCCATGACGATGTGGCCGAGGAGCTGGCCTTCGGTGGTGTAGCCGATGGCGACGTCGTAGCAGAGTTCTTCAAGTTTGCCGACGTCGTGAAGAATGGCGACGGTAAGGAGCAAGTCGGCGTTGAGCTCGGGATAGTGCGTGGCGATTTGTTTGGCGAGGCCGCAGAGGCCGACGACGTGTTCGAGCAGCCCTCCCAAGTAGGCGTGATGCATGACTTTTGCGGCGGGAGCGCGTTTATAGCGTACGGCGATGGCAGGATCAGCGAGAATTCCATTCACAAGTTTTTTCAGCCAAGGATCCCCAATGGAATTGGCGTATTCGAGGAGCTGTGCCCAAAGTTTGCCGAGATCTTCTTTCGTATGGGGCAGAAAATCGGCGAGATCGACTTCTTCGGGTTTGGCGCGGCGGAGCTGCTGCAAGGTGAGTTGGAGCTTGTTACGGTAGCTTTCGACGCGAGCATTGACCTTGACGACGTCTCCGCGGTTGATGTCCTTCGCGGCGGCTTCAATTTGATCCCACATGACGGCTTCGATGGAGCCGCTGCGGTCTCCAAGTTCGAGACGGAGATAGGACTTGCCGGCGCGGGTGTTGCGAACTTCTTTTTCGTTAACGAGAAAGAAGGTGAGGATAGTTTGTTCGGGGGCAAGATCGGTGACGAACGGCGTCTTCATCAGTCACCCGTGTCTCCGGGACGCTTGCCGAAGAGCAGATATTTCTTGTGGCCCTTCTTGGTCTTGGTGACTTCGGGGGTGGCGCTGACTTCCTGAATCTCGGAGTTGCCGCCACCGGCGATGTCCTGGTAGCCGGGCTTGACGATAACGTAACTCTGTTCGCGAAGGGTTTTGAGATAGTCGCGTAAAGCCGGTTGCATGCGCTCGCCGTAGAGCTTGTCCATGATTTCATTTTCAACTTTTTCGATGGGCTGCTGCCCCTCATCGTAGTGCTCCATGACCTGCATGATGAGGAAGCCCTGCTTCGTTTCCATCACGTCAGTGAGGTCGTTCTTTTTCATTTTAAAAACTGTCTCTTCAAGCTGAGGTGAAAGCTCGCCGCGCTTGTAAGTCCCCAAGTAGCCGCCCTGTTTGGCTGTTGAGCCGTCTGAATAGCGCTTGGCGATTTCGCCAAAATCTTCGCCGTCCTTGACGCGCTTAAGAGCGGTCTCGGCCTTTTTCTTGAGTTCGGCGACTTCCTCCGGGGTCTTGCCAGCGGTGTTCACTTCGATGGATCGCAAGACAACCTGTTCGGGCCGGACGAAGTCGGTTTTGTGCGCGTCATAATATTTCTGGACTTCATCCTTGCCGATGGATATGTGGGAGCCCACTTCCTGGCTGATGACTTTTTTCGTGAGAATGCCGTTGCTGATGTTGTTCTTGAAATCCTCCCAGTTCAATCCCTGGGACGTGACGGCCTGCTCGAGGGCCTCCATGCTGGTCAGCTTGTTCTGGATGCGGATTTCGTCAAGCTGTTTAATGGTGTCGGCCTCGACGCTAATTCCCATATCCTTGCCGCGCTGCACGAGGAGTGACTGGTCGATAAGATCGCGAAGAGCATTTTTCTGGCTGCTTTCAATCAGCGACTTCAACTGCTCGGGAGTACACCGGTTGTCGCACTCCTGCTTGGCATCCTCTTCGGCGGTAACCTTGGAGTGCTCCAGTTCGGAGCGAGTGATGATCTCGTTGTTGACACGAGCGACGATCTCTTCAACGACCTTGCCTTCTGTATCCGACGCCGCCGGCTTTCTGATTGGAACTGCTTTTTTCGTAGAGGCAGGATTATCTGGCGGGGCCTCGTCAGGCTTCCCTAGAGCCGGCTCCGCCGGCTTTTGCGTTGGCGGAGGCGGCGGCGCGGGCTGCTGAGCCGCGAGCGGCAGAGCCGCAAAAAACGCGGCGATCATTACAAGATTACGCATGTAGTTCCTCACCCATAGAGTTTAGCTCTGGCCTTGAAGGCCGAGCAATACGTTTCTGAGCGCACCGGGGACGGATTCACCGCGGGTCGTTTCGAGCCACAGCACGCCACTGGGATCCAACTTGATGCCCTTGCGCGAACGGACGACTTTGACCAGCGTTGCGGGATCGAGCGGCGTTTCCGCATGAAAGCGGATGGCGATGCGGTTGCCTTGGCGCTCGACCGCGGAGATGCGCAAACGTTCACACATAGATTTGAGGACTGCATACTGCAAAAGGTTTTCCACGGTCGCAGGAGGCGCGCCGAAGCGGTCAGCGAGTTCGCGCTGAACGTCCTGCTTCTCGTCATCGCTGGCAATGGAGGAGATGCGTTTGTAGGTGCGGAGGCGAAGATTTTCGCTGGGGATGTAGCTTTCGGGAATGCGGACGTCGAGACCGAGACTCAGCGTGGTGCGGAGGTCAGGAGCGGTCTCTTCGCCTTTGAGCTTGGAGACGGCGCGTTCGAGCATCTGGCAATACATGTCGAAGCCGATGGCTTCGATGTGGCCATGCTGCTGGCGGCCGAGCATATTGCCGGCGCCGCGAAGTTCGAGGTCGAGAGCAGCGATGCGGAAGCCGGCGCCGAGTTCGCTGAACTCCTTCATGGCACTAAGGCGCTTGCGGGCAATTTCTGAGAGGGACGTATCTGGGGGAACGAGGAGATAGGCGTAAGCGCGCTGATGCGAGCGGCCGACGCGGCCACGAAGCTGGTAGAGCTCGGCCAGGCCGAGGCGGTCGGCGCGATTGATAAGAATGGTGTTGGCGCGGGGGATGTCGAGGCCGTTTTCGACGATGGTGGTGGCGACAATGACGTCGGCTTCGTCGCGGATGAATTTGAGCATGACGCTCTCGAGGTCTTTTTCGCTCATCTGGCCGTGGCCAACCACGACCCGGGCTTTGGGAACGAGTTTTTGGACTAGAGTGGCGAGCGAGTAGATGGATTCGACGCGGTTGTGGATGAAATAGACCTGGCCGTCGCGAGCGAGCTCGTTTTCAATGGCGCGCCGGACGAGATCTTCCTGAAAGGGAGAGACAACAGTTTGAATGGCAAGGCGATCGCGTGGCGGAGTTTCGATGACGGACATGTCGCGCAGACCGACGAGAGACATGTGGAGAGTGCGGGGGATAGGCGTGGCGGAGAGAGCGAGAGCGTCGACATTTTGGCGCATTTCTTTGAGGCGCTCTTTGTGGGCAACGCCGAAGCGCTGCTCTTCGTCGACGACGAGGAGGCCGAGATCCTGGAACTTGACGTCTTTTGAAAGAAGGCGGTGCGTGCCGATGACGATGTCGACTTTTCCGGCTTCGACGTCGGCGAGAATTTTCTTCTGCTCGGCAGCGCTGCGAAAGCGGCTGAGCATTTCAATGCGCACGGGAAAAGCGGCGAAGCGCTGTTTGAAGGTTTCGAAATGCTGGAAGGCCAGAACGGTCGTAGGTGCGAGCACTGCGACTCGTTTGCTGTCGGCGACAGCCTTGAAAGCCGCGCGCATGGCGACTTCGGTTTTGCCGTAGCCGACGTCGCCGCAGAGGAGGCGGTCCATCGGAGTGGGGCGCTCCATGTCGCGTTTGATGTCGGCGATGGCGGTGTTTTGATCGGCAGTTTCTTCGAATTCAAAGGCGTCTTCGAACTCGCGTTGGAAATTTCCGTCGGCGGAAAAAGCAAAACCCTGGGCCGTCTTGCGAGCCGCGTAGAGATGGAGAAGCTGGTCGGCCATGTCTTCGAGGGATTTGCGGACGCGCGTTTTACGTGTGTTCCAGCCGGTTCCACCCAGCTTGTCCAGCGTGGGATGGGAGCCTTCGACGACACGATAGCTCTGGACCAGGTCCATGCGTTCGAGAGGAACGTAAAGCCGCGCGTCTTCCGCGTAGCGAAGCAGCATGAATTCGCCGCGGTGGCCGTCGGATTCGATCTGGCGCAGGCCTTCGAATTGGCCTATGCCATGATCGACGTGAACGATGAAGTCGCCGGGTTTGAGTTCGGCGAAATCGGTGAAAAAACCAGAGGTGCGGATTTTGTGACTGGGGCGCTCCACCGTGGGAGTGACGTCGAACAGATCGGCGTGGCCGAAGATCGTGAGTTTGGCTTCGGGAAAAGCGACACCTGCGGCGAAGGGCGCACGGATTAGAAGGAGGCCTGCGGTTTCGAGGGCACCTTCCGCGGTGAAACCGGCTGCGGCGTTTTCTGATTCGCCGAGGACGTAGGGCACATCGTATTCGCGAGAGATATCGGCGAGGCGCTCGAGTTCGCCGGTACTGGCGGCGGTGAGGAACACTTTTCCGCCGGTATCGAGCTGGGATTTGATGGCACCCATGCAGGCGACGACGTCGCCGTGAAAACGCGAGCTTGGCCGTGAGGAGAGTTCGAATTGCGGAGCGGAACCGATGCTGACGGCAAGCTGCTCGAGATGGGCTTGCGAAGTTTTCGCAAGGGTGGCCGCGAACTCTTCTTCACTGAGAAAAAAATGCGAGGCCGATGGTGCGCTGGCGCTGCCGTGGCGCTCGTAAATTTCAGTGGCGTGCGCAAGATGTTCTGCCGCAGCTTCGTGCAGGTTCTGCGGCTCGTCCAGGAAAACGATAGGTCTGAGAGAGCTCTCCGCCAGTTCGAAGAGCGAGCTTTGGCCGCTTTGTGCGGCAGGACCAAAGAAGGAAGCCATCTCCCAGGACGGCGCCGAGCTTGAGACTGAACTTTGCCTGGCACCCTGCGATGCCGGAACAAGCGCGGCTAAGTTCCATTCCGTCAGCGGCAAGAGGGTAGTGCGGTTTACGGGAGCGATAGAACGCTGCGTGCGCGGGTCGAATTCGCGCACGGATTCGACGGTGTCTCCAAGCAGCTCGATCCTCACTGGGCGCGGTGCTTCCGCGGAAAAGATGTCCACGATGCCGCCGCGCTGCGCGAATTGCCCAGGAAGCTCAACCATTTCCGTGCGCGCGTACCCGACGCCAGCGAGGTGAGCGACGAACTCCTCGAGGGGAACCTCGGCGTCCTTCGTGAGAGTGCGAGCGAGCGATAGATAGAGCGTGGCATCCTGAAAACGCCAGAGCGCAGCTTGCACAGGAGCGATGACCAGCGAAACTTGGCCATCCGTCAGGCGAAAGAGCGTTGCGGCGCGACGTTCGAGAATGTCAGGATGCGGGCTCTGCGATTCCCAGGGCAGTGTATCGAACGCTGGGAGTGTGGCGATGCCTCCGGTCGGACCGGGGAAAACGCTTGAAAAGAAGCGTACCGTTTCAGCGAGGGCTTCCGCGCGGCGATTTGAATCGGTGATAAAGAAGGCGGGGCGGCGGAGCTCGTGCGTGAGATACGCGGCGATGAGGGCTTTAGCCACATCGTGCAGCCCGGAAAGAGAAACGTGCTGCGCGCCATCACGCAAAGCGCCAAGAGCGCCCTCCAACGCCGGGTGGCGAAGAACACCATCCAATCGCTCGCGAGCGGCAGGAAGAATCATGCAGGGGGTCAGGCTTCCACGCGAGAGGCGGGCAGGCCTTCGCGGATCTTTCGCAAAATCTCCGTGGTGGAATAACCAGGAACAACAGGGATAGAAACGACGCGTCCGCCCGCGGCTTCAACTTCTTCGCGGCCGACGATTTGATCGCCGGGCCAGTCGCCGCCTTTTACAAGGACATCCGGAAGAAGACGGGCGATGACTTCGCGCGGCGTAAGGTCATCAAAAATAACGACGGCGTCAACACACTCCAGCGCCGCAAGAATTTCGGCACGTTCGCGCTCAGGCAAGACGGGACGTCCGGGACCTTTCAACTGGCGAACACTGGCGTCGCTATTGAGGCCCACAATTAAGGCGTCGCCAAGCGCACGCGCCTGCTCAAGGCTGCCGATATGCCCGGGATGGAGCAAATCGAAGCAGCCGTTGGTGAAGACGACGCGCTTGCCGTTGCGTTTCTCAGGGCCAAACCGCAAAATCGCATCTTCGAGAGTGAGAATCTCCAAATTCAAAGGAACTCCATGAAGGCCGACGCGAAGACAGCCCTAGCTATTGCTGAAGCGCTAGTTTATCACGCACGGGAGGCGCAGTGCCTCCGCGCTGGCTTCCTGCGATGAAAACGAAGAAGACGGTGCGAGCCGTGGTTGGGATTGGACTTTTCATCGCCGGGCTTTTGCTCGTATATTCGGTGCCCTATCATCCGCGTACGTTTCGAATCGATGCTGGCGGATGCCGACTGATCACAGACATCGTCGAGCCAACGAATGGGTTGCCGTCTGGTGGCATGCCGCGAGGATACGTCGTACTGCTTCATGGGCTATCAGCAAACAAAAAGATCATGTCGTATATCGCGGCGGGATTCGCTTCCGAGGGGCTGCGCGTTTATGTGCCGGATTTGCCGGGACACGGCAGGACTGCCGGGCCATTTTCCTACGAACGCTCCGAACGGTGCAGCGGGAACCTTGTGCGCGAACTGATCGGGCGCGGGCTGCTCGATCCCGAAAAAACGATTCTGGCTGGCCATTCGCTGGGCGGCGCCGATGCACTCCGCGTCGCTTCCCACATCCCGGTAGCAGGCGTGATTGCGATCTCGCCGGCGCCGATGCGCCCGACGCCAGGCATCTCTTCGGAAATGCTTCCCTTCTCGGAATTTGGCGCGCTGCCAGCTCACTCCCTCGTGATGAGCGGTGGCTGGGAGCCAGAGATAATCCGGGACGCAGCCAAGAGTTTGGTGCCAATTCCTGGTGACGGGACGAGTCTTTACGTCGCCATTCCACATTCGACTCACGTTAGCATCCTCTTTGACTCGATGGCCATGTCGGTGGCGCAAAAATGGGTTGCCCAAGTGCTGCACTTGGAAAAACTTCCGAACTTGCCAACCCGTCGAGGCTTGCTGGGTTTTTTCCTAGGATTTCTCGGGATACTTCTGTTCGTGGGTCCCTTCTTGCGCGAGACATTGCAAAGCAATCCAGAAGCGCCGCCCAAGGCTGATGCCGCCCCGGCCAACGCCAAAGGCCGATTGTTCGTCGAACTTGCAATCATCGCCTTGGGGAGCGCGGGAGTTCTCTCCTATTCGAATCCGCTCAGAGTGCTGCATCTATTTGAAGGCGACTACTTCGCAGGCTTTTTGCTGATCCTTGGAACAGTTCTGCTCGCTCTGCATTGGAACATGCTACGGGGCTGGTTTGCGAATGGCACCGGTGACACCAGACCACTCTACATCACCCTGCTCGTCGCGGCCTTCGCCGCCCTTCTGTTGCAATTTCTGATCACGTCTTGGATGGATTTGACGATCAGCGAGGCCTGGCTGACGGGCGCACGCTGGGCGCGATTCGCCCCGTTCGTGGTGGCTGTGCTTCCCTACCATGCAGCCGAGGAGCTGTTTCTCGGCCCCGCCATTCCGAGCAAAGGGCTGCAGAGAGTTGCCATTGCGATTGGCTTTCGCCTGGTGGCCTGGGGGGCCATTGTCGCCGGCCTTTTCCTCCTCCATAGCGGCGAAGTCCTCCCTGTTCTGCTTGCGCCTTACTTCGCGTTGTTTTGTCTGCTTCAGGCGATGGGAATGAAGGTTGTCCGGGAGGTCACTGCGTCGGCGGCAGCGGCGGCTCTTTTCGGTGCTATACTCCTCGCAGGGTTTTGCCTTGTGGTTTTCCCCACCACTTAAGGGGCACCGTCACCTAAAAATTCGGTTGCCAAACCCGCCCGCCGCCTGTAGCTTCCTCATTAAGCGACGGATTTCGATAACAACAGCGAGACAGGATCATGGCTGAGATAGCGATTGTCGGCGGCGGACCTTCCGGCGCGATGTGTGGTGAGCAGCTCGCGCGCGCCGGCCATGAGGTGCACATTTTTGACGAGCGGCTCGCGTGGGAAAAACCCTGCGGCGGCGGGCTGACGCACAAAGCCGTCCAGTGCTTCCCTTTCCTGCTCGACAATCCTTATCCCAAAAAACTGGTCCACTCCGTGGAACTAATCAGCAGTAACGACCACCGCGCAAATCTCGAAATGACGCACCCCATCGTGATCTATTCGCGCAAAGTGCTCAACGGAATGCTGCTGGACCGTGCCAGAGACGCGGGCTGCCAGGTGCAGCAATCCCATGTGCTCTCCGTCGATACCAGCACGCCAAAACCCCGCTATTCCGTCGAGGGAGAATGGCGTACGGCCGATTTTCTCGTTCTAGCGGCCGGCGCGCGCAATCAAATCGTGCCGGAAACCCGCGCCCTCCAACGCGACGAGCTGGAAATGACCCAGGGCTATTTTGTCCCGCAAACCGCCGACTCAATCATCGTAAAATTTCTTCCGCACTTTGAAGGCTACATTTGGTCATTTCCCCGTTGCGATCATCTTTCCGTCGGCATTTGCGGCAGCATGGCTTCGCACACCAGCGCGGACCTGAGGACTCATTTGAATGCGTTTTTCGAAAAGCACGAGATCCCGACGGAGGGAGCGACATTTTATAGCCACGTCCTGCCTTCGCCGAGAGAGCGCACGCTATCCGATCGCAAGGTCCTCGGAAAGAATTGGGCGCTGGTCGGCGACGCCGCTGCCTGGGTCGACCCGCTGACAGGTGAAGGGCTTTTCTACGCGATACGATCCGGAGAACTACTGGGGCGATCCCTCGCGGAAGGCTGCCCGGAGAAATATACGGCCTGGGTGAAGGCGGCGTTTTCCTCCGAGCTGGAATTCGCGGCCCGAATCGTCCGCCGGTTCTACAGCGGCTCGTTTCTGGGCACCGCCGTTACAACGCGCATGGTGCAGTTCATGAATCGCAGCGCGGTCTTTCGCCAGTTGATGAGCGATCTATTCAGCGGTACCCAGGATTACAGCAGCCTGAAACGGCGTCTCTGGGGCAATCTGGGCATTACGGTAAGCGATTTCATTGCCAGCGTACTGAACCTGGAGCGTCCTACTCCGGCGCAAGTCCCGCCCGGTGGCGCCGGCGACTGATCGCGCATTCGACTCACGGGCGAGAACCCGCCTGGGCCCGCGTCCAGACCGCCTGGCAGACCATGCGCACCAGGGGCCTGTAGATTTCCTTTCCCACACCGCATCCAATTGTCTGAGATAATCACTCCCAATTATGGCTGCCGAAAAAGATCCCTCGAAGGAATCGAAAAGCGAGAAGCGCAAAAACGCCTGGAAATCGCTGCCCGATGTTTGGGCGCTGATCAAGCCGCGCAGGGGCCTGCTCGCGCTCGGCTTCGTGCTGATGGCCATCAACCGCGTCTGCGGCCTGGTGCTCCCCGCATCCACCAAATATTTCGTGGATAACGTGGCGATCAAACATCAAGTGTATTTATTGACGCCGATCGTTTTGGGCGTCTTGGTTGCCACCGTCATTCAGGGACTGACTTCCTTTACTCTGACGCAACTGCTTTCCAAATCCGCGCAAAAGATGATCACCGAATTGCGCCGCCAGGTGCAGGCGCACATCGGCAGGCTGCCAATTTCTTTCTATGACGCAAACAAAACCGGCGTGCTCGTTTCGCGCATCATGAGCGATGTCGAAGGCGTGCGCAATCTCGTGGGGACTGGCCTCGTTGAATTCGTCGGCGGGCTGATGACGGCCGTCTTCGCGCTGGTCTACTTGATTCACACCAGCGTCCTGCTGACGGGAGTGGCTTTCTCTATTCTGTTGGTCTTCGGCTTCGGCATCAGCCGGGCGTTCGCGACGATTCGGCCCATTTTCCGGGCGCGGCCGAAAATTACTGCGGAAGTGACGGGGCGGCTGACGGAATCGCTCGGGGGCGTGCGGGTGGTAAAGGGCTATCACGCGGAAGATCGCGAAGAAGGAATTTTTTCGACGGGCGTGCAGCGGCTGCTGGACAACGTCTTGAAAACGCTCACGGCTACTTCCCTGATGAGCCTTTCGGGCGCGACACTTCTCGGCGTTGTCAGCGCCCTGATGCTCGAGCTTGGCGGCCACAAAATCCTCAGCGGCACGATGACGCTCGGCGACTGGTTTGCGTTCAACCTTTTCCTCGGATTTCTGATTGCTCCCGTCTTTCAGATCGTCGCCATCGGCACGCAGATTACAGAAGCCATCACCGGCCTCGAGAGAACTCGCGAAATCCTGAACGAAAAGAAAGAAGACGAAGATCCGCGCCGCACCGTCGTCATGGACCGCATCACCGGGCGAGTGGTGATGGAAAACGTGAGTTTTTCATACGATTCGGGCAAGGAAGTGCTTCACGAAGTGAGTTTTGAGTCGGAGCCCGGAACCGTCACTGCGCTCGTCGGCCCATCCGGAGCGGGCAAATCAACGATCATCGGCTTGATTTCGGCGTTTTACGTCCCTTCCAGTGGCAGCGTTTTGGTGGACGGAATCGATCTGGCCACCGTGAAGCTGAACTCCTACCGCACGCAGCTTGGCGTCGTCTTGCAGGAAACTTTTCTTTTTGACGGCACGATTCGCGAAAACGTGGCCTTTGCCCGCCCGCTGGCCAGCGAAGAGGAAATTCTTGCTGCATGCCACATCGCGCGCGTTGATGAATTCGCCGAAGGCTTTGAGAAAAAGTACGACACGGTGGTCGGCGAGCGCGGCGTGAAATTATCCGGCGGACAGAAGCAGCGCGTCTCGATTGCGCGCGCAATTCTGGCCGATCCGCGCATCTTGATTCTGGACGAAGCCACTTCAAGCCTCGACTCCGAATCCGAGGCGCTCATTCAGGAGGGTTTGCGTTATTTAATGCGAGGACGGACGACGTTCGTCATCGCGCATCGCCTTTCAACGATTCGCCGCGCGGAACAGATTTTGGTCGTCGAGAATGGACGAATAATCGAGCGCGGCACTCATGCATCGCTCTATGCGGCGGGAGGGCGCTACTTCGACCTCTACACCAAGCAGCATGATGTCGAGAGCAATCTTTTCCTCGCGCCGGGCGAGGGCTCCCTCGAACCGGAGGACGGCAATGGAGCACGCATGCCGTCGCTGGGGCGCGCCGGCGCTGCTCTTCCGGACGCAATTCGGCTCATCCGCGGACAAAGCAACTGAAGATTCTCGTTTTGAAGGCTAAGAGCCCGTCGCCGCCTGCACCGCGAGGCTACCCAATTACACCGTGGTGGTGCGCCGTATAACCAGCTTTTTCGTCGCTGGCGGCGGAATCAGCGTCGCCATCTTGCGGATCATGGCCAGCACAAGACGCTTGTCACCGTCAGAAAGCGTGGTGCTGAAGCGCTTGATCTCGGCGAGGAATCGGATCTCGTCTTGCGAAAGTTCGCCTAGCATCTTCTGCGTTTCGCGGTCGCGCGGCGTCTCCGTGCCCGGGAAGAAATCCGCGAGCGAGATGTCCATGGCTTCCGCAATCTTCGCAAGAGTTTCGAGCGAAGGCACGGTGTGGCCATTTTCGACGCGCGAAAGGTAGCAACGCAGCAGGCCGGTGCGGCGTTCGATATCGCCTTGCGACAGGCCTCTCTGGCTGCGATAGGATTTGATGACTTCCCCGATGTTTACGCGTGGTTTTTCTTTTGGCACGATAGCTCTCCAAGCTGAGGGGGTATCTTAGTCACTAACAGCAGGAAGAGCAAGACGGATTTTGGGGGTTCTGGTTCCAAAATGACAACGCCCCTCCAAGCTATGGAAAATAAAGGCAATCCGCGCCCCGAGCCTTGATAGGATAGCGGAGCATTCAGGGCGAACCGTTGCCGCTCAGCCTTGTGTAGGAGTTACCGCGGCGGGCTGCTGCAGCCGGAATTCCAGCAACGTTTCGCTGGGCACTCTTACCTGTTGACCTTTCGTTAGGACTTGAACCGTAGCACCAGCCGCCGATCCCACGCCTGCCCCAATCGCCGCACCTTGGCCTCCGCCGGCGATCGCGCCGATAATGGCTCCGAAAATGGCCCCGCCCCCAACTTTCTTGGCGGTATCAGCGCCGCGGCTCTTCCCTTGCACGCTATAGTCGCTGCTGACCAGGGGATAGTCATGCCCGTCAACCACGATCCGGATCAGTTCGAGTTGCAACTCCGATTTTCCTCCAAGATGTCCCGCCTCCTTCGCGTTCGCCAGCCGTCCATAGACGTCCGTGCCCTTCCGCGCTACCAAGGTGCCCCGGACGTAGAGGTCGGTCTCAAGACTCGCGCGAAAGACGTCGCCAACTTGGTTTCTCGAGGAATCCACTCCGTCAATCATGCGCACCAGAAGCGCTTGCCCGGCCGGAATCGTGATTTCGCCATATTGAGCAGCGGGGTCTTCCGCTGGAGTGGGGGCAACCTGGAGAGCAGGTCTCGCAGCCTGCGGCGGTACATCCTGAGAAACAATGGGCCGTTGTGCCGCCTCCGGTGGCGGAGCCTCCTGAGGAGGCGGAACGCTGGCAGTCTCAACTGGAACAGCGGGAGCCGGGGCGGCACCAGATGCCGAGGCGCTCGCCGCGTTGGGATCGCCCGTGAAGGTCAGCGCGACCGTTTCCGAGACATAGAAGGTTTGCACCTGCCCGTTAATCTCAAAGCGCAGCACCGCTTGCGTGCCGCCCAGGTAACGGCCGTGCAGCACTCGCCCATCTTTAAGTTCCAGCGTATCCGCGCTGGCAGCACCAGCTAAAAATAACCCCAGTGCTATTGAGGCAACAATCCTCGCACCATTTTTCATCATTTGGCCTCTCCACAGGCGCGATATATTGACTGGGAGCTACGCGCCGGTTCCCCGTTTACACATGGCCCGAACCATTCTCCTATATATTTCGATGAGCCACCCCTGCACCGGGTTGCGTAATTTCATCGGCTATTGGGTAGCCTGGTAGAGCTCGCGGGTGATGTCCGCCATCAGCGCCGAGCTGACTTTCATATCCACAATCCCGCGGACGAGAACAACCAGCACAAATGGTTTCGGCGCAAATACGATGGCCGCATCGTGATGAATCTTTGTTATCTCGCCAGTCTTATGCGCCACCAGCGTCCTAGCAGGCAGTCCGGCAGGGATGGCTTCGTTGAATTTCTGGCGCTCGAGGATTTCTATCATCTGCCGGGAGGAAGCCTCATCGACCGCTTTCCCATGCGCAATAGCCTCGAGCAGCACGTAGAGTCCGCGCGCCGTCGTGGTGTTATTCATTCCCTTTTCGTATGCTTTTTCGTCCTCGACGCCGCGAAGAACATTCATCCCGTCGGCGTGCAGCGAATGGACCGTAGCCCGGATGTTCTCCACACCCAACTTTTCAATCAGCAGATTCGCCGAAAAGTTGCTGCTGACGGTGATCATTAGCTCGCATAGCTGCCGCAGCGTGCGCGTCTGCCCCACCGCTTTGTACAAATCCGCGTCGGAATCATCCGAAGTGCTAAGCGTGTAGACCGAGCCGTCCACGAGGCTATGAAACTCGTTTTTTATGGGCAGCGGATCGTCCAGCTTCAGCTTTCCCTCGCGCACTTGGTGGAAAAGCTCGATCATCACCGGAATCTTCATCGTGCTCGCGGCGTGGAACACATCGTCCGCATGAAAAAACCATTCCGTTTTGCCATCCAGCGTGCCAAATGCAATGCCAACGTCCGCACCGCTTTTCTGAATGAGTTCCTGAACTTTGGCGGTGGCCGCGGAAAGGCTTGCATCCTGCCCGTGAGCGGCAGGCGCGACGAGCGCGATTAGAAACGAGAAACAAATCGCACGGCGGATTCGCAAGGTCAACTCGATGGTCCCGGAGGAGGGGGTCGAACCCACACGGTACTAAGTACCACTGGATTTTGAGTCCAGCGCGTCTGCCAGTTCCGCCACTCCGGG
>Ga0335085_10002645_pt1 | contig 32984 bp, 23 predicted proteins | sample Lox_Sample_45_FD_206712 | JGI IMG/M metagenome (GOLD analysis project Ga0335085, IMG submission 206712) | Soil microbial communities from Loxahatchee National Wildlife Refuge, Florida, United States - Lox_Sample_4.5 | ecosystem: Environmental > Terrestrial > Soil > Wetlands | place: USA... | reverse complement strand
AGTACCACCGCCGGAATCGCTCCCATCCCGCCCAACAGTCTGGCGGTGCGATTGCTTCTGGACGAGAAAGAGAAGGGCCTGTTCCTCGCTTCCGGCGCTCGCGGATCAGGCGCCGTGTACACCGACAGGGTCGAGCCGATACAGATTCTTCGCAAGATCATCATCCGTGTCAGCGCCAAGCTCGACTGGCTGATCCTGAAGCTGCACTGAGGCATCGCGCATGAACAGCAAACCACTCTGCGAGCCCGTGGATAAGTTCGAAGAGCGGACTTCAGTCCGCGCGTCATGTCTGGCGCTGCTGATGTGCACGACTCTCATGGCCGGCTGCGCCACCAAGGCGCCGCCGACGCGCTCCGATATTCAGAAACAATCCGCCACGATCTCCACGTTGACGCCGGCCAGCGCCTGGAAAGCGGGCGGCGCGAATGGCAACATCGCGGACAACTGGCTCGCCAGCTTTAACGACCCTCAGCTTGACGCGCTGGTCCGCGAAGCGATCGCCAACAACCCTGATCTGCGGGTGGCTGCCACCAAGGTGGAGCAAGCTTCGCAGTACGTCGAACTTGCCAAGGCTTCGTTGCGCCCTGCGGTGAATCTGCTCGGCATGGGGGGCTACAACCTCGGAGACGGCACTTCCGCATTGCAAGGCGTATTCGTCGGCGCAACCTGGGAACTGGATGTATGGGGCCGGCTTCGCTACGGGCGCAACGCGGCGCAAGAAGCGTACGCCTCCACACAGGCCGATTTCGAGTACGCGCGCCAATCCTTGGCCGCCACCACGGCCCGCAGCTGGTTCACCGCCAGTGAAGCCTGGCTGCAACTTCAGACCGCCGAAGAGATGGTGAAGTCCGCGCAGCAGCTTGTCACCCTCGCAGAAAAGCGCCAGCAGGTGGGTTCGGGCGCCGAGCAGGATGTCATGCTGGCGCGCGCCAACCTCGGCAAATTCGAGGACAATGTCGCGCAATATCGCCTGGCTTACTCGCAAGCCTTGCGTGCGCTGGAATTGCTGCTGGGACGCTATCCCGCCGCCGAGCTGAAGGCGCGCCAGGACCTGGACGCATTCCCCGGCCCGGTACCCGTGGGCATGCCGCTGGAGATGCTGGAGCGCCGGCCCGACATGGTCGCCGCCGAACGTCGCGTTGCCGCCGCCTTTGACCGTGTGGGCGAAGCAAAAGCCGCGCGCCTGCCGCGCATCAGCCTCAATGCCAGTGTGGCAGACATCAGCAGCGAAGTGCTCCAGCTTAAAACCGATTATGAAAACCCGAGCTCCGGCGTAGGAGGGCGGATCGTTGCTCCGATCTACCAGGGCGGTGCGCTCGATACCCAGGTGGAGATCCGCACGATCGAGCAGAAGGAAGCCGTCGCCCAATATGCGCGCATGGCGTTGAGCGCGATCGGCGATGTGGAGAACGCACTCGCCGCAGAACAGACGCTGGCGGAACGGGTGCAACTGTTGCAACGCATTGTCGCCGACAATCAGCGCGCGCTCGATCTGGTGCAAACCAGTTACCGCGTCGGAAAAACCGATCTTCGTTCTGTGGAGCAACAGCAACTGAATCTGTTTGCTGCGCGCCTGGCGTTGCTCGGTGTGCAAAGTGACCAGTTGAGACAACGCGTCAACCTCCATCTTGCGCTGGGCGGAAGTTTCGAAAGCGCCAGTACCCCCGCCCCGGCGGAGACAAGAGTGGCGACGAAACCATGAGCGCAGTTGCCAGCGATCACATGGCACCGGCCCGCAACTAACCTGGCAATACTAACCAACATCATGAAACTGCTCCCATGAATCCGCTGCTCCCATGAATCTTTTACTCAAGGAGATCCGCCACAATAAGCTGCTCTGGCTGCTGGCCTTCGTGCCCGTGGTGTTTGCAGCCGAAGGTCTCAAGCCCAAGTCGCACACGCTGCTGTTCGTGCTGTCCGTGCTGGCCATCGTGCCGCTGACCGTGTTGCTGAGCAAGGCCACCGATTCGGTGGCCGCCAGGACCGGCGATGCGGTCGGCGGCCTGCTCAACGCCACGCTGGGCAACCTGGCAGAACTGGTGATCGCGCTCACTGCGCTGCGTGCCGGGCAATACATGCTGGTGAAGGCGGCCATCGCCGGCCCGATCGTAGTCAACACGCTGTTCGTGTTGGGCGCATCGTTTCTGGTTGGAGGGCTCAAATATCATGTCCAGGAATACAACCGGGTCAGCGCCCGCGTGCAAGCGGTCCTGCTGTTTCTGGCCACGGTCGCGCTGTTGATCCCGTCGGCGGTTTCGCATGCCGACTCCGCGGCGAAGGCGTTCACCCAACAGTTGAGCCTGGGTTTGGCGGTGCTGCTGATCGCGACCTACGCACTGAGCATGCTGTTTTCGCTGAAGACCCACCGCGAATTATTTGCCAGCGCGGAACATGCCGAGGCCGGGGAAGCGCCTTGGCCGATCGCGCTGGCACTGGGAACGCTGGCCGGCGTCACGGTGCTGGTCGCGCTGGCGAGCGACGTGTTCGTCGAGTCGGTGCAGCAGGCGGCGGAGGCGTTCGGGATGACCCCGGCTTTCGTGGGATTCATCATTGTGGCGCTGGTCGGCGCCGCGTCGGCGATGCCCACGGCTTTCTCCGGGGCTCGCAAGAACCGGCTGGACCTGAGCGTGAGCATCGCTCTGGGCAGCGCGTCGCAGATCGCGCTGTTCGTCGCACCGGTGCTGGTGGTCCTTAGCTACTTCATCGGGCCTATGCCGATGGACCTGCAATTCTGGCCGGGCGCGGTGGTGATGATACTCATCGCCACGATCACCGCCGCGCTGGTGACCAACAGCGGACGCTCGGCGTGGTTCGTCGGCGTGCTGCTGATGATGGTGTACCTGATCTTTGCGATGACGCTGTACCTGTTGCCGCCGCGGGTGCAGTGACAGAACCATCCATTCAGACAAGGACCAAAGCCATGAGCACCGACCCCAAACAAGATGTTGCCGATCAATCTTCCAGGCGCGTGCTCGAACCCATGAGCCGCGTGAACGAAGTCCTGTTCGGGCTGATCATGGTGCTTACTTTCACCGGCTCGCTCAGTGTCGCCCAGGCAGGTCGCGACGAAATCCACAAGATGCTGATCGGCGCGCTGGGTTGCAACCTGGCGTGGGGTTTGATCGACGGATTGTTCTATCTGATGGGCTGTCTGGCCGAAAAGGGCCAGAACCTGATGACCTATGTCGCCGTGCGCACGACCACCGATCCGCAACATGCCCGGCGCCTGATCGCCGATAAATTGCCGCCGGTGGTCGCATCCATCCTGGAAACGGAGGAACTCGAATCGATGCGCCAGCGCTTGAAGCAGTTGCCCGAGCCGCCCAAGCGCGCCAGCTTGAGCAAGGAAGATTGGCTGGGCGCTGTGGGCATATTCCTGCTGGTGTTCCTGTCCACGTTCCCGGTGGTGATCCCGTTCATCTTCATGCAATCCGTGTTGCCAGCCATGCGCGTCTCCAATGCGATCGCGGTCGCAATGATGCTCGCGACCGGCTATTCCTACGGACGCCTGACCGGGTATCACCCGTGGCGGGTGGGGATCGCGATGGTCATACTCGGGGCTATCGTCGTGAGCGCGACAATTGCGCTGGGAGGATGAAAGCCATTCCCCCGATGTAACGAATCGGGAATTCCGAGGCGGGCAACAAAATGGCAATACGACCAAAGCCCTATTGCGACTGCTTTTGGACAAGCATATATTTCACATTCGCAAACATGCAAAGCATCTCAATCGCCAAGGAGCAGAACATGAATTATCGAATGAACAGGAAAATTCACGCGTCTCTTATTGCTCTGGCGGCTCTGGCAATCGGCGGGGGTGTCGCTCAGGCGGCCGCCGAGGAGCCCAAGCCGAAGCTCGAGATCTACGGGCAGATCATGCTCGATGCGATCTATGATGCCGATCGGATGAATCCATTATGGAACGCGACGTTGCGGTCCTCGCAGATCCCGGTCAATTGCACAACGCCGCCACTTGATGCGGGTTGCGGCAAGGACGGCGCCACCATCATGAGCATCCGGCAGTCCACCCTGGGCATCAAGACGGCCATTCCGAGTTCGATGGGTGAGATCAAGACCGATTTCGCATTCGATTTGTTCGGGTCCGACGGAAGCACAAGTGTGCACTGGCTGCGCGCCTGGGCCGAAATGGGAATCTACGGGATCGGACAGTACGATTCGGTGCTGATGGACATGGACGTATTTCCCAATACGCTCGATTACTGGGGCCCGAGCGGGATGGTATTCGTGCGCAACCCGCAGTTGCGCGTGACGCCTGTCAGTCATGACGGCATGACCGTGATGTTTTCCCTTGAGTCTCCGAATTCCGCGCTCGACACCGGCAAGGTCACGCAGGTCGATCCGGATTTTGCTGCCAGTATTGCCGCCTGGAATCGCTATCCGGATCTCCTGGGAGCGTTCCGCATGGACCGCGACTGGGGTCACTTCCGCGCAGCGGGCATCGTGCGCGAGGTCGGCTACCAGAATCCGGCCGCTGCCAACGGCGACCCTTCCGGCCGCAAGACCGGATACGGCGTGAACCTGAGCGGATCCCTCAAATCGATCGGCAAGGACAATTTCACCTGGCAGATCGTGGACGGTTATGCGATCGCAAGCTACATGGACGACGGTGGCGTGGATCTGGCGCCCGATGCCAACCTGAAGGCGCAAACGATCCAGTCAATAGGGTGGCTTGCCTACTACAACCATTATTGGACACAACAGTTGAGCAGTGCCATCGGTTACAGCGAGCATCACCAGGACAACGCCGGCGGGCAGCTCGATGATGCTTTCAAGAGGGGCACCTATTCGTCCGTCAACCTGCTCTACTATCCGGCGAAGAACGTCACGACCGGCGTGGAGTTGCTATGGGGCCAGCGCGAAAACAAGGGTGGCCAGGCAGCCTCCGATGCCCGCATGCAGTTTTCGTCCAAGGTCACGTTCTAGCATCACGAGGAGACCGTCATCATCGAATTCATGCAGGCGTTCCCGATCGCCATCATCGATGAGGACTACGAAGGCAACCGCGCCGCCGGCCGCGGCATGCGCCAGCTCGCGCAGGCGATCGAGAAGGAGGGTTTCCGCGTAGTCACCGGCCTGTCCTACGATGACGCCGAGCGGCTGGCCGAGATCTTCAACAACGAGTCGTGCTGGCTGGTGTCGATCGACGGCAGCGAAGCCGGCCCCAAGCAATGGCAGCGGCTTGAGAAGATGCTCGCCGCCAAGCGCCGGCGCAATAACCGCCTGCCGATCTATCTCTTCGGCGACGAGCGCACCGCGGAAGTCGTGCCGGCGGGCGTGCTCAAACACGCCAACGCGTTCATGCGCCTGTTCGAGGACTCTCCCGAGTTCCTCGCCCGCTCCATCTCGCGCTCGGCGCAGCTTTACCTCGAGCGCCTGGCGCCGCCAATGTTCAAGGCGCTGATGGATTACACGCTGCAGGCGAGCTACTCCTGGCACACGCCAGGGCACGGCGGCGGCATCGGCTTCCGCAAGAGTCCGGTCGGCCAGCTGTTCTACTCGTTCTTCGGCGAGAACACCTTGCGCTCCGACGTCTCGGTGTCGGTGGGGCAGCTCGGCTCGCTGCTGGACCACACCGGGCCGATCGCGGAAGGCGAGCGAAATGCAGCGCGCATCTTCGGCTCGGACGAGACCCTGTTCGTCGTCGGGGGCACCTCGACAGCGAACAAGATCGTCTGGCATGGCATGGTCGGCCGCGGCGATCTGGTGCTGTGCGACCGCAACTGCCACAAGTCCATCCTGCACTCGCTGATCATGACCGGCGCGACGCCGATCTATCTCGTCCCGTCGCGCAACGGCCTGGGCATCATCGGGCCGATCTCTAAGGACCAGTTCACGCCGCGGTCGATCAGGAAGAAGATCGCCGCCAGCCCATTCGCCAAGGAAACCAGCGGCAAGGTCCGTCTGATGGTGATGACCAATTCGACCTATGACGGATTGTGCTACAACATCGATGCGATCAAGGAAAACCTGGGTGACGCGGTCGAGGTGCTGCACTTCGACGAGGCATGGTATGCCTATGCGAACTTCCACGAGTTTTACGACGGCTTCCACGGCATCTCGTCGGCGAATCCCGCCCGGTCGCCGCACGCGATCACCTTTGCCACGCAGTCCACCCACAAGCTGCTGTGCGCGCTTTCGCAGGCGTCGATGATCCACGTGCAGCACGGCGAAACGAGCAAACTGGACATGACCCATTTCAACGATGCGTTCATGATGCACACGTCGACTTCGCCCCAGTACGGCATCATCGCCTCATGCGATGTCGCCGCGGCGATGATGGAGCAGCCGGCGGGCCGCGCGCTGGTACAGGAGATGATAGACGAGGCGCTCAGCTTCCGCCGCGCGATGACCGCGGTGAGACAACAGCTCAAGGGCGGCTGGTGGTTCGACGTCTGGCAGCCCGACGCGATGGCCGATAAACCTTCCGCCGAGAAGTCGGCCTGGGTGCTGAAGCCGAAGGACGCTTGGCACGGTTTCGAAGGCCTCGCCGCCAATCATGTCCTCGTCGACCCGATCAAGGTGACGATACTCACGCCCGGCATGTCGGCAAACGGCACGATGAAAAAGACCGGCATCCCCGCCGCGGTGGTGGTCAAGTTCCTCTCCGGGCGGCGTATCGAGATCGAAAAGACCGGGCTATATTCGTTCCTCGTGCTGTTCTCTATGGGCACCACCAAGGGCAAATGGAGCACACTGATCACGGAGCTCATCAATTTCAAGGACCTCTACGACGCGAACGCGCCGCTGAAGCGGGCCATGCCGCTGCTTTACGACGCGCACCCCGAAGTCTATGGCACGATGGGGCTCAAGGATCTTTGCGACGGCATCCACACGGTCTATCGCGATGACAACGTCGCGAAAGCGCAGAAGGACATGTATACCGCGCTGCCCGAGATGGCACTGCGGCCGGCCGAGGCTTACGACCACCTGGTGCGCGGCCGCACCGAGAGCGTGGAGATCGACAACCTGATGGGCCGCATCCTCGCCGTCATGGTGGTGCCCTACCCGCCCGGCATCCCGGTGATCATGCCGGGCGAACGGCTGACGAAGACCACCAAGTCGATCCAGGACTACCTGCTCTACGCGCGCGAGTTCGACAAGAAGTTCCCCGGTTTCGAGACTGACATCCACGGGCTGCGCTTCGAAACCGGCAGCAAAGGCCGGCGCTATCTGGTGGACTGCGTGAACGTGAAATAGGAAGACAACGATGATTCCGCGCTCGGTCAAATCCCCGACGATACCGATCCCTTTCCACAAACTGCTCAAGGTGGTCGCGATCGTGGACCGCGCAAATCCACAGACGCAGCAACTGCTCGACCACATCACCGCCGAGAATTTCCAGGTCGAGGTCACGGATCGTTTTGACCGCGATATCTCCGAGGATGCTTCGGTCGGCGCTTACATCGCGCTGATCGACGGCGACCGCCGCGAGCCCGCGCGCAAGATGGCGGCTGCGGTGCGGGCGCTGGGTTTCAATACGCCGCTTTGGGGGCTAGCCGATTCGCATCGCATCGCCGATATCGCCGTCGTCGAGGGCTTCGGTGAAGTGGACGGCTTTATCTATCTCGGCCAGCAGACACCGGCATTTTACGCGAAGCAGGTCATTGCCAGCCTCGTCAAATACGGGCGCGGGTTGCTGCCGCCGTTCTTCGGCGGACTGATGGCCTACGACGGGGAGGCGAACGTCGCGTTCGATTGTCCGGGACACCAGGGCGGCCAGTTCTACCGCAAGTCTCCCGCCGGCCAGCTCTTCTTCAAGCACTTCGGCGAAAGCATCTTTCGCAATGATCTGTGCAACGCCGACGTGGATCTTGGCGATCTGCTGATCCACGAGGGACCGGCCGTGGAAGCGCAACAGCATGCCGCCAAGGTGTTCGGCGCGGACAAGACCTACTTCGTGCTGAACGGCACGAGCACGTCCAACAAGGTGGTGACCAACGCGGTGCTGCGGCGTGGGGATCTGGTACTGTTCGACCGCAACAACCACAAGTCGCTGCATCAGGGCGCGCTGGTGCAGGCTGGCGCGATCCCGGTCTTCCTGCCGACCGCGCGCAACCCGTTCGGCATGATCGGAGCGGTCGACTGGGATGCATGGGACGAAAAATATCTGCGCGAACAGATCCGCGCGAACCCGCTGGTCAAGGACAAGGATCTCTACAAGGCGGAACGTCCTTTCAGGCTCGCCTGCATCCAGCTGTGCACCTACGACGGCACGATCTACAACGTGCGCAAGGTGCTCAAGAAGATCGGTCATCTGTGCGATTACGTGCTCTGGGACGAGGCCTGGATAGGCTACAACGCCTTCCATCCGCTGTTTGAGGACCACAGCCCGATGCGCATCGACAAACTTGCGCCGGAGATGGCGGGCCTGTTCTCGACCCAGTCGGTGCACAAGCAGGGCGCCGGCTTCTCGCAGGCTTCGCAGATCCACAAGCGTGACGCGCACGTCCGCGGCCAGAAGCGTTACGTCGAGCACAAGCGCTTCAACGAATCGTTTTTGATGAATGCTTCGACCTCGCCGTTCTATCCGCTGTTCGCGTCGCTCGACGTCAATGCCAAGGTGCATGCGGGCAAGGCGGGCGAAATGCTGTGGGACGGGTGCATCGCGCTCGGCATCGAGACGCGCAAGAAGCTGCGCGAGTTCTGCCATTACTACGCGCGCACCGGCCAAAGCGCCGCGGAGAAGTGGTTCTTCGATCCGTTCGTGCCCGACGTCGTCACGATACGCGGTTCCCGGTTCGCCAAGGACGCGACCGGCGTGCCCTGGGAGGAATTGCCCACCGAGGTGATCAAGCACGAACAGCAGTGCTGGAACTTCCACCCGGACAGCAAATGGCACGGTTATGCGGGATATACCGACGGCTACGCGATGGTCGATCCGAACAAGCTGATGCTGGTGACGCCGGGCATCGATCGCAAGACCGGCGAGTACCTCGACTATGGCGTGCCTGCGACGGTGGTGGCGAACTATCTGCGCGAGCAGCGCGTCGTGCCGGAGAAATGCGATCTGAACAGCATCCTGTTCCTGATGACCCCGGCGGAGGACGAAAGCAAGCTCAACACGCTGATCGCCAAGCTCGTCAAGTTCAAGAACCTGTGGGACGTTGACGCGCCGCTGCAGGAAGTGCTGCCGACGCTCTATGCCGCGCACGGCGAGCGTTATGCCGGCTACACGCTGCGCAAGGTCTGCAACGAGATGCACGACTTTTACCGCAAGGCGAACATAAAGGAATTGCAGAAGCGCTGCTTCCGCGCGGCGAGCTTCCCGGAGATGGCGATGCTGCCCAAAGACGCCTATGAGGCGCTGGTCGCGAACGAGGTCGACTATGTTCCGCTGGAGAAAATCAGGGGCCGCATATCGGCGACGCTGGCGTTGATCTACCCGCCCGGGATCGGCATCGTGGTTCCCGGCGAGCGGTGGGATGAACGGGCCCGGCCCATGCTCGACTACTTCCTGGCATTCCAGGAAGCTTTCAACCGGTTCCCCGGCTTCAACTACGAAGTGCAGGGGGTATTTCAGGAGCGCATCGACGGCCGCATCCAGTTTCACACGTACGCAGTTCGCGAGTGATCTCCAAGTCAAGCTACCAGGAAAGGAATTGTCATGGCACAGCAAGAAAAGAAGATGAACGTAGTACAACTGACTTTCATCGTCACCGTGAACATGATGGGTTCGGGCATCATCATGTTGCCGGCCAACATGGCGCAAGTCGGCGCGATCTCGCTGCTGTCGTGGCTGGTGACCGCAGTGGGCTCGATGGCGATCGCCTACGGTTTCGCCCAGGCCGGGATCTACAACCAGCGTCCGGGCGGAATGGCTGCGTACGCGGAAGATGCCTACGGCAAGGCAGGATACTTCCAGGTATTCTTCCTGTACTTCCTGTCGCTTGCGATCGCGAATGTCGCGGTCGCGAGTTCGGCCCTGGGCTATCTGGCAGCGTTCTTTCCGAGGATCACGTCGACACCGGTGACAAGCTGCGTCGGTGTGATCGTACTGCTCTGGCTCACCACGGTCGCGAATTTCGGCGGACCGAAGGTGACTGGACGCATCGGCTCGGTAACCGTCTGGGGCGTGATACTGCCGGTCGGATTCATCGCGATCGGCGGCTGGATCTGGTTCAGCGGCGCAACCTTTGCAGCCGCATGGAATCCCAAGGGCATGAGTTTGGTGGAGGGGATGGGCTCCAGCATCTCGCTGACATTGTGGGCGTTCCTCGGCATGGAGTCAGCGTCGCAGAACGCCTCAGCGGTGGAGAACCCCAAGCGTGATGTCCCCCTTGCCTGCCTGTTCGGCACCCTGGGCGCGGCGGCGATCTATATCCTGTCGACCGCAGTGATCCAGGGCATCGTGCCGAATGCCGAACTCGCCGCCTCGACCGGCCCCTTCGGCCTGGCTTACGCAAAGATGTTCGGCCCGACCGTCGGCACGATCGTGATGGCGCTCGCGGCGATGGCGTGTGTCGGGTCTTTGCTCGGCTGGCAATTCACACTGGCCTCGACCGCGAAGGATGCGGCAGACAGCCAAATGTTTCCGGGCATATTCAGCAAGGCGAACAGCATGGGCGCCCCGGTCACCGGCATGTTGATCATGGGCGTCGTGCAGTCCCTGATGGCGCTCATGACGATCTCGCCGGACCTCAACAAGCAGTTCGCGGCACTGGTCAATCTCGCGGTGGTCACCAACGTTGTTCCTTACATCATCGCGCTCTCGGCGCTGACCGTGATCATGAAGAACGCCCGTGTCGCCGGCTCGCTTTACACGCGCAACCTGGTCATCGCGGTGGTTGCGATCATGTACAGCGTCTATGCCCTTTATGCCTCCGGCAAGGACGCGGTGATGGGCGGCATGCTGGTGATGGGACTCGGGTGGTTGATCTGGACCTTCATGTCGCCGCGTTTTTCGTTCGCGACAGCCGGCGCAAAGGCCTGAGTGCGCGGGTATGCAGACTTATCGGATAAAGGAGTGACCATGTATTACTCATCATCATTGAATGCAAACAGGCGCGTATCCGCGATCATGCCGCGCACAGTTGCGTTGCTGGTCGTGACACTGATGCTTGCGGCGGCAAGCGTCGCCCAGGCCGCGGCTGCGCAAAGTGCCGCCGCCAAGCCCGCCGGTACGCTGGAGCGGATCAAGCAGAGCGGCAAGATGGCAATCGGGTATGCGCCCGATTCGCAGCCGTTTTCCTACAGCGATGGATCGGGCAAGGTCACGGGTTACGCGATCGCGCTGTGCCGCAAGGTCGCCGACACCGTCAAGGCGGACCTGGGGCTTGCCAATCTTGCGGTCGATTTCGTCCCGTTTTCCGGCGACGATCGTTTTCGCGCGGTCGAGCAAGGCAAGATCGATTTGCTGTGCGGTGCCGCGCCGACACTCGCGCGGAGGGCCACACTCGATTTTTCGATCCCGGTCTTCGCGAGCGGTACCGGCGTAGTCGTCCGTTCGGATGCGCCTGCGCGACTGGTACAGGTCCTGTCGGGCGCCGAGACTCCTGATCAGCCTTACTGGCGCGGAATGCTAAACCAGGCTCCGGAACGCAAGGCATTCGCCGCGTTCGGTGGCACTACGGTCGAGCGTGCGCTAATCGATCGTCTGAAGCTGTTGCATATTTCCGTCGATGTGATTCCGGTAAAGAGCCTGCAGGAAGGGTTGCAGCTGGTGCAGGACCGCCGTGCCGCCGCTTTTTTCGCCGACCGGGCCATGCTGCTCGCCTCAGCCAGGAACAACCCGTCGAGCGCGGATTTCGTCGTCATCGATCGCGTCTTCAGGCGCGAGCCGGTTGCGCTCGCTGTGCAGCGCAACGATGCCGATTTCCGGCTGCTGGTGGATAAATCGTTGAGCCGCCTGTTCCGATCCGGTGAGATCGGCCCGATATACACCTCGTACTTCGGTGCGCCAACCCAGAGCGCGCTCAACTTCTTCGAGTTGAGTGCATTGTCCGAGTGATGATATCAGCCTGTCCAAAGGTGTCGTATTAAAGGGAATGGAGGGAGAAAATGCAGGCCTTGGGTGTTCATAGCGAAGTCGGCAAGCTCAGGACGGTGATGGTGTGCCGGCCGGGACTCGCGCATCAGCGGCTGACGCCGGGGAATGCCGCCGAACTGTTGTTCGATGACGTCATCTGGGTGCAGGAGGCGCAAAAAGACCATCACGACTTCGTCATCAAGATGCGCGAGCGCGGTGTCGAGGTGCTCGAGCTGCACGAAATGCTCGCGGAGACGCTGAAGGACAAGGCCGCGCGCGCCTGGGTGCTCGATCGGCGCATCACCGTCAACGATGTCGGGCTGGGCGCGTCCCGCTTCCTGCGTCCATGGCTCGATGAGATGCCCGCTGCCCAGCTGGCCGAGCACCTGATCGGCGGCATCGCGATCCTGGACATCCCCAAAAGCGAATGGTCGACGATGCTCGCCGACGCATACGGCGGCACCGACTTCCTTGTCCCGCCGGTGCCGAACACGCTGTTTCAGCGCGATCCGTCCTGCTGGATCTACAACGGCGTGACCTGCAATCCGATGTACTGGCCCGCGCGCAAACCCGAAACGCTATTGCAGCGCGCGGTCTACAAATTCCACCCGCGCTTCAAGGGCGCCGATTTCAAGATCTGGTGGGGGGACTCCGACGAATCCTTCGGCGCGTCCAGCCTGGAGGGCGGCGATGTCATGCCCATCGGCAAGGGCGTGGTGCTGGTCGGAATGGGCGAGCGCACCACACGCCAGGCGGTCTTCCAGCTTGCGGATCAACTGTTCAAGCAAAAGGCCGCAACACGCGTCATTGGCTGCCTGATGCCCAAGAGCCGCGCGGCGATGCATCTCGATACCGTGTTCACCTTTTGCGACCGGGACGTGTGCACCGTGTTCGCGGAAGTCGTCGACCAGATCCAGTGCTACAGCGCGCGGCCGGCCGATGACGGCGGGATCGACGTTCGGCCGGACAAGGGACACCTGTTCGATGTCGTCAAGGAAGCGCTCGGGATCAGGAAGATGCGGGCAGTCCAGACCGGCGGCAATGACTGGCAGGCGCAGCGCGAACAATGGGACGACGGCAACAACGTGGTCGCGCTCGAGCCCGGCGTGGTCGTCGCCTATGACCGCAACACGCATACCAACACGCTGCTGCGCAAGGCCGGGATCGAGGTTATCACGGTGCGCGGCTCGGAACTCGGCCGCGGCCGCGGGGGAGGGCACTGCATGACCTGCCCGATCTCGCGCGACCCTGCATACTGAAGGGCAGAAAAAGCATGCATGGCTACCGCTCGCGGATCGCGATGCTGGCGCTGACCGGCAGCATGGCGGCAGTTTCAATTCCCGCGTTAGCACAGGCTCAAACCGACACATCCGCAACGGCCAGGGAGTCTCCGTGGATACTTGCTCCGGTGTTCAGCTCCAACCCCAAGCTCGGGACGTCGCTAGGCGCGCTCGGTGGTTACATCCATTATTTTGACGAGAAATCACGCCCCTCCATATTCGCCCTGACCGGCCAATATTCGACGACCGATTCGATCGTGGCCGGCGCCTTTGGAAAATCTTCGTTCGACGAGGATAATCAGCGGCTGATCGCTGCGCTCATGTACGGTTATGTAAAGAACGATTACAGCGACTATCTGGGTACCGGCGTGCCGCTGAAATCGAACGCCGAGTTGCGCTCGTTCATCACCCGCTATCTTTACCGCGTCAAGGGAGCCTGGTTTGTCGGTGCCCAGGGCATCTACCAGAACTTTCAGATCGCCGGCGAAACGGGGTTCGACCAGGAGGTGCTCGATATCCTCGGAGCCAGGCCATACAAGTCGGGCGGACTGGGGCTCGTCGCATATGGCGATACGCGCGACAACGAGAACATGCCGATCAATGGCTGGGTGCTCAGCCTCAATAACATGGCTTACCGGAAGTCGCTCGGCGGCGAAGAAGATTTCGATGTCTACCGGCTCGATATCCGCTATTACGTGCCCCAGGGCAAGGGCAATGTGTTCGCGATACGCCAGCTCAACCACTTCACCAATGACGCGCCGACGCAGGTGCGCGCACCGGTCCAGTTGCGCGGCTACAAGATCGGCCAGTACAACGGCGACTACATGTCGGCGATCGAGGGTGAGGAGCGGTTGCGGTTCGCGGAAAGGTGGACGGCCACATTGTTTGCCGGAGTCGCCTGCTTGTACGGTGGAGGAAACAAATGCACGGACAGCTCGAACGTATACTGGGCCGGGGGCGCCGGGGTCCAATACATCCTCAAGCCCAAGGAAGGCATCGTGCTGAACCTGGAATACGCCGACGGCGAAGGTGATAACTACGGCATCTATCTGAAGATGGGATATGCCTACTGATACCGAAAAAATTATTCATTACGGGAGATAGCTATGAGCTTCAATATGCGCAACCGCTCGCTGCTGACGGTGCAGGACTGCACCCAGCGCGAGTTCCAGTACCTGCTCGATCTCGCGCGCGATCTAAAGCGGGCCAAGTACGCCAGAACGGAGCAGAAGCATCTGGCCGACAAGGAGATCTGCCTGATCTTCGAGAAGACTTCGACCCGCACGCGCTGCGCATTCGAGGTCGCCTGCCACGACCAGGGTGCGAATGTGACCTATCTCGATCCCTCGGGTTCGCAGATCGGCCACAAGGAATCGTTCAAGGATACCGCGCGCGTGCTCGGACGGATGTTCGACGCGATCGAATATCGCGGCGCGAGCCAGTCCGGTGTCGAGACCCTTGCCCAGTATGCCGGGGTGCCGGTGTTCAACGGGCTGACCGACGAATACCACCCGACGCAGATGCTGGCCGACGTGATGACGATGCGCGAGCACAGCGACAAGCCGATACGCGAGATCAAGTACGCCTTTCTCGGCGATACGCGCAACAACATGAGTCACTCGCTGATGATCGTGGGTTGTCTGATGGGCATGGACGTGCGTATTTGCGGTCCGAAGAAGCTGTGGCCCGCACAGGAGTTTGTGGACATCGCGCGCGGGCTGGAAAAGAAGTACGGCGGGAAGCTCACCATCACCGACGACGTCAAGCAGGCGGTCAAGGGCGTGGATTTCATCCATACCGACGTCTGGGTCTCGATGGGCGAGCCCAAGGAAGTTTGGAAGGAACGTATCGAGCTGTTGCTGCCTTATCAGGTCAACATGGATCTGATGAAGGCGAGCGGCAGTCCACAGGTCAAATTCATGCACTGCCTGCCGGCGTTCCACGATACCGAAACCGCAATGGGCAAACAGATCGCCGAAACCTATGGCATTTCCGACGGGCTCGAAGTACACAACGATGTCTTCGAATCGGAATACAACATCGCCTTCGAGCAGGCGGAGAACCGCCTTCATACCATCAAGGCGATCCTCGTCGCCACGTTGGGAGACTAGCCATGCTGGTCGTGACAGCGCTGGGCGGCAACGCGCTCTTGCGGCGGGGCGAGCCGATGACCGCGGAGAATCAGCGGCGGAACGTACGCATCGCCGCCGAGTCGCTGGTGCCGGTCGCCATGGAGCACCAGCTCGTCATCGGCCACGGCAACGGCCCGCAGGTCGGCTTGCTGGCGCTGCAGGGAGCGGCTTACGACAAGGTGGAGACCTATCCCCTCGACGTGCTGGGGGCGCAGACCGAAGGCATGATCGGCTACATCATCGAGCAGGAGCTCGGAAACCTGCTCCCGTTCGAGAGACCTTTCGCGACACTGCTGACGATGATCGAGGTTGATGCCGGCGATCCGGCGTTCAAGAACCCGACCAAGTTCATCGGCCCGGTTTACGCCAAGGCCGACGCCGATCGCCTCGCGAAAGAGAAGGGTTGGGCGTTCAAGCAGGACGGCGACAAGTGGCGGCGAGTGGTACCATCGCCGGAGCCCAAGCGCATCTTCGAACTGCGTCCGATCAAGTGGCTGCTCGAGCGCAACACGATCGTGATCGCGGCGGGGGGCGGCGGAATTCCGACGATGTACGAACCCGGTGCGAAACGAAAACTGGCCGGCATCGAGTGCGTGATCGACAAGGACCTCGCGTCGGAGTTGCTCGCGCGCGAGCTGGACGCGGATCTGTTTATCATGCTGACCGATGCCGATGCGGTATATATCGACTGGGGCAAACCCACCCAGAAGGCGATCCGGCGCGGCTCGCCGGCGGCGCTCGGCGCGATGCAGTTTGCCGCGGGCTCGATGGGGCCAAAGGTGGAAGCAGCGTGCAGGTTCGCGTCTGCAACGGGCAAAAAAGCAGCGATCGGTGCTTTGGCGGACCTCGGCAGGATCATCGCCGGGGAAGCGGGCACAACCATATCGACTAAGGAAAGCGGGATCGTTTATGCCGCTTGATCAGCCGCCGCAATTAAGAAATGATGGTCTGCGGCGCGCCCGATTCCGGTTGGTTGATGCGATTAGTAACCATGGAGCCTGGAGATCATGAAAAGCAACAACGCAAAAGACAGCCACACCAATAGACACGCCGCCAAAAATTCTGTCGCGAAGCCCGCCGGGGATAAGGGCAGTGACAAAGCAAAACTCAGCTCCAAGGAGTATGAAAAGAAATTGCGCGAGCTGCAGGGGGAACTGTGCGCGCTGCAGCAATGGGTCGTGGCCACCGGGCAGCGCATCATCGTCGTGTTCGAAGGCCGTGATGCGGCCGGCAAGGGCGGCACCATCAAGGCGATCACCGAGCGGGTCAGTCCGCGCATCTTCAGATTGGTGGCTTTGCCGGCGCCTTCGGACCGGGAGAAGTCCCAGATCTATGCACAGCGCTATGTTACTCATTTTCCCGCAGCCGGCGAGGTGGTGATCTTCGACCGCAGCTGGTACAACCGCGCCGGCGTCGAATACGTGATGGGCTTCTGCACCAAGGCGCAACATGACCGTTTCCTGAAATTCTGCTCGGTCTTTGAAAAGGACATCATCATCGACAACGGCATCATCCTGCTCAAATACTGGCTCGAGGTGGGCGACAAAGAGCAGGAGCGGCGTTTCCGTGCGCGTATCGACGATCCGGTGCGGCAATGGAAACTCTCGCCCATGGACCTGCCGTCGCGCGAGCGCTGGTACGAATATTCGCGGGCACGCGACCTGATGCTGGACGCCACGGACACGGATGCCGCGCCCTGGCATATCGTACGCTCGGACGACAAAAAGCGCGCGCGCCTGAACCTGATCACCCATCTGTTGAAGCAGATCCCCTACAAGCACGTTCCGCAGAAGAAAGTCAAACTTCCCAAGCGGTCGATGAAGCATGCCTATGACGATGAGAAGCCCATGGCCAAACGCCGCTGGATACCGGAACGCTTCTGATTACCGACAGAGTATTTCCTGACGGCATTCTTTGAATCGGATAATTCGATACTAACGATGAACCAACGCGATAAACCCGGCTTGATCCCCAGCATCCAGTGGCTGCGCAGCTATCCGAAGGAATGGTTGCGTCCGGACATCTTTGCCGGTTTGACGGCGGCGGCAGTTGTCATACCCAAGGCAATGGCTTATGCCACGATTGCCGGTCTGCCGGTTCAGGTGGGTTTGTATACAGTGTTCGTGCCGATGGTGATCTATGCGCTGCTGGGTACCTCGCGCCCGCTCAGTGTCAGCACGACCACGACGATCGCGATACTGGCCGCAGCCGAATTGGGCATCGTGGCACCCAATGGCGATCCCGTAACGCTGCTGGCTGCCGGTGCGACCCTGGCGATGCTGGTCGGCGCGATGCTGGTGCTGGCGTCGGTGTTGCGCTTCGGTTTCGTTGCCAACTTCATTTCCGAACCGGTATTGACCGGTTTCAAATCAGGCATCGGCCTGGTGATCATCGTTGACCAGATCCCCAAGCTGTTGGGCGTGCATATTCAGAAGGCCGGTTTTTTCAGGGATCTTCTTTCCATATTCCAGCACCTTCCGCAGACCTCGATCGCCACGCTCATGCTGGCGCTGGCGTTGCTGGCGTTGATGTTCGCCATGGAACATTTCACGCCGCGCGCCCCGGTCCCGCTGATCGCCGTCGGTATCGCGATTGCCGCCTCCGCCCTGTTGGGCCTGCACGAAGCCGGCGTGGCGACGATAGGCAACATTCCGCGCGGCCTGCCCTCATTCGTCTTGCCGCAACTCGACCTTGTCGCCGAGATGTGGCCGGCCGCGGCCGGCATCGCGTTGATGAGCTTCACCGAGACCATCGCCGCCGCCCGCGCGTTCAGTGCGCCCGGCGAACCGCGTCCGGTGCCCAACCAGGAACTGCTGGCGGTCGGCCTGGCCAACGTCGCCGGAGGTTTGATTGGAGCCATGCCGGCGGGTGGCGGGACATCGCAGACGGCGGTCAATCGCGCCGCGGGGGCGCGCACACAACTGGCGGAGCTCGTCACCGCCGCGGCTGCATTGGCGACGCTGCTGCTGCTCGCACCGGTCATCGCGCTGATGCCTCAGGCCGCACTCGCGGCGGTGGTGGTGGTGTATTCGCTGGGGCTGATCCAGCCCGGCGAGTTTCTCGCCATCCGCAGCGTGCGCAAGATCGAATTTCGCTGGGCGCTGATCGCGCTGGTCGGTGTGATGTTATTGGGAACCTTGAAAGGGATCCTTTTCGCCGTGATCGTCTCGGTGCTGGCACTGGCACAGCAGGCGTACAGCCCGCCGGTCTATGCGCTGGGACGCAAACGCGGCACCGATGTGTTCCGGGCGCGCTCGGACGAGCATCCGGACGACGAGACCTGGCCCGGTCTGTTGATATTGCGCACCGAAGGACGGGCCTTCTTCGTCAACGCGCAACAGATCGGCGACAAGATGTGGCCGCTGCTCGAGCAGGAGAAACCCTCGGTGGTGCTGATCGACTGCAGCGCCCTGATCGATATCGAGTACACGGCGCTCAAGATGCTCACCGAGGCAGAGGAAAAGCTGCGCGCCGACGGCATCGAGTTGTGGCTGGCGGCGCTCAATCCGACCGTGCTGGAAGTGGTGAAGAATTCCCGGTTGGGCGAGGTCCTGGGCAGGCAACGCATGTTCTTCAACGTGCAGACCGCGGTGGAAAAATACCAGCGGAGCAGGCCAGACGCAGTGACCTGATCGATGCCGTTAAAAGCTAATCCAAGATGTTCGATCTCTTTCAATCCATCTTCCGCGGCGGGGAGCAACAGGGACGTTATCCCGAATCGTTGATCGAGGCTGCGATCGAACGCGCTGTGGACGGCACCGATCCGCGGTTGCGGGCTCTGTCCGGATATAAAAAGCAATTGCGCACATCCGTCATCCATGCGATCGACCATGTGGTCGCGCTGGTAGACGGGATTCCCGCGCCGTTGCCGGCCGGGCGCGGCGACTACAACGCCGATCCGCGCCTCAGAGCGCTGTTTGCCTCGGCCGATCGCATGCAGGAAGTGTTTGGCCATGATGCCGCGCTGAACGAATTCCGCGACGGCCCCGACAATGGAGCCAGGCAAGTCGTTGCGCTGCTGTTGGCGGAGCGCGTAGAGAAGAATGTTCTGGGCATGGAACTGGCCGGCGAGATGTTACGGCGCGATGTCGCTCAGGTCTCGGTCAGCTTTCGCAAGCATCGCCTGATCGAGGTGACGAGCAACGAGGCGGACACGCGCCGTCAGCTCAAACGCCGCGCGTTCGATCACCTGCTTACCCTGGCGTTGGCGCGCATTGCCGACGTGCTCGGTGAAAAAGCCGATCTCGCGCGCCAGCGCGACCTGCTGCAGCACAAGTTGGGCGTGTTGAAGCGCGGCGGCTGGAGTCTGGAGGCGGTGGAGGCTACGCCCTCTGAACATGCAGCGTTGATCGGCGAACTGCAGGAGATCGAGACAGCGCTGGCCAAACTGGGCGCGGACGCCAATGCATTGCAGCAACGTCTGGATATCGTTGCCGACTTGCTGGGTCATGCAGAGCAACAACTCTGGGCGGGGGATTCCGTCATTCATCTGGACAACATGAACATCCGGCGCGATGCGCAGGATGCATCGGCACAACGCATCTCACTGCGGGAACTGCACAACGCGCGCGGGGCCAGCCTCGCGATGCTGCTGGTTACGCTGGCTCCGGGGGAGTTGCCGCGGCGGGAGAGTGTACTGTCCGCAGCGGCGCGTTACCTCTAATCGGTACGAACTGCATCAGGCCTTCTTTTCGTTTTCGACAGCCTTATCCATGATTTCCTTGTAAAGCCGGATGATTTGCGCCACCAGTTGCTGATATTCGGGATTGCGATTCGTAAGCGGCTTGATCGTCTCGGCGTCATGAAATACGCTTTCAAGAAATTGCATGTCGTGTTCGCCCAATTTTTCGCCGGCATCGACCCTTTTTTTCACATCCAGCGCGCGCGGCAGCCGCTGGGTATTTAACCGTTCCACCAATGCATGGATGACGCCCGGGTCGTGAGATTTATCAGTCATGATGATTTCCTCTGGTGTTCAGCTAGTTGGCCAATTGTCACTATAATTCACCGATCGTCACACCGACACCGGCATGATTGGATTTCAAGGTGCATTTTATCAGCCTTTCCTCGCAACCATAGAAAATTTGCGATTAGCCTATACGACTTTCCAGTACCATCCGAACAGGAAAAAGACATCGACAGGTTCGGAAATCTCGTCAAATTGAAGGAGTGGTCTTGAACGGCCGCAGAGTCCCGGGCAATGGATGGTGTATCGGGTGAATTGCGCCAACAATGATTTTTGAAAAGGAGCCTGTCATGGAAATCGGAATGATCGGTCTTGGAAGAATGGGTGCAAACATGGCAAGGCGCCTCGTCAACGGGGGTCACCGCTGCGCGGTGTTCGACAGGTCGCCGGAAGCCGTGGCTGCACTGGTCAAGGAAAAGGCGGCAGGCGCCTCTACTCTCGCGGAGCTGGTGAAAAAACTGGAGAAGCCCCGGGCGATCTGGCTGATGGTTCCGGCGGCGATCGTCGGCAATACCATCGCCGACCTGCTCCCCTTGCTCGAGAAGGGGGACATCGTGATCGACGGCGGCAACTCGTACTACGTGGACGACATCGGGCGCGCAAAGGAACTGGCCACCAAGGGTATCCACTATGTGGATGTCGGCACCAGCGGCGGCGTGTGGGGATTAGAGCGCGGTTATTGCATGATGATCGGCGGAGAGGCGGCGACGGTGAAATACCTTGATCCGATCTTCAAGACGCTGGCTCCCGGCATCGGAGACGTGCCCAGCACACCGGGACGCGAGAAGTTAAAGGGGACGGCGGAACAGGGTTACCTCCACTGCGGGCCGAATGGCGCCGGCCACTTCGTCAAGATGGTGCACAACGGCATCGAGTACGGGCTGATGGCCGCGTACGCCGAGGGGCTCAACATCCTCAAGCACGCAAACGTCGGCAAAGAAGGCCGCGAGGCCGACGCCGAGACGACACCGCTGCGCCACCCCGAACACTACCAGTATGATTTCAACCTGGCCGACATCGCCGAGGTTTGGCGGCGCGGCAGTGTCGTGGCTTCCTGGCTGCTGGACCTGACGGCCAGGTCACTGATGGAATCACCGGACCTGAAGAATTTTTCGGGCCGCGTTTCGGACTCGGGCGAGGGCCACTGGACGATCCAGGCGGCGATCGACGAAGGAGTTCCGGCCCAGGTGCTCACGGCCTCGCTCTATGAACGCTTCAGCTCGCGAGGCGAGGCCGATTTCCACAACAAACTGCTCTCGGCGATGCGTTACCAGTTTGGCGGACATCACGAGAGGCCAGCGAAGCAGGGTGGCGGATCTTGAGCAGTTGCGGGCCCGCGCAAAAGGACAGCTTCGAATTCCCGTAATCCAACATGATCGGATGCGACCGGCATCTGCTTCGCAGCCTGATTCAGGAGGTCAGTTATGCGCACCGAAGTGCTTGCTGATGCGGAGGCCGTCGCAAGGAGAGCAGCGGAAGTCATCGCGGAACAAGCCCGCGCGGCGGTCACCGCACGCGGCCGCTTCGTGCTTGCGGTAAGCGGAGGCAAAACTCCTTGGGTCATGTTGCGTGCGCTCGCCACCGAAGAGGTCCCCTGGAAACATGTTCATGTCGCGCAGGTCGATGAGCGTGCCGCGCCCGCAGGACACGCTGACCGCAACCTCACGCATTTGCGCGTATCGCTGCTCGAACACTGCCCGCTAACCTCGGGACAGATCCATGCCATGCCGGTGGAAGCCTCCGATCTTGAAGCCGCGGCCATGCGTTATGCAAAGACCCTCCGGGAAATCGCGGGGACGCCGCCCGTGCTTGATCTGGTTCACCTGGGCCTGGGGCCCGACGGCCACACGGCGTCCCTAGTCCCCCGCGATCCGGCGCTTGAAGCGGCCGACCGCGATGTCGCCATCACCGGGGCGTACCAGGGAAGACAGCGGATGACCTTGACCTATCCGATACTCAATCGTGCTCGGGAGATCTTATGGGTTGTCACCGGTGCCGAAAAAGCTGCCATGCTCAAGCGCCTGCAAGATGGGGACACTTCCATACCAGCCGCACGCATCCGCCGGGATTCGGCGCTGATCCTGGCCGATTTGGGCGCGGCCGGAGAAGCGGCCCCGGAATAATTGGGCGAAAGCAAATGGGCGCCTGATCGTCACCGGTTCATTCATCATGGATAGACCGGCCAACAATAGGACTTTGGTCCAATTGCAGATGGGCGTGCTGGCGCCTAGCATTGAACCGGAAACCATCCCTATGCCATGAATGCAAACAGGCGCTCGTGCGATTCGCTCGATTATTGGTGCTACACTGCGGCTGCTCTTTCGGAGGAGAAGATTATGATGATCAAGAAAATGACAAGCAGTTTGCGTATCGCCGTTGCATTTGCCGCAGTGCTGGCGGTGCTGGTTGGGGCGGCCAAGGACGCCGCGGCTTCAGATGAGGCGATCCCATTCGGCAAGGAAATGTTCAAGCTCAGTCTTGGCTACTACTACCCCAATTTCGACTCCAGGGTGGCGGTAGGCGTGTCGGGAACTACGCCTCCCAATATTAGCCCGGAACAGGATCTGGGCCTGGACAAATATCTGGGCGGGGCACGCTTCGATGGTTATTGGCGCTTTGCCGACCGGCACCGGATCTACTTTGGTTACTATAATCTTGACCGCAGCGGATCGAAGGTGCTGGACCACGACATCGGCCCCATCGATATCCCGTCGCTGGGAGTGAATGACACCATACTCGCCGGCAGCAACGTGAACGTCGATGCGAAGTGGGAGGTCTTTATCCTGGGCTATACCTATTCGTTCTATAAAACGGATTCCCTGGAGGTTGCGGGGTTGATCGGCCTCAACGTCGCACAGCTGGGCACCAAGTTGAGCGGCACGCTAATTACAAGCGGCCATGGCACGCTAACCGGTGAAACCGCCGGTTCCACACTCACCGCACCGCTGCCCGCGATCGGATTGTCTGGCGATTGGGCGATCGACGATCGTTGGCGCATCAGGGGCCATGCCGGCGCTTTCAAGATCACGATCCAAAACATCGATGCCAAGGTCGTCGACGCCAACATATCGGGTGAGTATCGCATTTGGGGGAACATCTGGGGCGGCCTGGGTTACAGTCTGCTGAACGCATCGGCCGAGAAGAACGACGGCAGTTCCGACGCTTCGCTCGACTGGCGCACCGGCGGTCTGCAGCTCTACGCCTCGATGTTGTTCTGAGTACGCTCCTGCATTTGCTGTCGGGATAACAGGGCGAGGGAGCCGCGATGAAGCGATTTCACAATCTGATCCCGGCAGTTCTTTTCCTGATGCTGCAGGCCTGCGCATCAACGACGCCATTAGAGGCACGGCACCAGGTATCCGGCCTGAACACGCAATTCAATGGCGACCATCTTTCGTTTGCCGATTATGTGGCGCAAAGCCGTGCGATGATCCGCAAGACCCATGCTGCCGCCAGTGCCGCGGAGCTGGACAAGATCGTCGACGGGAATGCACCGTTCGAACTGAAGCCACCGGCCAATTGTCCGTCCGGCCATGGCAAACCGTATCGTCGCGGGATCCTGCTCACGCATGGCTTGACGGACTCGGCGTATCTGATGCGCGCGCTGGGAGCATTTTTTCAACAAGATTGCTTTCGGGTGATGGCCATCTTGTTGCCCGGTCACGGCACACAACCCGGCGACCTGCTCGATGTAAAGTGGCAAGAGTGGGCAAAGGCCGAGGCGTATGGAACCGATCAACTTGCTGCCGAGGTCGATGAAGTGTATCTCGGGGGGTTTTCGACAGGCGGTGCGCTGAGCGTCTATCAAAGCCAGGACGATGCCCGGGTGCGCGGACTGTTCCTGTTTTCTCCGGCGCTGGAGGTGGATTCCCTCGCCGCGCTGGGAAATGTGTACAAATATCGCGTCTTCGGATACGCGTGGCTGGACGTCATGCCGGACAGGGACATCTATAAATACGAGTCATTCCCGAAGAATGCCGCCAAGCAGATATACGATCTGACCCAGGCGGTGAAATCCCGGTTGAAGGAACACGCAGTGGGCATCCCGGTGTTCGCCGCATGCAGCCAGGACGATACCACCGTACATACGTCTGCGACGATAGCTTTCGTGGCGCACGCGCTCGACCCGTCGAGCAAGCTGGTTCTTTACAGCACGGATCCGGCAAAAGCGCCGCCCGGCATCTCTCCGGACAGGCTGGAGATGGTGAACAGCGTCTTTCCCGAACAGAAGATATTGAGCTCTGCGCACACTGCGATCGTCGTGCCTGCGGACGACAGGCATTACGGTGTTGACGGAGATTACTCCAATTGCGTCCATTATTACCCCGACGAAATGGCAAGTTATGACGCTTGCATCAACAAGCCCAAGGAAGATTTTCAGGGCGAGTTGACCAAGGCCAACCTCGAGGCCGGCGTCCTGCGCCGCCTGATGTACAACCCGAATTACGCGGCTCTCGAAGTTTCGATGAAAAAGTTCATTGACAAGCTGCCGTGATGATATCGACCAGAGCGGACAACCAGCGATGAAAGCACGGGCTCGTTTCGAGTTTGCCGCATGGCTGATACTCGCCGTCACGTTGTCTGCGGCAGCGATGCCGGCCATCGCCGACGAATCACCCGGGGCGGATGGCGGCAAACGTCCCAAGATCTGTCTGGTGTTGTCCGGCGGCGGCGCGCGCGGCGCCGCCCACGTCGGCGTGCTCAAGGTGCTCGAAGAGTACCGCGTTCCGATAGACTGCATCGTCGGCACCAGCATGGGCGCCCTGGTGGGCGCCGGTTATGCGACCGGGACCAGCGTCGCCGAAATGGAAAAGATCAACGCGGAGATCACCACGGAGATGCTGTTCAAGGAGGCACCGCCGCGCGACGAGCAATCGATGCGGCGCAAGTCCGATGACTACCTGCCCTACATCGGTCCCGAGTTCGGGATCGGCGGCGGCAAGGGCTTCGGGTTGCCCAAGGGAGTTGTCACCGGGGTGCAACTCGAGACTGTGCTGCGCAGGCTAGCCAAGGCCAAGGGCTACCACAATTTTGACAAGCTGCCGATACCGTATCGCGCCGTGGCGACGGACCTGGTCACCGGCAAGGCCGTGGTGTTCAGCAGAGGCGAGCTCGCCAACGTGATGCGCGCCAGCATGTCGGTGCCCGGCGCGGTCGCGCCGGCGGAGTTCGGCGGAATGATACTGGTGGACGGCATGCTCACCAGCAACCTGCCGGTACAAACCGCGCGTGCGATGGGTGCCGATATCATCATCGCGGTGAACGTCGGCACCCCGCTGTTGAAGCGCGATGAATTGACTTCCATCCTCGGCGTGACGGGGCAGATGCTCAGCATCCTGACCGAGCAGAATGTCCAGAAATCACTCGCCGCACTGAAACCGACAGACATCCTGATCACGCCGGATCTGGGTGACTACTCGACCGGAGACTTCGACAACCTAACCAAGATCGCCCCCCTGGGCGAAGAAGCGGCGCGCAAACAGGCCGGGCGTCTCGAACAGCTTTCGCTTCCTCCGGACGAATATGCCGCGCTGCGCAAGCGCCAGACGGTCGCCGTGCAGCCGGACCTGAGCCCGGTGGAGGAGATCCGCTTCGATGATCTGCAGCGCGTCAACCCGCAGACATTGCTCGCGATCATGCATACCAAGGTCGGACAACCGATCGACCAGAAGACACTCGACCTGGACATGCGCCGGATCTACGGGACGGGGGATTTCGAGCACGTGAACTATCGTTTGATGGACGATTCGGGTAAACGGGTGCTGGTGGTGGACGCGGTCGAGAAATCCTGGGGGCCGGATTATCTGCACTTCGGTCTGGGGCTGTCCAGCGACTTCAAAGGCGATGCCTACTACGACTTGCTCGCCACCTATCGCCAGACGTGGATCAACTCGCTCGGCGCGGAATGGCGGACCGATTTCCAATTCGGCCGCACCGGGGCCCTGCGCACCGAGTTCTACCAGCCGCTCAATGCGGAGGGCTGGTTCTTCGTCGCGCCGCAAGCGGGCATCGCACGGCGCTCGACCTATCTCTACCAGGGCGATGAGCGCCTCGCGAGCTATGACATTTCCTCGGATGTTGTGGGCGTGGACGCCGGTATCCTGTTTCGCACGTACGGCACGATCAGGATCGGTATCGAGGGCGGCAAGGTCGAGCCGAAACTCGATACCGGGCCGCAAAGCCTGTCGCCGGGCGCGTCCAGCATCGTGCAAGGCGCGTACACGGCGCGCGGATTATTCGACCGCCTGGATAACGCGAAATTCCCCCGCATGGGTTGGCGCGGCCAGTTTTATGTATATGACTCTTCCAGCCAGCTCGGCGCCGACTACAGCTATACCAAATGGAACGCCGAAGCAAACGGCGTCTATACCTATGGCAATCACACCTTCAACCTGGTCGCGAAGGCCGGCGGCAAGATCGGCTCCAATCCGCTGCCTAACTATGACCAGTTCCAATGGGGCGGTTTTCTGCGCCAGTCCGGCTATCGCACCGACCAGTTGTATGGACAAACTCTCGCCTACGGACGGTTCATGTATTACCACCGTATCACGAGGGGAGGCATCATGGAGGGCACCTACGGCGGCTTTTCACTTGAGGCCGGCAAGGTCGGCGATCCATTGGTGCCGGGAAGCCCGGATGGATTGCTGAAGTCCGGGAGCATCTTCGTCGCAATGGACAGCCCGATCGGACCCGTATACCTGGCCTACGGGCATGCGCAAGACGGGAACAGCAGCTGCTATTTCTATCTCGGATTGCCATACTAGCGTACGGCTGCCGGGACAGAGCATACGGTTTTGATTTGTGAATCTGTCACAAGCTAACCAGGAAGCCGCGCTCGGCTCGGAAATTTGATTATTGCGGAAAGAATAGGGTACAGGCATGTCCAAGGGCTACTTTCGAACGACCCGCTTCCGCGTCATGATCGCGGTGATCGCCGTAGCGGTTCTCGCCGTTGCAGCGTTTTGGGCGATCGCGGCTTACATGCGGCCGCTGCCGCCGCGCATAGTGATCATGGCCACCGGGCCCGAGGGCGGCGCCTATTACGAGTTCGGGACGCGCTATCGGAAGATCCTTGCGCGCGACGGGATCGAGTTGCGGCTGCTGACAACTTCAGGGGCCATGGAGAACCTGGCGCTGTTGCGCGACAAGGGATCGAAAGTGGACGTCGGTTTTCTGCAGAGCGGTATCACCAGCGAAAAGGAGTCGCCCGATCTGAGATCCCTGGGTAGCGTCTTCTATGAGCCTTTATGGTTCTTCACAAAAGACAAGTACCTGCGCAAGGGGATACAGAGCCTGCGCGGCAAGAAGATCTCCATCGGGTCCGAGGGCAGCGGCGGCCGGGATCTGGCACTCAAGCTGTTGAAGCGGAATGGGATCGATCACGGCTTTGCAGACCTGCTCGCGCTCCCGCCCCGGGAAGCCGGCGAGAAACTGATCCGCGGCGAGATCGACGCTGCGATCTTGCTGACCTCCTGGGATTCTCCCGTTGTGCAGCGGTTGCTCACCGCACACGGAATCGAGGTTGCAAGCTTTCCGCGAACCGATGCCTATCTCGCGCTGTACCCCTACCTGAACAAGGTCGTGCTGCCCGAAGGCGTCATCGACTTGGCGAAGGATCGTCCCGCTTCGGATGTGTTCCTGATCGCGCCGAAGGCGAATCTTGTCGTGCGGGACGATCTCCATCCGGCGCTCCAGTTCCTGTTGCTCAAGGCCGCGGAGGAGATCCATTCGGGACCCGCGATGTTTCAGAAACCCGGGCAATTTCCCGCGGAAGAGTCGATCGACCTCCCGCTGAGCGACCAGGCGCGCCAGTATTACCGGTCGGGGAGACCGTTCCTGCAGCAGCATCTTCCATTCTGGCTTGCGGTGCTGGTCAATCAGCTGCTGGTGTTGCTGATTCCGGTGGTGGGTGTGTTCTATCCGCTAATGCGAATCTTCCCGGCGTTGTACGGCTGGCAGGTCCAGCGGCGGATATTCCGCTTGTACGGCGAACTGAGGTTTCTTGAACATGAACTGGAAACGGGAGGCGCCGGCCAGAACCTGGACGAACTGAATGCCCGCCTCGACCGCATCGAAGAGCGGGCGCATCGTCTGCGCGCCCAGGGGATCTATTCGAACATGCGCTATACCCTGTGGATGCATATCACGCTGGTTCGCGAACGCCTGCTAAAGGCCATGGGCTTGGTGAAGTAAGAATCCGGAACTCTTCGGGAAATGATAATACTCTTTTCCGGATATTTGGTCGCACATCGGCAAAGATCTTCCGGCATGATCGGGCACAGGCTTTCTTCCACCTTTGCCGGCGGCGTGAGAGATCATATCTTGTTGAGCGGGAACCAGGCGCGCGCGTCGGCCGGGCGACCGTGTCCGGCCTTTTTGCGCGTATACGTCATTTTGAACATTTAACGGATCTCCTGCCGCTCAATTCCCGGACGCTCGTTGGCGTTGCTGCTAAAATTCGAATAATCCATAGCGGAACGCTCTCATGAACTCAAAAAATGTATCGCTGACGGCACGCCCGGTGTGGAAGTCGCTCGTTGCACACCACAAGAGGATCCGGGATGTGCATCTGCGCCAGCTGTTTGCCGATGATCCCGGGCGCGGCGAGCGGCTGACGGTAGAAGCCGCCGGCATCTTTCTCGACTACTCCAAGCATCGCATCACCGACGAAACCCTCAAACTACTGCTACAACTGGCAGATGAATGTGCTCTGCGTGAGCGCATAGCCGCGATGTTTGGCGGCGACAAGATCAATATCACCGAAGACCGCGCCGTGCTGCACGTGGCGCTGCGCGCGCCGCGTACCGCATCCATCGTTGTTGACGGCGAGAACGTGGTGCCCAAGGTCCATGCCGTGCTCGACAAGATGTCCGACTTCTGCGAGCGGGTTCGCGGCGGCATGTGGAAGGGCCATACCGGCAAGCGCATCCGCAACGTGATCAACATTGGCATCGGCGGTTCCGACCTCGGGCCGGTGATGGCCTACGAGGCGCTCAAGCATTACAGCGACCGGACCATGACCTTCCGCTTCGTTTCCAACATCGACGGCACCGACTTCGTCGAAGCGACGGCCGGCCTCGATCCCGCGGAAACGCTGTTCATCGTTTCATCGAAGACTTTCACTACGCTGGAGACGATGACCAACGCGCAGAGCGCGCGCGACTGGTCGCTGCGCGCCTTCGGCAACGATGCCAGGGCCGTGGCCAGACATTTCGTCGCGGTCTCGACCAATGCCGCGAAGGTGTCCGAGTTCGGCATCGACTCGGACAACATGTTCGGCTTCTGGGACTGGGTCGGCGGAAGGTACTCGATGGATTCGGCCATCGGCCTCTCGACGATGCTGGCGATCGGCCCGGACAATTTCCGCGCATTGCTCGACGGTTTTCACCAGATGGACGAGCACTTCCGCACCGCTCCATTCGAGAAGAACCTGCCGGTGCTGATGGGTCTTCTCACAGTCTGGTACGCCGACTTCTTTGGTGCGCAGACCGTCGCCATCCTGCCGTATGAACAATACCTGAAACGATTCCCGGCCTATCTGCAGCAGCTGACGATGGAGAGCAACGGCAAACAGATCACGCTAGACGGCACGCAAGCGGACTATGCTACGGGTCCAGTCTATTGGGGCGAGCCGGGCACCAACGGCCAGCATTCGTTCTACCAGTTGATCCATCAGGGAACCAGTTTCATCCCGTGTGACTTCATCGCGTTTGTCGAGACGCTCAACCCGCTGGGCCGGCACCACGACATCCTGCTGGCGAACGTCTTCGCCCAATCCGAAGCGCTCGCGTTCGGCAAGACCTCCGAACAGGTGAAGGCCGAAGGCACCGCCGACCGGCTCGTTCCGCACCGGGTGTTCGAGGGCAATCGTCCGTCCAACACGCTGCTCGCGGAGCGGCTCACGCCGGAAGCGCTGGGTAAACTGGTTGCCCTCTACGAACACGCTGTCTTTACCCAGGGCGCGATCTGGAACATCAACTGCTTCGACCAGTGGGGAGTGGAATTGGGCAAGGTGCTGGCGCAGCGCATCATCCCTGAACTGGAAAGCAAGAAGGAGCCGGCGCTCGGGCATGATGGCTCCACCAATCATCTGATTCGTTTCTATCGAGACCGCAAAGAGGATTTGCGATGAACGCGGCCGCTGCAAACGACAGCGGCAATCGAGCGAAAGATATTCATGGAGGGCGGATCGCAAAGGCCGCCCGTTTTTTCTCTTGACAACAACAACTATCGCTTCAACCGTATATCGCTCGATCCACCCCTGATTCAATAAGACCAAAGTCCTATAGCTTTGTCATCGATATCGGTATATTTTTGCCCGCCAAGTTTCAGGATCACATATCAATTCCACATTGCGTCTGAAATCTGCCAAAAGTCTTGCCGAAAGCGAACGGCAACGCTTGTGTGGCGGCCAGGTAAATTCGGTAAAGGAGTTCATGATGGAAACGTTCCAAATGCAAACCGCAAGGAAATTTCAAACTGCGCAGTTCAAGCTGAAACGGTTCGGCTTGTTGCTGCTGACCGCAACAGTGGCGATGTTTACCGCCACGCAGGCTTCAGCAGCCGAGCAGGTCACCGGCGTGCCGGGTTCGCCCAGCGCAACTTCCACCGTCAGCAACAAGCAGCTACCGGCGCCCGACCCGAAATTCGGCGGCGTGATCAAGCAGGGCGCGCTGCAATCCAAGCCGTGGTGGGCTCCGCGCGTAGTACCGCCCAAGGGGGCCCCCAACATCTTGCTGATCATCACGGACGATGCCGGCTTCGGCGTGCCCAGCACGTTCGGCGGCGTGATCCCGATGCCCACCATGGATCGCATCGCGAACGAGGGCCTGCGTTATACGCGGATGTTCTCCACGGCGCTGTGCTCGCCGACGCGCGCCGCGCTGATCACCGGCCGCAACCACCACTCGGCCGGGTTCGGTGTGATCTCCGAGCAATCGACCGGCTTCCCGGGCTACAACAGCATCATTCCCAAGGACAAGGCGACGATCGGGCGGATATTGCTCGAAAACGGCTACCACACGGCCTGGTTCGGCAAGGACCACAATACGCCGACCTACGCGGCCAGCCAGGCCGGTCCGTTCGACCAGTGGCCGACCGGCATGGGCTTCGAGTACTTCTACGGTTTTGTCGGTGGCGACGCCAACCAATGGGAGCCCAACCTGTTCCGCAACACCACGCAGATCTATCCCTTCGAGGGCAAACCGGGCTGGAACCTTGTCACCGGGATGGCAGACGACGCGATTGATTACATGAACCGGATGCACCAGATCGACCCGAACAAGCCGCTCTTCATCAAGTATGCGCCGGGCGCCACGCACGCGCCGCACCACCCGACCAAGGAGTGGGTGGACAAGATCAGCGCGATGCACCTTTTCGACGACGGCTACGAGAAACTGCGCGAGCGCATCTTCGAAAACCAGAAGAAGCTCGGCGTGATCCCGCAGGGTACCAAGCTGGCGCCCTGGCCGAAGGAGATGCTGAAGCCCTGGGATGAACTTTCCGCCGACGAGAAGAAGTTGTTCATCAGGCAGGTCGATGTCTTCGCCGCCTACGCGGCCTACGATGACTACGAGATCGGGCGCGTGATCCAGGCCTTCGAGGACCTCGGCAAGCTCGACAATACCCTGGTCATCTACATCAACGGCGACAACGGCACCAGCGCCGAAGGCGGGCCGATGGGGACGCCCAACGAGGTCGCGTTCTTCAACGGCCTGAACAAGCTGCCTGTCGAAGTGCAAATGAAGTACTACGATGCCTGGGGCACCGAGCAGACCTATAACCACATGTCGGCAGGCTGGTCTTGGGCGTTCGATACCCCGTTCGACTGGTTCAAACAGAACGCCTCGCGGCTGGGCGGCATCAACCAGAACATGGTGGTGTCGTGGCCCGCGCGCATCAAGGACAAAGGCGGTCTGCGCGATCAGTTCGTCCACGTGGTAGACGTTGTGCCCACCATCCTCGACGCAACCGGCATCAAGGCACCGGCAATGGTGGATGGCATCAAGCAGGCGCCGATCGAAGGCACCAGCTTCGCCTACACCTTCGACAAGAAGAATGCCAACGCGCCATCGCGGCACAAGATCCAGTACTTCGAGATGTTCGGCCAGTGGGCGCTGTATGACAATGGCTGGATGTTGAGCACCAAGGTCAACCGCGCGCCGTGGGAAGCGTTCGGGCCGGCCAACCATGACCCGCTGAACAACCAGGTGTTCCAGCTCTATGACCTGAACAAGGACTTCAGCCAGACCGACGATATCGCGGCCAAGTACCCGAAGAAGGTCAAGGAGCTGAAGAAGGAATTCGTTGCGCAGGCCAGGAAATTCGAGGTCTTCCCGATGGATGCCTCGGTGGCGGCACGCATCGTCGCGCCGCGTCCCAACATCACCGCAGGACGCTCCGAGTTCGTCTATACGCGGCCGATGACCGGATTGCCGCAGGGCGATTCGCCGCTGCTGCTGAACACGACCTACACCGTCACGGCCGACATCGAGGTGCCGCCGGAAGGAGCCGAAGGCATGATCCTCACCTCGGGCGGGCGCTTCGCCGGCTATGGCTTCTACCTGCTCAAGGGCAAGCCGGTATGGTTGTGGAACATGGTCGATCTCAAGCGCATCAAG
>Ga0335085_10002644_pt1 | contig 32985 bp, 22 predicted proteins | sample Lox_Sample_45_FD_206712 | JGI IMG/M metagenome (GOLD analysis project Ga0335085, IMG submission 206712) | Soil microbial communities from Loxahatchee National Wildlife Refuge, Florida, United States - Lox_Sample_4.5 | ecosystem: Environmental > Terrestrial > Soil > Wetlands | place: USA... | reverse complement strand
TGGGGAAGCCAGTGGGCGCCCAGACATCCACGTCGCGGTCGGGAAAAGCGAAGGACGGCGGCATCACGCCGATGATTGCGAACGGGGTGCGCGGAAGGCGCAGCGACTTGCCGATGACGGACGGGTCGGCCCCGAAACGGCGGCGCCACAGACGGTCGCTGATGAGGACCGCGGCTGGTCCGCCGTAGGTTTCTTCCTGCGGGTTGAAGTCGCGGCCGAGCACCGGGGCAACGCCGAGCACTTCGAGGAATCGCGGCGCGACCCAGGCGCGCTGGAGCTTCTCGGGAATCTCCGACGATGTCTCGGAGGTGTCTTCGAGGTAGTACCCGGTGACGCCGGTGAGTGTGCGGTTGAGGCGGTTCCAATCCTCCAGTCGCACGGGCGCCACCAGGTCGATGGGCAGCTTGGGCTGCGATTGGCCGAGTTTCACCAGGCGGTCGCCATCGGGGAAGGGCAGCGGACGAAGCAGCACGGCGTCGATGGCGGAGAACACGGCGCTGTTGACGCCGATCGCCAGCGCCAGCGTGAGGATGACGGTAACGGTGAATGCGGGCGTCTTGGCCAATGCCCGGCAGGCATATTTCAGATGGCGCACCAAGGATTCGAGCCCCGCGTTGATGTCCATGTCGCGTGTCCTTTCGAGATGGGTGGTCAGGTTGCCGAATCGGCGGCGGGCGGCATGAGCGGCTTCGTCGGCGTCGAGACCGGAGTCGCGAAGATCGTCGGCCTTCTCGGCGAGGTGGAAAGCCAACTCGCGCTGCAGGTCGCGCTGCAGCGGGTCAGGACGCAAGACGTTGCGAATGCGGCGATACCAGTTGGCGAAGTTCATGATCCCGCCTGCGCGCAGCCGATGACGCGCGCGACGCCCTCGGTGAGGCGGCGCCAGCTTTCCTCTTCCTGGGCGAGTTGATGGCGGCCGCGGTCGGTGAGGGTGTAGAAGCGAGCCTCGCGTTTCTTCTCGGTGACGCCCCACTCGGCGTGGATGAGACCTTCCTGTTCCATGCGGTGGAGGGCGGGGTAGAGCGACCCCTCCTCGACGCGCAGCAACTCGCCGGATACTTTCTGGATATGCGCGGTAATCGCGTAGCCATGCATGCGGTGTCCGGCGGCTAAGGTTTTGAGAATCAGCAGTGCGAGGGTGCCCTGGAGGATGTCGTTCTTTTTGCCCATGTGCTTGCCTAGCCAGCTTTGCCTAGCTGGCTAGGTCTTGGACGCAAATAGGGCCGGAAAGGTTAGCACGTGTCTACCAACCTGCCGGGATCGTATATCCCCTGCGGGCAGTAGTTACCCCATGCGGAAACCTCGCGCCTCTCTCATTGCAAGCAACAACTGCTTGCAAATCAAAAACTTAAAAAATTGGAGAACCCGACAATGACGAAGAAAGCCATGCTGTTCCTGGGCGCCCTGGCGCTCGCCACCGTTTCTTTTGCCAGCCCGAAGTCCTACCAGATCCTGCTGGTCAACCCGGCTCAGGCCGGCTCGACAACCCTGGCCGCTGGCGAGTATCGCGTGCAAGTGAATGGCGACAGCGCCATCTTCACCAATCTGGAAAATCGGCATTCGTTTGTGGCCCCGGTGAAGGTCACCACCACTCAGAAGCATGAAACCACCGCGGTCGAGACGAAGTCCGAAGGCGGCGCCGCGCACATTAGTTCGATCGACCTCGGCGGCACCGACGAAACCTTGCAGTTTGAATACTAGTTCCCCCCTGGGTTCTCCGGCGGGAGGGGGTCTGCGCCCCTCCCGAATTTCCCCTTAAAATTTTGATTGCGGCAAGCGCTCTGTCACCGTCGCGGCTCGGAGCCACTAAAGGTTACTCATCAGCGCGGCACGCCCGAGTGGATGCGCGGGCCGGGTTCCTGCCCGGCCAGGATGCGGGCTTCGGCGGTCAGCATCTGCTGCCAGCGGGACTCCAGCACATCCGCGGCGGTGAACTTGCGGCAGAGGTTCAGGAAGAGCTTGTAGTGCCCCACCTCCGACTGGAACAGCGAACGGTAGAACGCCGCCAGTTCTGCATCGGACGACGCGGCGGCGAGCACGCCGAAACGCTCCGCCGAACGCGCTTCGATGAGTGCGGCGACCAGCAGGCGGTCCAGCAGTTCGACCGGCTCACCTTTGCGGACAAGTTGGCGCAGATCGTTGGCGTAGGGATTTTTGTGATGGCGGTCCAGGCGTCCTCCGCGGGCCAGTAGGATGCGGGTGACCTGGGCCAGGTGATTCGCCTCATCGCGCGCCACACCGGTCATGGCTTCGACCCAACCTTCCAACCATTCGTTGGGCCAGCGGGTGAGCAACTCCATGGCGTTGGAAGCGGCCTTCTTCTCCAGGAAGGCGTGGTCGATCAGCAGGCGGACCGGTTCGGCCAGCACGGCGCGTCCCCACTCAATGGGCGTGGCGGAGTGCAGGGGCAGTGCGGTGGCGGACTCAGTGAGGGTCACAGGCAGGACGCCCGAATGCCGATTTTGTTGCGCAGGAAATTGGTGCGCTTTTCGGGTGGCAGCGCCAGAAGCTTGCGGATCTGGTCGCGCAGGGCCACATCACTCTCGCCCTCGAGGGCGTCGAGCCTGATTTGTCGGCTGATCCGCGGTTTCGGCAAGGGTCTTCTCCAGAATGTCCAGCACGGCCCGGTCTTTGTCGCGTGCGGCCGCCTTCTTGCTCTTGATGATATCAGGCAGGTCCGCAGGACAGCGTGCCCGAGCCGATGCGGACCGGCCTGGCGGGTTTACGCAATCGACGGAGCGGATGCCGTCAATGACGGTTATGCAATCAAGCTGGAACCCGTCGGAATCGCGATGACGCGCAGCAGCGCGCTCGCTGGATAGTAGGGCTTCAGACTCTGCGCCCGCGCCTTGAGCTTTTTCAGACTGGCCGGGGTGCGGCGGAACAGGAAATCGACATCGATGGTGGTCACCGGAGCGCCCTGCAGAGCTGCGGCGGTGTTGCCGATCAGGATCGCTTCCAGGCGATGCCGTTCGATCAACTCAGCGTGCGCGCCAATTCGGGAGCCGCATCCATCAGTGCGCCTCGGCGGGCAGCACCCGCTCGGCCATCGCGAATTTGAGCGCTTCAATGCCCTGTCCGGTGGTGCTGGAGATTTCGAAGAATGCCAGACCGCGATCGGCAGCCAGGCGCCGTAGGGAGTCGACCCGCGCGGGATCCTGAGCCACGTCCAGCTTGGTGGCGACCACGATCATGGGCTTTTCGAGCAGCGCGGGGCTGAAGCTTTCGAGTTCGCGTAGGACGGTTTCGAAATCTTCAATCGGATCGCGGCCGCTGGCTTCCGATACGTCCACCAGGTGCGCCAGCAGGCGGGTGCGCTCGATGTGGCGCAGGAACTGGATGCCGAGTCCGGCGCCGCGATGGGCGCCTTCGATCAGCCCGGGAATATCGGCCACGACAAAGCTGCGGAAATTCTCCATCTGCACCACGCCGAGGTTCGGCTCAAGCGTAGTGAACGGGTAGTCCGCGACCTTGGGCCGGGCCGCCGAAATGCGGGAGATGAGCGTGGATTTGCCGGCGTTCGGGAAGCCGACCAGCCCCACATCCGCGAGCAGTTTCAGCTCCAGCCGCAGAGTCTTTTCTTCGCCGGGCTTGCCGGGTTCGTGTTCGGTGGGCGCCTGGTGTGTGGAGGTGGCGAAGCGCGCATTGCCGCGACCGCCCCGGCCGCCGCGAGCCACCATGAAACGCTCGCCCGCCTGGGTGAAATCGTGCAGTTTCTCGCCGGTGGCATCGTCATAGACCACCGTGCCGACGGGCACCTGCACGTCGATCGAATGGCCTTCCGCGCCAGTGCGGTTGCTGCCTTCGCCGTGGCGGCCGCGTTCGGCTTTGTGCTCGGGGTTGAAACGGAATTGCAGCAGCGTGTTCTGGTGTTCGGTGGCCACCAGCACGACGTCGCCGCCGCGGCCGCCATCGCCGCCGCTCGGTCCGCCGCGCGGAACGTACTTCTCTCGCCGGAAGGCCAGGCAGCCGTTGCCTCCGTCGCCCGCCTTTACCAGGATTCTGACTTGGTCGATGAACATAGAAAAGCCGCCGGCTTCGGCGGAAACCGGCGGCCCTCGGGAAACCTGCTAGTCGTTACGCGACCGCGTGGATGCTGACGAATTTGCCCATCCGCCCGCGGTCTTTGAACTCGACCACACCGGTCACTTTGGCGAATAGCGTGTCGTCCTTGCCCCAACCCACGTTCGTGCCGGGCTTGATTTTGGTGCCGCGCTGCCGCACGATGATTGAGCCGCCCGGAACCAACTGGCCGCCGAACACCTTCACGCCGAGCCGCTGCGCGTTGGAATCGCGCCCGTTTCGGGATGTTCCTTGTCCTTTTTTATGCGCCATAATTCACCTACGCCACAATCTCGCCGACCTTCACCTGGGTGAAGGACTGGCGGTGTCCGATGGTCTTCTTGTACTGCTTCTTGCGCTTGAACTTGAAGACAATGATCTTGTCGCCGCGGCCGTTACCCATAATGGTGGCCTTCACGGCGCTTACCGGCACCAGTTCGCCCGAATCGCCGAAGGCCGCCTTGGCCGGCAGTTCGACTTCGGCGCCCACGTCACCGGGCAGTTTTTCCACGCGGATCACGTCGCCGGGCGCTACCCGGTATTGCTTTCCGCCGGTCTCAATAATCGCGTGCATCTCGCCAACCTCTGTTTTGGGGAGCCGGGCACACAAAGTGTGTCCGAGCTACTGGAGTAAATAATGAGTTTACTACACCGAGGGCGGGCCGCGCCACCGGAACGGTAGGCCGGGCAGACCGGCGTGGACTTCATACGCCTCCGCGCACCCCCCAGGATCAAACACCGGGCGGCCCGAGGAGTCGGGAGGCTGCAAACGGAGAGTTTGCGCCACGTGCGATTTGGCACCATCTAGCGCTGGGTAGGCGGGGTGGGCTGGCTGACCTCCTTCACTGTCGGCAGTTGGGAAGCATCCCATCCACCGCCGAGCGCCTGGATCAGGCCGACGCTGGCGATCATGCGGCGCGTATGCAGATCCACGGCGGCGCGTTGGTTCTGCAGCGCGGTGGTCTGCGAGGTGATCACTTGCAGGTACGCCGCGATGCCGCCCAGGTACTGCGCGCGCGAAAGCGTCAGGGACCGTTCAGCGGAACTGACCGCCCGGTCGAGCACCGTGGATTCGTTTTCCAGGACGCGCAGAGCCGAGAGATTGTCCTCCACCTGCTGGAAGGCCGTGAGCACCGTCTGGCGATACGCGGCCGCCGTGGCGTCGTAAGCCGCTTGAAACTGCGCCACGACGGCAGTGCGCCGGCCGGCATCGAAAAGGATCTGCGCCAATTGCGGACCGATGGTCCAGAAGCGGCTGGGCCAGGTGAGCCAATTCACGATGGTGCTGGCTTGCAAGCCGGCCCCGGCGGACAGCGTCAGGTTCGGGTAGAAAGCCGCCATGGCGATGCCGATCTGCTGATTGGCGGCGGAGGCGTTGCGCTCGGCCTCGGCGATATCGGGGCGCCGCTCGAGCAGCACGGACGGCACGGCGACGGGAATCAACGGGGGCGGCACCTGGATGGGCGCGGCGGGAATAGCAAGCTGCGCCGGCGGCTTGCCGATCAGAACAGCTATGGCGTGCTCGAGTTGTGTGCGCTGCACCTGCAAATCCACCAGTTCGGCCTGCGTGGTGTAAAGCTGCGTTTCGGCTTGCGCAACGTCGGAATCGGACGCCACGCCGCCGGCGAAGCGGTTGCGCGTCAGCGTCAGGTATTCCTGATACGAGGAGACGGTCTGGGTGAGCAGGGCGACATCGCCATCGGTGCCGTGCAACTGGAAGTAATCCGAGGCGAGCTCCGACTGGTACAGCAGACGCGCGTTTTCAAGTTGCGCCGCGGTGGCCTGGGCAGTGTTGGCGGTGGATGTGACCTGGCGGTGAATGCTGCCCCACAGATCGACCGTGTACGACCCGTTGACGCCTACTTCGTATACGCCGACGGGGCTCGGGGCGATCGCGGTAGGCCCGCTGCTGAGGCGCGAAGAAGCCTGCTGGCCGGTGGCTCCGGCGGTGGCCGTTACCAGCGGATACAGTGCGGAGCGAGCCTGCCGCACCAGGGCTTTGGCCTCGCGGAAATTGGCCTCCGCCTGCAGCACGTTCTGATTCGAAATGGCCACCTGTTCTTCGAGGGTATTGAGCGCCGGGTCGCCGAAGAGTTCCCACCATTTGCCGCGCAGCACGCCGTCGTTCGGAGTGGCGGACTTCCAGCCTTCGGGCGGTGCTTCTTTAAAGGCCGGCGGTACGACCGCAGCGGGTCGCTGATATTTCGGGACGTGGAGGCAGCCGGAAAGAAGCAGGATGGGGGCGACGAGCAATACGTGGCGGAGACGCTCCTGTCTGTGGCGCTGAGACTCGTCCCGGCGCATCGCGTCCCGGCGGCAACAGGTCTCTGCACGTCTCTTGCGCCAAGAACCTGCGGCAGGAAGAGCGCCGGCAAGAGTGCCGACGCGGCAGACACGAGTGTCTGCGCCACGTCCGAGACGGCACAGCTTACGGGGGGAATCGACTATTCGCACAATTCTTATCCTTCCGTACCGATCGGCGCCAGCGGCTGCCGAGGGCGTATGCCCCGCACTCGCGACCACCAGTGCTGCAGACGATCGAAGTACAGATACACAACCGGCGTCGTGAATAGTGTCAGCGCCTGGCTCATCAACAAGCCGCCGATAATCGTGATGCCCAGGGGACGCCGTAACTCCGAGCCGGTACCGGTACCGAGCGCCAGCGGCAGCGCGCCCAGCATGGCGGCGAAAGTGGTCATCAGAATCGGACGGAAGCGCAGCAGGCTGGCTTCGAAGATGGCGTCGCGCGAGCTCTTGCCTTCATTGCGCTCGGCCGCCAGGGCGAAGTCCACGATCAGGATGCCGTTCTTCTTCACCAGGCCGATCAGCAGGATGATGCCGATCATGGCGATGATGCTCAGGTCGGTGTGCGTCAACATCAGGGCCAACAGCGCGCCGACGCCCGCCGAGGGAAGCGTGGAGAGAATCGTCACCGGGTGAATGTAGCTTTCATACAGAATGCCGAGCATCAAGTACACGGCTGCCAGCGCCGCGGCGATCAGGTACGGCTCGCTTTCGAGGGAATCTTTGTACGCCGCCGCCGTGCCGGAGTAGCCGGTTTGAATCGTATTCGGAAGGCCGATCTTGCGCGCCGCCGCGTCGATGGCGATTTCGGCATCGCCCAACGCCACGCCTGGCTGCAGGTTGAAGGAAATCGTCACCGATGGGAACAGTCCCTGGTGATTCACCGAGAGCGGCGCCACCGCCGGACCGTAGTGCGCGATGGCGCTCAGCGGCACTTGCTGGCCATTGGGCGCGTGAATGAAAATATCACGCAGCGTTTCCGGATTCTGCCAGTACTGCGGCGCTGCCTCCATCACCACGTGATACTGGTTCAGCGATTTGTACATGGTGGAGACCTGGCGCTGCCCGAAGGCATCGTACAGCGTGTTGTCGATGAGTTGCGGCGATATGCCGAAGCGCGCGGCGGTTTCGCGGTCGTAAGTGACCATGGATTGCAGGCCGCGGTTCTGCTGGTCGCTGTTGACGTCCACGATGATCGGAATGGACTTGAGTTCCTCGAACATGCGCGGCGAGTAGGTCAGCAGATCCTGGACATTGTCGCCTCGCATGGTGAACTGGTACAGCGCAGCGCTGTTGCGTCCGCCCACGCGCAGATCCTGGGAAGCCTGCAAATACAGCGAAGCGCCGGGGATCCTGGCCAGCTTGGGACGCAGTCGCTGCATGATGTAATCGACCGTGATCTTGCGCTCCGAGAGGGGCTTGAGCGCCACGAACATGCGGCCCTGGTTGATGGTGGATGCGCCGCCACCACCGCCGCCACCGCCGGTGAAGCCGTTGACGGTATCGACAGCCGGGTCGGCGGCCACGATGTCCACCATCTGCCGCAGCGTGCGGTCCATCGACTGGAAGGACGAATCCTGGTCCGCCAGGATCTGCCCGCTCATGCGGCCGTTGTCCTGCTGCGGGAAAAAGCCTTTGGACACTCTGAGGAACAGGACTACGTTCAGCCCGATAGTGCACAGCAGGACCATGAGGGTGAGGAAGGCGTGGTTCAGGACGAACGCCAGCGCCCGGCCGTACAGCCGCACGATCGCGTTGAAGAAGTCCTCGACCGTCTGGTAGAGCTTGCCGTGCTCTTCGTGCTGGCGCAGCAGGTGCGCGCACATCATCGGCGTGGCGGTCAGCGAGACTAGCATGGAAACGCCGATCGCCACCGAAAGCGTGATGGCGAACTCGTGCAGCAACCGTCCGACGATGCCGCCCATCAGCAGCAGCGGAATAAATACTGCCACCAGCGACACGCTCATGGTGACCACGGTCGAGCCGATTTCTTTGGCGCCTTTCAGCGCGGCGGCGAAGGGTCCCATGCCTACTTCCAGGTAGCGCGTAATATTTTCGATCACCACGATGGCGTCATCCACCACGAATCCGGTCGAGATGGTCAGCGCCATCAGCGACAGATTATCGAGGCTGTAGCCGCACAGGTACATCACCCCGAACGTGCCGAGCAGCGAGACCGGAACCGCGATGCTGGGGATGAACGTGCTGCGCAGATTCTTGAGGAAGACGAAGACCACCAGAACCACCAGCGCCACCGAAATTATCAGCGTGCGCTCGACATCGTGTACCGAGGCGCGAATGGTCTGCGTCTGGTCCATGGCGACTTGCAGATCGATGGCCTGGGGAATGGCCGCGTGGATCTGCGGCAGCACCGCGCGCACGCGGTCCACCGTATCGATGATGTTGGCGCCAGGTTGGCGGAAGATCACCACCAGCACGGACGGTTTGCCGTTGGCGTATCCGGCATTGCGCAGGTCTTCCACCGAATCCACCACGTTGCCAACGTCGGAGACGCGCACGCTGGCGCCGTTGTGATAGGTGATCAGCAGGGGCTTGTAATCGACGGCCTTGAACAACTGATCGTTGGCGCCGACCTCCCACATGATGTGGTCGTTGGCGAAATGGCCTTTGGGAGTGTTGGCGTTGGCCGCGCCCAGTACGGCGCGCACTTGCTCGAGCCCGATGCCGTACTTGTTGAGCGCCGCGGGGTTCAGTTCGACGCGCACGCCGGGCAGTGCGCTGCCGCCCACTCCCACCTGGCCGACGCCTCGGACCTGCGCGAGTTTCTGCGCCATGATGGTGGAAGCGGCATCGTACATTTCGCCCTTGCTCAGCGTCTTGCTGGTAAGGGCAATCATGAAGATGGGCGAATCGGCCGGATTGACTTTGCGGTAATTGGGATTGCTGGGAAGATTCGTCGGCAGGTAGCCGCGAGCGGCTGCGATGGCGGCCTGCACGTCGCGCGCAGCCGCATCGATGCTGCGGTTCAGATCGAACTGCAAGGTGATGCTGCACGAGCCGAGCGTGCTCGACGACGTCATCTCGGTGACCGCGGCGATGCGTCCGAACTGCCGTTCGAGAGGTGTTGCTACTGAGGACGCCATCGTCTCCGGGCTCGCTCCGGGAAGGCCGGCGCTTACCGAGATGGTCGGAAAGTCCACCTGCGGCAGCGGCGATACCGGCAAGATCTGGAACGCGACCGCCCCAGCCAGGGCGATCGCGACCGTTAGCAGAGTAGTCGCAACCGGGCGATGAACGAAAGGGGCGGAGATGTTCATAGCTGCACCCGTAGGTTCACCGCGGAGACGCGGAGACGCAGAGAAAACCAAGCTTGTTGTTCTCCGCGTGTCTCTCCGTGTCTCCGCGCGGTGAATACCGGACCTCTCATACGCTCACTCCGCCGGAACCACGCCGGGGTCCAGATCGCCCTCGTGCACCGGTCTCTTATGCCGCGAGAAGCGCGTCGCGAGGCGGTCGAAGAACAGGTAAATGACCGGCGTGGTGAACAGCGTCAGCATCTGGCTGATGAGCAGTCCGCCGATCATGGTGATGCCCAGCGGGCGGCGCAGTTCCGATCCGGTGCCCGTGCCCAGCGCCAGCGGAACGGCGCCCAGCAGTGCGGCCATGGTGGTCATCATGATGGGCCGGAAACGCAGCAGGCAGGCCTGGTAGATGGCGTTGATCGGGGTCATGCCTTCCTTGCGCTCGGCCTCCAGCGCGAAGTCGATCATCATGATGCCGTTCTTTTTCACGATGCCGATCAGGAGCACGATGCCGATCAGCGAGATGACGCTGAAATCCTGCCCGCAGACGTTCAGCGCCAGCAGCGCTCCCACGCCCGCCGAGGGAAGCGTGGAGAGAATCGTGATCGGGTGGATGTAGCTTTCGTACAGCACGCCCAGCACGATGTACACGGTCACGAGCGCCGCCAGGATCAGCACCCATTCATTGGCCAGAGACGCCTGGAACGCCTCCGCGGTGCCTTGAAATGCCGCCTGAATACTGGCCGGCATGTTCAACTCTTCCTTCACCTTGTTCACCGCGTCCACAGCATCCCCCAGCGACGCTTTGGGCGCCAGGTTGAACGACAGCGTGATCACCGGGAACTGTCCCTGGTGATTCACGGTGATCGGCACGGCGATGTTCTCGATGTGGGTAAAGGCGCTCAGCGGAACCTGCCCGGCGGTCGGAAACACGGTCGAGGAAGCAATCGAGTTGCTCACCAGTTGGTTGCTGGCAATCGACGAAGGCGAATTAACCCCCGTAGCGGCCGAGTTGGCCGCGGTGGCTGCCGCGGTGCTCGAATTCGCCGGACCGGAGGAAAGCGCCGAGGTCGAGGAACCGCCCGCCACCAGTCCGGCCGCCGATCCGCTCGAGGCCGTGCGGATGAACAGGTTGCGCAGGTCACCCGGATTCTGCCGGAACGCGGGCATTACCTCCAGCACCACGTGATACTGATTGAGCTGCGTGAAGATGGTCGAGACCTCGCGCTGGCCAAAAGCGTCGTACAGCGTCTGGTCGATCATCGAGGGCGTGATGCCCAGGCGCGAGGCGGTGTCGCGGTCGAACACCAGCCGCGAGCGCAGCCCCTGCAATTGCTGGTCGGTGGCGACGTCGGTGAGTTGCGGCATCTCTTTCAACCGCTCGACCATGCGCGGCGCGTAGGTGTTCAACTCGTCGGCATTGGGATCTTCGAGCGTGTATTGGAACTGCGTGCGGCTGACGCGGTCTTCGACGGTCAGATCCTGCACTGGCTGCATGAAGAGCGTTATTCCGGCCACTTCCGCGAGCTTTGGCTGCAGGCGCCGGATCACCTCGGTGGCAGCGATCTTGCGATCGTCGAGCGGCTTCAGGTTAATCAGAATGCGTCCGCTGTTGAGCGTGGTGTTGGTGCCGTCGATGCCGATGAACGAGGACAGATTGTCCACCGCCGGATCGGTCAGGATCACCTTGGCCAGGCGCTGCTGCAACTCCGCCATTTCGGGGAAAGAAATGGTCTGCACCGCTTCCGATACGCCCTGAATCACGCCGGTGTCCTGAATGGGGAAAAAGCCTTTGGGGATGGTCCAGAACTGGTAACAGGTCACCGCCAGCGTCAGCACGGCGACAATCAGCGTGGCGGTCTGCCAGCGCAGCACGAATTGCAGCATGCGGCCGTACAGCGCGATGATCGCTTCGAAAGCGCGCTCGCTGGCGCGGTAGAGCCGCCCCTGCGACGCCTCCGGCGTGTGCTTCAACAGCTTCGAGCACATCATCGGCGTGAGCGTCAGAGAGACCACCGCCGAGACCAGAATTGTGACCGCCAGGGTGATGGCGAATTCGCGGAAGAGCCGGCCCACGATGTCGCCCATGAACAGCAGCGGAATCAGCACGGCGATCAGCGAAATGGTCAGCGAGATGATGGTGAAGCCGATCTGCTCGGCGCCGCGCAAAGCCGCACGCAAAGGCTGCTCGCCCTCTTCGATATAACGGACGATGTTCTCGATCATCACGATGGCATCGTCCACCACGAAGCCGGTCGAAATCGTCAGCGCCATCAGGGTCAGGTTGTTGAGGCTGTAACCGAGCATGTACATCACGCCGAAGGTGCCGACCAGCGAAAGAGGCACGGCCACGCTCGGAATGATGGTGGCGGAGAGGTTGCGCAGAAACAGAAAGATGACCAGCACCACCAGGCCGATCGTCAGGATCAGTTCGAACTGCACGTCCTCGACCGAGGCGCGAATGGTATTGGTGCGGTCGGTCAGGATTTTGACGTCGATCGATTTGGGCAGGGTGGCGGTGAGCGTGGGCAGCAGCGTCTTGATGCGGTCCACCACTTGAATGATATTGGCGCCCGGCTGCCGCTGGATGTTCATGATGACCGCCGGGGTTTCGTTCATCCAGGCGGCCTGGCGGGTGTTTTCGACGTCGTCCACCACGTCGGCCACCTTGCTCAGCTTGATGGGCGCGCCGTTGCGATAAGCCACGATGAGCGGCCGGTAATCGTCCGACGAAAGCAACTGGTCGTTGGCGCCGATCTGGTAATCCTGGTGGGCGCCGTCGAAGTTGCCCTTGGCCTGGTTGACGTTCGCGGCCACGATGGCGCTGCGGATATCTTCCAGGTTGAGCCCGTATGACGCCAGCATGGTCGGGTTGGCCTGAATGCGCACAGCCGGTTTCTGACCGCCTGAGATGCTCACCAGGCCCACACCGGGAAGTTGCGAAATCTTGGGCGCCAGGCGCGTATCGGCCAGGTCTTCCACATGCGAAAGCTGCTCGGTCTTGGAGCTGAGAGCCAGCGTCAGGATGGGCGTATCGGCCGGGTTGGTCTTGGCGTAGATCGGCGGGACCGGGAGGTCCGAGGGCAGGAACGTGCCGCTGGCGTTAATGGACTGCTGCACTTCCTGCTCGGCCACGTCGATCGACAGGCTGAGATTGAACTGCAGCGTGATGACCGAACTGCCGTCGGAACTCGTCGAGGTCATCTGCTGCAGGCCGGGCACCTGCCCGAACTGCCGCTCGAGCGGCGCGGTCACCGAGGAGGCCATTACGTCCGGGCTCGCGCCAGGATAAAACGTAATGACCTGGATGGTGGGATAGTCCACCTCCGGCAGCGCCGAGACGGGCAGTTGCTTGTAGGCCACGCCACCGGCCAGCAGGATGCCAATCATCAGAAGCGAAGTCGCGACCGGCCGGAGGATAAACGTCCGGGAAGGACTCACTTCTTCTTGCCTCCTCCTTTGCCGCCCTTGGTTCCAGCCCCGCCCTGCTGCTCACCGGCGATCTGCACAGTCACCGGCGTACCTTCGGCCAGCTTATCGACGCCGGTCATTACCAGCACGTCGCCCGCGTTCACACCGCTGGTGATCTCGGTGGAGTCGCCTTCGGTCACGCCGAGGGTCACCTGCTTGATGGTCACTTTGTGATCGTCCTCGATTACGTACACGTAAGTCGAGTTGGTGGTCCGCTGAATCACCGCGGTGGGCACTAGCACCACGCCGGTGCGCTCCTCGACCAGCAGCCTGACGTTCACGAACTGATTCGGGAAAAGCTGGTTGGCGGAATTATCGAAGGTGGCGCGCAGACGCAACGATCCGGTGGAAGGATCGATCTGGTTGTCCACCGTCTCGAGCGTGCCCGTGCCGATCTTGTTGGTGTTGCCGCGGTCCCAGGCTTCGGTCAACAGGTGTTGGTGGGCGGCCAGTTTGCGCAGCACCGCGGGCAGATCATCCTCCGCCACCGTGAAGATGACGCTGATGGGATCGATCTGGGTGATCACCAGCAGCCCGTTGGTATCGGCGGCGTGCACGATGTTGCCGGGGTCCACCAGCCGCAAGCCCACCCGGCCGGTGATCGGCGCGGTGATGTTGCAGTAGAGGAGGTTCAGCTTGGCGCTATCGATCTGCGCCTGGTCGGTTTTGGTGACGCCTTCCAGTTGCTTGACGGTGGCCTTCTGGGTGGCCAGCTGTTGCTCCGGGATGGCATTCTGGGCCAGCAGCTTGGTGTACCGGTCCAGATCGACCTTGGCGTTATCGAGCGTGGCCTGATCGCGGACCAGTTGGCCCTCGGCTTGATCGAGCATCACCTGGTAGGGACGCGGATCGATTTCGAGCAGTAGGTCGCCTTCATGCACCAGGTCGCCTTCGTGGTAGTGGACCTTCATCAACTGTCCGTCCACGCGGCTCTTCACTACGTCGGTGTAAATCGGAATCACCGAGCCGAGGCCGGTGATGTAGACCGGGATGTTGCCGCGGTGCGCTCTGGCCGCCACCACCGGCACCGTTCCCGATCCGCCCTTCTTGCCGCCTTTGGCCGGTGGGTTGTTGCCGTTTGAAACCAGCGAGCCGGCTTTGGGTCCGTAATACCAGGCGCCGGCGCCCAGCAGCAGCAGCACCGGCAGCCAAAGCCATCGCCAGCCCGAGCGTTTGCCTTGCGGCGGTTTCAAGTCGGGAAGCGGATGCGCGGGCGGCTTGGTCTGTGGCTTGGTTCCGGGCGGCTGGAGGCCGCTCGGCTCGAAAGCCGGGGCCTGAGAGTGCTCGGTCATGGCACGACCCGCCGGCAAAAGAAAAGCGTTGGAACCAACATAAGAGGGCTACCTTCTATGAGCATAAATCGACGGGAGAGCGGAGCGACATAGCTCTTCCGAGCACAACTTTCTTCCGGACTCGCTGGGCCAGGAGCCTGGAGAGTGGGCAAGGGCAGCGGACGGCCATCCGGAAACCGCTCAGGATGAAGGCTATTCTACACCAGGGCAGGCGATAGCAGCCGAGCCAACAGCCCTTTGCCACCGCAGGACCGGTGGGGTATATTTCTAATCACCTATGTGGAGAACCGCTACATTATGGATCGCCGCGGCGCTCGTTGCCGCCGCTCAGAACCCGCCTGTCCAGCCACCGCCGCAAGGCGCCCCTCTCGGAGGACGCGCGGCCGGTCGCGCCGGATTCCAGCCGCCCATGCCGCCCGGACCCAACCCCAATTCGCAATACCGCCTGGGTCCCGACTCGCTGCCCCAGGAAGGCGTGCCGAAAGGCGAGATCCGCGGGCCTTACACCCTGCCCTGCGACATCTACCCGGGCACCCAGCACACCTACTGGGTGTATGTGCCGGCGCAGTATGATCCGGCCGTCCCCACCGCCCTGATGATCTTCCAGGACGGGCAGGCTTTCAAGGACGAGAACGGCGATTTGCGTGCGCAGAACGTGATGGATAACCTGATCTACCGGAGGGAGATCCCGGTGATGATCGGGGTCTTCATCAATCCCGGCCGGCGCCCCGATCAACCCGAGCCCAGCCCGCAGGCCGGTTGGGGCGACGGATTCACCAATCGCCCGGCCGAATACAACACCCCCGACGATAAGTACGCCCGCATCATCACCGAAGAGTTGATGCCGGTGCTTTACAAGGAATACAACATCTCGAAGGATCCCGAGATGCATGGGATCGGCGGCTCCAGTTCAGGCGCCATCGCCGCCTTTTCGGTCGCCTGGGAGCGGCCCAACGAGTTCCGCAAAGTGCTCAGCAGCGTGGGCAGCTTTGTCGATCTGCGCGGCGGCTACGTCTATCCCGAGCGTGTGCTGGCCAGCGAAAAGAAGCCCATCCGCATTTTTCTGACCGACGGGCGCAACGACAATCGTGGCATCGGGCGCGGCGGCTACGACGAAAAGCGCGACTGGTTCTACCAGAATGTCCGGCTGATGAAGGCGCTCACGCAGAAGGGTTACGACGTGAACTACTCTTGGAGCATGAACCTGCACGGGCAGAAGTTCAGCGGCATGATCCTGCCGGAAATGATGCGCTGGCTGTGGCGCGACGGTCCCGTTTCGACTAATCCGAACGACATGGTCGAGCGCGGCTTCCGCCAGCCGGCCAAGAGGTAGGGCAACAAAATACTTGCCTGATCAACAGTGAGGGCGGCAACTCGTCAGATCGCGGCGGGCGCTCTTTACCGTAGCGCGCTGACGAGCGCCGAGCGGCGGAAAGAACCGTCTCGCCTGCTTCCGGCCAGGCCCATTTTTCGCCGCCTCGGTAGTCCGGGCCAGCGACCGGAACGCGATCGTCTTCCCACTTACACACGCCGCACAGATCCAGGGTCCCGGGCGGCCCTTCGTCTGGCGTTTAAGAGCGGGACAACGGCAGACGAAGCGTTTACTGATCGGCGGCTGGATTATTTAAAGCAGGAGTGTCTGGGAAGGAAGTCTAGCTGACCGCGGCTTCCGGCCTGGCATGCCGGCGGGTGAGTCGCCTGCCGCCGATCGCCAGAACGACCAGGCCGACGCCGATCAACGTCGCGGTGGCCGGATCGGGCGCGTCGGTACTGCCCAAGCCGCTCAGCGTGGAGGTGGAAAACAGCTCGACCTGATCCACAAACAGACCGTTGGGGTCGTTGGCGGTCAGCACTACACTCGCAATCCGCGCCTCCGGATCGTAGAACTGGATCAGTGGCGCGTCATTGCAGGGTGTGGGGTTGAACTGGCTGTTCAGTCCCGAGCAGATACCGCCGCCGCTATTTGTATTGATCTGATAGACGCCCAGCAGGTTTCCCTGAGAATCGTATGCCGCCAGCGAAGCGATGAAAGATGCCTGTGTTTTGGCGCTGATTTCGAAGGCCACGCCCTCCACCAGGTGGCTGAACGCAAAAGTCAATACTGGATCGGTGGTACCGACTGCCCCGAGCAGTGGATCGCCGAACTGGTAGGGGTAATTGCCGGGGCCGTACGGCGGAACCGAAGTCAGACATTTGGGCTGGCTGACGCAACTAGGCGCGTCGAAGTGTCCGTTGAAGGTGTTGATGTTCTCGCCGAAGTTCGCCATCGTCGGCGAAACCCACTTGGACATGGCGCTGTCCCACGCGTAGGTGGTGTTGTCGGCGCGTTCCAGAGTCACGTTGGAGCTGACCTCGAACTGATTGTTCCCGGTGCTCGTGACATCCACCGACGTGCCCAGATTCTGCGCACCCGGACTGATTGCCTCACCCAAACCGCCCGAGCCTACCGGAGCGCCCCAGTTCAGGAAATCGTTCGCCACGAATCCCATCGAACATGAAGTGCTGGAGAAAGGGCCGGACAATGAGGAGCTCGTCGAGCACACTACGGAGGTCGCATGCAGCCCGGTTAGGGATGCGAACGCCAGCGCCAACACCGACAGGGTCCGACGGCTCACCTACAGAAAACCTCTGAGCGTCCAGTCTAAAACGGCCCACACCAGACTGACAAGCGTAAAATGGTGACAACTTTAGTCATATCTAGTACGATTTGCCCGTATGGGAAGTTTTTCAGCCGTAGAATCAATGAGTTAGTTCGTGGTAAGCGCTAGTACCATCCCCCCTTAGGGCGGGTAGTACGCCTGTCGAAAAAGCAACCGTTGTAACACCTTAGCAATACATCAATTGTTTACTCGAGATAACTCGAAACAGGGTGGTAACCGAACTATTGGGGACGCTTCTTGCAGTATTCGATCACCTGGTTGAGCACGTCGATGAGCACCAGAAAGGCGTCGAACCAGCCGTCGGGAGAGGTGGCCGTGCGGGTCGGCAGGTTCATTTTGGCGTGGGCTTGGGCGTAAAGCTTCAGAATGGCCTTTTCCGCCTTCTCGACCCCTTCCATGAACTGCTTCGATCCCGCCCGGAATTCACTGCCCCACTTGGCCGCAGCCGGAGGGCCGCCGCTTGCTGGTGGAATTTTCGACAGCGACCGCGACAGGCTGACCGTGAGCGCCTTAATGGTCTGAAAATCGGACCGGCTGCGGATCAGGCTCTTCAGCAGTTTGTCGGCCTCGGCCATCACCACGCGGGCATCGAAAGTTTTGGAGTTGGCCAGCAGGGTGGCGTGGGCGGTGAAGCCGTCGATCTCGGCGCGAAGTTGGTGCAGGCGCTTGACCGCCTGACGTGCTTGCAACTCAGCGAGCGGAGATTGACTCATAAGGAGCGTTCAGCTTATCACGGCGCTGAAACCGCTAATGCGGTTGCGCGAAACGTTTTACAGGCTTATCCACAGCCACCCCCGCCGTCCATCCTACGTGACGGGGTCGGCCCTTCCGCGAGGCGCTTTCGCCGGCCACGCGGTTCATCCTACTGTCTTTTAGAACCGGTATTGCAGCGTAAACTGGATCGCCCGGCGGCTGTTGAACGTGCCGGTGATCTTGCCGAAGGTCGTCGAGGTCACGGTCTGGTCCCCGATCGAGAACGCCGGGTGGTTGAAGAAGTTAATGGAATCCATGCGCAACAGGATTTCGTGGCGCTCTGTGATGCGCGTTGCCTTGCTCAACCCGAAGTCGAAGTTCGTGTCCCACGGCCCGGTGAAGACGCGCTGCTGCAAGGTTCCGACGGTTCCCGCGGCGGGGATGTTGAAGATCTGCCCGGAGAACGGGGTTAGCGCCCCGGCCACAGCAGCACGGCCATCCGAGCCGATGGCAGATGCGGCCACCATGTACGGTCCGCTGCCCGTCATACGGAACTGCATCTGGTCTCGCAATTGTCCCAGGTTCAGGCTGGTATTGACCGTGTTGCAATCGTTCGTGCCGAGAATGTTGTTGCGGTTGAAAGTGCCGATTCCGGAGCAAACCGAGTAGGGGTACCCCGACTGCCGGTTCAGGATCCCGCTTGTCTGCCATCCCGAAATCGCGCGGTCGATCGGGTGGTAACTCAGCCGGTGGCCCTCGCCGATCGGCAGCCGGTAAACATAGTTGAGCTTGACGACGTGCCGCTCGTCCCACAGCGCGCGGGCCTTGGCCAGCCCGGGATTGGCATTATCGAGGAACGGTTCGAAGCGCCCCTGGTTGTTGTTATCGGAACCGCTGGCGGCATCGGTGAGCGCTTTGGCGTAAGTGTAGTTCGCCTGCATGGTCAGGCCGCGGTAATCGCGAGAGCGCACTTCCACCTGCAGGCCGTTGTAAGTCGAATTGCTATAGTTGGTCATCAAGCGCAAGCTGGTGGCATACGGGTTGGCGAAGAAATTGATCGGCCCGTTGGCTTTCGTGGATTGATAGTTATACGCCATATCGGCCACCGCGCCCTGCTGCAGATATGTGATGTTGGTGGCGTTGCCGAGATTGCCACCGTTGGGCATCAGAGGAAATACAGTCAGTGGCTGGCTTCCGGCAATGCTGCTGTTGTAGTTCGCGTTGAAGGTTCCGCCGGCGGCTTGCGCAAGCTGCCCGTTCTTCTGGGCGCGCAGAAAGTCGGCCAGGAACCCGCCGGCGTTGATGTTGATCTGGTTGAGGTCGACGGCCCGCAGGAGCTTGGTGCCATGATTGCCGACATAGCGTGCATCCAGCAGAAGTCCACCCTTCAGTTCCCGCTGGACACCGATATTCCATTGCTGCACGTACGGAGTGCGCAGGTTGGGATCAGCCATGCCGAAGCTGGTGGTGGGACTCAGGTTGTAGTTGTCCGAAAAGTTCCGCGGAACCTGGAAGGCAGGCGTCGCGATGGGCGGCAGGCCCTGGCTGATGATGTTGGCAAGCGCGGTGGGGTTGGTAACCGTTTGCGAAAGCCCGGCGTTCGTACCCGCATTTCCGGTGAGCGCCACCAGGAACTCGTCGTTTACGAAGTTCACGCTGTAGCCCGCCCGCACGACGGTCCTTCCGCCCTCGCGCGGCGTCCACGCCAATCCGAGGTTCGGGCTGAAGTTTCTTTTGTCGGAATTGTAAAGAGATCCTCCGGGCGCGAAGTTCAGCGTGGCGTTCGAAAACAACGTCTGGAGGTAATTGTTATTGACCAATTGCGGCAATAGCACCAAACCGTTCTGCTCCTTCACCGGAACGTAGAACTCATAGCGCAAGCCAAGATTCACCGTCAGGTTGGGCTTGGCTCTCCAGGTGTCCGTGATATAGCCGGAATAATTGGTGAACTCCCAGTTGCGTTCCTGGGTGTAATTGTTGACATAGCCCGAGCTCTTCGACTTGACGTTGAATGTCTGTGAGTAAGAGCTGATGAAGCCGGCCAGGGTGGCGAGCAGGTTGTTGGCGCTGGTGATATCGCTGGAGCTCGCGCCGGGAAGTTGCGTATTGGTCAAGCCGAACGTGTTGGCCGTGCTGATCCCCTCGGTATAAGTCGCCGTGATCCCGGCATCGTTGTAAGGCTTGGTGTGGTCGTATTGGGCCTGGAAACCAAACTGAATGCTGTGCGCCCCGCGGTAGTAGGCGGCGTTATCCGCGAAGTTATAGGTGTTGGTCCAGCGGCCCTGGCCGCGGAAAGTCGCCACCGGAGTGCTGAAGACCGTCCCACCGATAATGGCGTTGCCGAAGTCCTGGTTGGTCAGGAACAGGGCGGGAGCCAGGTTGAAGCCAAACCGAACCTCGTTGGTCATAGTTGGAGTCGGGTTGTAGCGCCAGCCGGTCGAGAGCAGACTGGTTTTGTCGTTGTTGTTGACGGGTGGGACAACCTGGTAGCCGACCGATTGCACGTCCGGGCGGTCCAGAAGATCGCTGTTGAAAGCGTAGGTTCCGCTGAGAGTGCTCTTGGTCGACATGTTGTAGTCGATCTTGCCGGTGACATTGTTGCGCTTGCGGTCCGAGCGCTGGTTGAACAGATACCCCGCGGTGTTGCGCAGCAGAGCGGCCGAACTGTCGCCGCTGTTGAAATTGTTGATCGCGCTGGGGGGCGGAATTTTGGAAATCAGGGAAGCGATGGCAGGGTCGATCTTTTGTCCCGTGGCATTCAGGATATTGACCTTCTGAGCAACGCCGCCGCTGAGATAGGTGAAGATTCCCTGCGTGGCATCGGCGGTGAGAATGGTTCGCTGCTGGCCGGAACTCTGCTTCAGGTCGAAGAACTCATAGTTGGCGTAAAAGAAGAGTTTGTCTCTCTTGATCGGTCCGCCGATGTTGCCGCCGGTTTGATTCTGGTTGAGAAAGGGCTTGGCCACGCCGGCCTGGTTATTGAACCAGGTGTTGGCCGCCAGAGCGCTGTTGCGGTTCGACCAGAAAACCCCTCCGTGCAACTGGTTATTGCCGGAAGGAGTCACGAACATGACTTGCGACGCCCCGCCGCCTGCCGCGGGATTGGCGTTCGAGGTGGAAATGGTGAACTCTGCCACCTGATCCAAGAGCAGCAGGTTAGGCGAGTAATCCACGGCATTCGTGCGAATGTAATTGTCCTGGATGTTGATGCCGTCCAGTGTCACGTTGCTGAAACTGGTGCGCTGTCCATTGATGACGCTGTCGCCGCCGCGCGACATGTTCACCCCGGCCTGCGTGTCGACAAAGCCTTGGGGGCTGCGGTTGAGGATCGGCAGATCCTTGACCTGCTGCTTGCTGACATTCGTGGCGATCTCCGCGTTGGTGGTCTGAATGGTCTCGGCGTTCCCTTTGACTTCCACCGTCTCGGTGGTCGCTCCGAGTTCGAGCCGGATCGGCGCGAGCGATTTTTCCTCGCCCGCCTCGAGAACGACATACTCCTGGGTGGCTCTATGGAAGCCTTTGGACGTCACTGTCAGGACATACGTGTTCGGCGGCACGGCGATGAAGGAGAAAATCCCCTCGGTGGTGGTTGTGGCGCTCAAAATGGGCTTGGCGCCGCCCGGCAGTAGGATGTCCACGGCCGCTCCGGCTACCGGTAATCCGCTCGGATCTACCACCGATCCGCTGAGCCGCGCCGAAACCTGGGCGCTCAGCATTCCAGCAAACGAGGCTCCGAGCAGCATGCTCGCGAGAACGCGGTGTTTCACTTGTAACCCCCTCAGAAGGACTAACGATTGATGGCTATTTCGAGTCAGTGTACCATCGTTTGCCTCCGCTGGGCCTTAATTTCCGGCCAATTTCCGTCGAAGATCGCCGCCGCCGGACAACTTTGCGGAGGCGTTAGAATAGGCTCTTCGTGAAGCTACTGACTGCCTTATCCGCCGTCCTCCCTGTCCTTTTGGCGCCGGTGGTGTCGCTCTGCGCCGCGCTGCCCGTCATTCCGGGGAATTCCATTCGCGGGGCCCGCATCTTCGAAGCCGAGCAGTGCATCAGGTGCCACGCCATTAACGGGCGTGGCGGCAAAGTGGGGCTGGACCTCGGCCGCATGGTGCCGCGCCATTATTCCCCCGCCTACCTGGCCAGCACCATGTGGAATCACGCGCCGGTGATGTGGTCGGCCATGAGCAAAGCGGGCATCGAGACCCCCAAGCTCAGCCCGGAAAGCGCCGCCGACCTGTTTGCGTATTTCTACTCGGCGCGCTACTTCGATAAGGGTGGCGATGCGGGCAAGGGTCGCGCCACTTTCACAGCCAAGCACTGCGACGTTTGTCACGGCATTACCGAATCGCGGGCCGAAGGAGCGCCGCCGGTGGCGCATTGGGATTCGCTGGCCGATCCGATCCTGCTGGTGGAGCAGATGTGGAATCACGCCTTCCGCATGCGCCAGGCTTTCGCGCGGCGCAAACTCGAGTGGGTCTCGCTGAGCAGCGAAGAGCTCAACGACATCCTGGGATACCTGCGGTCGCTGCCCGAGACCGCCCACCTGACCGCGCGCTTCTCCAACACCGCGGGGGAAGGCGGCGAGCAGATCTTCCACGTCAAAGGCTGCGCGCATTGCCACACCGGCTCGCTGGCGCTCGAGGACCGGCTGCACAATATGACCCTTACCGATATCGCGGTGGATATGTGGAATCATGCGCCGCGCATGGCCGAGCAACCCCCGCTACTCTCCGCGGACGAGATGCGCCAGCTTCTGAGCTTCCTGTGGATGCGCCAGTTCGTATATCCGGGCGGCGATGTGGCCGCGGGCAAGAAAATCTTCATCCAGCGCACCTGCGCGGAGTGCCACATGTCCGGCCGCAACGGCGCGCCACCGCTGCCCGGCCAGGCACGCAAATACTCTGAAGTCAGCATCATTTCGGCCCTGTGGCGTCACGGACCGGCAATGCTCCGCCGGATGGAGCAGGCCGGCATATCCTGGCCGCAATTCGGCAATGCGCAGGAAGTGGCCGATCTGATTGCGTATTTGAATTCGGTTCAGTGAGGGGGGGTGACCGGCAGGAGTTGCTGTTCATTCGCCGTCCCGGCTCCCGATCCCCCACCGTAAAATACGCCCGTGCTGCGGAATCAGGCTGGCGGCCGCCCTGCTCCCACTCCTGTAACCTTCGATTGCCGACGCTACGGCCTGCGCAAACTCGCCTGTGTCAAACGCCTCCGCGCCGAGATAGCCAAAAGGCCGCCGCTCAAAAGCAGCGAGGGACGAAGCCGCGGCTGGATTCGCAGAAGCCTCTGGAGCGCACCAGCGCGTCCCTTTGAGCATAGGCCCGCTACCATTACACGGAGCAACAGAAGCGCGCATTGACAGGCCAAAACCGCTCCGACGAGCGGGAGGCGGTTTTTAGCCCAATTGTTTCAGTCACTTACAAGCCACAACCCGCTCCCGATGAGCGGCTGGGCTCGTCGCTGACAGAACGTGACTCACTTCACAACTGAACGGCACGCCACGTGCAACGCGAAACGGTGGGACTCGTCCAATGAATGGCGGGCGAGGCCCGCTGTTACTACCAGGACCTTTTATGGCCGCGCCATCTTACTCGTCAAAACCCTCCGGGGCGCGCGCCGATCTCGAAAACTTACTTTCGCGGATCCGCCGGCGCCATTATCACGAGACCATCCCGGTGCTCGTCAGCTATTGGCTGAAGGCGGTGTACGCTGCCGGGCATCCGCGCGCGTGGTGGAAGGAACTGAACGGGCTTCTGAAACACGTTCTGCGCGACGAGCCACTGGACGCCATTGCCCGGGAAGCGCTGGCGGATGTGCAGTCGTGGATCCGGCAGTCGGGGGTGCTGCGGAACAAGAATCCCGAAGCGCCGCCGCCGCGGACCGGTCCCTTCCGCGCCAACCTGCAGCCAGAGCGGCTTCAGGCCTATCTCGGGCGCCTGCTGAACGAATGGCTGTCGGCGGAAGAGGCGCGCATTCTGGTGAATGAAGGCGAGTGGGCGGCGGCGGAGGTGGGCGGGATCCCGGTGCTGACCGCCGGGCGCGCCATCGAACGGCTGCTGGTGCGGGAACGCCTTTCGCCCGAGACGTTGGAGGCGTTGCTCGATCCGCAACTGTATTCGCCGCGCGATTTTTATCCGGGCGATCTCGAAATGCTGCACGACGTCCTCCTGGCGCTGATCGGACGCACGGACGCGACGCCGCTCCCAGTGCTGCCCGCGACGCTGCTGGGCGTAAGCCGCGATGCGCATTTGCCGGCGGATTACAGCGAGGCCGTGAAGCGGGCGGTGCATGCCCTGGGGCCCGAAGGCGAGGAACTGCGCGTCGGCATCGCTCCCGAAACCGCTCGCGCGATTCTGGCGGCTGATACCGTCCGGATTGCCTCGGTGGTAGTGACGATGGATGGCCGTTATTGGGAGTCGGAAAGTTTGCAACGCGGCGAGCAGGATGTGGTGGTGTACCGCCCGGTGGGGAGGCTGCGCATCGATTATTCCGCGGACCACGCCCGGTTGGACGTGCGTTGGCCGGAGGCGCAACTGCACTGGGAAAGCGGGCTGCAGATCTGCGGTCCGTTCGAACTGTTCGGGCGTGAGTGGCGCGCCATGCGATGGCAGACCGACGGTGCGGTTACCTGGTTGCGCCTCGAGTTCGAGCGCGCGCTTCCCGTGGAGGACGCGGCCCCGGACGTTCGAGAGCACGTGCCCAGGGTGCGATCGGCGGCGGTGGATATGGCGTGGGCGGCAATGGAAAATGCGCTGGCGGAAGGGCTCGCCGCCGACAGCCGCGAGCCCATCGAGCAGTTGCGCCGCCCCGACTTCATTCCGCTGGGGCGCGCGCTGTTCGAGCTTTCGCAAGCGGCCAAACGCCGTCGCCCATGGAAGCGCGAAACCATCGAAACACAGCTTCGGGCCGTCCGCTACCTGCAGACGAGCGTGTCGGCGGAGTATGGGCGGGTGCCCTGGCGCATCCTGCCGACGCCGGTGCGGGCCGCCTTCCTGAAGCGGCATGACGACCCGGAGATGCGCGCGCTGGCGCGGGAAGTCTTCGATGAGCTTCCCAGCATCTTGAGCGAGCAGCCCGTACATCCGCCGGAGGCGGACAGCGCTTCACCTTCCCAAGCCGCGTAGGCGGCGGGCGCGGCCCTATACTGGTCAGGTATGCAACTGAGGCGCAGGCAGTTTATCCGGTCGCTCTGCGCCACCCTGCCGGTGTTCTCCTTCGATCAACTGCTGCGTGGCGTGCCGCTGGGCGCGCAGTTTGTGGACGTGGCGCGCGAGGCCGGCCTGCAGTCCAAGACCGTTTTTGGCGGCGAGCACAAGAATAAGTTCCTGATGGAAACCACCGGCTGCGGCTGCGCCTTCTTCGACTACGACCACGACGGCTGGCTGGACATTTTCCTGGTGAACGGCACGCGCTTCGAGGCGCAATGGCCGGCGGGGCAGGCGCCGGTGAGCCGGCTGTATAGGAACAATCGCGACGGAACGTTTACGGACGTGACGGTGAGGGCCGGCGTCGCGCACACCGGTTGGGGGCAGGGCTGCTGCGTCGGAGATTACGACAACGACGGCCACGACGATCTGTTCGTCAGCTACTGGGGCGATTGCGTCTTGTGGCACAACAACGGCGACGGGACATTTACGGATGTGGCGCGCAAGGCCGGTGTCACGACCGACCCGGGCGGCGGGCGGCATCGCTGGAATACCGGGTGCGCGTTTGTGGACTACGATCGCGACGGCCACCTGGATTTGTTCGTCGCCAATTACATCGACTTCGATCCCAAGACGGCGCCGCTGCCGGAATCGGGGCCGTGCCTGTTTAAGGGGATCGTGGTGGCGTGCGGCCCTCCGGGGCTTCAGGGCGGCAAGAACATTTTGTTCCACAACAACGGCGACGGCACGTTTACGGACGTCAGCGATAAGGCCGGCATTCTGAAGACGCCGGGAACGTACGGTTTGGGCGTGGCGGTGGCGGACTTCGACAACGATGGCTGGCCGGACATCTACGTGGCCAACGATTCGACCTCCTCGGCGCTGTACCGCAACAACCACGACGGAACGTTTGCCGAAATCGCGGTGGAAGCGGGCGTGGCTTACTCGCCGGACGGCAAGCCGCAGGCCGGCATGGGCGTGTCGGTGGCCGACTACGATGGTGACGGCAACCTGGACATCGTGAAGACGAACTTCGCCGGCGACACTTCCAGCCTGTACCATAACCTGGGCAAGAACGTTTTCGAGGACACCACCTTTCAGGCGGGCCTGGGGCGCAACACGCGCTTCATGGGCTGGGGCGTGGGCTTTTTCGATTTCGACAACGACGGCTGGCCGGACATTCTGACGGTGAACGGCCATGTGTATCCGGAGGTAGGCCAGCCGAATGACGAACAGGGATACCGCGAGCGCAAGGTGCTGTATCGCAACCTGGGCAACGGCCGGTTCGCGGATGTGTCGGCGGAGGCCGGGCCCGGAATTCTCAAGCCGGGGTCGGCGCGCGGCTGCGCCTTCGGCGACTTTGATAACGACGGCGACCTGGACGTGCTGATCAATTGCGTCAACGATACGCCGCAACTGCTGCGCTGCGACAGCGACGGCAAGAATCGCTGGCTGAAGGTGAAGACGGTGGGCGTGAAGTCCAACCGCTCGGGGATCGGCGCGCGTATTTACTGTACGCCGGAAGGCGGCCGGCGCCTGGTGGACGAGGTGCGCAGCGGCAGCAGTTACATCTCGCAAAGCGACTTGCGCGTGCACTTCGGACTGGGGCAGGCGGAGAAAGCGGATCTGGAGATTCACTGGCCCAGCGGGCAGGTGGATCGGTTCAAAGGTATCAAGGCAAACCAGGTGGTGACGGTGAAAGAGGGCCAGTCGTAGGGCGGCACACTGCGTTCGCTGTGAAGGTATGGTCTTTAACTAAAGTCAGCCGTTGACGCGGGGCGCGTGCCCAGGCGCCCTGTGTTAACATTCAGTAGGAATCCGCAATTGGCCGCGGAGTGCCGCCTTTCCCGAAAAGCGCACCGTTTCATTCATGAGTCTACGTTCTCTGTTCAGCCTCTTTTCCTCAGATCTCGCCATCGATTTGGGCACGGCGAATACGCTGGTCTACGCCAAAGGCAAGGGCATCGTGGTGAACGAGCCTTCCATCGTGGCGATCAACAAAAACACGGGCGAAGTGGAGGCCGTGGGCAAAGAGGCCAAGGAGATGCTGGGCCGCACGCCCGGCAATATCGTCGCCATCAAACCCATGAAAGACGGCGTGATCGCCGATTTCAAAGTCACCGAGCGCATGCTGAATTACTTTATTCAGAAGGCGCACGGGCGCAAAATGCTGGTGCATCCGCGCATCGTCATCGGCGTGCCCAGCGAAATCACCCAGGTGGAAAAACGCGCGGTCATGGATTCTGCTTACCGCGCCAAGGCCAGCGAAGTGCATCTCGTCGAGCAGGCTATGGTGGCGGCAATCGGCGCGGGGCTTCCCATCACGGAGCCTTCCGGCAACATGGTGGTGGACATCGGCGGCGGCACCACCGACGTGGCGGTGATCTCGCTTTCCGGCATTGTCTATTCGCGCTCGGTCCGCGTGGCGGGCAACGAAATGGACGATGCGGTCATGCAGTTCCTGAAGCGCAAATACAACCTCTTGATCGGGGAGCGCACGGCCGAGACGATCAAAATGGAAGTCGGCTCCGCGTTTCCGCTGGATAAGCCGCTGACCATCGAAATCAAAGGACGCAACCTGATCGAAGGCGTGCCGCGCACCATCTCGGTGGACGATACCGAGATCCGCGAGTCGCTGGCCGAATGTGTGGCCACCATCATCAACGCCATCCGCGTGGCGCTGGAGCGCACACCGCCCGAGTTGAGCGCCGATATCAGTGACCGCGGCATCGTGCTGACCGGCGGCGGCGCCCTGCTGAAGAATCTGGATAAGCGCATTCGCGAAGAGACCGGGCTGCCGGTCTCGATTGCCGACGATCCGCTGGCTTCGGTGGTGTTGGGCACCGGACGTATGCTCAGCGACTTCCGGCTGCTGCGTAAGATTTCGATAGACTAGAGGGCAGAAGGCGGCCCGCCTGGATGGAGTCGTTCCTCAATCGTTACCGGAACATCACCGTGCTGCTGTTGGTGATTTTCGCACAGCTTCTGCTGTTGGCGGTGCAGGTGAAGAACGATCAGGACGTGCACCTGATCCGTGTGTGGACGGTGACCGCGGTCACGCCCATGGCGCGCATCCTGGAAGGGTTTCGCGGCGGCAGCATCGGCTTCGTCCGCAACTACATCATGCTGCACGATGCCGACGCGGAGAACCGCCGGCTGAAGGCCGAAGTCGACAAGCTGAAGATCGAAAACATCTTCCTGAAAAACGAGCTGAACTCCGCCGAGCGCGCCCAAGCCCTGCAGGTCTTCCAGGCGCACACTCCTTCGAAGATGTTGGCTGCCACGGTGATTTCGAACGGCGCCGGATCCAACTCGAAAGTGGTGTTCGTGGATCGCGGCTCGGCGGACGGGGTCATGCGCGGCATGGCCGTGGTGACGCCCGATGGCATCGTGGGCAAAGTGATTGCAGTGTACCCGCCGGCCTCGGAAGTGCTACTGGTGACCGATCCGGATTTCGCCGCCGGGGTGGTTTCGCAGAAAAGCGGCGCGCGCGGCACCTTTAAGGGTCAAGGCACGCCGCTGGGCAAGATCGATTACGTGCCTGGCGATGAGAAGGTGGCGGAAGGCGATTGGTTCTACACTTCAGGCGACGATCGCGTGTTTCCACGCGGCTTTCCCGTGGGGCAAGTGAAGATGGTGCGTCCGGGGCAGCCGTTTCAGGAGATTATGATCGAGCCGGCCGGTATGCAGCGCGGCATGGAAGATGTGCTGATCGTAGTGGCGGGCGTGCATCAGGAGATTCCGGACAAGCCGCCGGTGACGCAACCGGTGTACATCGCCCCGCCGCCGCCCACCGTGGCCGCGAACGCCACGCAGCAGGACGGCGCCGTTCCGCTGGCGCCCGGCGGCACCGAAGCGGATAAGCTGCGGCAACAGTACAAAGCTATCGGCGATGCGCAGAATCATAAGTTCGGTGAAGGCGAGCCGGGAACACTGCCGCCCGATTTTACGAAGCTGGGACAAGCGTCTGCGGCTCCCAAACCTGCGCCGGCGGCCACTGGACCATCGGCCCCACCGCCCGCGGCCGCTGCTTCGGGCGCCACCGGTACCACCGGCGCGCGTGCGCCCGCGTCCTCTAGTCCAACCGGCACGCGCCCGCCTGCATCTCCCGAACCGCCGCCCACGACCCGGCAGACGCCGGATGTACGCAAGCAATCCCCCTCATTGCCCATCACCGAACCTCCCGCCAAGCGGCCCGCTTCCGATCCCGGCAAGAAGCCGACCGCGCCGGGTGGACCGCTCGCCTCAGCCCACCGCGTAGCTCCCTCCGGGTTCGTCGGACCGATTGCGCCTCCGCCCAGCCGCTCCGCCGTCAGCCGCATTGCCGGCCATGCTTCGGTGCTTGTCAAGAAGATCCCGCACTCCTGGAAGAAGCCTTCGACCGAGAGCACCGTCCACGAATGAGCTACTCGGGCGAACGGATTCTTCTCAACAGCCAACGCGAAAGCCAGGTCGCCCGCTTTCGCGCGTGGGTGCTGTTTGCCGTGCCGCTGGCGGCGATCCTGTTTCAGGTCTACGTGCCGCATTTCTTCCCGTTCCTGGCCTTCCTGGAACTTCCCTTGCTGGTGGTGGTCTACTTCGCGGTGATGCGCCGCGCTCCGGTGGGCGGCCTGCTGATCGGCGCGTTGGTGGGCCTGGCGCAGGACTCGCTTTCCAAGAACCTGCTGGGCATGTATGGCATCGTCGACACGATGGTGGGCTACTTTGCCGCGTCGGTGGGCGTGCGGCTGGATGTGGACCATAATTTTCTGCGATTGCTGCTGGCGTTTCTGTTTTACTTCTTCCACCAGTTTCTGTACTGGGTGCTGGCGCGTGCGCTGCTCAGCCAGCAACTGGCGTTCGAGTTTCAGAGCACCCTGGTGATCGGGCTGCTGAACGCGGTGGTGGCCGTGGCGTTGTACCGGTTCCTGGATAAGCTGCGGGAGCAGGCGTGACCGCCGCCGCGATCGCACTGTTCGCGGCCTGGGAAGTTTGCCTGTTCGCTGCCAGCCTCGCGCTGGCGTGGCGATTTGGCTGGGGCAACGACGTTTCGGAAGAGCGCTGGCTGGCGGTGCTGGCTATCGAGGTCACGCTGGAATCTTCTATCGCGGCGATCTTCTCGTTTACGCGCATTAACTCGCCGGCAGCGTACTGGGCGGTTGCGGCAGCCTGCGCCGCTTTCGCCGGTCTTGCCGGACGGCCGGCGTTCGCCTTCCACGCCAAGCCGCCGGAAAGCGTCGCGCGGTGGCATTTCGCAGCGTTGGCGGCGCTCGCCTTGCCGCTGGTGTGCCTGTCGTTCCATCCGGTCGAAGAAATCGATTCCATTAACTACCTGCATTACCTGATCGACTGGATGGGCAATCGCGCCACGCCCTACACTTTCGCGACCAGCTACGTGGCCTTTTGGGAGTTGTCGTTTCTACCCACGTGGATGGTCACCGGCATGGACGCATTCTTTCCGCTGCTGGCGCTGAAATCGGTGGTTCTGCTGGCATTGGCGGCGTGGCTGGTGGGGCGCGAACTGGGTCTGCGGGGACCGTTGCTGCTGTGGACGGTGGCGGCGTTCCTGGCACTGCGGCACCTGTGGTTCGAATCTTCGGGCGTAGGCACGTTGAAGAATGACGCTTTGCACGGCGCGGGATTCTTGCTGCTGATGCTAGCGCTGTTGCGGGGCGGTCGATCGCTGGGTCTGTTGGCGTTTGGCGCGGCCTTTGCGGCGGTGAAGTACACGGGCATTTTTCTGGCGGGCATGGCGTTCGCGGTGGTGGCCGTTAATGGGACGCGACGCAAAGAGCCGGAGTCGCGGAGGAAGACCGGGACAGTGCTCTTGGTTGCGTCGATGCTATTTCTGGCGACCAGCGGGCATTATTATCTGCGCACGCTGATCCAGCACGGCAGCCCATTCTATCCCTTCCAGATCAACCTCGGCCCGCTGCATCTGCCGGGCACGGCCGATCTGTCGGCCACCTCAATCCTGTACAGCCTGCGCGATCCGCGGTTGTGGCGCGTGCTGTTCTGGCCAGCAGGCGGACTGTCTCCGGCCGGCCTGCTGTTTCCGCTGGTCCTGGCGGCGATCCTGCCGCTGGCCGCGTGGCGCTGCGTCGCGGCTGCATGGCGCTGGATGCGGCTCCGCACCGCGCCCGCGCCGATGGACTGGGCCGCCGCGTGGATCCTGTGCGGTTGGCTGCTCTACTTCCGCTCGGTGTTCAGCGCCAGCGCGCAGATCGGCGGCGGTGACCTGAGCTTCCTGCTGTACGGGTTGAACAGCATCCGTTATGTGGATGGTGTGCTGGCGGGGAGCGAGTTGTGGCTGGTGGCGCTGGCCGGACGCACGCTGGCATGGCCGCTGGTCGCGATTCAGCTTGCCAGCCGGCTCTATATCCTGTACCCGAAAATTCCCGCCGCGCTGTTTCCGCCTTTGGCGATCGCGGCTGCAGCGCTGTTGGCGGCGGTTGGAGTGATGTGGCTGGGACGCCGCGCGGTATCGCTGGCGGCTGCTGCGCTGTTGGCCGCCGGACCACTGGTCGTCGAGCGCAACCGCGTCCTCTGGACGGTCTACTGGAACGGCCTGAAGCCCGCGCTGGCGACCGCAAGACCGCAGGGGTTGGCGGTGCTGGCGATGCCCGATGGCGGCTATTTCGCAGCGCACGTGGTGGCGGCTGGCAATCCGGTGGACCCGGCGGTCGCGGCGCTGGAGCCCGAAGTGTTGGACGCTATGGCACCGAATGCGAGGCCCCGATACCTGGCGCTGCTCGCCGCACCCGGCACTCCTGCCAGCACGCAGTGGCGCGAGTTGTATGGTGGGCGTCTGGCCGCCTGGGGATATCGGCCGGAGGCGGAGATTCCTTCAGGCGCATTGTTCCGCCGGTGACGACCGCGATACAGCGCGGGGAATGACCGAGACGAGTTGATCTGGGCGCTATACTATCCGGGCGGCGGCGGTGTTTTGTGGCCTGGCGACTGCCCCTGCCGACGGCACCCCTGTTTCCCCGACAGCACGCTTCAGCCTGCGTTCAGGCCGACCCACCGGGGAGTAACCTAACAAGCATGCACCTCCGGCTTTGCGGCACCTTGCTTTGCCTCACGTCGCCTTTACCGCTGTTCTCCGCGGACATCGACGCGGTTCTGCAATCGGCGATTGGCCCCAAGGGAATCCCCCTGGTGGCTGCGATGGTTGCTACTCGCGACAAGGTTGTTTATCAAGGCGCTCATGGCGAGGCCTCGCTGGATTCGGTCTTTCGTATCTACTCGATGACCAAACCCATCACTACGGTCGCTGCCATGCAGTTAGTGGAACAAGGCAAACTGGATCTGGACGCGCCTGCATCGCGCTATCTGCCCGAACTCGCCAGGCTCCAGATACTGACTGGCTACGATGCCGGGAAACATCCGATCCTCAAAGCTGCCTCGCACCAGCCCACGCTGCGCCAACTGCTCTCGCACACCTCCGGTTACGGCTACAATCTCTGGGACGAAAACCTCGCTCGCTATCCCGGCGCGGACGATCCGCTGAGGGCGCCGCTGGTTTCCGAACCCGGAACGAAGTGGCAGTACGGCGTCAGCACCGATGTCATCGGACTCATTGTCGAGCGGGTGAGCGGGCAGAGCCTGGAAGAGTATTTTCAGCAGCACATCTTCCGGCCGCTCAGCATGAGCGACACCAGTTTCTTTCCCAACGCTGCGATGCAAGCCCGCCTCGTGAAAAGAGCGGTCCGCCAGCCGGACGGAACTTACAAAGAAGAGCAGGTGCCGATGCCCAAACAAATCAGGACCCACGGAGGCGGCGGCTTGTTGAGCACGGCGGGCGACTATGTCCGGTTCATGCAGATGTTCCTGCGCGGCGGGCAGGGCATCTTGAAGCCGGCGACCGTCGAAAACATGCGGCAGAACCAGATCGGCGCGTTGAACGTCCGGCGAATGATCACGACCGACCCGGCCGTCAGCCGCGACTTCGGATTCCACATCGAAGCCGGCGACAAATTCGGCTTCGGCTTTCAGGTCAATCCGACAGCCTACCGGAACGGCCGCGCAGCCAACTCGATGGCCTGGGCCGGTCTGTGGAATACATTCTTTTGGATCGACCCGCAGTCGAATCTCTGCGCCGTGATTCTGA
>Ga0335085_10002643_pt1 | contig 32996 bp, 14 predicted proteins | sample Lox_Sample_45_FD_206712 | JGI IMG/M metagenome (GOLD analysis project Ga0335085, IMG submission 206712) | Soil microbial communities from Loxahatchee National Wildlife Refuge, Florida, United States - Lox_Sample_4.5 | ecosystem: Environmental > Terrestrial > Soil > Wetlands | place: USA... | reverse complement strand
TTTCGGCAAACTCAAGCTCTACCGTCGTATCGCCACACGGTTCGACCGTAACGACTCCCATTTCATGAGCTTCCTCTACCTGGCCTGCTCACTTTTCTGGATCAATTGAATGTCGATTAGCCCTAGTTCCTTCTCGAACAACGCCCACTGCTCTTCCTTCGAGAGCTCGCCGGCGGGCGGTTGGTCACCGGGAGTTGAGGGATTTGTTGCGGCACTTTTCCCAGGCGCAACTTCACCGGCGGGTTTCGCGGAAGATTCGTCTTTGTTCTGTGGTTCGCTCATCGGGTTGATGCGCTATTCTCGGCTATTTTGAGTCAACTTTCAATCGCCTCCCGGACTTCTTTCAGGAATTTCGGCACAGTGACTGTCGGATTATATTCCTTGCCGGGCGCCACCAGCGTTTCGATGGGCAGATAGCCACGATAGCCTCCGGCGCGCACGACCTGCACCAGCTTTTTCACATCCATCCGCACATTACTGCTGCTGCCGTACGGGCTTTCCTTCACCTGAAAATTCACCGCGAAAGGCAGTACCCGCGAAATTTGCTCATAAGGATCGCCCTGCTCGGCTTGTTGAAAATTGCCGGTGTCAACAATCACCCCAAACCATTCTGAGTCGACCATTTTGACAATCTGCAGCACCTGCTCGGCGGTCTTGAGAAAATCGCCGTGGTTTTGGATGCCCACCAGCACGCCGTGCTGCCTGCCATGTTCAACGCATTCCTTCAGGTTTTCCACCATCCACTTGTTCACCTCATCGCGCGAATGCCCTTCCGGCTCCGCGCCCGCAAACACCCGGATGACCGGCGCGCCGAGTTTGGCCGCGACTTCGATCCAATCCTTCACGAGCTGCACGTCCGCGGCGCGCCTGTCCCTGTCCGGTTGCGCAAAATTATTTCGAACGCCCGTGCCGCTGATGTCCAATCCCAGCTTGAACGCGCGGCGCTTGAAATCATTGATGAAGGAATCCGGCGGCACTTTGGGATAGCCGGGGAAATAGTAGCCCGTGGGATCGATGGCGTCGAAATTCTGCTTCGCACAAAAATCGAGCACATCGAAGTAAGTCATGTCCGCCTTGCCGCCCTCCGGCGCCGTCAGCGATTTGCTGAAGCAGTAAGCATTGAGAGAAATTTTGAGCGGATGGCCCTCTGTTTTCGGGGCGGGCTCCGCGGCCATGACCGACACTCCGGCCGTTCCGGCGGCGGCAATGCCAATCGGCAAAATGGAAGCTCTTTTCATGAAGTCGCGACGGGATGATTTGGAGTGCATGCTGACTTTTTAGCTCCAAATCCGGCCGCTGTCACGCTCTTGCAACAGCCGGTGGCATCTTAAATGCAGCGCGGCATTTATGCCGCTTCGACGCTCGAATGGAACCAAGCCCCGAAATAACCTGGAACTTTTCCCGCTTACCGCACGGAAGCGGGCTGAAGCCGCGCTCCGATGCGCCCGTCACCTTGCGCCACAATTCAGCCGCCCGATAAATCCACCACGTTCGCATTGCGGATACGTTGCTGGATTATTTCGCGGGCGAGATTCACCCAGGTACGGCAGTGATCGAGAATGGCTCCGTCCGATGTCGCCACCGGATGTTCCGTGCGGGAAAGAACATGGTCCGGGCTGAAGGCCAGTTCCACTTCTACATTCCAACCGTGCTCTTTGGCGGCGTCAGCGATGAGCGTTTTCAGCCTGCCACTGTTGGAGACCGGTTTGTCCAGCCACCAACGGCACAAATGGACGCCAGCCGCCGCAACCGCTTCCCCAACCAGCTTCAACGCAGGAACGGTTTCACTCACGTTCCTGTAGCGCCGGTGAATGCCCGCGATGTCACGGCAGCATCCATCGCGGCACAACAGAACCACGCCGCCGCTCAGCGCGCTTTCAATGAGCGTCAGGATGTTGTAGCCATCCATCCAAAGTTCTCCGCCACGAAGTTGCGACATTTGAACCAGGCGTTCGCGCCGCCGCACGGCGTGGAGCCGAGAACAGGCGTAACGGGAAATGGCCATGCGCTGGCGGGCAGTGAGCGAGTAGCGATTGCCGACCAATTCGAGCGCGGAACGCGGAGCGTACTCGCGGTCGAGCAGCCAGCAGAAATCAGCCGCCGCCGTGCGCAGCACAGGAAGTTGCTCCGCGGCAAACAGACGCGCATCCTCCGCCGCCGCCCCGCGGTGCGTTTGATGGGACATGCTTTAATTTCAGATGATTCACCGCATGAGGCAAGCAAGACGCCGGCGATCCCAGGTCTATCGCGCCAGAACCTGGTCAATCTGCGCGGCTAGAATTTCCAGGCTGCCTTCGCTCCAGAGAATAAAATTAGCTTTGGCGATTTTGTTTTCGATGGACATTTGCGCGGCGATGCGCCGGCTGATTTGCTCCGCGCTCCAACCGCGTTCCTGCAAACGCTTTTGTTGCGTTGCGGATGAGCAGGCCACGCAGAGAGTGGCATCGAATTCCTTTTCCGCGCCAGTTTCAAACAAGAGCGGGATGACCACACAGGCAATCGGTGTTTTGGCGGCACGCCAGTCTTCCACCTGCTCTCTCCACAACTTGCGAATGCGCGGATGCGTGATGCCTTCCAGTTTTTGGCGCGCAGAGGGATCGGAAAAAACAATCTGCGCGAGCACGTCCCGGCGCAACTGGCCGTCCGCCGCGATGACGGCATCACCGAATGTCTCCTGGATTTCTTTCAGGGCGGGCTGGCCCGGTTCAACGACGCTTCGCGCCAAGAGATCAGTATCAATGAGAGGCACGCCGCGCTCAGTGAGGATTTTTGCGGCAGCGGATTTGCCCATGCCAATGCCGCCGGTGAGCCCGAATAGTTTCATGGGGCATTGATGCTTGCGTCCGTGGCCGGACGCAAGCGCAAAGCGAGAGACCGTTTACGGCAGGACGAGCGCGCGATAGAAGCGGCTCATGTAATTGCTCGAGGCCGGGTCGGTGAAGTTCACCGGCGGCATGCCGGTGTAGACGTTCACCCAGTTCGTGCTGACCAGGTTGCTGTTGGCCTGGATGATCACCGTCACGTTCGTGGGAGTCAGCACGCTGATTTGGAACTGGTGATTGGTCGAGTTAAACGACGGCGTCAAGGGCACGGTCAACGGCGCGACGTTTACCGTGGCAGAGGCGAAATCATCGTCCGGATTCGGGTCCGGCGTGCCTGTGTTGACGTTCGCGGAATCCGTGAGGCTGCCGAGGCCGAGCGGATTCACGGTGACAGACATCCCCGCGCCGGAGCCGACGTTCAGCGTGCCGATGGTCCAGATCAAGGTCGAACCGCTGCGGGTAATCGTGCCTTGCGTGGAACCAGTCGAAACGATGGTGGCTCCATTGGGCAAGGTATCAATGACTGAAACATTCGTGGAAACTGACGGCCCATAATTCGTGGCCGTAAGAGTGAAGGTAACCTGCTGGCCCGGAAGCGCGGAACTATTCGGGGTGTTCATCAGCAATTCGATGTCGCCGGCGGTTCCAACCACGTCCGCGGTGCTCAGGGAAAGAACCCAGCCATCAGCAACCACGCCGCTGCTCACGGGGGCGTCATCCTGAATGAACATGAACCAGGAGCCGTTCGGATTGCCGCCATTGAACGCGGACATGTTGGTCGAATACGGCGGGCGCGGCGGAGAAATGTGAACCGGCCCGGTGACCGTCGTCGTCAGCATGGCGGTGACGAGATTATTGCCGTTAGGCGTGCCCAGGCCTGTGCAAAGGTCATAGCCGGTTTTGGCAAAGAACAAGCTCGGACTCTGACTCCAGGTATTGTTGCCAGTAATAATATCATGGAAGGAGCTGCTGTAATTCGGCGAAGCTGCAATCGCGTACAATACCGGATTGATAAACCCGACCGGGCCATGTGAACTCAGGCCTGCCTGCTGGTTAACCAGGGCGGTGAAACCGCCCCAAAGCGGCGCGGCGCAACTGGTGCCGCCCACACTCCACTCAAGGCCACTCGCGACCACCAGCACATTATCGCCGACTGCCGCCACGTCGGGGACGTTGCGGTTGGTCTGCGAGCCCTGCGGCAGACTCATATTGATGTTGGATTGCCAACTCGGAATCGCATAGTAGGTGCTGATGCCGCCACTGCTGCCCACGCCATCCTCCCCCTGACTAATACCCCAATTCCAAACTGTCTCGGAACCATAAGCGCCACCGGCGCCATTCATGGTCAGCGTTGTCCCGCCGACTTGCGTGATGAACGGATTGCTGGAAGGTTCACCAATAAAGAAAGGATTGTCCACTTCACCCGGCAAAAAGGCATCGCTGTCGCCGGTCGCGTTGAAATACGTCTGACCTTGCACGGCCATTTGCTGAAAGATTTGATCTGTGGTCGGGCTGGGGCCGCCGTTCCAACCCCACGATGAACTCACCTGGCTTGCTAAGTTGTCCTCCGCGATTCGACTCAAGACATCGTTCGGAAAGAAGTTCACCGGGCTGCCTTCATACACAATGATTTTGGAAACAGCCGGAGCCATGGAAATGACCATTTCGATATCCAGCGAGACTTCCAGTTGTCCATTCGGATCAAAGGGAATTCCGCTGAATCCATCAATCAAAACATTCTGAAGCGGAACGGCAGGACGGCCGGCCAATGTTTCATACGCTGTGATGTCGCTCGCAAGATAACCGTCAAACTGCACAAGCGCGACGGTCTGTCCTGACCCGTTCAGGGTGCTGCCCGGGACGTAAGCATTCCGGAAATCATCGCCCATGTACAGGCCGCCCGGTCCGGAACCGGCATTGGGATTGGCGCTCTTCGACTGCTCTTTTGGAGCCACCGTTTGCACGGGAACCGCAGTCGTACCAGGCATCAGGTGCACGTGAGAAACCGCGTGGCGGAGATTGTCCAAACCTTCAATGTCCTGAATCTGCAAACCCGCCGGGACAGAGGGCTCATTGGCGGGAGCAAAGAACTCCCGCTGGTCAGTCGGATTCTGATATTGGTGCAACGAGACGCCAAATGTCTTTTCGACATCCCCCGCCCGGCCGCTGACATGGACGAGCATCCGGTTTGCGTGAGTCTGTGTAACCTTCAGCCCGTTTTTGGCCGCGAAATCCATCACCGCCTGGTAATCCTTCTCAGTCGGGCCGAAGACGTCGGTGAATTGTTTCGGCGTGAGATAATGCCCGTAGTTCTCGCTCTTCGGATCGTAGAGCTGCTGGATCAGATTGGTCAGCGCCGCACGGTTTCTCAGCGGCAAACCGATGGACAATTCAATGGTTTGATCGGCATTGACCTCACCGAGATCCGGGGCCGTCCCCCGCGACACTACAGACGGCACGTGGCCGCGCAACGTGCGGGACGATGCCGGCGCCGCAAAACTTGAGAACACCGCAGCGCCCGACAAAACCATGCCGAGACCAATCGCTAGTAAATCCTTCCGCATAAAAGCTGAACGTATTCGAGGTTGTGCTCCCAACGAGCCCTGGCTTGAAAAATTCGCTGAACGCATATGAAAAGTATTTTGATTCGTTTTCATGTTTCGCTCAGGGGAAGACAGGTATCGGCAGGTATGCCGACGGCTTATTGGTGCCGGAAATAATCTGACCCGATGGCGGCAGCAGGGTCGGAGCGTCATCGTCGAACGTGATGGTCACATTCGTGATGGCGTTCTGGCCACCCGCATGGGCCATGAACAAAGTCGTCTGCTGATCCGGCGAGACCAGCAATGCGTCAATATCATGCGGTGAAGCGTGAGCCAGGTTGCTCAACGTCAACGTCGCCTTCAACACCGTGCCGACCACATTGCTGATGTTCATGGCGGACGGATACGGCGAGGCGATGGCATCGTCGTTGATGATGATCGTCGCCGAGTTCGTGAACGAGATTATCGAGGAGCCCAGCACGTAGCCAAATACCGCCGCGCCAATATTGGTGCCGCTGTCCTGGAGCTGGAAGTTCGCAATGATTTCCTGGCCGTTCGTTCCCAGCGCTGTGAATGTAAACGGCTTCGAGACCGAGTGGCTGCCGCTCACCAGCGGTCCGTAAACCTGTGTAGACGGATTCGGCGATGGCGTCACGCCGTTGCCGGCAATGAGCGTGGCTGAAAGATTGCCCACGTTCAAACCGCCCGCATCGCGGAAGCCGAAGAGCACCGTCACCGTTTCATTGGAATCAATGACGCCGTTGGGCGCGCCCGCGCCACTTTCCGATACCAGCGCGGAGCCGGCCGGCACCACAAAGCTGCCCGTGTTGTCGCGGATGGTCAGCGTCGCCGCGCTCGGCGCCGTCAGCACGCTGTTGCTCGGGCTCGACAACTGCAGCAACACCGTCTTGTTCGGCTGAACGGACGTGGTGTCGATGACTTGCACCGAGAACGTCTGGTTGGTGACGCCGTTCGTAAACACCAGCGTGCCGTTTGTCGCGTAATAATGCAGGCCGTCAATGCCCGAGCCGTTCGTGGCCGAGAAGTTCACCGACGCGACCTCATCGGTGAGGCCGGTCCGGAACACATTGATGATGGCGCTGCCGGCGGTCTTGTTCACCGCGTAATTCGGATTGGAGAACCTGAAGCCCGCCGTCGCGTCAATAATGGTGATGGTTTGATTGCTCGGCGCCACTAGGCGTCCGGGTCCTGTCGGGTTAAACAACTGCACGCTGAACGAGCGCTCGCCGCTCGCCGACTGGTTATTGATGATCGGCACGGTGAACGTATTGGTGCCGTTGCCGCCGGTGAAGAGCATCGTGCCGCTCGTATTCAGGTAATCGACGCCCGACACCGCCGTTCCGTCCGCAGTGGCATATTGAACGGACAACGCCGGCGTATTGGAAGTGATGTTCACCGGTTCAATGCTCGGGTTCGAGCAGACCACCGTCACCACGGCGATGCCCGCATCGCGGCGAACGACCATCGACGAGTTCGTAAAGCTCAATCCGGCGTCCGCATCGTGGATGACCACGATGTTGGTGCTCGGGTAAGCCAGTTGCGCGCCCAGCGAATTCGCGTTCGTGGACAGAACCATCGAGAATATCAAGTCTCCCGTGACCTGCGGATCGTCAATGAGCGGAACCAGGACGGACTTGGCCGTCTGTCCGGGCGTGAAGGTCAGCGTGCCGGAGGTCTGCTGATAATTCGTGCCGGCGATCGCGGTGATGTCATGCGTCGCGTAATCCACTGCCGCAGTGTCGTTCGTGGGTCCGATGCGGAGGACGCTCACCACCACCTGGCCGGCGCTTTCGAGCGCCGTGTTGGTCGGGTTCGAGAAGGCAAAGCCGCGGTCATTGTCCGAAATGAAGACCTGCGCGTTGCTCGGATAGGCAAGCGTCGTTCCGGAACTCAGGTTCGTGAGCAACGAAACATTAAAGCTCACTACCGATTGGGCGACGTTGTTGTCGATCAACGGCACCGTGAAGATGCGGTTGGTCTGGCCATCCGAGAAGCTGATGCTGTTGCTGACCGAGATGTAATTGAGACCCGGTATCGCAGTGCCCGGCGTGGTATAATAGTAGGCCGACACCGTTCCGGACGAACCGCCGGTGCGGATCACCGTGATCGTGGCGGTGCCATCGCCTTCGTTCACGAAGTAATTCGTGGACGACAAGGATAATTGGCCCGGCGAGAACGCCGTATCTTTGATCGTGAGCACCGCGTTCGTCGGGCTGGCGAGGGTCACGGTGCCCGTCGGCAGATTGCTGATCAGCATCGTCACCGTGCGGTCGCCTTCCGGCAGATTGTTATTGTTGATGGCAATCTGGACGATCTTGGACGTGTCACCCGGATTGAACGTCACCGTGGAATTCGTGGGCGTGTAATCCGTGCCAATCACCGCCGTGCCGTTCGTCGTCGTTGCGAAACCAACAGTGTTCGTGTCAAAGGCGCCACCCGTGCGGATGATCGTGATGGAGGCCAGCCCGCTCGGAACATTCTTGGAAACCTGATAACTCGGTCCGAAGAAGCTGATGGCGCTATCCGTGTTGAAGATGGTCAGGACCGCGTTGGTTTGGTCACCCAGGATCGCGGGTGCAGTCGGATTGGCCAGCACCAGGTTGACGGTCTTATCCGGCGTAATCACTTTGTCATCCAGAATCGGCACAAAGACCTGCTGGATCACCTGACCCGGTCCGAAGACCACGTTGTTTGTGACCGGCGTATAATTGACGCCCGGCACGCCTGTGCCCGGCAACGTGCTGAACTGCGCCGAAACGCTGCCGCTGCCATCCGGGTTCGGACCCGCCGACCCACCGGTGCGCCGCACTGTGATGGCCGCCTGCAGGCCGGTCTCATTGACCGAGTAAGCAGCGCTGCTGAATTCAAAGGCGCCGGAACCCGTGACCGAACCGCCGTAAAGTCTCGTCAGATACGGCGCCGATCCATCATTGAATTCCGTGAACCCGCCACCGAGCAGAATCATCTGGTCGTCCGGCTGGATGACAATCGAGTCAACATCGCCGTTGGCCCCGTCGCCAAAGTTGATCGTATAATCCGGCGCACCGGTCGGCAGCAGGCGCGCAATATGATTGCGGATCAGGCCGTTCGCCGTGAGGAACTGGCCGCCAACGACAATCCGGTTGTCAGACTGCAACCCGATGGTGTTGACCGTGAAGTCGATGCCAGGCGCCGCCGCTGTGGAGAAGGCGGTGTCGAGCGAACCATCCGTGTTGATGTGTGCCAGACGCGTGGCCGCGCCGCCGTTAACGTGTGTGAATTCTCCGCCGGCGAGCACGGAGCCGTCGTTCTCAATCGCCAGCGCGCGCACGATCGCATCCGCATTCACCACAAAATTGGTGTCGAGCGAGCCATCGGCATTGAGCCGCGCGATGTTCGCCTGGCTAACGCCGTCCACCGTCGTAAAGCTGCCGCCAATCACAACCTTGCCGGCGTAAACCGAGTTGGTCGGGTAAGTGGCAATGGCATACACAATGCCGTTCACGCCCGTGGAGGCAAAGCCCGTGTCCACCGTGCCATTTTCGGTCAACCGCACAATGCCCGGCTCTGTCACGCCTCCGAACATGGTGAAGGCGCCGCCGATATAGATCCTTCTCGTGCCATCGATAAATGTCTCGCCAAGCGAGAAGACTGAATTGTCCGCGCCGGCGCCGGGGCTGAAGCTTGAATCCAACGTGCCATCCGCCACCACGCGCGCGATGTGATTGCGCACGACATTGTCCACGTTGCCGAAGGAGCCGCCCATGAGGATCGACCCGTCTGACTGCACCAGTACCGTGTTGACCGCGCCATCCGCGCCGGCCAGACCCGTCAGGAAGGTCGAATCGAGCGTGCCGTCGCCGAGGAACCGGGCGATGTGATTTCTCGGGATGCCATTCACCGCAGTGAACACACCGCCGGCGACAATCCCTCCATCCGCTTGCAGCGAGAGTGAAAGCACTTCGCCATTGATACCTTGTTGATTGAACGTCACATCCCCATTGCCCGGAGGACGGTTGAACGATTGAGCATCAAGGATGTTGACTTGCGCGTTGCTGATCGCGCCCAACAATGCCCCGGTACTCGCGTTGGTCAACGCCACATTGAAGTAGAACGGATACACATTCGTGAGCCCATCGTTCAGGACGCGGACTGGGAAGCTGAGGGCGGTCTGGCCCTGCGCGAAGGACAGGGTTCCGTTCGTCGGGACGTAGTTCGTATTGGCAAAGGCGGTGCCATCGATGGTGGTGAAGTTCAGCGTCGCGGCTCCCAGCGCAGAGCCCGTGCGGATAACCGTGATCGTGGCGTATCCATTGCTGGATTCGTTCACCACATACTGGGGAGTGCTGAATTGGAACACGCCGAAGTTGTTGTCGTTGACGATGGTGACGGTTGCGTTCGTGATCGAGCCGAACAACGAAGGCGCCGGGAGGCCGTTCAGGCTGGCATTGCTCAGGTTGACCAGGAAGGACTTCGTCACCCCTACATTACCATTGTTGATCAGCGGGACTGAGACAATGCGGTCAGACGCGTCGCCGTTGTCCCAGTGCAGGCTTTGAACGGTGTTGGAATAATCCGTGCCGGCGATGGCGCTGCCATCCGCCGTGGAGAACTGAACATCCAAAGTGCCCTTGCCGCCCACCAGGCGCTGGACAACCACCTGCGCGGCGAGCGAGGTGAGGTTGGTCACATACTCGTTCGTCGTGAACGTCAGGAAGCCCTGGAAGTTCGGGTTGATGATTCTCAAAACCGCATTGGTGAGACCGCCGGATCCCGGCGGGTAGTTAAAGATCTGCAGATTGACGGTCTTTTCCACGCTCGCGATATAATTGCTTTGAATGATCTGGACAGTGAATGTCTTCAGCGTGTCACCGTTGTTAAAGGTCAGCGTGCCGGTAGTATCCACATAATCGATGCCAGGGAACGTGCTCGGCCCGGGACTCGTCGCGTAATCCACAAGGATCGGGCTGGAGTTGAAATCACCGTTCGTGCGCATGACGCCGATGATTGCATTGGAGCTGGACTCATATTCCGACGCAGTGAAATTGAAGACGCCGGCCTTCTTGTTGTCATCCGCAATGTTCAGCGGCGAGACCGACCGTCCGAGCGCGAGACCGAGCGGGATGTTCTGGCCACCGAGGAAGAACTGGTCGGCACCCACGGGATTCGCAAGTTGGAATTGCGCATGCGTGGTCCCGGAGGACAATTGGTCGTTAAAGATGTTAACCAGGACGCTCGACATGCCGTTCAATCCAAGCGACCACTGCTCGTTGAAAACGTCGTTCATCACCGTATTCGTTCCCCACAAACCATCGCTGTGCATGCGCGAGGGGCCGAAGTATTCCCACATGATCGGGTACATCGGAGGCGAAGAAAAATAGCTGTAATCCAGACCCGCCTGTGCCGTGCCGGGCACCACCGAGAAATTGGCCGAGGCATAACCGAGCGCGCCGTTCGTGCGTGAGAGCAGCGTGTAAATGAATCCCTGGCTCTTGGTCGCGGCATAGCTTGAGGTCAGGAATTGCAGATTGCCGGGTCCCGCCGTGGCGCCGCCAATCAAACGCGCCACGTTGCTGCGATTGCGCACGCCATCACGTTGCTTGGGTTCCTCATATTGGAACGGATCGAATGAGTCCAAACGGACGTAAGGATCGAATTGGCCGCCACCCACCTGGTTGAACGAACCACCGATCATCACCTTCCCATCGCTCTGCACACCCGACGCCAAAACGGAGTTGACGCGGTCGCCATAGAACCTGCGCGGCAAGCCGGCGAACTGGTTGTAGGCCGTGTCGAGGAACGTCGTATCCAGCGAGCCATCCAGGTTCAGGCGCGCGAAACCAAGGCGATGCGTGCCGTTGTAGAGCGTGAACGGTCCACCGATGTAAAGCGCCTCGGCATTCGTGGAAATCTGGACGACAACATTGGTGCCGCCGGCAAATTGATCATCCTCCGTGCTCGGGGGAATGTAGTTGATATGATACACGCCGCCATCCGTGCCGATGCCGGCAAAGAAATTCTGGTCCAGGCTGCCGTCAAATCCCAAACGGGTGATATGATTGGCGGTTTGGCCATTGACGAGATTGAAATCACCGCCTGCCACAATCTGCCCGTTTGCCTGCACTCCCACCGCACGCACCCGGTTGTTGATGCCCGAATGAGGATCGAAGTTCACATCGAGCGCACCGCTAAGCGAATCCATACGCGCGATATGATCCTGGCCTGGGACGCCGCCCACCGAAGTGAAGTCTCCGCCCAAAACCAGATCCCCCAGCTGCAGTCCGTCAATCTTGCCCGAATAACTGAATGTCGCGTTCAGATTTGGATTGTTATCCGGAGCGCCTTCATTCACCACAATGGTGACGGTGTTGATTTGGAATCCCGTGGTTGTCAGGGGAATGACCACTTGGTTCGTTCCGATGACTGGTCCCGAATCAAACAGCAGAGGTGAAAATCCCGGCGCGCCTTGATAGACTCGCAGGTCGTCCGGTTGACCACTCTGACCGAGGTTGTAATTCAGGATAACTGAGCCGGCGAAAACCTGGCTGGGGAAGAGACTGATGACGTTGGTATATCCGATGGTGACATTCGTGCCCGTCGAATTGAAGTTGATGATTTTGTCCGGCGGCGTGGCCAGGCTGTAAACACTTCCATTGATGGCGGTCCCGGCATCAAAATTGGTATTCAAAGTCCCGTCCGTATTCAACACCGCGATGTGCTGACGAGTGACACCATTGTAAGAGGTGAAATCACCGGCGATGACAATGTTCCCAAAGCCGTTAAAGGAGACAGCCCGGATTGGCCCGTTCGCGCCGCTGCCCGCGGCAATGCTGAAGGCGTTATCAATGGAGCCATTCCTGTTCAGACGAATGATGTTTCCGCAGGAATTTCCATTGAAAGAACTGAAACTGCCGACGGCAATGATTTTGCCATTCGGCTGGAGCGCCAGATCGCTAATGAAATCGCCCGCAACAATATTGATGCCGTCGCCCGGATCGAAACTTCCATCGAGTTCACCGACCGTGTCGATCCTCGCGATGCCATGACGCGTGGTTCCGTTGTAGCTCGAAAATACACCGCCGATGATGGTTTTATCATCCGGCTGTATCACCAGGGCATTCACCTGGCCCTGCGCATCCGTGCCGGGCTGCTCCCGCGGCGTCGTGCTGACCGGGACGCCGTTGGTGACGTTGGGCACCAGATCCAGGCCGAAGTCCGGATTGTAATATTCGTCCACCGAACCCGCCGGCGGATCCTCATCATCAAACATGATGGTGACGGTGGTTTCATTGATCATACCCACCGGCACAGGCACATTATCGACGACGCGGTAAATCATAATGCGGAAGTCCTCATTGAACTCTGGCAAATCATCATTATTGACCACAAACGTAATCGGCTGAAGGAGATCATTCGGCTTGTTATCGGGGAACGTGAGAGTCCCGCTCTCCGAGTCGGCCGTGAAATCAGACGGTGCCCGGCCCTTGATCTGACCTGCGTTCACATCACCAGGCGTTGCATAATCGGAACCCGGTTCCAGCGGGAACTCGTTATTGGCTTCAATACCCGCGCCCGTATCATCCAGGAAGGGGCTGTTGATTTTGTAATTGAGGGTGACCGAATCGCCGTTCGTGCCCGTGCGAGCCACGTAGACAGTGATCTTCGTCTGGCTTTTTGTGTTCCAGTAATCCGACACATCTTCCGGAATGCGATAGTTCGCCTTCAGGAAATTGAAAACGGCATTCGTCGCGGTGAGGCTGTAATTCGTGTTGTAGACATTATTGGTATTTCCCGTCACCGGATCGATAACCGGGATCGGCGGCCCATTGGTCTCCACGCCAATGCCCCGCGGATCGACGTCCGCGTCCAAAATACGCACCAGCGCCTGCGAGTAAACAGGATCCAGCCGCGGCTGGGAGACGTTCGTGTTTTCCCCCGGGTCGCGCTGCGGGTTGAACAGCACAATGCCGAAATCGCGGTTCGGCTGTGGTAAACCTCCGTCATCGAAAACCGGAATGACAAGCGTTTTGCTCATCTCAAAATCGTCGAAGATCAGTACTCCGTGCGCGGATTGATAATCCGGGTTGTTGGGATTCGTGATATCGCTCAGGGCCGCCCCATCGCCGTGCAGTGCCAGCGGCAATCCGTCCGGGATCACCGTTTCGCTGTTGGTATCGAAGCTGTAATGATCGGAGAGTTGGTCGCCATCGACCGTGCTGTAACCCACCTGCACCCGGCCGGCAGAACCGCCCACGCGGGTAATCGTTACCAGGACTCCCTCTGCGAGGTCCCCATAGTTGTACACCGTGTGGACCGTGGTATTAAACTGGTTTGCATTCGCCCCGGAAGTGAAGCGGTAGCCGAACTCTTCCGTCTCCGCCGCCTGATACAACGTCATGCCCGGGCTGGTCGGCTTGGCCGGGATGCCGGTGGTCAGATCCTGCATTTCCGATGCAAATCGGAAGACGCCCGCCGAATGATAAGCCCAGTTCAAATTGAACTGTCCCGCAATTCCGGATTTGGCATCCACCGCGATGTAATACGTCGTGCCTGCTTGGGCGTTGAAGCGCAATGCGCTCGCGCCACTGCCATTGTAACTGAGTCCGGTAAGCCCGCTCACGCCGGGAAGGCCGCTGTAAGGCTGGGAATAGCTGCGAGGAGAATTGCCGAGAGTATACGGAGGAACATTGCTGATGGTGGAAATCGGCGAAATGTCCAAACCTCCGAGCGGGAAAACCGTGGTGGACGAGGCCATGCTCACCTCGTTCTGCTGACTCGTTTGCCCGGAACCCGCAAAGTTGAAGAAGGTCGTGAACATGTCGTCGTTGGCCGCGACCTGGTTCAGGCCGGTCAAACCCGAGCCGGTGTACACCGCGAGCACCGTGTCAAAGGAACTTCCCAGCGTGTCCATCTCCACTTCACCATCCTGCGGCGCGATCCATTTATACCAAACGGAATTCGTGGCTCGGAAACCTGCATGGGTGGGCTCCTGCAATTCGGGAGTCGCGCCCACATTGTTGCCGGTAATTGAATTCCAGGAGGAACTGGGCAGAGCCGCTGCGCTGGCAAAATTATCGTTCGGCGGCAACGGCGCCAGGTTCCAGCTCAGCTCCGTGAATCCTGTCGCACCACCGTAGCCGTCAATCACGATCTCATAAGTGACGCCATTGGTCACAACAAAGCTGATCTGGCTCGATTTCTTTTCAATAAAATCGTCGTTCTGGGCATTGATTGTCGTCAGGTGGAGCACGTTCGTTCCCGTCACGGCAGCCAACAGTGTGTCGAAAGAACTGCCGAGCGTTTTAAAGGTCACCACGCCCGTGTTTGTCGCAGTCCAGGAATACCAAATGGACGCACCACCAACGTTGCCGGCAATCCTCAATTCCCGGGGAAGCCCGTTCGGGGTGTTGTTCGTTTCAATCGTCGCCCCGATGTTATAGCCAAAGACCACGCCGCTGCCCCCGCTGATCGGTGCGGCATTCGTAAAATTATCATTCGATGGAGCCGCCGTCGGAAGAGCCAGCGTCCAATTGAGCACGTTCGTTCCAGTCGCGCCACTGGAACCGTCCACCGCCACGTAAAACGTCGTCCCAGCGGGAGCGTCGAAAGTCACCGAGCTCGTCGTGTCATTGGTGCTGACATTGTCGTTCTCGGCGACGAGATTGAGGTTGGTCAGCGTCGTGCCGACGTAAACGCCCAAAAGCGTGTCGAAGTCGCTGCCTGCCGTTGTCAAGGTAACCACCGCGTCCACAGGAGAGGTGAAGGTGTACCAGACAGAAGCGCCGCCGGCGTTCGTCGCGATCAGCGGTTCGCCCGGTTCACGGGTTGCGCCGTCGGTGCTCTCCGAATACGTGTTCGTGCCGGCTACATTTAAAGCGAGCGCATTGGCGAAGTTATCGTTCGCAGGCTGGGCCAGCGCGCGGCCCGCGCCTAATACAGCCAGCGCCAATGCGCCAAGACCCACGATTCTCCGCCAACCACGTGCAAAAAGACCATCTCGCAATTTACGCATACAAACCTTCTGACTGTTTTCTGACGCGCCGCCTGCGCATCCGCAGGCGGGCTTTAAATCCATCGCGCTCTTCGGCGCCCCTGTTTAACGCCCGCTTAATTCGCGGGCGCCAAATAAATTTTTCCGCCCTCGTTCTGGCCCGCGTTCAGGAAAAATCCCCCGCCAATGCCGCTGTTTTCCAAAAACGCGCCCTGCACCGAAAAGGCCGGGCTGCCCGGCTGCGTTACACTGCCGGTGAACAAACCGGTCTTGGCATTGACTGACAGCTTCACCGTGCCGTCATGGCTTTGACCGGATTTGCCAACAATCGTCACAACGTTTGTGATTGAAGAAGAAAGGGACGGACCGCTTAACACCGCCGTCGCGCTGAAAGGAGCCACACCGGACACTCCCGAACCGGCCGCGTCGAGCCGGTTTGTCAATCCCTGCGGATATAACTTGCTCACTCCGGCCGGAACAATCCACACACCCGAACCCGTGATGTCCGAACCGTTGGTGCAATACATCCAGCCGATGAATGAGCCAGCCCCGTTGTAGGGAGCCGCGTACAGCGGCCAGAGGCCATTCTTCGAAAGGGCGCTCTTCTGCGAGACTTTCGCGCCATCCGGCAGCATGCCGGTCCATTGAACAGCGCCGCTCGCGGTGATTTTAACCGTGCCAAAGCTGTCGCCCGCTGCGGTCACGGAATTCGTATCGCTCGACAGCAACAGCGTATCGGTGCCGGCCCACGGCGCCTTGTTCTTCGAAGTGAATGGCGTCCGTTCCGCCAGCAATTGCGCCGTCCAGCCGGCGCCCGAAACGGTGCCGACGATTTCGTCGTTGTTGACGATTTGCAGATCCACCGTCAAAGGCGCGAGGCCCTTGCCCGTCACCGTCCCGCTGAAATGACCGGAGGTGTCAAACGGCGGCTTGGAGAACGAATAAGTATGAGTGCCGAGCTGCAGCTTGGCCGACAACCCGCCCCTGGCCGTCACCTTGGCCGTAAAGAAACCTGAGCTGGCTGGCGTCACGCCGTTGGTGTCATAAAAGAGACCGCTGTAGGAACCCTGCGCTATCAGGAACGATACGCCGGATGAACCGGTTGCTTCCTGCGGCAACGCCAGGGTGCCCGGTTTAACAACGCCACTGGTCGAACCGCCGCCGCCGTTGTTATTGTTGCCCCCGTTATTACCGCCGCCACCACCACCGCCGCCGCACGCCACAGGGCCCGCGTTCGTGATGTCGTAAGTTGTCCCGATCGAAATCGGAGTCGAGTCGTCGCGGTTGACCGTGCCGTCACCATCCGAGTCGATATCCGGACTGATGGCCAGCGCGTGATTGAAAATGTACGTGTTGCCGTCGGGATACGGAATATTGGTCGAGCTATAAACGCCGGCGTAATTGCTCACCCAATAGAACTGGCCGCCATTGGCAAGACTGCCGCCGCCATATTTGCCGTTTAGCTTCTCGGCAATGGAGACCCCGTTCTCAGTAGCTTCCGCGAAGTAAACCTTCATGCCCGGCTGGATGGAGATATATTTGGGGTTGCCATTATTGTCCGTAACAGTCGCATTGCCCTGCAGCTCCAGCCGATCGACATAAATGGCATTGTTCCCGTTGGCGGGCGCGAAGGTAAATTGGCTCGTCGCGTCGGCGTTCAAAATCAACCGGCCCACCGCCAGGTTCTCAGCGTAACCGTTCTGTGAAGCACCACGGTCTTCTCCCGGCCACACAAACGTCGAATCCTTGTTATTCGCCGCAATAGCCGTGATGGTCGTACCGAGTAAATCTCCCGTCGCAGGCTTGATCGGGACCTGTATGTTGCCATCCGCAGTCCAGCTGTTTCCATTGGTCACCACATTCGGCAGCAACGCATTGGTGATATGGCCGAATTGGTTTCCAAAGACGTAGCCATCGCTCAGGAAGCAGGACGCCCCAAGTGTCAAAGTCTGGCCGGCATTGATGACTCCGTTGCTCAGGAACAATGTGCTTCCGGAAAGCGAAATCGGTCCTTCCAACGCGGTGAACGTGCCGTTCGTCGCAATAACATCGCCGTTGATGCCGAAATCCAGACCGTTGTGCGGCGCGGCCTCAATATCGCCGCTGTTCTCAAAATAGTTTGCGCGGGCAAAAATTCCGTCGGCAACGATTTTTCCGTGGTTCACAATCGCCTGGTAAGGCGTCGCTGCATTCGGATCCGACAAGGAGCTCAACATATTTCCGGCAAAATTGATCTCGTTCACGGCTGAGATACCTCCGTAATTCGTCAGGTATTGTAAATTGGGTAGGCTCGCGGACCAAAAGATGTCCGGCGAAAAGAGGTTCAATTCGCCCTCCAAACTGTAGGCGCTGTTAGCGTTCGTCGTGATCGTCAACACTTGGCTGTCCGCGAAGAAATTGTGGTAGACATTGAGGACATCACTGATGGTCAGATCGTTCGGCGCGTGCAAAACGACATCCTTCTGCAACGTGGGCGCCGTCGGCTGAATGGCACTGTTCACCAGCAGGATGCGGACGTCGTTTGTAACTCCGTTCGTGTCCGTGAAGAAATACGAGGCGCTCCACGCCTGAATGCCATTCATCAGCGACCCAAAAACGGCATTGGGCGCATTCGGCACAGGAATCCAGTTGGGAATACTCGGCATTAACAGGTTGGAAATACTTAATGAGCCGTTCGTCACGCCGAGTTTCAAGTCCGCGTAGAGTGAGGCAATCGCGGAGTTGCTGTTTCCAAGGAAATTGGGCGAGCTAAAAGATAGGTAGCCCCCCCCGCTAATCCGGGTGTTTGCCAGATTCAAGCTGTCACTGGCGGTCAACTGAATGCGCCCGGGCAAATTTGTGACGTTGCCTCCCACAACAGAATTGGTATCCACCAGGATTGCAGTTGGCTGAATGCTGACATAAGAGTAATCGTTCGTAACCACGGCGTCCGGCGGCTGGATCGGGTTTGCGTACGACGGCACCGCAGGCGGATTCACAAAAAATCCGGGGGCGAGAGATTCGGCGAAACTAAAGTCGGACGGTGGCGGGAAGAAGAAGGTATTGGTATTGCGGCGATCCGCCGGCTCGTCCGAGAGTTCAAAATAGTTCGTCAGTGTCTGGTCTGTCTGCGGATCGCGATATGAGCCCGCCCATTCGATGTGGAATGTCCCAGGGCCAGTGTCCGATGCACCGAAATAGACATTCTTCGTGACATTCGGCGGGCTGAAATCCTGCAGGTAGATCATGCGCCAGACAATCGTATTGTCCGCATTGGTCGCCGGGCTGAGATTCTCAGTATAAACCGTCGGAGTGTTGAGAATCATTTCGGCGAAAGGAAAAGGAAAAAGGGCAGTGGAAAAAAGATCGCTGGTCGCGGTCGTCGGTGTTAATTGCAAACCCGGCTGCCATGTCGAATGATTGGTTTGGCCAAAAAACCCCACTCCCGAGTCAAGGAGATTGATTCCAAAATTGCCGGCGCCAAAAAAACCGCCCTCAATACCAATCAGGAAAACGTTGTCGGCAAACATCTGAAACTGAGCCCGGTTCATATTCAGGTCTTTGCCCACCATGTCCACCAAACCGATGTTGTCAATCGCGACCAATCCCGAGTCCACGATATTCGTGGCGCGCACCTTGAGCTCAGGAATACCCGTGACCAGTTCGAAATTGACGGGAGTAAACAACCCGCCGGAGTTGGCGGTGAACGGATTGAAGCCAATGGAGTTGGTGATGAAAATCCCGCTGCCGGCGCCGGCGTTGGTGTTCACAAAGTTCGCCGCCATCTTCGGCACCCCCACATTCGCCGGAAAGTTTTCAAAATCGAAACCCGGGAGGCCGATCAAAACGCCGCTGTTCGTGTAGTTCAGCGTATCGCTGGTGGTATAGTATAGCGTGGCTCCGGTAATCTGCTGTAGCAGCGTCAAGTCGATCGAAAGCGTCCCCTTGTTGACAAAATTCGCATCATCCACCTGAATCAAATCAGCGGACATCGGCGGCACCTGAATCGTGCCGGAGTTCAACCAGGTAGCAAAAGCCGTTTTCCCCATCGCGAGGAGAATCAGGCTCGACAGCAAAAAACGTTTCATAAAGCAAACTGAAGTCGAAAAAACAGAGCCGGGTTTCATGGCATCAGAAAACAGATATTGTAAATTCCACATCTCTGAACGCGCCCAGCGAATCCGTGACGCGGACTGTGAAATCATAAATCGCCGCGGGACCGGTCGGCGTGCCGGTAATGAAACCGTTCGCTGCCAGGTTGAGTCCGGCCGGCAAGCCGGCTGAACCCGGCGCCAACGACCAGGTAAACGGAGGATTGGCGCCCGTCGCGGTCAACTGCGCGAAATAGTTCACGCCAATCGTCGCACTGGGCAGGCTCGAGACAGTCGTCGCCGGGCCGGTCAGGAGACTTTCCAATTGGGTAATGCTGCTGCCGTTGGGATAAACCTCTGGCGCATTGGTGCTACCGTCAAAGGAGCCCCAGGACAGATTCAGGAATGGATATTGCGTCTGTTCACCCAGGAAGAAACCATTCGTTGTCAGAAGAAGATTGTCGTTCGCGTACAACGGCCCAACTTTATTGAAAATCATCAGCGTCGGCAAAATGGTGGGCGTTACGATGGTTCCAGGACCGGCAAGATTTCCCGGACGCGCCGTCTGATCGTAGTTGATCGAGCGAATCACGTCGAACATGCCGAGACCGCCGTTGACCGTCGCACTCAAAGAAAATGATTCCGTGGTATTGGCGACCGTGTTCGAATAGGTAAACCCGAGATCCCAGGCCAGGTCCGCAGCCGTGAAAAGAAAATCCGGCTTGGGCACCGCCCGCTGCATATGGCGCGGAATCTCCATGCTGTTCGTCAATTCCATCAGTGTGTATTCGTTCGTCACCGGATCCCACGCCTGATTAATCAGCGAATCGTAGTCGCGGCGAATAAACTGGATCTTCTCAATGCCTCCATAAGTCGCGACTGGATCCACCGGACAACTCACCGGCAAATACACCAGCACGCGATTAGTGAAGAAATTCACACTCCCCGGAATGAACGTAATGACCGCGTTCGTCCCGCCCACCACCACGTTGGAGACTGCGACCGGCGGATTCGTCGTCGCAATCACCTGCGAAAACAGGTTCGATAAAATAAGGGCGCTGCAGAAATTCGTCGGCACGATGATGAAGTCGCCAAAAACGCCGGGAGCAAACGCCGGCTGAACAGCCGTGACTGCCTGCGGGGGCGTGCCGGCCGGACTCAACGGATTATTTGTCAATATCAGGTTCGCCGTCCCGATGAGTCCGCGCGTGGCATACGTGTTGGTCACCAGATTCCCAAACGTGTGCTGGAAGAAAGTGGCGAAGTTGGTCGAATAGTTCGTGCTGAAAATAGCGTGGCTTGGAAGTGTCCCGGCCGGATCCAGCGGATTGTTGACCAGCGTCTCCGTGACGTTCGTCGTAATCTGGATCCCGAAAGTGTTCGTGGTCGACAAAATAACCAGCCCCGGATACAGCGCCTGCAAGCCGGCGGCGTCGTTCGTCCGCGCCTGATCCACGAACAAATGCAAATCAAGATTGGTGATGACCGCCGGAGAATTGTTGGTCAGAAACTCCGTTACCCGGCCACCGGCCGGTTCCATGGCTCGATTGTCCTGCCGGATCAGGTATCGCAAACCGCCCACGTCGTCACTCGTCAGCGAGGTATAGAAGACGCCGGGCTCCAACCCGGTATATTCAAAGCTCGAAAAGTCAGCCACCGCCGAGTAAGGCGCAGTTAGCGGATCCACCGGAAATTCCACTGCATCCGCATTCGGCGTCGTCACGCAACCTTCCAAAATAAAATAGCTGTAAAGAACACCGTTCACATAGCTGCTATACTGGTAGTTCGTCACCGTGGACGAAACGACGTCCAGATTCTTCTTGTCGATGAGATATTCCATGCCGCCTGGGCAGGGCGGAATTCCAGTGCCGTTGATATGCGCCCGAGCGTGCAAAGCCCACACCCAGCGGACCGGTTCCCAAAAGCCCAACTGCTCCGTCATCAAACCCATCGTCACCGATTTGATGTCCAACAACGTCGCCGACGCCGCGCGAACATTCACGCGCCGGGAATCCTGCGGAAACTCGGACAAATCCGCGCTGTAAGACGACACATTGGTCAGGCTGTTGTAAACCGCCATCGCCTTGTCCACTTGCGCAGCCCCATCCGGACCGAAGAAGTTCAAAAAGCTCGCATCAAAGGAGTAATACATCACCGGGGTATTGCGACGATAACCTTCCCCGATGCTTTTCGGCGTTCCCATGTCTGAATTAGGCAATATCAGCGTCGGCGATTCGTAATTATCGTTCGGCGCATATCCAGCCAGAGTGGAAAAAATAGCGGTAGGGCCATTGCCAACGAAAATCAGTCCGCCAAAGCCGTAACCAATTGCCGGAATCTGGTAACCATCCGGGTCACCCGCCGCGGCGGGAATAGGCCCTATCAGAGCGAAGCCGAAAGCCGACTGGCAGCCGATGACGAGGCCGGCGCACCAGATAATTTGTTTCAGAAAACGCAGCATACTAAAATTCATTCTCTCAATTCCTCAAGGGTTCGGGACGAAACTCACTGACCCGCTCTGGTTCGGGCCCAGGAAAAACCCAAGGCCCACATTGTTCTTCTCGAACAGCACTCCCTGAAATGACACGGCATGACCGCTCGCCGGATCGGTCACCGTGCCTTTGAACAAACCGCTCGCCGGCGTCAGGCTCAGCTTCTGCAAGCCGGAATTCTTGTCCGAAAGCATCTTGTTGTTGCTCCCCCACGTCACCGCGTTGGTCAGCGGCGCGGTCAACCCGCCGCCACTCAGAATGATTTTCGAATTGCCAAACGTGCGGAAGGACAACGGAGGCGACTGGTAAAGCGACCCCGACACCGTGACGCCATTCGTTAAGCCGCCCGAATAAGGCGCACTGTTGCCGGCCGACTTCGTCCAGACACACTGCCCGTCAAAACCGTCGGTGCGCGCCGTTCCGAATTGCAACCAGCCGATCGCCATGCCGCCGTTCCTATACGGCGCGGCGTAAAGCGGCCACGAACCCGTCTTGGACAACGTCGTGCTCTGGCTCAACTTCGTTCCATCCGGCAGCGTGAGACTGCACTTTACATTTCCGGCAGCGTCCACCGTCAGCGTGCCAATGCCGGTGCCCGTCGTCGCATCACCCGGTTGAACCACCATCGTGTAGCTTCCTTGCAACGATGTCGGATGCGCCTTGCTGAAGACAGCGCGGTTCGCCAGCACTTGTGCCGTCCAGTTCGCGCTGGAAATCTCGCCGGTGACACTGTCGCCGCCGTGCAGGTCCAGCGAGAGGTTGATGCTCAACGCGCCCAGCTTCGTCGAGTAAGCGCCGGAAGCATCAAACACGCCCGAGAACGAATACCTCGCCGAACCCAATTGCAGTTTCGCCGTGAAGCTGCCGGTATTCTTCTTGGCTGTCGTCGTAATCGTGATGTATCCCGAATTCCCGCTCGAAGGAGCGCCTGGATCGTAAACCAACCCGTTATAAGTGCCCTTGACATCGAAGAAGGAATTGGTCACACCCGAAGCGCTGTTCGTTCCGGTGACCGGCGGCGGCAATCCCGGTCCCTGGCTTGACGGAGCATCGCTCACGCTGTTCGTATTCGCATTCGGATCCGTATTGAAAGCACTGTCGTTGGTGCCAACGACCACCAAAGCCGGATTCGCGTATTGCTGGCCATAAAGATCGAAGCCGTTCACACCCACGCCAAAGCTGGTCCAGACGGCCAGCAACCGGCCCACGCCGTCAGAGCCCAAAGTCTGGTGCATCTGCGACCCAAGCGTCGTCGTGTTGACTTGAAATTCACTGCCGGAAACCGTCCCGTCGTCCGCGAGATAGCGTCCGTAAACACCTTCGTACGAGCCGTCCTGACCGAGGCTCGTCCAAATATCGAGATAAGTTGTTCCAACACGGCGGATTTTTGGCGAGTATTGATCGCCATAAAGCTGCGTATTCACATAAACCGGAAGCGCGCTCACGCCAACTCCTGTGCTCGTGAACCGTCGCGCGAAAATATCCCAGCCGTTGTTGCGCACCGCCAAGTCCTTCTCCATCCAGGTGACCATGATTCCATTGTCCGGCGCGGCCGTGATGTCAGGCGCCGCGCAAATATTCGTATCGCCGTTGACGAGAAATTCCCCGGCAACCGCGGACCCGCTCGCATCGAAAACGCGCGCGTAAACATCCACGCTCGGCAAACCGTTGTTCACGTCCGTCCAGCGTTCCTGTTCGGAAACCCAGGCCACGGCAAAATTGCCATTCGGCAACGCGGCGATTGCCGGTGAACGCTGGTTGTTGTCGGTAAATTGATTGACGAGAATTTCACCACCGATCTTGTTGCCGTTCGGCGCGAACATCTGCAAATAGACATCCGACATGCTGCCCGGTCCCGCCTGATTCCTGCTTTGGTAAACGATCACCACATTTCCGTTCAGCAGAGTGGCAATGGCCGGGTTCGCCTGATAATGGTTCGTTGCCGAGTTGGCCTGCACATCGCCGGTCAACCAGCTGTTGCTCAAGGAAAGAAAGCGCGCATAAATGTGCTGGAGCCCCATCTTGCCGCCCTGCCAGGCAAAAACAGCGCCGCCGTCATTGAGCATCGACACCGCCGCATTTTCCTGGTCGTGCGCCGTTTGAGAATTCACCCGGAAAGAAACTCCCGAACCCGTCAAATCGCTCTTCAACCGCATCGCGCCGATGCCCAGTTCATTTCCGTCCGCGAAATAATCCTGCCAGACCACGTAACCGCCGTTGGTCGTGAAATTCACCTGCGGATGCATCTGGTCTCCCGGAAGCGTTCCCGCAACGGAATATTCACCTCCGCTCGGCACAAAAGAAGTCTGTCCTGACATTACCACCGGGATTGCCACCACCGAACACCAGCAAGCCGCCAACTTCCGAGCACTGAGCGAAAATGACATAATTCGTTTGTAAGCTTTTATCAAGCGATGAAATCTTTGTCCACGTTTTCTTGGCTCCAGGTCCATTTTTTGGCGCGATTTCAGCTAATTCGATTGCTAACGCTTCGACTTTTTCCGCGCATGTTATCCCTACTGCGGTTGCGGCGGAATGCTGGTCGCGGCGAAAGGCATTTCGGCCTCCGAATTCCGGCGGTTGCCCGACGGATCGATGATGGTCGGAGTGACAAACACAATCAGATTTTTCCTCTGCGTAAAATTCGCCTCGCTGCGGAACAAGCGGCCCAGACCCGGCAAATCTCCGAGGAACGGCACCTTGTCTTTTTGGCGCTGAACACTTTCCGTGATCAATCCGCCGAGCACCACCGTCTGGCCGTCCCACACGATGCAGCTCGTCACCACCTGGCGCACGCGGCTGCGCGGCAGCGGCAACTGGCCGGTCAGCGGAATGCCGCCGCTGCCAGTCACAATCGTCGGAATGAAATTGCCCGGGTTGTCATAACCCACGAACTCCGTCACCGTCGGAATCAAAGTCATCTGGATCGTGTAACCGTCCGCACACACGTAAGGCACCACATCGAGCGTCGTTCCGTAAGGGCTCGATTGCAGTGTGTAATTGATCGACGCACCCTGGTTTTGGATGACGTTGCCGCCCAATCCGCCGGTGCCCGCCGGAGTCGCCGTGGCGCCGGTTGAATTCGCCGGAGCGCCCGTCACGATCGTCTGGATGTCCGCGACTTGAAAGCTTGCCTGCCGGCCACTGAGCGTCGTGACCTCGCCTTGATTCAGCAGGTCGGCGCCGTCACGTTGTTCCAACGCGTGCAACACCACGCGGAATTGCGGGTCGGTCAAAATGCCCGTCACCGTTGCGACCGCCGGGACATTCACGTTATTGATGCTGTTGCGCAAACCGCCCGTGAGCAACGTATCGCTGGTCGAAGGCGCAATGGTCGTCCCGAAGTTCGGGTCGCCGGGGAACGAACCGCCGGAATTCGCCGGAAGACTCGGGTTGCCCGTGAAGGACGGCTGGGACCCGCCCGAAGCGACAACATTTTTGCCGCCCATCAGGAAATTGCCCAGGTACCAATCAAAGCCGAGCGCCTTGCTGTCGTTCTGGTTCACTTCCACAAAACGCGTCTTCACCGTCACTTCCGGCGGCGCAATATTCAATGTCTCAATCGCCTGTTCGATGAGATCCAAATCATCGCTCGTCGCGCGCACCGTCAGCGTGCCCTGGCGGTCATTGAAGAAAACACTCTTCGGCGGAGCCAGGTTCACACCCACCGCATTGAAGAAATTGATAACGGCCAATTGAATTTCCACCGTCGGATCGAGCCCAGTCACATAGCGCAAACCGCGGACGTTGCCGTTTCCACCGGCACCACCAGCGCCCTGCGCCTGGCCGGCCGCGCCGGCAATATTCACACCCTGCGGCTGGCCACCGCCACCACCACCGCCACCGCCGCCGGCTGCTTGATTGCCGTTGCCCGTCACGTCCACCCGCGGAATCGTCGTGGCGCCAATGGATTGTCCGCCAGCCCCGCCGCCACCACCACCACCGCCGCCACCGCCCGTTGCCACCGCGCCGAACGTGATGACGCCAACGTTCTGCAAGCCCATGTAGAACGTATTCGGATCCACCTTGAACGTGCGCGTATGCAACTCAGGTGATTCCGGTCCCTTGAGCGAGAACGCAATTCCGTAATCCCGGATCGAATATTTAATCGGATGATCGGCCGACGCCACAATCGCTTCCAGCACATCCGCCAAACGCACGTTCTTCAAACCCGGATCCAAGGAAATGGTCACCGTGCCCAAATCCACCTCTTCCGCCGGCGCGGCCTGGGGTATGATCGGCTGGCCCGTCGTGGGATCAAACTGAGGCTGGGCGCCCGGCTGTCCCGGGAGCGTTGTGGTGACGGGCGCCGCCGGTTTTTCACGGTCGAGCAGGAAGTTGATTCCCTGCTGATCAATGTCGCGGCGTTCGGTCTGTTCCGTCAGGTTCCGGATAACCTCGCTCAGCTGCAGGCTGGGGAAGGAAATTTTATCAAACATGATGTTGTTGAGCTTCTCGAAGATCCTCTGTTTGCCCGCGCTCGTATAAATCATGTTCGTGCGCGCATACAGATTCGGAATTGGAAGGTTCTTGCGCGCGTCATTATCCGCCCAGCCTTTTTCCACCTCCACCATGCGGTTCATGGAAGTGACATCGCGCGCATCCACCACCTGCTTCGCGCGCGCCTGCTTCACGAGACTCAAATAGTAGAGCGCCGCCTGGTTGCTCGGGTCGCGCTTCAGCGCTTCATTCAACCTGTTCTCCGCCTCGTCGATCTTGCCCAATTGGAACATCAATTTCGCGTCCTGAACCAATTGCGCGGTTTGAACGTTTTCTTCGTGGGCGACCTTCATCTCTTCCATCGCCCCCGGACTCGGCTTCGTGCCGCGCGACGCCTCAATCAACCGGTCATTGGCCATCTTAAACTGCTGCGCCATCTGGTTCTCCGGCGAAACACGCAGAATGTCCTTCACCTGGATGTCCGCCTCGTTGTAATCACCATGGTGCTGCGCCTCCATCGCCAGTTGCATGCGCACCGAAGCTATTCCCGCCGCCGCAATCTGCTGCTCCGCCTGCGCCGAAGGTCCAACTTCGTTTGCCAGCGCCCACGCATCATCATAAAGCTGCGCCGCCGTCGCCAAATCCTTGCGCTGCTCCGCCGCCTGCGCCTGGCCCAGCTTCTTGCGCGATTCAATCTGATCCGCCTGATAGTGAATCGCGTTTTGCACCGCCATTTCTGTGGGTCCCGAACTTGGCGGCGGCGCGGACTGAGACACATTCTGCGCGAGGACGAAAGGCGCCGTCGCGAATACAAGGGCAAATGACGTGATAACTGCTTTCATTGTGGGTTCGGTTACGGTTGGGAGGCAGGGGCGGAGTTCTTCGGATTAAGCTCTTTGATCCATTGCTTCTGATTCGATTGTTGCAACAATACAACTTGGGATTCCTCAATGTCTACGATTTTGTAGCACTCGCCCGCAAAACAGATCGGTGACGCGTCCGTCCTGCGGCGGTTTAGGAAAACTTTATTTTCAGGCGGGTAAACCAGGTCAGCCATGTAACCTTCCACACGTTTATAAGGCTTTTCCTTGCTGATGGTCACTCTCTGATGTGTGTCCGACAAGAGTAACGTCACGCTGGTCGGCTCTTCCTCCGGCCCCTCGGCCGCCACCACCGTGAAGTTGTTCGTGGTTTGGTTCATCGCCACGTAAGTCACTTTGGGCAAGCGCTGTGAAGGCGTCGCCCCCGTCTCGTGCGCAATCCCGATGCCGTAATGCGTCGGCAAACCGGCCGTCACCGACACAGACACCAGCGAATAAATTTCGTAAAGCGGCGAGGTGTTGGTCAACTGCAGCACTTCCACTTCCTTGCCGGCGGGATTCGGGATAATCTGGCCTCCGGGCTTCATCTGCCAGCGGACCGGATTAAATATCTTGTGCGGCGTCGCAAGATTCAGAGTCACAGGAGATTCCGGCCGCTTCAGCAGCGTGTCATCCGCCGACAAATCCACCGGCGGCTCTCCCTTGGTAAATTTGCGAGTCACTCCGTTTTCCAAGTCAACCAATTTCTGCTTTTGCTGCGAGACGATGATCGGCAAAAACGCCACCACGCCCAGGGCCGCCAGCACGACCACCGCAAGCAGAATCTTTTCGTAATTTTTCTTGAGAAATTGCATTATCCACCCTGGTTCGGAGCAATTTTTACCACATCCAGGAACAGCGTTATCCGCAGCTTCTTTTCATCAATCACCACGGGCAAACCGCCCCGCGCCATCATCATCGTCGTTTGCTGGGGCACCCCTTCCATGGCGTTCATATTGTCCTGCGGCTCGATCATCAGCGTTTTAACGATGATCGTATGCGTCCCGTTCGCGAAGCTGCTCAGGACGCTGCCTAATTCCGTCGTGAAGCATTCAAACGTGATCTGGTAGGGCGTGATGACTATCCCGTTGTTCGTCACGGAAATCGCGTCGATATAGTCCAGCGAGCCGGATGTGTTGGCCCCGTCATCGCCCGTCCGCTCGCGCCCGATGGAATCCAGGGAGGCAACCCGGCAGGCAAACAACGTGTCGCAAATCACTCTGACCTCGCCCAACTGCCTCGCCAACATGGCCCAGCTTTGCGGATCGTAACCCGTCTTGGTCTCCTGCAGCGCAAACGAAAACGCGAAATCCTGCGGCAAGGCGACACTGTGCTGCGCGGCGGCAGCACGCAGCGCCGCCACCGTATCACGCACTGCAAATCCCAAAGCGCGGTCATCCAGGTGGTTGGTCCCCGGTGGAATGCCCGGAATCGGCACAAAAAACTTGCGCGCCGTGTCGATGCGCGCCTGCACTTCCTTGGTCTGGTCCTTCACTGACTGAATCACCTCATCGCTGGGGTTTTTGAGTTGCCCCAACTGCGTGTAGGCCGAGCTCAACTGTTCCCAGTTGGCATTGTTGGCCCCCCACGAAGAGTAACAATACCAGGCCGCCGCCAGCAGCAGCACCACCGCCAGGATGGCGCTGACCAGAAAGTAAATGTTTCGTTTGGCCCAGGACATATTAGAACTTCAGCGGGTGCGCCAACCCCACCTTCACCGCAAAACTGAACGTGTAGGGGGATTGCATGTCTTCGTCGCCCATCTTGCCGCCCACCTGCGTCGTCTTCGGATCGAACGTCGGGTTGGCTTTCAGGGCGTCCAGAAACGCGTACATCAACTCCGAATTCGCCGAGGCATCCACGCCCCTTTTCGCGCGGCACACCACATAAAAGCTCGTTATCCCGCTGCCCGGAGCCGGAGTGGTGGGGGTTGTGTCCCCGCCGGGCTGCGTAAAGCCATACTTTGTTTCGATGTCCGTCTGCATCGCGGTCGTCGGCGTCTGCACGAAACCGCCACCCTGATTATCCGTTCCGGTTGGCTCCGGCGGAGCCGGTGTCACAATTCGCTCCACCCACAGCCCCGTCGCCGAATGCCACTTGTTCGAGGTCGTCTCTTCCGCCTTCAGCAGCACCTTGCGCAACTCCGGCAGCGTATCCACCCAGTAATAACGGTCACTGATCAGCGTCGTCAGTTCGCCCAACTGGTTCGTGGCATCGCCCAATTGGCCGGTCGCCTGTTTCCACTCGTTATCGCGGTGTTGCGCCGGCTGCAACAATCCATTGGCGGTGACCAGATGCTCCGCCTTCACACTCGCCAACTCCTTGAACAACAATCCGGCCACACCCACCACGGCCACCATCGTGAAAACCGTGGCAATCAGATACGGCTTCTTTTCGTTGAACGCGCGCCACTTGCGCGTGCTCTCCGGCATCAAATTCAATTCCACCGGGCAATGCGCCAGGTTGCGCAATCCCAACCCCACCACTTCACCCATCGAATGCGCCACGCGCGCCAACTCCTCCAGGTTCACCGAAGGGTCAATCTGCACATTGCGGAACGGATTAAAATACTCCACCGGCACATTCAGCTTCTCCGCAAAAAACTGCGCCGTGTAAGCCATGATCGACGCGCCGCCCGACAGGAACAGCCGCACCGGCGCCGAACCGCCCTGCTGGCCACGATAAAACTGCATCGTCTGGTTCACCTGGATGTGCAGCCGCGTCATGAACTGGCGCGCAATCTTCGAAATCGCCGCCTGGTTCGGGTTTTCCGGCTCCTCATACGCGCCACCCAAACTCACGAAGCCTTCCTCCACCTTGATCTTTTCCGCCACATCCCACTTCATCTTCGATTCCGCGGAAAAATCCTGCGTGATGGAATTGGCCCCGAGATTGATGCTGCGCGAGTAAACCTTTCCCTTCTCGAAAAACAACAAATTGCTCGTCTTGGCACCGATATCGAGCAGCATCGTGCAATCCTCCAAATCGCCGTAATTGAAACGGAACGCATTGCACAAAGCCGCCGGGGAAACATCCGCAATCTGCAACTTCACCCCCGCCGCATCCGCCACGCGGAACAATCCCTCCACGATGTCCGACTTGATCGCCACCAGCAGCACTTCCAATTCACCACTCGCCGCCTGGCCCAGAATCTGGTAATCCCAAACCACCTCCGAAAGCGGGAAAGGCACATTCTGCTGCGCCTCATACTGAATGATCTGCGTCACCTTGCTCTGCTCCACCGGCGGCAGCTTGACGAACTTGGAGAAAACATGAAAACCCGGAGCGCAAACATTGCAATCCTTCGACTTGACACCCATCTCCGAGATTAAAGCCTGCAGCGCTTTGAGGATCGTGGCTTCGCGCGTATTTTCCTGCGCGCCTTCCTGCCCCAGGGATTTGATTCCATACTGTTTTAAGCGCAACCCACCAGCCTCATTGACTTCAAACTCTGCGAGCTTGAGGCTGCCCGCGCCGAAGTCCACCGCAAGAAATGATTTAGATTGCAGCATTGGCTGTCGTTATAAATCCGTCTCGCTCGTACCGGTTCGTACACGACGAGACAGTCCGTGGTGGTTATCGGAAAAAATCAATGGGGTCAAACAGAAAAATAATTTTTTGCGATATTCCATGCGGAAAAATTGAGCCTCGCCGAAAAAAGATTTGCTAACGCCACTAAAACAATATCCACACCCGCGCATCATCCTCGATTGGACAATTCCCACTCAAATTTCCTCACGCGAAACATTCCGAGGAAGAGCGAGTCCTTCAGACGTGGTGAGATGCGGTGCCACGGTTATACCTTCGTTCGATGTGGGGCGTTCGATGTTCGATGTTCGATGTTTCCCGGGTGGCGGGGCTCATTTCACCGTCACACCCAGCACATCCGCCACCGACCGTTCCTTCGTATCGGATGGAGAATTCATCACCTCAAGCCTCCCGGTTTTCGGATCGCGACAAACCAGCGTCGTGGAACCGCCCCCGTCCAGATTGATCGCCGCCGCGCAACCCAGCCGCACCATCTCTGCGGACACCTCCGCCAATGTCATTCCGATGGACAACTCCGGCTGCCGCCCATCCACCACCAGCAACGTAAGCTGCGTTCCACTTGCATCAATCCCCACCGCCGTCCGCGGATGTCGCGCCGTCGCAAAAGCATTCGTGAACCCAACCGCCTGGCCGTTCCGCACAATGATCTGACTCCCGCCCACCATCTCCCGAGCGTCCGCATCCACCGGCTCCGACCCTGTTTCAAGCCTCGCCGTTTCGGAAGTCGTAATCTCCAAATACGGCCGCGGCGACCGCGGTCGATGCCACAGCACCCCATCGCTCATCGCCCACCCGACCGGCGCAGCGGCCTTGCCGCGCACATAACCCGTGTTCCGACCCTCGATATCCTTGGTCGCCTGCGCATCAAAGAAATCGCCATTGATAGCCACGTCATATTTCTCCCGTTCCGCAACTTCACTCGTCGGCATCAAGGTTGTCAGCCACGGTCCATCCCCATCCGGATCCGCCCCACCCCGCGCCACATGCACCGCCACCCGCGGATCCTTTAGATTCACCCTCACCACATGAATGGAATAATTGGGGTCCCTTCGAACGATATGTTGATACTGGAAAGGCGCGGACGAACTCGCGCCACGCCCGTGCAGATCGGCACATCCACTAAAACAGACACTTAGAATGAAAGCCTGTAACACGATACATCGGCCTAGAAGCGGTCTTACGAAAGTCACACTCATAATTCTCAACACAAAATCTTAGTCCCGCGTTTAGCGCGGCATAATGACGACACCAAAGGTGTCGAGGAACTGAGCCAGGGTTGGCCCGATTCAGAGAGGGCTACCCCGGGTGAGAACAATCCATTCAACCCATCACTTTCGCGCGAAGCGCGGCGAGCAAAGCGAGTATCTCCTGTATAGAATCCACGTAGAACCTGCGCTGCTCGTACCAGAAGCGCTGCTCGTCGGTTGAAAACAGAAAGTCATTGCCGCAGTCTATGCATTTGAATGTGGCATCGATATACCGGTGCCGGGGGCAAACCGTGTAATCCTGCTTCGAAACGTCAGCGCGCACAGCCGTGCCGTAATCGATGGAAACGGCCCCGCGGAATAGATGCAAGGGCATCTTTTTCGGATCGGTATCACCAAAAACGTCCATATGGTTTCCGAGAGCTTTTAGATTCCGCCCACCAACGCCCGTTCCTAGTTCCGCGTTTGCCTCACACCTTCGTCCTGAAATACTCAATCGTCTTCACCAACCCCTCCGCCAGATTCACCTTCGGCTCCCACTTCAAAATCTTCCGCGCCTTCGTGATGTCCGGCTGGCGCTGTTTCGGGTCATCCTGCGGCAGCGGCTTGAAAACGATTTTGCTCTTCGAACCGGTCACGCGGATGATTTGCTCCGCGAACTCCAACATCGTCATCTCCACCGGGTTCCCGATATTCACCGGCAAATCGTAATCACTCATCATCAGCCGATAAATTCCCTCGATCAAATCCGACACATAACAAAAACTGCGCGTCTGGCGCCCCTTGCCGAACACCGTCACCGGCTTGTTCTTCAACGCCTGGCTCACAAACGCCGGCACCACCCGCCCGTCGTTCAACCGCATCCGCGGACCGTAGGTATTGAAGATGCGCACAATGCGCGTCTCCACCTGGTGCTCGCGATGATACGCCATCGTCATCGCCTCGGCGAACCGCTTCGCTTCGTCATAGCAACCGCGCGGGCCGATCGTGTTCACATTGCCCCAATACTCCTCCGGCTGCGGAT
>Ga0335085_10002642_pt1 | contig 32999 bp, 25 predicted proteins | sample Lox_Sample_45_FD_206712 | JGI IMG/M metagenome (GOLD analysis project Ga0335085, IMG submission 206712) | Soil microbial communities from Loxahatchee National Wildlife Refuge, Florida, United States - Lox_Sample_4.5 | ecosystem: Environmental > Terrestrial > Soil > Wetlands | place: USA... | reverse complement strand
ATCCTGCCGACGCGGTGCGCGACGTGGTCGCCCTCGAGGCGCTGTCCGCCACCGGCGAGCCGCAGTTCTCGCTGTACTTCGACCACGGCGGCGCGCGGCGCGAGGTGACCACGCTGCGCATCTACCTTCCGGAGCCGCGGCTGCTCTCGGACCTGCTGCCGGTGGTCGACGCCTTCGGCATCCGCACCGTCGACGCCCAGCAGGCGACCGTGCAGCCGGTCGGTCGCCCCCCGGTGTCGGTGGAGACGCTCCGCGTGCTGCCGCTCGGCGCCGACCCGAGCGATCTCGACGAGATCGCGGGCCGCCTCTCGGCAGCGATCGGCGCGGTGTTGTCCGGCGCCACCGAGAGCGACGAGCTGAACGGCCTCGTGCTCGGCGCCGGGCTCGACTGGCGCGAGGTCGACTGCATTCGGGCCTATGTCGAGTACTTCGTGCAGATCCAGAGCGCGCTCGGCCGCCCCTTCCTGCGCAGCGTGCTGCTCGAGAATCCGCTGGCGGTGCGGCTCCTGGTCCGCTTGCACCAGGCCCACTTCGACCCGGCGCTCTCGAAGTCCGAGCGCGGCGCGCGCGAGCAGTGGCTGCGCCGCTCCTTCGAGGGCTATCGGGATCGCATCGCGGCGCTGAACGAGGACCGCGCTCTCTCCGGCCTCTACTCGCTGGTGGAGGCGACGCTGCGCACCAGCTTCTTCGCGCCGCAGCAGGGGCCGCATCGGATCGCCTTCAAGGTCGACCCGGCGCTGGTGCCCGAGATCACGCCGCCGCGGCCCTACCGCGAGATCTTCGTTCACTCCGCGGAGCTGATGGGGATCCACCTGCGCGGCGGCCCGGTGGCCCGCGGCGGGCTGCGCTGGAGCGACCGCCTCGACGACCTGCGGGTCGAGATCCTGGGCCTGATGCGAACGCAGCAGCTCAAGAACGGCCTGATCGTGCCGGTGGGAGCCAAGGGCGGCTTCGCCTTGAAACGAAGCGGGCTCTCGCCCGGCGAGGCGCGGGCGCTCGCCGACCGGCAGTACCGCGTCTTCGTCGCGAGCCTGCTCGATCTGACCGACAACCTCGACGCGGGCGGCCGGGTCGCGCCGCCCGCCGGCGTGCTGCGGCGCGACGGCGACGACCCGTACCTCGTGGTCGCCGCCGACAAGGGCACCGCGCACCTCTCGGACGCCGCCAACGAGGTCGCGCTCGCGCGCGACTTCTGGCTCGGCGACGCGTTCGCGTCGGGTGGCTCGGAGGGCTACGACCACAAGAAGCTCGCCATCACCGCGCGCGGCGCGTGGGAGTGCGCGCGGCACCACTTCGCCGAGCTCGGCATCGACCCGGACCGCGAGAGCTTCAGCGCGGTCGGCATCGGCGACATGTCGGGCGACGTGTTCGGGAACGGCCTCCTGCTGATGCGCAAGGTGAAGCTCCTCGGCGGCTTCGACCACCGCCACATCTTCGTCGACCCGGATCCCGACCCCGAGGTCGCGTGGGCGGAGCGCAAGCGGCTGTTCGAGCTCCCGTCGTCGAGCTGGGCCGACTACGACCCGGCCCGCCTCTCCGCCGGCGGCGGCGTCTTCCCGCGCGCGGCCAAGCAGGTCGGCCTGGCGCCGCGCGCTCGCGAGCGGCTGGGCCTCGGGCCCGGGCGGATCAGCGGCTACGACCTGGTGCGCGCGCTCCTCGCGCTCGACGTCGACCTGCTCTGGAACGGCGGCATCGGCACCTACGTGAAGGCGTCGCACGAGTCGCACCTGGACGCGGGTGACCGCGCCAACGACCCGGTGCGGATCGACGCGAGCCGCCTCCGGGCCCGCGTGGTGGTGGAGGGCGGCAATCTCGGCCTCACGCAGGCGGCGCGCATCGAGGCGGCGCTCGCCGGCGTGCGCCTCGACACCGACTCGGTCGACAACTCGGCGGGCGTCGATCTCTCGGACCACGAGGTGAACTACAAGATCCTGCTGGCGCCCCAGGTACGGTCGGGCCGCATCTCGCCGGCCGAGCGCCACGCGGCGCTCGCGGAGGCGAGCGACGACGCCTGCGCGAGCGTTCTCTCCCACAACCGGAGCCAGGCGCTGGCGCTCTCCTTCGACGAGCTGCGCTCGCGCGGCGAGACCACCTCCTACCTGCACGCGATCGAGGTGCTGTGCGACGAGGCCGAGCTCGATCCCGCAGCGCTCCAGCTCCCCGGCCGGAAGGCGCTCGCCGACCGCGCGCCGCGCGGCGTCGGGATGACGCGCCCCGAGCTCGCGGTGCTGCTCGGCGTCGCAAAGCTCGTGGTCCGCCGCGCCCTGGCGCAGAGCGCGTACGCCAACTCCGAGTACCTGGAGCCCCTGCTGCGCTCGTACTTCCCGCCCGCGCTGCGCGACGCGTGGCCCGATGCGCTGCGCGAGCACCGGCTGCGCCGCGAGATCGCGGCGCTGGTCGCCACCAACCGGCTGATCGACGCGGGGGGCGTGACCTTGCTCCCGGCGCTCGCGAGCGAGCTCTCGATCGAGATCGCCGACGCGGCCGCGGCGGCGCTGCTCGCGCAGGACGTGCTCGAGCTGCCCGCCCGGCGCGAGAGGCTGCTGGCGCTCAGCGCCGCGCTCCCGCGCGCCTCCCGCCACGACGTGCTGCTCGAGCTCGACCGCGCCGTGCGCGCCGTGGCGCGCTTCCTGGTGAGGAGCGGGCGGAGCGAGCTCGACGCCGCGCGTGCCCGCCGTCTCCGCAGCGGGCTCGAGGAGCTGCGCGCGCACCAGGGCGAGTTCCTGACCGCGAGCGAGGCGTCGCAGGTCGAGGCGCGCGAGCAGGCGCTGGTCGGCCAGGGGCTTCCCGCCGAGCTCGCCTCGGAGGTGGCGGCGCTGCCGCTCGCCGACCGGGGCCTCAACGTGCTGCGAGCCTGCGAGCGCTCCGAGGTCCGCCCCGTCGACGCCGCCCGCGTGTATGCGCGGCTCGGCGAGGCGACCGGCATCCACTGGCTCTACGAGCGGCTGCGCGAGCTCGAGTCGGGCGGCGGTGCGCTCGGGGGCACGGCGCCGGCCGACGCCGCCCACTGGGATCGCATGGTGCTGGTCGAGCTGCGCTGCGAGCTGCTCGACCTGCAGCGCGAGCTCGCCGAGGCCGTGCTCGCCGAGAAGCCCGACGACCCGCTCGCCGCGGCGGATGCCTTCGTCGCGAGCCGCGCGGTCGAGATCGGGCAGCTTCGAGACCTCGAGCGGGAGGCCGGCGCGAGCCCCGCGCCGAGCGCGCTCGTCGTCGTGACGAACCGCCTGCGCGCCCTGCGCGGCTCGTAGCCTCAGCTCGGCGCTGCGGACGCCGGATAGCGGACGTAGGTGTCGGTCAGCAGTCGCACCGTGGCCGGGTCGCGCACGGGATCGGCGGGCCACGCGACCTCGATGCCGCGCGCGGCGAGATCCTCGCCGAAGCGGCGGAGCACCTCGGCCAGGTCGATGTCGTCGGCGTGCTCCCGGTATCGACGCCGATCCGTGTCGGACGCGAAGACCAGCGCCTTCCACGACAGGCTGACCCGCAGCGCGTCCCAGCCGAAGCGGCCGAGTCCGCGCTCCCCGTCGCGCACGGCCCACGCGCCGCCGTCGCGCACGAGCTCGCTCGCGAGCGAGAGCTTCGCCATCCCGTCGCGGGGCCGGCCGGTCGCGCGCACGCGATGCCACATGAAGTCGTTGTCGCCGACGATCGCGGTGTTCTCGATGCGGCCCTCGTGCAGGCGCGAGGGCCGCTCGGGCCCCTCGGGCCAGTACTCGAAGCCGCCGTCGCTCCCCGGGTAGAACCAGGCGACGGCCGTCGCGATCCGCAGCCGGACGTCCTCGAAGAGGCCCGAGAGGCCCATGATCGAGAGCCAGGTCACCGGGTAGCGGGTGCGGTCGAGGCCGCGGAAGGCGGGGATGTCGGTGTGCCCGGCCCCCTGCACGAAGGGGAGCTGCCACGTGCAGTTCACGTACACGGTGGTCGGCTCCACGAGCTCGGCATCGAAGAGGGAGCGCGCGGCGTCGACGAAGGGGCGGTGATGGAGCAGCGGAGCCACGTCCGGCTCGGCCACGCCCTCGAGGGCCCAGTTGCCGCGGAACACGGGGGCAACGATCATCGGCCTCGATCCCGCCGAACCCGAGAGCGTGGCGTACTCGGCGTCGTTGCCGAAGTAGCGCTGCACGGGCCAGTACGGTGCGCGGGCCTCGACGAGCCGGCGCACCTGGCCGGGATCCTCGACGGCTCGGTCGATCGCAACGGGCGTGCGGGGGAGCGGCATCGGACGCACGGGGCCTCCTCGGTCGGGGCATCCACGATGGCACCCGGGCGGTTCGCGGTCCAACGGCCTTCCCCGGGCATCCCGTCGCTGCGGACCTCGCCCCGCGGGCCGCGTCCCGCTCCCCTCGCTATGATGGCCTTCCCTCCGCGTTCCACGCTCCCTCCGTGACGAAGGGTTGCCGTGCCCGAGCCGGTCCCGATGTCGAAGGCGCATCCGCGACTCTCGCCGCTCGAGCGCGCGCTCCGGCTCTTCACGGACATCCGGGCCGGCGAGGGACCCACGGCCCTGCTGATGTTCGCGAACGTCCTCCTGATCCTGTTCGCATACTACCTGCTGAAGCCGCTGCGCGAGGGGTGGCTGGCGATCTCCGACGTCCACGGCTTCTCGAAGCTCGAGATCAAGGCCTACACGAGCTTCGCGCAGAGCCTGCTGCTCGTCTTCGCCGCGACGGCCTACGCCCGGCGCGTGGGCCGCTGGCCCCGCCGCGTGCTGATCACGCGCACGACCCTCTTCTGCATGTCGAACATCGCCGTCTTCTGGCTGCTGCAGCCCGACTTCCTGATCCGAAACGTGTCGGCGGTCGGCATCGCCTTCTACCTGTGGGTCGGCATGTTCGGCGTGTTCGTGGTGGCGCAGTTCTGGGCCTTCGCGGCGGACCTCTACAGCCAGGAGCGCGGCAATCGGCTGCTCCCGATGATCGCGGTTGGCGCGACGAGCGGGGCGATGCTCGGCTCGGGCCTCGAGAACCAGCTCGTGGCGCACCACTGGCTCGAGCCCCGCTACCTGCTTCTGGCCGCCCTCCCGCCCCTCGCCCTGTCGGTCTGGCTGACGCGCGTGGTGGACCGGGCGGAGGGCGGCGTCGGCAAGGCCGAGCAGAGCGGCTTCCAGTCCCCGGTCCGCGACGGCCGCGGAGCCCTGCCGCTGGTCTTCGGCAATCGCTTCCTGCTGGCGATCGCGGGGATCACGCTCTTGTTCAACTGGGTCAAGACCAACGGCGACAACCAGCTCTTCGCTGCGGTCCAGGAGGCGCTGGGGCATCAGGTCGCGCTGCTCGGGATCAGCGGCGACCCGGCGGTTCACGCCTTCGTCCACGACGGCACCACCGCCTTCTTCGGCAACTTCTTCTTCTGGCAGAATGCCGCGGCGCTGCTGCTCCAGTCGCTGGTGGCCTCGCGGCTCCTCAAGCACGGCGGCTTCGGAGCCATTTTCCTGCTGCTGCCCACGATCGCGATGGTCTCGAACGCCGCGATGGCGTTCCTGCCCATCCTCTGGGTGATCAAGAGCATGAAGGTCGCGGAGAACGCCACCGACTACTCGATCAACAACACCGCCCGGCACGTGCTCTGGCTGCCGATGTCCGAGGAGGTGACGTTCAAGGCCAAGCCCACCATCGATTCGATCTTCTTCCGCGTGGGTGACGGGTTCGCCGCACTCACGGCCATGGTGGGCGTTCAGGTGTTATCCTGGGCCGTCCGATCCTACTTCCTCATGAACGTCGTCCTGGCGGCGGTGTGGCTGGCGGTGGGACTCTGGGTCGTGCGCGAGCACGCGAGGCTCGCGGGGGACGACGGAGCCGCGGATCCCGGTCCACCCGTCCGGGCTCGAGTCGCCGGATGACGGGACTCGACGCCGCGGCTGCGACCTCGACGGCGGCTTCGCCGACGACCTCGACGATGACTTCGACTACGTCGACGATGGATGGGGGGAGCTCGATGGACGCGCGCAGGCCGCGACCCGGATCGCGGTGGAGACCCGTCGGTCCGATCCTGGCGGCCGGGCTGCTGGTCGCCTGGCTGGCTCCGGGCGCTCGCGCCGGAGAGAGCGCCGGCTCGGCGGGGCTCCTCTCGGAGTTCGTGAAGCCGATGCCCGGCGACGTCTGGACGGCGCGCGGCTGGGATCCGGCGCCGCTCTGGAGCTGGCTCGACCCGGATCTCGACGAGGGCCTCGCCGACGCGGTCCGCTCGCTCGGGCTGCAGTCCGCTTCGGACCAGAAGAAGCTCGCGCTGGCGCTCGTCGACATCACCGACGTGCGTCATCCGCGCGTCGCCGCGGTGAACGGCGACACCATGCTGTATGCCGCCAGCCTGCCGAAGATCGCGGTGCTGCTCGCCGTGTTCCAGCGCGCCGAGGAGGGCCGGCTCCAGATCGACGACGCGACCCAGATCGAGCTGCTGCGCATGGTGCGCCGCTCCTCGAACGAGGACGCAACCGCGCTGATGCGCAAGGTGGGCGAGGACTACATCGCGCGCGTGCTGCTGTCGCCCCGCTATCGGCTCTACGATCCGCTGCACAACGGGGGTCTCTGGGCCGGCAAGGAGTACGCGCCGGTCGGCGCCTGGCGGCGCGACCCGATGTACAACCTGTCGCACGGCGCGACGCCGATGCAGGTGGCGCGCTTCTTCTATCTGCTCGAGACCGGCCGCCTGGTGAGCCCGGAGGCGAGCCAGAAGATGAAGGAGATCCTCGGGCACTCGGCGATCGACCACAAGTTCGTGCGGGGCATCCGCGAGATCCACCCGACCGCGGTCGTGTATCGCAAGTCCGGGACCTGGGGGATCAGCCACGCCGACGGCGCGCTGATCGAGCGCCGCGACGGGGCGCGTTACATCGCGGTCGGCCTGGCCGAGAGCGAGTCGGGTGGCGAGTGGCTGAAGCAGCTCATCATCCTGATGGATCGCCTGATCGACACCGACTGGTCCGCGCCGCGCCTGCATCGGGCGCACGAGCCCACCGCGTCGCAGTCGGTGAGCGCGGGGGGCTAGCGCCCGTAGGACGAGCGGTTGGATCGCGCGCGCGATGGCTCGGCGGACCGCATGAGGACGAAGTCCTCGCGGCGCGAGCTCGCCGAGCTCGCGCGGCTCTTCCTCAAGCTGGGCACGACGGCGTTCGGCGGCCCGGCCGCGCACGTCGCGATGATGGAAGACGAGGTCGTGGGCCGCCGCCGCTGGCTCACGCGCGAGCGATTCCTCGATTTGCTCGGCGCGACCAACCTGATCCCGGGGCCGAACTCCACCGAGCTCGCGATCCACATCGGCCACGTCCGGGCGGGCTGGCCCGGCCTCGTGGTCGCCGGCTGCTGCTTCATCCTGCCGGCCTCCCTGCTCGTCACCGCCCTCGCGTGGGCGTACGTCCGCTTCGGACGGATGCCGCAGGTCGAGGGTCTCCTCTACGGCACGAAGCCGGTCGTGATCGCGATCGTGGCGCAGGCGCTCTGGCGACTCGGTCGGACGGCGATCCGCAGCGGGTGGCTCGCGCTGCTCGCGCTCGCTGCGGCCGTCGCGAACGCCGCCGGCGGCGGCGAGCTCGCGGTGCTCGGCGCGTCTGCCGCTCTCGCCGCCGCCGCGAGCGCCGCGTCGCGGCGCGGCTCGGGCGCTCCCGCCGCCCTCGCGACGCCGCTCCTGGCCCCACCTGCGTCGCTCGCGGGGGTCGGCGCCGCGAGCGCCATGGCCACCGCGGGCGTGCCGGCGGCGGTGGGTCTCTGGCCGCTCTTCGCGTTCTTCGCAAAGGTGGGATCGGTCCTCTTCGGCAGCGGCTACGTGTTGCTCGCCTTCCTCCGCGCGGGATTGGTCGAGCAGCGAGGCTGGCTCAGCGAGGCGCAGCTCCTCGACGCCGTCGCGATCGGGCAGGTGACGCCGGGCCCCGTCTTCACCACCGCCACCTTCATCGGCTACGTGCTGGCCGGGGGCGCGGGCGCCGCCGCGGCGACGCTCGGGATCTTCCTGCCCGCCTTCGTCTTCGTGGCCGCCAGCGGGCCGCTCGTCCCGCGCCTGCGCCGATCGCGGCTCGCGGGAGCGATGCTCGACGGCGTGAACGCCGCCTCGCTGGCGCTGATGGCGGTCGTCACGGTGCGGCTGGCCGTGGGGGCCCTGGTCGACCCCCTGGCGCTCGTCCTCGCGGCGACGAGCGCGCTCCTGCTCTTCGCCACGCGCCTCAACTCCGCGTGGCTCGTGCTCGGCGGAGCTGCGGCCGGCCTGCTGCTGCGGCGTTGAGGGGCGCCCCGCTCAGCGGGTCGGCTTCTGCGTCTCCGGTACCGACACGTCGAGGCCCCCCTTCTGCTCGTACACGGGGGCGATGTCGCCGCCCGCGGCGCGCTGCGCCAGCCCGTGCCGCAGCTCGATCAGCCGGTGGATGCGGAGCGCCAGCGCCTGGTGCTCCTCGGCCGAGTCCTTGCGCAGCACGTTGGACAGGACCGCGACCAGATAGTGCAGCGACTGTCCCTGCTCCTCGCTCTCGACCACGGCGATCGAGTTCATCAGGTTCTTCACGTTGCCCTTGTACTTGTCGCACGCGAAGTGCGCCTCGGGCCGACACGCGTACAGCGAGCCCGATTTGAAGTACACCGCCGAGTCGTCGAGCGCCGGCTGCGACGCGTAGCGGATGCGGATGTCGGTCAGGTACAGCAGGCGCTTGATCTGCAGGCTCGACCACTCGTCGACGAGGCGACCCTGCTCCATCAGCACCAGGTAGTGGAGGAGCTCACGCGGGGTCGAGGTGCTGCCGCCGGCCCCGGGAATGCGCGCCTTGCCCTCCTTGGTGAAGAGGCTGCCCTGCGAGAGCTGCGAGGGATCGAGGCCGTTGCGGCGGATCGGCCGGAACATCGCGTCGGAGAGCAGGCCCTGGAGCGTCGACTTCGGCGCGCTCGCGAGCCACGCCTGCGCCTCGGCCTCGGGAACCGGGTAGGCCTTCCCGTAGTGCTTGAGCAGCACGAGCTGAGACATCACCGTGCTGCCGGCCGCGTTCGAGGAGGCGGAGATCATCCAGTCGAGCCAGGTCCACATGTTGCCCTGGTCGCCGTCCACGAGCACGCGCCTCTGCAGCTTCGGGTCGCCCACGTGCCAGACCGGGACGACGTGGTCGTCCGGATGGATGAACGCGTTGGCGGTCACGATCGATTCGCGCATCACGCGGTTGCGCGCCGCGTAGTCGTTCGGATAGAGGTCCGCGAGCGCCTGGAACCAGCCGAGCAGCACCATGATCTTGCCGACGCTGCCCGGGAGCTGGGCGCGCGATGCGTTCTGCTCGGCGTAGAGCGGCTGATCGGGGTCCGAGAGGTCGAGCACGGCGATCCCGTACGACGGCGCATCCGGGCCGAGCAGGTTGCGCAGCTCGTTCGAGAAGGACGAGTCGGGCCGCGGCAGCGAGAAGCCCTTCTCGCCGCGCAGCTGCAGCCGGACCTCGTCCATGCGCCGCAGCGAGCCGGGCTTGATCGTGCCGCGCTTCAGGAGGCCCTCGCGCGCGAGGTCGAAGGCGAGCAGGCGGGTGATGCCCGTCGACGGGTAGCCGTCGACCGGATAGGCGTGGGCCGACGCGGCGGCGACCGCGGCGAGCAGGAGGGCGGCGACGGGACCGCGCTTCACCGGGCGTCCGCGGGACCGGCGGTCGGCGTGGACGGCGCGGCGGCGGGCGCCTCCGCCGGGCTCGCCGGCGGAGCGCTCGGATGGATCGGCGCCGGCTTGCCGCCGATCCAGACGATCGCGTCGCCGCGCTGCGCGAACGGCGCGTCGAGCTGCGCCAGGTACGCGTTGCGTTGCGCGCGCTTGTTCTCGTTCAGCGGCCGGATCTGCAGAAGCGCGAGCTTCCCGTCCTTGAACGCGAGCTCGATGTCGGCCGGGATCGGGTCTCCGCTCGGCGTCTGCATCGACGGCAGCCGCGCCGGCACCTCGCGCGCCAGCAGCACGACCTGCTTGACCTCGCGCGAGGAGAGCACCGCCTCGCCTCCGCTCGCCGGGAGCTTCGCGATGCCGCCGCCCGGCGCGAGCACGTTGCGGAACGACGTGGTCGCGGGCGCGAGCAGCTGGCTCTGACCGCTGCGCGCGTCGATGCGCAGCACCTCGGCGGGCTGTCCGTCGACGGCGCCGCTCACGCCCTCGTTCATCGCGATGGTGAGGTAGCGCCGGTCGCCGGTCTCGACGTCTGTCGTCACGAGGACCCCGGACTTCTCGGACGGGAAGGCGCGCTGCACCACGACGGCCGGGAACACGTACTCGGGATCGGCCATGTGCGACTGCCGCCAGCTGTAGGCGCGATCGGTGAACGGCGAGGCCCACACCTCGCGGATGGCGCGCAGGATGTTCTCGTAGCCGACGACGTTCGGAATGGTCTGATTCAGCCCGGCTCCCGTGAAGCCCTTCAGGTCCTCGACGTTGGTGTCGCTGCGCACGAACACGCCGTAGCTGCCGTCCTCGGCGCCGAAGCGGTCGCGGAGGTTCCAGCGGAGCTGCGCCTCGAACGCGGGGCCGACGTCGGCCTGCAGGATCCAGGCGCGCAGCCGCGCCAGGAAGTCGCTCGCCATCTTGCGCTGCCGCGCGGGGTCGCCGGCGGCGGCCTGGATGTCGTCGTAGCTCTTCGCCATCCACTCGAAGACGGGCGGGCCGCCCGGCTCGAGCGGCTGGTCGAGCACGCGGCGGAAGGCGCCGAAGGGGATCACGAAGCCGTCCGGCACCGGCGGGCTGCCGAACGCGTAGCGGAGCTCGCCCAGATTGGCGCCCTTCGGGCCGCAGATCCGGCCCTGGTCCCAGGCGCGCACCTGCGAGAGCGGGACGAAGTCGGTGACGGAGAGGTCGAGCTTCTGGAGGTCGGGGTGGATCATGGTGTCGCCCTCGTCCCCCGGCGAGCCGAACACCGGATCCCACTGCTGCCCGTCCTCGTCGAGGCGCACCACGCCGCCCGGGCTCACGGCGAGCACCGCGTGCGTGCCGAAGTGGCTGCGCAGCCGGTCGACCATCGCATCGCTCACCACCACGTTCGGCACGCCCAGGTTGCGGGCCAGCAGCGACATGTGGGAGATCGAGCTCCCCTCGCCGCGCGTCAGGATGCCGGCGACCGGCGCCAGGTCCCACGTGGTCTCGGGCAGCGTGTAGATCCCGTCGCTCTGGAGGCTCTCGGGGTGGGTCGTCTCGTCGCCCGAGCGCAGAACGCCGCGCGCGATGCCGGGGTTCAGCGCGCGAACACCGGCGCCGACGGCCTCGCCGAAGACGTCGGCCTGGATCCCCGCGAGCTGATTGGCGTCGAGCATCATCGTGTCGAGGACGCCGCTGTAGAACAGCATCGGGCTCCCGCGCAAGCGGTCCGCCGAGTGCTGGCGCACGCGCGGCTCGATCGCCGTCCAGCGCTCGACCGTCGGGCCGAAGTCGAAGGCGATCCGCCGGCTGCCCCATTCCGGCACGCGCGCCATGTAGCGGACCACGGCGCGGTACTCGCGCAGCGTCGGGTTCCGGTCCTCGATGCTGCGCACCTGGGCCTCGATCTCCCGCAGCTCGCGCGCGCCGATGAAGCCGGCGCCGTACAGCGCCTCGGCGCCGTACTCGAGCAGCCAGAGCCGGTTCCGGCGGTTCACGCTGTCGATCTTCGGCAGCACCTCGGTGCTCGCGGTGTAGACCTCGCGCTCGAGCGCGAGGCTGGTCAGCAGCGCGGTGAGCGCCACCTGCGGATCCTTGATCTTCGGGAAGGCGTCGCGCACCAGCCGCATCAGGCGCGCGGCCGCGGCGAGGCGGCGGCCGGGGTTCACCTCGGCCTTGAACTCCCCGCTCTTGTCGCGCAGCTGCTTCGCCAGATCCTCGTCGCCGACCAGCGGCGCGAGCTCGAGCACCGCGGCGGCGGCGCCGCTCGGCGCGTAGAGCGCCTCGATCGACCTCGCCAGGGACTCGTAGCTCCCGCCGAGGCCGGGGTGCCCGCGCGTGCGTGCGAACTGGCGCACCCGCTCGGCGTCGCCGGCGTCGGGAAAGCTGTGGATCTTGGCGCGCAGCGCCGCGAAGCCGGCATCCCGGTTGGCGAGGTTCAGCGCGTCGGCGCGCACCTGCGCCGCCGAGGCCTGGTTGACCGCGAGCGGCAGCACGCGGACGCTCTCGCGCAGGAGCAGGAAGCGCGCGGGGTCGCGCCAGCGCGGGTCGGCGAGCATGGCGAGCGCGATGTTGCGCGCGGCCGCCTCCTCGTCCTCGATCTGCATCGCGCCGCGGTAGCCCCAGGCGCCGCGATAGATCCAGCCCTGGTCGGCGCCGATCAGGAAGCGCTCGAGCAGGATCTGGCGCCAGGTGTCGAGGTCGGCCTGTGGGCCGATGAAGCTCTCGGGGTGCAGCGCGACGAGCACGTTGGCGATCTCGTAGCCGCCTTCGCGCAGCGCGCGCGCCTGTGCGTTCCAGTCGCCGTGCTGGACGCCGTCGCCGTGGCCGCGGCAGCCGGCGCGTGCCGGGCGCACGGTGCCGTCGTTGCAGAACCAGCGGATCACCTCGAAGGGCCCGCGATCGGAGACCTTGAAGCCCTCGACCCAGCCGCGCAGGGTCGGCGCGTCGGGCAGCGCGGCGGCGGGCCGCGCGGCGAGCAGCGCGAGCGCCAGCGCGAGCATCGGGCGGCGGCAGGGATTCAGCACGCGGCGCAGGATAGCGGGCGACAAATCCGTTCTAGTGGCCGGCGACCGCGGGCTCCCGCGGAGGCGCGCTGCGTTCGACCGCAAGGAACTGCTTGTCCTCGTTGAACACCTTGGTCGGCGTCCACCCCGGGAGCTCCGAGAAGTGGCGCATCGAGAAGGTCATCGCGCCCGTGGCATCGAGCACCCAGGGATCGTCCCCCGTCTCGAACCAGAGCGTCACCATGTGGTTGGCGCGGTCGCGGTCTCGCCGCACGATCGCCCGGTAGAGGTGGTCGGCCGGAAACCCGAACTCCCGCATCAGCTGGTAGGCGATCAGGTCGACGGCGTCGCAGTCGCCGCCGTTGTCGACGAGCAGCTCGCCGACGGTCGGCCAGTGGTCGAAGACCGGATCGTTGGTGAGATCGAGCTTGTAGTGCTTGCGCGCCTGGTGCTGGGTCCAGTCGAGGATGCGCTTGGCCAGGGCACGGCGCTCCTCCTCGCGCCAAGCGCCCATCTCGAGCCGCAGCCAGCCGGTGTTCTCGGCGTTCGCGAGGCTGCGGTGCGTCACCAGGAGCGGCTCGGGCTTGTCCTTCTGCGCGCGTCCCTGCCACTCGACGACCTTCGGGTACCAGGGATCGACGTCGTCGTTGTTGGCCACGGGCGCTGCGAAGAAGTCGTAGTGCTTGCCAGCCGACGCCCCTCCGTGCGAGCCGGTCGCGCACCCGAGCGCCAGGGCCAGCAGCAGCGGGGTCGACGTCGCGGGGCGCATCGCGGAGCCGAGTATAACGGCCACGCGGATGACGGCGCCGTGACCTTGGACGGAAACGAAAGCCGGAAACGAATGAGGACCTCGAGCGGGGCGCCGCCCCGCTCGAGGTCCTCTGGAGACGCGTTCGCGCTACTGGAGCGCGATCGTGAAGCCTTCCGCGCCGAGCGTGAGCCCGAGGCCCTCGGTCGACGACTGAAGGGTGATCACGACGCCGTTCTCGTTCCGCATGGTGAGCGCCGACGCGCCCTTGCCCGCGGTGAGGCCGGCCTCGACGGCCACGTAGTGACCCGCGAAGTCCGACAGGTGCTCGAGGTTCTGCACCTCGCCCTCGGCGATCATCTTCTCCGCGCCGATGTCGCCGACGCGCACGCCCTTCACGCTGAACTGCCGCTGCTGCCCTTCGTAGTAGACCGTTCCGCCGCCCCAGCTGAAGCCGATGCCGGCCGCCACCGAGTGGCGCTGGATCTCGACGAACGGCGGCGGCGGGGCCGTCACCGGCACTTCCTTGGTCACCACCACCGGCTCCGGCGTCGGGGCACGCGACTGCGGCGGGACCACGATCTCCTCTTCACCGCCGACCTGGTCCGCCTTCACCACCGAGAACGGCGTGAGCGACAACAGCGCCAGGCCGGCACCCATCGCGAACACTTTTCCGAGACGCGTCACGTAGACTCCTTTCGATCCATTGCACGGGGCAGCGCAACCGCGGTCGATACGACCTGCCCGGGATCCGGTCGCGTCTGCCAGCCTCCCCAACGAAAACCTCTCATCGGCCAGCGTACTCGTACCCTTACCGATCCGGCGCAGCGCTCGCAGCTCGCGCTGCCAACCGCCCGCGCCGCCGCAAATGAATAGCTCGATCGCGGCCCGATGGCGAGCGTCCGGCCAGCTCCGCGCCCATCCCGGCGGCCGCGGCGGCGACCGCGGTCGGGTGTGCCTGGTCGAGCGCGCGCTCGATCCAGGCCACCAGCCGGAGTCGCCAGAGCGGGTTGGCGAAGGCGGCGATGTGAGAAGCCCCCGGCGCGATCCAGAGCTCGGCGTGCTCGCCCGCCGCGGCCTTGAGGCGCCGGCTGTGCTCGGGCGGCACCACCTCGTCGGCGTCGCCCGCCACGAAGAGCACGGGGAGGTCGCCGAGCGAGGCGGCCGCCCGCAGCGGGCTCGGCTCGGTCGGCGCCAGGAGCGAGATCGGCCATTGCAGCGGCCAGGTGAGCCACCAGCGCGACAGCACCTGGCGGGTGATCAGCCTCCAGTCCGAGACGGCGCTGTCCGCGACCAGCGCAACCACCGGATCATCGGCCTGTGTGCGCGCCACCGCGGAGAGGGCAATCGAGGCGCCCAGGCTCTGTCCGAAGACGACGATGCGCTCGGGGTCGACGCCCGGCTGCGAGCGGATCGCCCGAAGCGCGGCCTCGGAGTCCCGCCGCGCGCCGTCCAGGTCGGGCGAGCCCTCCGAGAGGCCGAAGCCGCGGTAGTCGAAGAGGAAGACGTCGAAGCCCGCGGCGCACATCCAGAGCACGTTCCCGAGGTGGGCGCTCACGTTCTGGGCGTTGCCATGGAAGAAGACGACCGTCGCGCGAGCCGGGCCGGGCTGCGCGCGCACCAGCCAGCCGCGCAGGCGGACCCCGTCGTCGCTCTGGAACACGACGTCCCGGTAGTCGAATCCGATCTGGTCGGGTGTTCCCTGGAGCCCCGGCTCCGGGTGGAAGAAGGCCCGCGTGCAGCCGAGCGCGAGCGCGGCGGCGAGCGCCAGCCCGAGGATCGCCGGCCCCGCCCTCAAAAGAAGCGGCTCCAGCGCACTCCGGCCTCGATCCAGCTCTCGCTGTAGGCGTGCTCGAGGGTCGCGTGCAGCTCGACCGCGGTGGTGGCTCCGACCCGGATGCGCTGCTCGATTCCCGCGCTCGCCGCCACCGTGCGATCGCCGACCGCGTAGCCCGTGGTGCGCGCGAAGAGATGCCCCTTCCAGAGATCGGACGGCGTCGTGAGGTAGAGGCCCAGCTCGGCGCCCGGGCCGAGCGCGCAGCCGTCCGCGAGGGCCGGAGCCGCATCGAAGCTGGCCTCGCCCATCGCGTACGCGAGCGCGGGCCCGAGCTGGTAGGCGACGCCCGCCCCGGCCCGGTTGTGCCACACCGGTTCCGGCTCGAGCCGGCTGCCGTGCTCGGGGAGCAGGCGCGTGCGCAGACCCGTGTCGAAGCGCCACGAGATCGGCTCGAAGATGCGGTCGCGCGCGGCCAGCGACAGCACGTCGAGCAGCACGACCTCCTGCAGGCGGACGCGTCCCTCCTCGGGGAGGATGCGCACGGCGGTGTCGAGGAACTGGATCTCCGCGCCGCGTGTGTAGCCGCCCTCGGGATCGAGGAGCCCGTGGAAGGCGGGACGGATCCGCAGCTCGACGTACGGCTCGTGGTCCCAGTAGCCGGACTCGACCGCGATGCGCGCCGTGCCGTGACCCTGGTCGGGGCGCACCGCCGGCTGCGCCGGGGGCGGCGTCGGCTCGCCGGCGATCGGGACGTGGCTCCGCGCCTCGAGCAGGCGCCGCGAGAGCGCTACGGACTCCGCGCGCGTCACGTGCTGCGACAGGAATCGATGGCGGAGGAGATCGTAGGCGAGCCCGAGCACGGCGGCGCGGCGCGCGTCCGGGAGCGCCGCGATCTCCTCCCCCTCCGGATCGAGCCGGCCCGAGGCGAGCTGCAGCACCCGCTCCTGGTCCTCCGCCGAGAGCGCGCTCTCGCCGGTCCGGAGCTGCGTGTCTGCAGACGCCCGCCAGGTGACGTTGCCCTGGAGCCCCGCCTTCGCCACCACCGTGCGGACGGAATCGGAGGGGATCAGGTAGAACGGGTTGCCCTGGATGAGGCGCATCCCCGGGCGCCCGACCTCGAGCAGGTCGAGGAGCTGGTACGAGCAGTTCTCGTCGAAGAACCAGTAGTCGAAGCGGACGCGGTCGAGCTCCCACAGGTGGCGCAGCACGCGCTCGATCTCCTCGCGCGTGAAGTCGAGGGGATACTCCCAGATGTCGCGGTTCTCCCAGTCGCCGTACTCCTTCACCTTCTCGTAGTATGGAGCGATCGAGAAGTAGCCGGGGTAGCGCCCGGCGATGCCCTTCACCGCGAACAGCGCGCCGGACTCGCCGCCCGTGTAGGCCGCGAAGTTGATCGCGTAGGCGAGCAGGTCGCGGCGACCGGCGTCCGCGGTGGCGTCGACGCGCAGCAGCGTATGGCCGAACATCGAGGCCGGGTTGTTCATGAAGGCCTCGGGGAACACCAGGGTGAGTCGCTCCGGCGTGAAGCTCGCGAACCACGCCTCGAAGCGCGGGCAGGGGATGGGCGGAAGCCGGTCCGGATCGAAGGCCAGCCGTTCGGAGAGCCAGCGATAGCGGGCGACGAAGCGGCACTGCGGGTGCTGCGCCTCGTGCTCCGCCTGCGGGTCGGCCGGGGGCGGGTCGAAGAACCGCCGCAAGGTGGCGGCCAGCTCCGCGCGCGGATCGGTGCGTCCGTCCGGCGCGAGGAAGAAGCTCGGGTCGTCGGCGAGGCTGCGGACGCCGCCGCCCAGACGCGGTGGGCGATAGTGGAGCAGCGCGTGCCACGTGGGGTCGTCGGCGAGGCGGAGCGCGTCGGCGCGCGCGAGAAGGCTCTCGAGGTAGGCGGAATCCCCGGCGGCGGGCGCGGCGAGCGCCGCCGCGCCGGCGATGCACAGCAGCCACGGTGCGGCGCCGCGGAAGGGGGCTCGCGCGCGCCGCGCGCGAGCCCCCGACCTCGGGGCCACGATCAGATCTTGGTGTAGGTCGCGAACTGCGGATCGCTGGCCATCAGCCGCTCGAGCGAGCCGAGCATCTCCGTCGAGGTGACCTCGTTGCTCGCGAACAGGTCGGCGAAGTGGGCCTGCGTGAAGGCGTAGAACGCGGGCCGATCGCCGTCCCGGATGCCGATCAGCTGGGCGAAGGCGTCGAGCGTCTCGCCCTGGCCGGCTGCCATGTCGCGCGCCAGGCGGTCGAGGTTCGCACTCGCGAACATCTGGACCCTGGCGTCGGCCGTGACGGTGCCACCCTGGTGGCAGCCGAGCGTGCCGAAGGTGATGCCGAAGGTCTGCATACCGAACGTGCCGTTGGTGGTGGCGCCCAGCACCTTGGGCAGGACGCCCTTGCTCCCGTGCCAGATCTGGGTGCCCGGACCGCAGCCGATGTCGGGATCGGCGAAGGACGCCCCCGCCGGAACCACGGTCAGCAATACCGCGAGAAGCAACCGTTTCATGAGACCCCCCCGAGTGACGGTTGGTGGAGTGATTAGTGCCGCTCGCCGTGCCGTGCAAGCGCGGCCGCAGGCTCCCCTCGTTACAATGACCCCCGCCCCGTCGGACCGACCCCCCGGCATGGGCAGGAGGAGAGCTCGCCATGGCTGCACGCAAGACATCCGCACGGCGAAGGCCCGCACGCAAGGGAGCGACCCGCATCACCGGGCCGCTCGGCTTCGAGTTCGAGCTCCCGCCCACGCTGCGCGACTACGCAGGGCAGCTCCGGCGGCGGCTCGACCAGCTCGAGCGGGAGCTGGTCCGGGCGCAGACCGACGTGCGCCGCCGCGCGGCGCGTCTCCTGCGGGAGGCGAGCCAGCAGCTCGGCAAGCTGGAGGCGCGCGGCGAGGCGGGCTGGCGCGCGCTCGCGGTGCCGTATCGACGGGAGCTGGCCTCCCTGCTGCGTCGGATCGAGCAGGTGGTCGCCCCGACCGAGGCGCGCAAGCGACCGCGCCGCCGTCCGGCTGCCAAGGAGCCGGCCGCCACTCCGCCGGCTCCGACGCCGGGCTGAGCCAGACCCCGCTCAGACGTCGGCGGTGTAGGGCGGGGCGGGCTCGTACTCGATCGCGCGCTGCAGCTTGCGGGCGGCGTCCACCCCGTGGAGCTGACCCACGAGCCAGAGCGCCATGTCGATGCCCGCCGAGATGCCCGCGGCGGTGACGACGTTGCCGTCGCGGACGTAGCGCGTCCGCTCGAGCACGGTGACGTCGCCGCGCGCGCGGAGCGTCTCGACGAAGGCCCAGTGCGTGGTGACACGGCGGCCGCGCGCAAAGCCCGCCTCGTGGAGGAGCAGCGCGCCCGTGCACACGCTGGTGACCCACTGGCAGCGCTCGCCCGTCTTGCGCAGCCACTCGATCAGCACCCGGTTCGACACCTCGCGGCGCGTGCCCTGGCCGCCCGGGACCAGGATCACGTCGAGCGGCGGCGCGCTCGCGAAGTCGTGGTCCGGCAGCACGCGCAGCCCCTTCGCGCAGCGGATCGGGCGATCGTGCTCCGCGATCGCGACCACGCGATCCTCGGGGAAGAAGCTCCGCGCGGCCGCGGCCAGCACCTCCCAGGGGCCGGCCCAGTCGAGCTCCTCCGCGTCGTCGAAGAGCAGGATGCCAGTCGTGATGCCCATCGTTCAGCCTCCTTCTCGGCAGGGGCGCGCGTAGTGGAGCGCGTAGGCCGGCGGCGCGAGGCCGCCGCGCAGGGACGGATCCGGACGCGGCGCATCGGCCGCGATGCGGAGCGGGAGCTCGCCGGCCCATACCGGGAGCTCGAGGTCGGCCTCGTCGTCCTTTGGCGGGCCGGTCCGCACCTTGGCCGACGCCTCGTCGAGGGGCAGCGAGACCACCTGGGTCTGCGCCAGCTCCCGGGCGCTCGGCCGGCGCGCCTCGCGCCAGCGGCCCGGCACGACGTGCTCCACGATCGCGCGCAGCGCCGCCAGCCGCTCCTCGGCGTCGGTCACGGGCGAGGCGGTCCCGAGCACGACGACCGAGCGGTAGTTCATCGAGTGGTGGAACGCGGAGCGCGCGAGCACCAGCCCGTCGATCAGCGTCACAGTGACGCACACCGCGGCGCCGTCGCTGAGCGCGCGCAGCATGCGGCTCCCCGACGAGCCGTGCAGGTAGAGGCGCTCGTCGATGCGTCCATACACGCAGGGGATCACGAAGGGCTGCTCGGCGGCCGCGAAGCCGACGTGACACACGAGGCCCTCGTCGAGGATCGCGTGGATGGTCTCGCGGTCGTAGGCCGCGCGCTCGGGGAGTCGGCGCACGGCGGTGCGGGGTGAAGGGGCGGTGGCGGCCATGGAGCGACTCCTCGGATCATGTGCTATCAAAACAATGTGCTATCACAAACAAAACAAAGAAGTGATACATTGTGAGCATACCCAAGCCGAGCGGTTCGGCCACCCCGATCCGCGGCCAGCGCGCCGCCGAGATCGCCCAGAGCATCGAAGCGGCGATCGCCGCCGGCCGGCTCGCGCCGGGCGACAAGCTGCCGGCGGTGCGGGCCCTGGCCGCCCGGCTCGGCGTGAGCCCCGCCACCGTGAACGCCGCCTACCGCGCGCTGCGCGGCCGCGCGCTCGTGGCGGCGGCGGGACGCCGCGGAACCGCGGTGCGCGGGCGGCCCGCGCTGCGGACGGCGCTGGCTCCGGCCGTGCCGGCGGGCGCGCTCGACCTCGCCACGGGTAACCCCGACCCGGCGCTCCTGGCGCCGCTGCGGCGCGCGCTCAGCCGCATCGATCCCACGCCGCACCTCTACACCGAGGACCACGAGCTCCCCGCGCTTCGCCGCCTGGCAGAGCGGGACTTCGCCGCCGACGGCATTCCCGCCGAGCATCTGGCCGTCGTGAGCGGAGCGCTCGACGGGATCGAGCGCGTGCTCGAGGCCCACCTGCGCCCGGGTGACCGCGTCGCCGTCGAGGACCCGGGCTTCTCGAGCGTGCTGGACCTGGTCGCAGCGCTCGGGCTCGAGGGGGTCCCGGTGGCGCTCGACGACCGCGGGATCCTTCCCGACGCGCTCGCCGGCGCCCTGGCGCGGAACGTTCGCGCACTGATCGTGACGCCGCGCGCACAGAATCCCACGGGCGCCGCGTTCGATCCGGCGCGCGCGGCGGCGCTCCGCCGCACGCTGCGCGCACATCCGCAGCTCCTCGTCGTCGAAGACGACCATGCGGGCGCCGTCGCCGGCGCTCCGGCCTGCACGCTCTGGGAGCGCCGCGGGCGCGAGCGCTGGGCCGTCGTGCGCTCGACCTCGAAGACCCACGGGCCGGATCTCCGCCTCGCGCTCCTGGCGGGCGACCCGGTGACGATCGGCCGCGTCGCCGGCCGCCAGCGCATGGGCTTCCGGTGGGTCAGCCACCTGCTCCAGCGGCTGGTGGCCGATCTCGAGGCCGACCCCGAGAGCCGCCGCCGGCTGCGGCGCGCCGCACGCGCCTATGGGGAGCGGCGCAGCGCGCTCGTCGCTGCGCTCGCGCAGCGTGGGATCGAGGCGCACGGCCGCTCGGGCCTGAACGTCTGGATCCCCGTGCCCGAGGAGGTCGCCGCCGTGCAGCGCCTCCTCGACGCAGGCTACGCGGTCGGCGCGGGCGAGCGCTTCCGGATCGAGAGCGCGCCGGCGATCCGCATCACCGTGTCGCGCCTTCCGGTCGCCGCCGTGCCGGCGCTCGCGGATGCGATCGCTGCCTGCCTGCGGCCGGATCGGGGCAGCGCCGCCGCCTGAGGGTGGCCGCGCCGGCGCCCCACGCCCTCGCCGCGAGGGTGCGGAAAACCCTTGGCGGATCGAGGCCTTCGGTGCGCGCGAGACGTCGTTCCAACAGGGAAAAAATCTGCTGTATCAAGGAGTTAGAGAGTTCTTCCGAGGGAAGGAGGCGACGCGGGAGAGCGGTCGTTTCTGCTATGATCGGCCGCGCGTTCCGAGGCCGGTACCTCCCCGCGGTCCGCCTTCCGGCGAAGGATCGATGAGAGACAAAGATCGCTATTGGGATTGCCTCGATCAGGCGATGGAGGCCTCTCACGGAGGCCGCACCGACGAGGCGCTCGCCTGGCTCGACGAGGCGCTGAAGGCGCATCCCGACGGAGCCGAGGCCCACAACGGGCGCGGCGAGATCCTCTGGGACGAGGGCAAGGTCGAGGAGGCCCTCGCCGAGTTCGAGCTGGCGGCCAAGGCGGATCCGAAGTTCGTGGCGGCCCACCTGAACCGCGCCGAGCTGCTGGTCGAGGAGTTCGCGGCCTACGAGGAGGCCATCGAGCACTGCGACCGCATGCTCGCCGGGGGCAGCGAGCTCGCGCGTCTGGACCGCGGCACCGAGGCCGAGGTCTACTACCTGAAGTCGAAGGCGCTCTTCTACCAGGACGACCTCGACGGCGCGCTGTTCCTGCTCCGCCGTGCGCTCAAGACCAGCGGCGAGCAGGCCGTCTACCGCGCCTTCGAGGGCCAGATCCTCTTCGAGATGGGCCGCTTCGCGGAGGCGCGCAAGCATCTCGAGCGCGCCGTCTCGCTCGACCCCGAGGCGCCCCATGCCGTGTACCACCTCGGCCTCGTGCTCGAGCGGCTCGGCGAGGGCGAGGAGGCCGAGCGCGCGCTGGCGCGCGCCAACTCGCTCGATCCCGATCACTATCTGCTTCCGCTCGCGATGGAGGACGCGGCGTTCGAGCAGGCGGTGCGCGAATCGGTCGACAACACGCCGCTGTCGATTCGCGAGGCGCTCGAGCACATCCCGCTCCTGATCGAGGACTTCCCGTCCGAGGAGCTGATCGAGCGCGACGGCGTCTCACCGCAGACGCTCGGCGTCTTCATCGGCGTGCCCCGCAAGGAGGCGCTCGCCACCGACCAGGCGCAGGAGCTCGACCGCGTCGTGCTCTTCAAGAAGAATCTCGAGAAGATCTGCCGCGACCGGTCCGAGCTGCTCGAGCAGATCGAGACCACGGTGCGGCACGAGGTCGGGCACTACCTCGGCCTCGACGAGGAAGCGCTCGAGCGCCTCGGACTGGCGTGAACGCATCGGGCTCCCCGGGCGGGGCCGCTCCGGCAGGCGCTGCGCCGGCCGGACTGATCGAGGCGCTGCGCGCCGTGGTCGGTGCCCCTGCCTGCCTCGCGCGCCCCGAGGAGCTGCTCTCCTACGAGTGCGACGGCCTCACGCTCCACGCGGGTCGTCCGCTCGCCGTGGTGCTGCCGCGCGACAAGCAGGAGATCGCGCGCGTCGTGCGCGCCTGCCGGCGCTTCGGCGTTCCCTTCGTTCCGCGCGGCGCGGGCACCGGCCTCTCCGGCGGCTCGACCCCGATCGAGGGCGGCGTCGTCATCGAGTGCTCGCGGCTCGACCGCATCCTCGCGATCGACCCCCCGAATCGGCTCGCGGTGGTCGAGCCGGGCGTGGTGAACGCCGCGCTTTCGCAGGCGGTACGCCCCTTCGGACTCTTCTACGCGCCCGATCCGTCGAGCCAGGCGGCCTGCACCATCGGCGGAAACGTCGCCGAGAACTCGGGCGGCCCGCATACATTGAAATACGGCACGACGGTCAACCACGTGCTCGCGCTCGAGCTGGTGCTTCCGGACGGCGAGCTCGCGCGGCTGGGCTCGCCGACCGGCTGGGCGCCGGGCTACGACCTCGTCGGCGCCGTGGTGGGGAGCGAGGGCACGCTCGGCATCGTGTGCGAGGTGACGGTCCGCCTGCACGCGATCCCGGAGGCGATCGAGACGCTGCTCGCGATCTTCCCCGACGTCGTCTCCGCGTGTCGCGCCGTCGGCGGCATCATCCGGAGCGGTCTCGTGCCGGCAGCGCTCGAGATCGTCGACCGCCGCACGATCGAGGCGGTCGAGGCGAGCGTCTACGCCGCGGGCCTGCCGCGCGACGCCGGCGCCGTCCTGCTCGTCGAGCTCGACGGGCCCGGCGCCGCGCTGCCGCACCAGGTCGAGCGGATCCGCGCGCTGTGCGGGGACGCCGGGGCGAGCCGCGTCGACGTCGCCCGCGACGCCGCCGAGCGCGATCGGTTCTGGCGCGCGCGCAAGGGCGCCTTCGGCGCGATGGGCCGCCTGGCGCCCGACCTGTACGTGCACGACGCCGTGGTGCCGCGCGCGCGCCTGCCCGAGGTGCTGGCCCGGGTGTGCGAGATCGCCGACCGCCATCGCCTGCGCCTCTCGAACGTGTTCCACGCCGGCGACGGTAACCTGCATCCGAACATCTCGTTCGACCGCCGCGACGCGGACGAGCTCGCGCGCGTGCTCGCCGCCGGGCGCGAGATCCTCGAGGTCTGCGTCGAGGCGGGCGGCGTGATCAGCGGGGAGCACGGCATCGGCGCCGAGAAGCGCGAGTACATCCGGCTCGTGTTCGAGGACGACGACCTCGAGGCGATGTGCCGGCTGCGCGGCGCCTTCGACCCGGACGGCGTCTGCAATCCCGGGAAGATCTTCCCGACCACACGCTTCTGTGTGGAGGCGAACCCGAAGGCGCGCGGCTACGACCGCGTGCCGCTCTGATCGGTCCGCCCGTGCGGCCCGCCGACGCGGAGGCGCTGCGCAAGGCCGCGGGCGACGCCGCGCTCGAGGAGCACCCGGCCGTCGAGGTCGACGGCACCCAGCTCGGCTGGACGCTCCGCCCGGCCGACGGAGATGCCCTGGTGCGGTCGGTGCGCGCGCTCGCGGAGCGCCGCCTGGGTGCAGTGGTGCGCGGCGGCGGGAGCAAGCTCGGCTTCGGCAATCCGCCGCGCGGCGCTTCGCTGCTGCTCTCCACGTCGGCGCTGGCCGGCGTGATCGAGCTCGATGCCGACGAAGGGGTCGTGCGCGCGCGCGCGGGCACCCGCCTCGCGGCGCTGCGCGAGGCGCTGCGCGAGACCGGCTGGGAGCTGCCGTTCGACCCGCCGGGCGCGAACGCCACGCTCGGCGGCACGCTCGCCGCGGCGGCCGTCGGGCCGCGCCACCTCGGCTTCGGCCGGCCGCGCGACCTCGTGCTCGGGCTCGACGCGGTCCTCGGTGACGGCGTGCGCGCCCGCTGCGGCGGTCGCGTCGTCAAGAACGTGACCGGCTACGACCTGATGAAGCTGCAGATCGGCGCACACGGATCGCTCGGGGTGATCGAGTCGGCATGGATCCGCCTGCGCGCGCGCCCGGCGTGCGAGCGCGTGCTGTCGGCAGCGGTCGGCGCACGTCCGGACGCCGCAGCGCGCGCCGTGGCGGCGGCCCGGCTCGCCTCGGCGCGCGCGGTGGCGCTGGTGGACGCGGGCCTTGCTCCGGCGGTCGAGCCCAGCCTCGCCCCGCGCGACGGGTTCCTGCTCGTCGCCGAGCTGGCCGGCGACGAGGCGGCCGTCGCGCAGGACGCCGCGCGGCTCGCCGCCGGGCTCGGCGCCGTCGACGGCAGCCCCGGCGCGGTGGCCAGGCTGCGCGCGCTGCAGGGCGAGACGTTCGGTCCCGCCGGGCTGCGCTTCCGGCTCGCGCTCCTGCCGGATCGCCTCGACGAGGCGTGCGCCGTCCTCGCCCGGGCGGGCGCCGAGCGGCTGCTCCATGCCGGCACCGGGCTCGCCTACGCGCGGTTCGCGCTCGAGCCCGATGCGGACGCGGCCCGCGTCGACCGCGCCTGGAGCGCCGTGCGGCGCGCGGCGCGTGCCGGCGGTGGCCACGCGGTGCTCGAGTCGGGACCCGCGTGGGCGAAGGACGTCCGCGACGTCTTCGGCGAGCTCCCGGAGCCGTTCGCGCTCTTGCGCGCATTGAAGCAGCGCTTCGACCCGTCGCGGGTCCTGAACCCGGGCCGCTTCGCCGGAGGGCTCTGATGAGCGACGCGCCGCTCGCGGAGCTCCGCGAAGCGACACTCGACTGCGTGCATTGCGGCCTGTGCCTGCCGGTCTGCCCGACCTACCGCGAGACCGGATCCGAGACCTCGTCGCCGCGCGGTCGCATCTACCTGATGCGCGCGATCGCCGAGGGGCGCGCCGCGCTGGGTCCCCTGCTCGCGGAGGAGGCCTACCTCTGCCTCGGCTGCCGCGCCTGCGAGACGGCGTGCCCGTCCGGCGTGCGCTTCGGCCGCCTGCTCGAAGGCGCGCGCGCGGAGGTGGAGCGCGCGGGGCTGCGAAGCGGGCCGGCGAAGCGCGTCGAGACGCTCGCGCTGCGCGCGCTCCTGCCGCGACCGCTGCGGCTCCGTCTCGCGGTGGATGCGCTCGCGCTGGTGCAGCGCCTGCGCCTCGATCGCCTCGCGCGCCGATGGCTGCCGCCGCGGCTGCGCGAGCTCGCCGACGCGGCGCCGCGCGTGCCGCCGCGCTCTGAGCGCCGGCCGCTGCCGCATCTCGTAGCCGCGCAAGGCGAGCGCCGCGGCCGCGTCGGCCTCTTCGTCGGATGCGTGATGCCGGAGCTCTTCGGGCGGGTCCATGCGGCGACCGTGCGCGTGCTGGTGCAGAACGGCTTCGACGTGGTGGTGCCGCGCGAGCAGGGCTGCTGCGGCGCCCTGCATGCGCACGCCGGCGACCCCGAGCTCGCGCGCGAGCTCGCGCGCCGCAACGCGGCCGCCTTCGCGACGGCGCGCGTCGACGCCGTGGTCGTGAATGCCGCCGGCTGTGGCGCCGCGCTGCGCGAGGCCGGAGCGTGGCTGCCCGGAGAGGGCGACGCGCTCGCCGACGCGGCCCGCGACGTCTGCGAGTGGCTCGACGCCGCGGGGCTGCGGCCACCGCCGGGCCGCGTCGAGGGGCGCGTCTGCTACGACGATCCGTGCCACCTGGTCCACGGACAGGGCGTCCGCGATGCGCCGCGACGGCTCCTCGCCGCCATTCCGGGGCTGGAGCTCGCGCGGCACGAGGACCCGAGCAGCTGCTGCGGCGCGGCGGGCATCTACAACCTCACGCATCCGGCGATGTCGAGGGCGGTCCTCGAGCGCAAGATGCGGTCGCTCGCCGCGGCCGATCCCGACTGGATCGCGAGCGGCAACCCGGGCTGTCTCATGCAGCTCGCAAGCGGCGTCGCGGGCCTCGGCCTGCGCGCGAAGGTCGTCCATCCGATCGAGCTGCTCGACCTGTCGTACCGGCGCGGACCGGACGCCGCGGCCCGAAGAAAGCCTGCTTGGATCTGAAGCGCTCCGCGACCCGACCGACCGCTACCGATAGAACACGGCGTCGGGCGTCTCCTTCGGCGCGCGCAGGCGCGGAAAGGCGCCGAGGCCGAGATCGGGCAGCGAGCCCTGCACGACGAGGTCGACCGGCAGGATCGAGTCGCGCGGTCGCACCAGGCCGTACTTCTCGCGCACGCCGACGAAGGCGTAGCTCGAGGTCGCGTTGGGGTCGTCGTCGTCCGCCGAGTCGGCGACGCCGAGCCGGGCCCGCTCGAAGAACAGGTCACGCTGCGGGTCCGGCGTCATCTCGGCGAGCGGGTCGAGGAGGCCGTTGTGCTGGCTCGTCTCCTCGAGCAGCGAGACGAGCCGGGCGAGTCGCTCGGGCGACACCGTCTCGCGCATCAGCCGGGGCGTGTCCGACTCGTTGCCGCTCTCCGCGACCATCGAGAACTCGAGGGTTCGCCCGCCGATCAGCCGGATGCCGTCGGGGTGGAGCTCGCCGTTGGCGCGAACGCCGTCGAGCAGCTCCGGCCGCAGCGCGAGGCCGCTCGGGCCCGCCACCTTGGGGTTCTCGAGCAGGAAGCCCTTCGAGATGCGGATGCTCTGGGCCGTCGCGCTCTCCAGGTCGTCGTGCACCAGCCGGTTGGCGCGCTTGCCGGCCTCGGTCTCGGGGAAGGTTGCGGCGATCTCGCCGAGGAGCGTGATCCGCACGTCGCGCCGCTTCACCTTGTTCGCCGTCTCGAGCGCCTGCTCGGCGGCGCCGTTCGCCAGGTCCGCCATGCGCTCCTCGTCGAAGCCCTTGCCGTCGCGCGCGATCTCCCACGCGCGCACGCGATGGCCGGAGGCCTCCTCGTGCGCCACCAGCCACTCGCGCACCTCTGCGGCGTGTTCGCCCTCGGGGCGGCGTTCGAGATAGCGCGAGGCGTAGATCGCCGGCGCGGGCGGGGGCGGCGACGAGAGGGTCTCGATCAGCCGGCTGGCGATCCCGGTGACCGTGCCGGGAAGCGAGGGCGCCACCAGGAGCCACTCGACCGGCCGCGGCAGATCGTAGTGGGTCGGGCCGCGGGCGAGCGAGCCGAGCAGGACGAAGCTCGCCTGCTGCTCCCGGCCCTCGCGGCGCGCCTCTTCGAAGGCCGCGTACGGGTTCTCGTCCGCGTCGTGCTCCATCGCGCGAGCGTGTCTCGCCATCGGCTGCGTCAGGGGATCGCCGTCGCCGAGCGCCGCCATCTGGTCCCACATGTCCGACTCGCGCCCGCGCTCGCCGGTGGAGACCGCGGTTGCGAAGCGCGCTTCGCCGATGAGCGGCCCCTCGCGCCCCCGCGCCAGGAGCGGGCGCGCCGCCGCGTCGACGTCGCCGCGCGGATCGAGCAGCGCCACGGAGAGGCTGCGCGCCTGGTCGTCGCTGGCGTCGGGGGGCGGATCGTGCGGGGCGCCCAGGCTGCGCGCCAGCTCGGCCCGGTGCGCTTCGACCCGCCGCTCCGCCTCCGCGCGGATCGCGGAGGCGCGCGGGTCCTCGGGCGCGTAGCGCAAAGCGCGGTCGGCGAGCACCAGTGCGATCTCGTTCTGCCCGGCGTTCAGCGCCTGCTGCGCGGAGCGCAGGCTCTGCTTGCGCTTGGTCGCGAACCACCGCGCCTGCATCGACTCGATGCGCGCCAGCAGCGCCTGCGTCTCGGGCGCGTCGGGCTTCTCCTCGACGAACTCCTTCCAATAGGCGAGCGCCTGTCGCTCCTGCAGGCTGATCGGGTCGTCCATGTGCTCGGCGACGGCGACCCCGAGCGCCGCCTGCGCGACGCGCAGCGGCAGCAGGGCCACGGTCATGATCGAGGTGCCGATCGCCTGCGAGAAGGCGTTGATGTCGCGCGCCAGCCGCGCCTGCCGCGACTCGCCGATGCGGATGCTCGCAAGCCGAAGGGGATCGTCCTCGACCTCCTGCTCGAGCTGCTTGCGCAGGGCGGGCTCGACGTCGTTGCGCTGCAGCAGGGTCGCGGTGCGTCGCCGGTACACGATCGGATCGGATTCGGTCGAGTCGACGACGTGCTGGCCGTAGCCGGCGAGCCCGGTCGGCGCCTCGCCAGCGGCCGCGCGCAGGCGCTCCACCTCGTCGAGCTGCGCGAGCTTCGCTTGCGCGTCGCCGGGGGTTCCGCCGAGCGCCGCGGCGGCGAGGTCGTGCGCCGCGTGATCGGACTCGTCGGGCACCGGCGTCGCTCGCGACGGCAGGAGCTCGAGCGGCGAGTCCGGGAACCCCGCGGGCCCCCGACAGGCCACCAGCGCGAGCAGCGCGAGCACCCCAGCGATCGCTCTCAGCACGCGCCGGCCCCCTCCAGGGCGGGAGTATTGCGCGCGGCTCGCCGAAGGCGAGCCGCGCCGTCATCCCCCGCAGTCACTCGCTGAATCGGTCGCGATCGACCCGCAGCGTGAAGGCGAGGAAGGCCTCGAGGCGCCGGGCGGCCTCGAGCTTCTCCGGCGTCCCGTCCTGGTTCGCGACCGCCTCGTAGAGCCGCGACGCGGCGTCGACGAACTCCTGGAACACGGGCGGGTCGAACCAGAGGCTCTCGGGCGGCCGTGCCTCCACGTACTCGGCGGCGAGCGCCGCGTAGAGGTCGGCGAGCTCGAGCATGTGGCGGTTGGCGTCCTTGCTGTCGCGATGGCGGGAGACGACCCGCTGCGCCTCGGCCAGTGCCCGCACGTCGCCGTCGGGATCGAGCTTGCGCCTCGCCTCGAAGTAACGGGCGCGCGCCACGTCGGCGCGCTCGATCTCCTCCTGCGCGATGAACACGTACTGCGTGCCGCGCCCCTCCTCGCCGATCGACTCGAGCAGCGCCACGCGTCGGTCGAAGTCGGCGACGGCGGCGTTGGGATCCGTCGGCGCCGGCACCGGCTGCTGTCCGGGCAACACCGGCCGGTCGGGCTCGTAGCCGATGGCCGCGGCCTGGCCGAGCGAGTCGCAGATCCCGGCGCTGCGCTGGGCCTCGCCAGCCAGGTCGCCGCCGTGCTCCGCCGCGTGGCGGTAGCTGGCCGCGGCCAGCTCGTAGGCGCGCAGCCGCTCGAGCGCGCGTCCCTTGGCGAAGGCGATCACGTCGTCGAGGTGCCCGGCGCGCAGCGCGTCGGCGTGCACGCGCTCCAGGTTCTCGAGCCGGATCAGCGACGAGCGATAGACGTTGCGTCCGGTGAAGTCGCGCGCCGCCTCGAAGCGATAGGTGTCGTCCGGCACGTGCTTGCGCAGGGTCGCCACGACCTCGAGCACGCTCGCCGAAGGCTGGTACTGCGGATCGAGGTGCGGCGGCGAGGCGCAGCCCGCCCCGAGCAGCAGGAACCCGAGCAGTGCGCGCCTCAACGCGCCTTCCGCGTGGCGACGGCGTTCAGCATCTTCTCGGTCGCGACCACGGCCGCGGCGAGCTGATCCGAGTCGACGCCGAGCGTCGCGAAGGTCGCCGCGTCGTCGTCCGGCCGCTGCCAGGTGATCACCGTCTGCACCAGCGCGCCGGTGCGGCCGCCGGGCGGGATACGCACCCGGTAGTCGACCAGCCGCGGCAGCTCGAGCCCGAAGCGTCCGACCGCCTTCTTGAGCGCCCGCATGAAGGCGTCGTAGCCGCCGTCGCCCGTCGCGCTCGCGGCGCCGCGGCGGCCGCGCATCGAGACCTCGACGCGCGCCTCGGGCAGCCCACCCGAGGCCACGACCACGCGATAGGCGTCGACGCGCACGGGACGCTCGTCGGAGCGGCCGAGCGCGTCGGCGATGATGTACGGGAGGTCGGCGGGCATCACGGTGTGCTTCTTGTCGCCCAGCTCGACGATGCGGCGCAGCACCCGTGCGCGCTCCTGCTCCGAGAGCTCGATGCCGAGCGCGCGCAGGTTGTGATCGAGCGACGCCTTGCCGGAGAGCTTGCCGAGCGCGTACTGGCGCTGGCGGCCGAAGCGCGCGGGTGCCAGCGCGCTGGCGTACAGATCGCCCTTGGCGTCGCCGTCGGCGTGGATGCCGGCCGTCTGCGTGAACACGTCGCGCCCGACGATCGGCGCGTTCGCGGCGACCGCCTTGCCGCTGAACGTCTCGACCAGGCGCGAAGCCGCGCCGAGGTGGACCTCGTCGACGCCGGTGCGGAAGCTCGTCTGGTCGTGCAGCGCGGCCACCACCTCCGCGAGCCGCGTGTTGCCAGCCCGCTCGCCCATCCCGTTCACGCTGGTGTGCACGCCGCGCGCGCCGGCGCGCACCGCGGCCAGGCAGTTGGCGGTGGCGAGCCCGTAGTCGTCGTGTCCGTGGAACTCGAAGTGCAGCTCCGGCCAGCTGTCGGTCATGAGCCCGACGTAGCGCTCGACGCTGTCGGGCGCGAAGATGCCGAGCGTGTCGGGCAGGTAGATGCGCTCGATCGGCAGCTCGCGGAGCTGCCTCACCATCGCGAACACGTAGTCGGGCGACTCGCGCACCCCGTTCGACCAGTCCTCGAGATAGACGTTCACGCGCATCCGCGCCCGGCGCGCGCGCGCGACCGAGTCGGCGACGCGGCGCCGGTGCTGCTCCGGCGTCTGGCGGAGCTGTGCGCGGCAGTGCCGCTCGGATCCCTTCGCGAGCAGGTTCATGACCCGGCCGCCGACGCCGCGCAGCCAGGCGATCGAGGCGTCGCCGTCGCAGTAGCCGAGGATCTCGATGCGGTCGACGAGCCCGGCGCGGCGCGCCCACGCGAGCACGCGCCGCGCCGCGAGCCGCTCGCCCTCCGAGACGCGCGTCGACGCGATCTCGATGCGGTCGACGCGGACCTCGGTGAGCAGCATGCGCGCGAGCTGGAGCTTCTCGGCCGGCGTGTACGAGACGTCGGGCGTCTGCTCGCCGTCGCGCAGCGTCGTGTCCATCACCTCGACGAGCGGCCGGTGGCGAGTGTCGCGGCGGGGGGCGTCGGGCACGCGCGGAGGCTCGCGAACCCGGGTCCGATGGGCAAGCTACCCTGGCCGCGTGTCCGCCGAGTCCGGCGCGGACGGCCGCGCGCAGTCCTTCGTCGTCGACGCCACCGAGGCCGGCACGCGCATCGACGCGCTGCTGGCCGCGCGGCTCGGGGTGGGGCGCGGCGCGGCGCGCGCGCTGCTCGAGGCAGGGGCGGTGCGCGTCGACGACCGCCGCCTCGGCCGCCGCCACAAGGGCGTGTGCGTCGCGGCCGGGAGCCGGATCGAGGTGGCGGACTTCACCGCGCCCGCCGCCCAGCGCGCGCGCGCCGAGCCCGAGCTGCCGCTCGCGGTGCTCGCGCGCGGCCGCGGCTGGATCGCCGTCGACAAGCCGCCCGGCCAGCCGGTGCACCCATTGCGCGAGCGCGAGGGCGGGACGCTGCTCAACGCCGCGATCGCGCGGCACCCCGAGCTGCACGGCGTCGGCGAGGGCGGGCTGCGCAGCGGCGTCGTGCACCGGCTCGACGTCGACACCTCGGGCGTCGTGCTCCTCGCCACCGAGGCCGCGGCGTGGGAGCGGCTGCGCGGCGCCTTCCGCGCCCACCGCGTCGACAAGCTCTATCGCGCGCTGGTGGTGGGCCGCCTCGAGGGCGAGGGCGCGGCCGAGGTGGAGCTCGCGGTGGTCCGCCACCGGCCGGCGCGGGTCGCGGTGGTCGAGCGCGCGGGCGGCGGTGCGGCCGGCGGGCGCCGGCTCGCGGGCCTCCGCTGGCGCGCCCTCGCGATCGGGCGGGACGCAACGCTCCTGGAGGTGCGCCCGCGCACCGGCTTCCTGCACCAGATCCGCGCCACGCTCGCGCACCTCGGTCACCCGGTGTGCGGCGACCCGACGTACGGCGCGCCCGGAGACATACCCGGCGCGCCGCGCCAGATGCTCCACGCCGCGCGGCTCGCGGTCGACGAGGTGCTGGCCGAGAGCCCCGACCCGCCCGACTTCGCGGCGGCGTGCGCGCGCCTCCTCGGCCCGCCTCCGTGGTAGCGTGTGCTGCGATGCGCGTCCTGGTCGTCGTCGCGTCCGCCACCGGCCGCACCGCGCGCATGGCAGAGGCCGTGGCGGGCGGGGCCACCGAGGCCGGTGCGGACACCGTGGTGCGACGCGCCGAGGCGTGCAGCGAGTCCGATCTCGCAGCGGCCGACGCGGTGATCCTCGGGAGCGGCGTACACATGGGAGGCGTCGAGTCGTCGATGCGCTCCTTCTTCGAGCGCATGGCGCCGCTCTGGCTGTCGGGGCGGCTCGTCGGCAAGCTCGGCGCCGCCTTCGTGAGCGCGGGCGCCGGCGCGCGCGGCGGCGGCGAGCTCGCGCTGCTCTCGCTGCTCGCGAACCTGGCCGAGCACGGCATGCTGATCGTGTCGATGCCGAACCGCCTGGATGGCTTCGGCGCCGGCGGCTGCCACTGGGGTCCGGTGGCCTGGACCAATCCGCGCGGTGGGCGCACCGGGCCCACCGAGGAGCACCTGTTGGCGGCGCGAGCGCACGGCCGCCACGTCGCGGAGTGCGCGGCCCGCTGGCTTGCGGGTGGGGAGGCCCGGCGTTGAGGCCGCGCTACTCCTCGGCCGGGCGGTCGGCGCGCGACGCGGAGCGGCGATACGCGGAATCGAGCGTGCCGGCGGCGCGCTGCGCGAGCGAGGGATCGGCCGCCGACGCGGCCGGCGCGAGCCCGACGCGCGCAAAGGCGCCGCCGAAGGCCCCGGACATCCCGTGGTTCATGACCTCGATGCCGACCCAGATCGCGGTGATGAGGAGCAGGAAGAGGAATGCGTTGCGCATGTGGGGTACCTCGCGGCTCGTCCCGACGGATCGGCACGCCGCGCGGCGAACCTGAGGAGGCGCAGAACGGTGTCGTTCCACAAGATCTGCCCGCGCTGCGGGGAGGAGTACGTCGCCACCGTCGAGCGCTGCGTCGAGTGCGGCGTCCCGCTGGGCGCCGAGGGTCCCGGCGAGCCG
>Ga0335085_10002641_pt1 | contig 33002 bp, 30 predicted proteins | sample Lox_Sample_45_FD_206712 | JGI IMG/M metagenome (GOLD analysis project Ga0335085, IMG submission 206712) | Soil microbial communities from Loxahatchee National Wildlife Refuge, Florida, United States - Lox_Sample_4.5 | ecosystem: Environmental > Terrestrial > Soil > Wetlands | place: USA... | reverse complement strand
GCAGGACCGTGGGCAATCCGTCCCGTCCGCCGCAGGACAATTTGGGTTTGCACCGGAGCTTCTCTCGTAGCAGCATCGCCAGCGGAGCCACGCACCGGGAAGGCATGGGTCGCTGGATGTCCGCCGAAGGCTCGCCCGCATTGCGCCGCCTGTTCTCGCCGCTGCAGATCGGCCGCATCGTCCTCCACAACCGCATCGTCAGCACCGCTCACAGCACCGGTCTCTCCGAAGGCACGAAGCTCGGCGAGCGCGTAATCGCCTACTATGCCGCGCGCGCCCGCGGCGGCGTCGGGCTCGTCATCACGGGCTCGACCAGCGTGCATCCGACCTCGACGTCGAAGCTGATGCCCGCGCTCGCGAATTGGGACGATACGATCGTCGAGCCCTACCGGAGGCTGGCGGCCGCGGTGCACCCCTACGGCACGCGGGTATTCGCCCAGCTCAACCATGCCGGAGCCCTCTCAGGCGGCGGCGAGGGGCTCAATCGCATCGTGGCGCCCTCGGCCGTCGACTCCGAGCTGGGCACCGAGACGCCGCACGAGCTGGCGCGAGAGGAGATTACGGAGATCGTCGACGCCTTTGCCGCCGCCGCGGTGCGGGCGCGCGAGGGCGGCCTCGACGGCGTCGAGCTGCACGGCGGGCACGGAAACCTGATCCAGCAGTTCCTCTCGCCGCTCACCAACCGTCGGGACGACGAGTATGGGGGATCGGCGGAGCGCCGCCGCCGCTTCGCCCTCGAGGTCGCGAGCGCGGTTCGCGCGGCGGCCGGGCCGGATTTCGTCGTGGGCCTGCGGCTCAGCGCCGAGGAGGATCACGAGGGGGGCCTCACGCTCGCCGACACCCGCGAGATAGCGCCGGCGGTCGTCGCGGCCGGACGCCTGGACTACGTCAACGTCACTTCGGGGAGCGATCTCACGGCGTGGTCGCAGGCGCATCACTATGCGCCGATGTACTTGCAGAGCGGACACATGCGGCGCCTCGCGCGCGGCATCCGCGAGGTCGTCCCGGTGCCGGTGATCTGCGTCGGCCGCATCGTCGATCCCCGAGATGCCGAGGCGATCCTCGAAGCGGGCGACGCCGATCTCGTGGGCATGACGCGGGCGCTCATCGCCGATCGCGACCTGCCGGAAAAGGCGCGGCGCGGCGACTTCGACGGCATCCGCTACTGCGTCGGCATCAACGACGGCTGCCTCGGCCGTCTTTACCGGGGCGTGCACATCACATGCGTCCAGGATCCGCGCAGCGGCCGCGAGCTCGATCTCGACGCGCTCCCGCCGGCCGCAGCCTCCCGCAGGGTCGTGGTGGTCGGCGGCGGCGTCGCGGGGCTCGAGGCGGCCCGAATAGCGGCGCTGCGCGGCCACCGGGTCACTCTCCTCGAGCGGGGTCCGGAGCTGGGCGGGCAAATCCGGCTGGCACGCCGCGCGCCGGGCAGAGCTGAGCTCGGAGCCATCGTCGATCATCTCACGCGGGAAATCGGCCGGCAGACCGTCGAGGTCGCCTGCGGCGTCGAAGCTACCGCGGAGTCGGTCCTCGCTCTCGAGCCGGAAGCGGTCGTGGTGGCGACGGGCTCGGAGGCGTGCATGCCCGATCTCGAGGGCGGCGAGGGGAGATATGTCTCAGCACGCGATGCGCTCGATGGCGCGCGGGTCGGCGACCTCGTCGTCGTCTACGACACCAAGGGCGACATGGTCGGGCTCTCGACCGCGGACTGGCTCGCAGGGCGGCGCCATCGCGTCACCGTCGTGACCCCGCGGCGCCACCCCGGACAGCAAATCGAGCTGATGACGGGGCGATTGCTCTATCAGCGCCTTCTCGACCGGGACGTGACCTTCATCGTCGAGAGCGAGGTCGCGCGCCTCACCGAGGACGGTGTCGCGATACGGCATCGCTATACCGGGCGCGAGACGATCCTCCCGCAGATCGCGACCGTCGTCGCCGCTTGCGGCGCCAAGGCCAACGATGGGCTCTACTGGGCACTCCGGCGGCGCGCGCCCGCGCTCGACCTCCATCAGATCGGAGATGCGGCGGCGCCCCGGCAAATCGAGCGTGCGATCTACGAAGGACACATGGCCGCGCGCGCGATCTAGCGCGCCGGCGCCCCCGGTGACGGCCCGAATCCGCCGCCGCCGGCGGTCTGCATCGACACGACGTCACCCTTCTTCAAGACGAGGTGCTCGGTCGGGTCGAGCGGTGCGCCATTGAGGAGTATCCGGCCGATCTGACCGGGCTCGCCGCCATGGACGCCGGGCGGCGGCACCTTGAATCGCGTCATGATGATCGCGCAGACCGCGGGCTTGTCGCCGACGAACTCGAAGGTGAAATCGAGGCCGTCCCCGCCGCTATGCCCGCCTGCGCCGCCGCTGCCCCGGCGCAGCTTGCGATGCACGATCCGAAGCGGCACCTCGCCCTCGATTACCTCGATCGGAGTATTCGAGAGGTTGGAGGGGAAGCTCAGTGCCGACAGACCGTCGCGCCGGCTCGATGCACCTTGGCCGGCATTGATGAAGTAGATCCCCGCGTACCGCCGGCCCGCATGCTCGCCCGAGATCATCATGCCGGAATTGGCGGAGCCCGGCGCCCAGACGCGATCCGGCAGCACGTCCGCGAGCGCGCCCATGAGCGCCACCGGCAGCAGATGGCCGATCATGCCGCGCGCTCCACTGGCGGCAGGAAATCTCGGGTTGAGGATCGTGCCTTCCGGCGCCGATGTCGTGACCGGCAGGAAACTCCCCTCGTTGTTGGGAACATCCGGGCACAGCAGCGCTTTAACGCCATAGGCGGTGTAGGCGAAGGTATAGATCGGAACGACATTGACGGCGCGCGGCAGCTGCGGCGAGGTCCCGGTGTAGTCGATGTGGATGCGATCGCCCCTCACGGCGACGTTGCTCTCGATGACGATCCGCTCCTCGAAGCCGTCATGCACGATCCTGTAGCGGTATTCGCCGTCCGGCACCGCGCGGATCGCCGCGCGCATCGCCGCGTTCGATCGGGAGACGATCTCCTCGGCGACGACCTTCAGGTCGACGCTCGTCTCGTCGAGGACCTCGTTTAGCCGGTCCGCGCACTTGCCGCAGGCGGCGACCTGGCCCCAGATATCGCCCATGGTCGCATCTGGGACCCGGACGTTCTGTCGGATGAACGCAACTATCGCCTCGTTCGTGACGCCGCCATCGCGCAGCTTGAGCATGGGGATCTGGAGCCCCTCTTCGTATAGCTCGCGGATGCCGGAGCTCCTGAGCCGGCCGCCGATGTCGGGCATGTGGCTGGTGATGCCCGCGAAGGCGATGAGCTCTCCGCCGCGGAAGATCGGCGTCGCGAGCGTCACGTCGTGAATGTGACCCGATCCCATCCAGGGATCGTTGGTGAGGAGGACGTCGCCCTCGCGGAGCGTCTGAGCCGGAAACTTGCGCAGGAAATGCTTGATCGAGGCGGGGAGGGTGCCGATGAAGGAGGGAATGCTCTTGGAGGACTGCGCGAGCGATCTTCCTTCGGCGTCGGTGAGCACGACCGCGAAATCGTTGGCCTCGCGCACGAGGCTCGAGAAGGATGCGCGCACGAAGGTCGCAGCGGCCTCGTCGACCGCGCTGACGAGCCGCGTCCAGACGATCTCGAGCTGCACCGGGTCAATGCTGTTTCGCATCGCTTCTCTCCGCCGACAGATCGATGCGGACCGTGAGATCGGGCAAGACGCTCACCCGAGCGGGCTCGGCGACGATGAGCGTCGATTCCCTCTCTTCGAGAACCAGGGGGCCGGAGAGGCGGGTGCCGGGCGGCAGGGCATAGCGATCGTAAACCGGCGCTTCCGCGAACTCGCCGGCGCCGGTAATGAAGATGGGACGCCGCGTCCTGGGGCTTGCGCTCATCCGGTCCGAGCGACCGTCCGCCCAGGAAAACCGTCGCTTGGCGCGCGGCGAGCGGCCGATCAGGCGCCAAGTGACGATCTCGGGCTCGGCGCCCGGGACCAACGCGCCATAGAGCCGCCGGTAGCGCGCCTCGAAGAGCTCGCGAAAGCGATCCTGGAGCGAGGGATCGATCGGCGAGAGCGGAAGCGTCACGCCGACATTGTGGCTCTGCCCGCGATAGCGCATGTCGAGAGCGAGCTCCCAGACCGTAGCGGATTTCTCGATGCCCGCCGATAGCAGCTCCTGCAGCGCATCCTCGTGCAGCGTCGCTATTGCTCGCGAGGCCTCGCTCCAGGGCACCTCGGAAAGCAGACTGCGGCGCGGCCAGGCACGCTCTGCGCGTGCGGCCGCTGCAAGAAGCCCAAGGCAGGAGCCGGCTCCGGCGGCGACGGTGCAGAGCACCGTCGAGAGGCGCAGCCGCCGCGCCACATCGACGGCATGAACCGGCCCCGCCCCGCCGGTAGCGACGAGAGCGAATTGACGCGGATCGTGTCCCTTCTCCGCGATGTGCACGCGCGCGGCCGCGGCCATGTTCTCGTTCACGACGCTGCAGATCCCCCAGGCGGTGGCAGCGATCGAGAGATTAAGGCGATCGCCGAGACGACCGATCGCGCGTTCTGCCATATGCCGATCGAGACGCATCTCGCCCCCCAGGAACCGGTCGGGATCGAGATATCCCAAGACGAGGTCGGCATCGGTGACGGTGGCCTCCATCCCGCCCTGGGCGTAGCAGGCGGGGCCGGGAACCGCGCCCGCGCTCCTCGGGCCCACCACGAGAGTGCCGACGCCGCTCACGGACGCGATACTGCCGCCGCCCGCTCCGATCTCCATGAGGTCGATGCTTGGAACCAGCATCGGTAGCCCGCTCCCCTTCTTGAAGCGTCGCACGCGAGCGGCCTCGAAAGCGCGAATGACCTCCGCCTCGCCATCGCGGACGACGCAGGCCTTTGCGGTCGTCCCGCCCATGTCGAAGGCGAGGATTCGCTTTTCTCCGGCGGCTTCGGCCGTGACGATCGCGCTGATGACCCCGGCCGCCGGTCCCGATTCCAGGAGCTGGATCGGCGCCTCCGCGGCGCTGTCCACTGACGTGAAGCCGCCGCTCGAGAGCATGATCCGGAGCGCGCCCGCAACCTCCGTCGCCTGCAGCCGCAGGCCGAGCCGATGCAGATATTTCGCCATCAACGGCTGCACATAGGCATTGGCGGCAACGGTGGACATGCGCTCGAACTCGCCCACCTCCGGCGCGATCCGGCTCGAGATGCTGATGCCGACGCCGGGTGCGAGCCTTCGGATCGCGTCCTCGATCATCCGCTCATGCCTGTCATTGGCGTAACTGTGCAGCAGGCAGATGGCGGCAGCCTCGAATCCGCCGTCCCGGACCGATCGGGAGATCCGGTCGAGGTCGTCATCTTCGAGCGGCGTCCGGACGCCTCCCGCCGCGTCGAGGCGCTCGTCCGCCTCGAAGCGTAAGCTCGGCGGTACCAGCGGCTCCGGCAGCTCCAGATCGAGGTCGTAGAGATCGTAGCGGACCTCGCGCGCGATATCGGGAAGGTCGGAAGTCCCCTTCGTGAGGATCAGGGCCGTCCTGGCGCCGTTCCGCTCGATCAGAGTGTTGGTGACGAGCGTCGTTGCATGGACGACCTCGCCGACGTCGGCTCCGCTCCATCCGGAGGCATGGAGCGTCGGCTGCTGGAGCAGCTGCCGGACGACGGTCGCTGCACCCTCGCTGGGATCGCCGGGGGTCGTCAGGCATTTGGCGACCCAGATTCGGCCGCTCCGCGCCTCCAGGCAGATGCCATCGGTGAAGGTTCCGCCGATATCGACGGCGATCCTGAGCGGCTCCTCCGGCAACGGCACTCCTCCGGGCGGCATCGTTCTGCTCCGCGCCCAAATAAGTATACTAGTATGATATACTTAGCGACAAGCGGGCGGCGCGTCCCCCGCGCACGGAATCGGCGGGCGCTTCCCCCCAATCCGCGAGGGGTGCTCCGCCGTTGAACGGCGGTCGGATTTCCCGTATGCCCTGTCGAGCCCCCGGGCTGATGGCGGCCTTGCGCGACAACGGAACGGAGCGCCGGCGGCGACGGAGAGAGTTTCGGAAATGGCGATGTTCGAGAACCTCAAGCCGCTGAAGGCCGCACAGTTGATCGCCCGGCGCATTCGCGAGGCGGTGATTTCCGGCAAATTGACGGTGGGCGACCGGCTTCCGCCGGAGCGCGAGCTGATCAAGCAATTCGGCTACAGCCGCGCCGCGGTGCGGGAGGGGCTGCGCCTCCTCGAGGCGGACGGCTTGATTGCCATGCAGGCCGGGCGGAACGGCGGGGCCGTGATCTGCCGGCCGGAGGCCGAGCAGCTGGCTTCGACGCTCGACACCATTCTGCGGCTCCGGCGCACGACGATCCATGACGTCCACGAGGCGCAGCGGCTGATCGAACCGCTGGTAATCGCGCTCGCGATCGAGCGCGCGACCCCCGGCGACCTCGCGCGGATCCGGCGCACGATCGAGATGATCGAGCGCGATCCCGGAAACACCGAGACCGTGCGCTCGCAGAGCAACCTCTTCCACACCCTGCTCGGCGAAGCCGCGCACAACAACGTCGTTGCGATCGTCGCCGGCCTCATTCGGCGGATCATCGTGCAGATGGGATATACCGGCGACGAGGCGGAGGCGCTCGGCATCGCCCGCATCCATCGCAAGATCCTCCATGCGATCGAGGCCGGCGACGCCGCGGCCGCGACCAGAAGGGCCCTGCGGCATTTGGATGCAAGCGCAGGCGTGCTGAGCAAGGGCGGCGCGCGCAAGGCCGGTGGGATACCCCGCGGAAGCGTCCGGCCGATGCCCGATGCGCGGGCGGCCCGCCGAAAAAGGGCGGCTGGCAAGCGCTAGCGCGTCCGGGGCCGCCTCGCCCCCCCGCACTCGTTGTGCGATCGAAATCGGTACACTATATTTCCGCCTGCCGCCGGCACCTCCGCGCAATGGCGCATCCTTCCCTGGAGATCGCACCCGATGACCGAGACCGCAGATTTCGTGTGGATGGACGGCAGGATCGTTCCCTGGAATCAGGCGACGATTCACGTCTCCTCCGAGGCCGTGCTTCGCGGCGAGAACGTGTTCGAGGGCATGCGGGCCTATTGGAACGACGACGAGCGGCAGCTCTACATCCTCAAGAACGCGGAGCACCTCAAGCGGCTCCGGCAATCCGCCAAGATCATGCGCATGTCGATTCCCTACAGCGACGCTGAGCTCACGGACGCCTTCACCGAGCTCCTGCGGAAGAACCGCTTTGCCGGAGGCGTGCATTTTCGCCCGGTGGTCTATTTCGGCGAAGGCGAGGCCTATGCCTGGCGCCCGGAGGAGATCCGAACCGGCGTGTTCGTCCTCGCCTTCAGCCGGCCGCACGCGAAATCGATCTTCTCGGGCATCAAGAGCTGCATCAGCACTTGGCGGCGCAATTCCGACCTCGCGAGCCCGTCGCGCGTCAAGGCCGGAGCCAATTATCACAACTCGCGCTTCGCCCATGTCGAGGCGCGGCTCAACGGCTTTGGCACGCCGATCATGCTGAACGACCGCGGCAAGGTCTCGGAAAGTCCCGGCGCCTGCTTCATGATGGTACGCGACGGTACCGTGATCACGCCGCCGGTCACGGCCGACATACTCGAGAGCATCACCAGGACGACCCTGATCGGTCTCTTTCGCGACGAGCTCGGCGTGCCCGTGGTCGAGCGGGAGATCGACCGCAGCGAGGTCTACATTGCCGACGAGGCGTTCTTCTGCGGTAGCGGCGCCGAGGTGCAGCCGATCATATCGGTCGATCACTATTCGCTCGGCGACGGAGCCGTCGGCCGCCTGACGAAGCGCATACAGGACCTCTATTTCGCGATTGCCGAGGGAAAGGTCGCGAAATACCGGCATTGGCTGACGCCCGTCTATCAGGCGGAGACCGTCGGCGCCCGCTGAGGCGCATGATCGGTCGGCGGCGGCTCGCGTGAAGATCCCATTCTTCATCGTCGACGCATTTGCCGAGCGCGAATTCACGGGCAATCCCGCTGGTGTTTGCCTGCTGCCGCATTGGTTGCCGGCGGAGCGGATGCAAGCGATCGCGAATGAGAACGCCGTCGCCGCCACCGCGTTCGTGGTGCGGGAGGACGCATCATACAGCCTGCGCTGGTTTACGCCCGCGGTCGAGGAGGAGATGTGCGGTCACGCCACCCTGGGCGCGGCATGGGTCGTGCTCAACCGGCTGGAGCCTTCTCGGGATTCCGTCGTCTTCTCCTCCCCGGCCGGCCGGCTGGAGGTCCTCCGGAAAGCTGGACTCTACGCCCTTGACTTGCCCGCCAACCCGCCGCGCCCGTGCCCTGAGCCGCCGGGACTCGCGGAAGCGCTGGGCGCCGCACCTCGAGAGGTGCTGCGCGCCGCCTACTTCATCGCGGTCTTCGACAGCGCAAGGGAGATCGCCGCCATCGCGCCGAACTTCGCGGCGCTCGCCCGCCAGGAGACTCCGGGAATCATCGTGACCGCGCCGGCCTCCGATATCGGCTGCGATATCGCGACGCGCTATTTCGCTCCGGCCAAGGGAATCCCCGAGGACCACGTGACGGGCTCCGCCCATGCGCAAGTGGTGCCTTTCTGGGCGCAAAGGCTGGGACGCAGCACACTTCAGGCGCGGCAGCTCTCCAGGCGCGGCGGCAGGCTCGAATGCACCTGGCGCGGCGACCGCGTCACGCTCGCGGGGCCGGCGCGACTCTATATGAGCGGCGAGATCGAGGTTTCCGTCACGCCTTGACGCCGCCGACGTAGCCTCGCGCGAGCTCTTGCCGATCGCGAATCCGGTACCAGCTCATAAGGCTGCCCACGAGCGGCCGCGCCAGCGAATGAGCGAGGCTCGTGCGCAGCGGCGTCACCGGCATCGTGCACTCGCTCTCGGGCTTGCCGAGGATACGCTTGGTGAGCTCGCGCCCGAGCAGAGTCCCGAACGCGATACCGCGGCCCGAGAGGCCGACGGCCGCCCAGACTCCCGGAGCCAGGTCGTGCAGGTGCGGGTACTGATCCGTCGTCATCCCGACCCAGCCCGCGACCTCGCTCTGCCAAGCCGGCTCGCCGAGCTGGGGAAAGACGTTTTGAATTCGCCGCACGGCCTTGCCCAGGAAGGCATGCGCGTTCGCGGTGAAGGCCGGCCCGTCCGTGCTCACCTGGAGCCGGCCGTCCGACCGCAGCCGAATGGCCGAGTAGAGGCGGCGCGTGTCGGTGAGCGACTGGCCGCCGGGCATGATGGTCTTGCGGAGGTTCTCGCTCAGCGGCGCCGTCGCGAGGTGATATCCGCGAAGCGGTATCAGCGACCGCTGCAGTCCCGGCCATAGCGCATCGGTATAGGCATCCGTCGCAAGAACGACGGTATCCGTCTCGACCTCGCCGTCCCCCGCGCGAGCGAGCCAGCGTCCCTCGTGCGGTTCGAGATGAGCCACGCGGCTCTGCTCGAAGATCCTCACGCCGGCTTTGACCGCCGCATGGCCGAGCCCGCGCGCATAGGAGATCGGCTCGACGCACCCGCCACGGCGGTCGACGACCGCCGCGGGGTAATAAGTGCTGCCCGCGAGCTCGGTAACGCCAGCGGCATCGAGGAGCGCGACCGGCGCCCCTCGCGCCTGCCAGAATTTCGCCCTTTCCTCCAGCATCTTGGCGTTGGCGGGAGTATGCGCGGCGAAGATCAAGCCGTTCCTGACGGCGTCACAGGCGATGCCGTGCCGCTCCACGAGCTCGAATACGAGATCGGGTCCGGTCGCGAGCATCGCGATCATCCGCTCGCCCCGATCGCCGCCGAAATGCGCGAGGACATGGGCGTGATCGTGCTTGGCGTAGGGAACCACTTGTCCGAACGCGCGGCCCGATCCGCCCCATCCCACTTCTCTTGCCTCGAGGACGACGCTCTGAACTCCGGCAGCGGAAAGATGAAGCGCAGTCGAGAGGCCGGTGTAGCCGCCGCCGACGATCACGACGTCCGCCTTCGTGCGGCCGCGCAGCGCGGGTGCGGCAAGGCGCGGCGGCGCGCCGCGCGTATAGGGCTCGGGCAAGGGCGTGGCGTCGTCGAGAGGATGGACCATGTCGAGACCGAGCGACCGCCGCTGCCACCGGGAGGATTTCAGTATACTATTATATGCATATCGAGCGCGCCAGAGCATCGCCGGCGCGAGCTGCCCTATCGCTTGCGACTTTGATCGGAGACGCCGATGGCCGAGCAACGCTGGACCGACGTCGAGCCCGAGCCGGGTCTCGAGGCCTTCGTTTCGACGATCGAGACCCGCGTCGACAGCCACTATCCCGACGGCGTCATCTCCATGGGCGTGATCACGGAGCTTTTCGGGATGGCCGGCGGCAAGCTCAGCTACATGTTCGACGGCGACGCGGGACTTGCCCGATCGTACGAGAGCCTCGAGTTCCTGGCGCCCGCCTATCAAGGCGATTACGTCAGGGTGAGAGTATCCATGCTCTCGGTCGGCCGAACCTCGCGGCGCCGTCTCTACGAGGCGCATGTCGTCGCGCGCGCACACGGGATCGGCGCGAAGCCGAGCCATGGCGAGATCCTGGCTGCGCCCATCTTGATCGCCCGCGCGATCGGCACCGTCGTGGTGCCCCTCGACTGTCAGAGACTGACCCCCGCCGCCTTTCGCAAGGGGCGGTGATGCGCCCAGAGGAGGCTTCGCGCGGGGCGCCGCCGCTGTCGCGGCTCTTCCGGCCGCAGACCGTCGCGATCGTCGGCGCATCCGACGACGAGACGAGATACAGCGGCCGCCTGCTCCGCTATTGCCGCGACATCGGGATGGACGGCCGGCTGCGCCTGATCCATCCGAGATTCGACGAGATCGCGGGGCTGAAATGCTGGCGGAGCCTCGATGCGCTGCCCGCTGCGCCGGACGTGGCGGTAGCGATGGTCGGCCCGGATCGAATGTCGGACCTGATCGAGCGCTGCAGAGGCATCGGTTTCATCGTTGTCGTGGGAGAGCTCATCCGGCGCGACTTGCCCGACCGCGAGCGACGGCTTCGGGAGCTCGTGCGCCTCGCCAACGATCGGGGCGCGCGCATCGTCGGTCCCGACTGCGTCGGCGTCATTTCGCCGGCCAATCGCTCGTCCATGAGCATCTCCAGCGCGCTGGCGGCCGGTCCTGCACTCGCCGGAAGGATCGGACTCATATCCCAGAGCGGCGGCATCATCGCCGCAGTCGTCGACCGCGCTCGCGACGCGCGCGTCGGATTCTCGCACGTCGTCTCCGCCGGGGGCGAGGTCGACCTCGACACCTGCGACTATCTTGAATTCATGATCGCGGATCCCGCGACCGCCGCGATCTCGATCTATACCGAGGGATTTCGGGACGGCCGGCGCTTTCTCCGGCTCGCGGAGCAGGCATCCGCAGCGCGAAAGCCGATCGTGCTCCTGAAGCCCGGCCGGTCGGAAGCGGGCGCTCAGGCCGCCTTGTCCCACAGCGGCCGGATCGCCGGGCGGCGGGAAGTCCAGGCAGCTCTCTTCGGCAGGGCCGGGGTGGTCGAGGCGGTCGACATCGACGATCTCTGGGCGACCGCGGCTTTTCTCGGCAGATATCCCGCGGGCACCGAGGGCGGCGTCGGCGCGGTCTCCCTTTCCGGAGGCTATACGGCGGTGGTCGGAGACGCTGTCGCCGCGTCGGAGGCGCATCTTGCGAAGCTGTCGCCCGTCACCGTGCGACGGATCCAAGCGGCGGCGGCACAGCCGCACCCGGTCAATCCGGTGGATGCCGGGGCGCGGCCGGAGCCCGGGCGCGAAGCGGAGGACGCCGTCGCCTGCCTCGACGCGCTCGATGACGACCCAATGATCGGCGCGACCCTCTATGCGGAAACGCTCTTCCTCGGCGTCGAGAAGATCGTTCCAGGACTGGCCGCCTTCGCGGCCCGCGCGAGGAAGCCGCACCTCACGTGCTGGCAAGCGGGCGGCGCCGTGGCAGGGGTCATCGCGGATTTGCGCGAGCGCAATGTCTTCACCTTGACCGACCTCGGCCAGGCGACGCGCACCTTGCGCGCCCTCGAGATCTATTCGCACCGCGAGCGAGGTCCGGATAGGCGGGAGCCCCGCCCGGCGTCCTCCTCGCTTCTGACGCTCTCAGCCGGTGCGCTGTCGCATGACGACGCCACGAGGCTCCTGGCCGAATACGGCGTGCCCTTCGTAGAGGAGCGTGCCGCCGATACTCCGGCGGAAGCCGCCGCCGTTTCCGCGGTGCTCGGGTTCCCGGTCGTCCTGAAGGGCATGCTGCCCGGCGCTCTGCACAAGACGGAGAGGGGATTGGTGGACGTCGGGCTCTCCGACGCGGACGCCGTCGCGCGGCACGCCGCCGAAATGGCGACCCGAGTGGCCGGGCTTCAAGGCTTTCGCGTTCAGAGGATGATGAGGGGATTGGAGATGATCGTGGGCGTCGTCTCGGACGCCGATTTCGGAGCAGCGATCGTGCTGGGCTTCGGGGGCATTTTTGCCGAGGCGATCGATCGAACGGCGATCGAGGCGGTTCCGATCGGGTCGCGCCAGGCGCAAGCGATGATCGATCGCATCGATCGCAAGGGGATGCTCTCCGGCTATCGAACCGGCGAGGGGCTGGACAAGACGGGCCTCGTGCGCCTGCTCTGCGCCCTGTCGGACCTCGTCTACGCCAACGCCGGCCGGATTCGCGAGATCGATCTCAATCCCGTCATCGTCACGCGGACCGGCTGCGTCGCCGTCGATGCCGTCATCGTCCTGAAGTGAGATAGAGCGCACACAGCCGGGGCGGCGCCGGTCACTGCGATTCGGTGGCGCGGGCGGGGCCGACGAGGGTGGCGCCGCCGTCGACTACCAGCGTCTGCCCCGTGATGAAGCGCGCGTGACTCGACAGGAGGAACCGCACCGCGAGACCCACGTCCCAGCCTGTGCCTTCGAGACCGAGCACCGAGGCGCGGCGACGCTGCTCGCGCGCGGCGGCGCTCATGCCGCGGGCGTAGACCATGGGCGTATAGACGGGCCCGGGCGCGACGCAGTTGACGCGGATTCCGTCCTTGCCGTGATCGACGGCCATCGCGCGCGTCAGCGCAATCACCGCGCCTTTGGAGGTCGTGTAGGCGCTGAGGCCGCGGGGGCGCAGCGCGGAGATCGAGGAGACATTCACGATGGCGCCGCCGCCCGCGGTGCGGATCATCGCGGGGATCGCGTGGCGCGAAGCGAGGTACATGGTCTCGACGTTGATCTGCATGACGCGCCGCCATTCCGCCGGGCTCGTCTCGAGCACGCTCCCGCGCGCGTCGATGCCGACGTTGTTGTCGAGGAAGTCGAGGCGGCCCCAGCGCTCGACCGCCGCCGCCACCATCGCCTCCGCCTGCTTCTCGTCCGCGATATCGGCGGCAAAGCCGGCAGCGGTGCCGCCCTCGGCCGCGATCATCGCGACCGTCCGCTCCGCGAGCGCGCGCTCGCGGTCGACGACGAGGACGCGCGTTCCCGCGCGCGCCAGCAGGATCGACGCCGCGCGGCCGTTGCCGATGCCGTCGCCCGCGGCGCCTCCGCCGGTGACGATCGCGACTTTGCCGGCAAGACCGGCGTCGTCCTCGGGCCGCGTTTTCTCGCTCATCTCGTCACCTCAGGGTAATCCCGCGCCGGGGACATCGACGCGAATGAGCTCGATCCTGCCGTCTCGCTTCTGCGCCATGGCGGGCCCGCTCCCGGAGCTGGTGCAGAGGAAAAGGGTGCGGCGATCGTCACCGCCGAGCATGCAGGCAAAGCAGCCCTGCGTTCCCGTCGAGATCGAGCGCTCGACGCGACCGCCCTCAAAAACGCGGATCACGCGATTGCCGCGGGCGTCGGCGACCCAGATCGCGCCCTCGGCGTCGAGACAGATGCCGTCGGGATAGCAGTCCTCGAATTGCGCGAAGACCCTCGGCTTCGAGAGCGCGCCGCCGGCGCCGATGTCGAAGGCGGTGAGGCGCTTGGCCAGCGTCTCGCCCACGACGAGCCGCTTGCCGTCGGCTGCGATGATCGTGCCGTTTGGAAAGAAGAGATCGTCGGCGGCGCGGCTCACCCGCCCGTCGGGGTCGATCCGCGCGATGCAAGTGCGGCGCTCGGCCTCCCCGCCATGGCGGTCGAAGCCGAAATTCCCGACATAAGCGCGGCCCGCGCCGTCCACGACCATGTCGTTGCAGGGACCGGTCGCCAAATCCGAGAGATCGGCATAAGGGCGGAGCCTGCCCTTCTCGAGCGCGAGCACGCGGCGGTCGAGCATGGAGACGATGAGAAGCCGGTCGTCCGGCAGCCAGCCGAGGCCGGAGGGTCGCTGCGGCACCTCCGCGATCGTCTCCACATTTCCGTCGAGACCGAGCCGCAGGACGCGAAAGGTGTAGAAATCGGAGAACCAGAGCTTGCCCTCGCGCCAGCGCGGCGCCTCCGGAAAGGTAAGCCCGTCGAGCAGCACCTCGATCTTGTCGCCGCCGGTCATTTCGTCTCGCCTCCCGTCCCGGCAAGGCTACCCGTGGCCCGACCTCGCTCGCAAGCGGGCACTGTGCCGACGCTCGCAGTCGCGGCTATAGTGGCCCTCTTTCCAGCACATCCGGGAGCGGGTCATGGGGCGGACACTCGAGGGCAAGGCTGCGGTGGTCACCGGCGCGAGCCGGGGCATCGGCGCGGAGATCGCGGCGGAGCTCGCGCGCGAGGGCGCGCGGGTGATGCTCGCGGCGCGGAGCGCGGAGGCGCTGCGCGAGCGCGCGGCGGCGATCGGCGAGCAGGCGGTCGCGCACGTCGCCGATCTTCGCGAGCCTGACGCGCCCGCTGCCCTCGCGGCGGCGGCGATGGCCCGTTTCGGTCGGATCGACATCGTCGTCGCCAATGCCGGCGCCACCAAGCGCGGCGATTTCCTCGCGCTTACCGATGAGGATTGGCAGGACGGCTTCGCGCTGAAATTCTTCGCGCACATGCGGCTCATCCGCGCGGCATGGCCGCATCTCAAGGAGGCGCGGGGCTCGGTCGTGATCATCTCCGGCATCGGCGGCAAGACGCCCGGCGCCGAGTTCACGATCGGCGGCTCCGTCAATGCGGCGCTCCTCGCGCTCACGAAGGCGCTCGCGGATCGCGCGGTTCCCGATCGCATCCGCGTCAACACCATCAATCCCGGCGACATCAGGACCGATCGTCTCGCGCGCCGCATTCAGGTGGCCACTGAGCGCTTCGGCGTCGACGCCACGGAGGCCGAGCGCCGCATGGTCGCGGAGGATCGGGTCGTTCGCTTCGGCGAGCCCTCGGACATCGCGGGCCTCGTGAGCTTCATCGTGGGCCCGCGCGGCGGCTTCCTGCAGGGCTCAATCATCGACATGGACGGCGGCAAGACCAAGACGACGTGAGCCCGGCCATGCAGGGACATCGCGTGGTGATGACGGCGCCGGGCGGACCCGAGGTGCTCCGCTACGAGGCCTATGACGTGCCGGCGCCGGGGCCGCGCGAGGTGCTGCTGCGGCAGAGCGCGGTGGGGCTCAATTACATCGACATCCAGCACCGCACCGGCCGCTACAAGCTGCCGGCCTATCCCTCTCCCATCGGTCTCGAAGGCGCGGGGCTGGTGGAGGCCGTTGGCGCCGAGGTGCGCGAGGTCCGCGTGGGCGACCGCGTCGCCTATTCCTCGGCCCCCATTGGAGCTTATGCCGATCTCCGGGTAATGCTCGGGGATCGCTTGATCCCACTGCCGAATGACATCTCCGAGTCCGTCGCCGCGGCCGTGGTCACCAAGGGCCTCACGGCGCATTACCTGCTCTTCACGACCTATGCGGTGAAGCCCGGGGACACCATCCTCGTCCACGCCGCCGCGGGCGGCGTCGGCGTACTGCTGGGACAATGGGCGCGGCACCTGGGCGCGACCGTGATCGGCACCGTCTCGACCGACGCGAAGGCCGCGATCGCGCGCGCTCATGGCTGCCACCATGTCATCGTCTATGGCCGGCAGGACTTCGCGGCGGAGGTGCGGCGTCTCACCGGCGGCAAGGGCGTCTCCGTCGTCTACGATGCCGTCGGCAAGGATACCTTCGAGGGCTCGCTGCGCTCGTTGGCGCCGCGTGGCCTCCTTGTCACCTTTGGCACGCCCAGCGGCGCGATCCCGCCCTTCGATCTCTTCCGGCTGAACACCTTGGACTCGATCTACGTGACGAGCCCGGCCTTTGTCACGCACACGACCGACCGCGGGGAGCTGCTCTCGCGCGCGGAGGCGCTCTTCGCGGCGATCCGGTCGGGCGTCCTGAAGCTCCCGCCGAGCCGATCCTATCCGCTCGCCGATGCCGCCTGTGCGCACGCGGATCTGCAGGCACGGCGCACGACCGGGAGCAATATTTTGGTGCCGTAGCCGCTCACTCCCGCGGCTCCGCGTCGAGGCGGAGCACGATGCCCTCGAGCTCGGGCGAGGGCGCAGGGTAGCGCTTCAGCACAAGGGGGTCGTGGCCGGGAACGATGTGCGCGGGCGAGCTCGCGAGGCGCTTCAGGGTTGCGTAGCCCTCGAACATGTCCGGGAGATTGTAGATCACCGGGAAGGGCCGGCCCTGCTCCATGTTGGCGTAAAGGTGCATGGCGTCGGCGGCGAGGACGACCCAGCCGCGCCGCGTGAAGACGCGCACGGACTGGAGCCCCATGGTGTGGCCGCCGATCAGATGCACGCTGAGGCCAGGCGCGAGCTCGTCGGCGCCGTCGTGGAACTCGAGCCGTCCCGCGAAGAGCCGCCGCACCATCGCCGCCACGTCCTCGGCCTCGAAGGAGTGGCGGATGCGGCCGTGCCGCATGTGGCGGCCGGTGCAATAGGCCATCTCCTTGTCCTGGATGTGGTAGCGGGCGTTTGGGAACAGGCCGTGATTGCCGGCGTGGTCGTAATGCATATGCGAGACGATCACGTCCTCGATCGCGTCGGGATCTATGCCGATGAGCCTCAGCCCATCGCCGGGGGAGCGTAGATGCTGGCGGCCGCGCTTCTTTCCCGTCGCGGGATCGAAGCCGGTGTCGAGCACCCAGGTCTTCCTTGGCCCGACGATCGCCCAGACGAAGTAATCGAGCGGCATCGGCCCGTTGTGCGGGTCGCCGCCGAGGAAGTTCTCGCTCGCGAGCCGGTCGTGATGCGCATAGCGGACGGCGTAGACCTCGTAGGGCGTCGGGTCGGACATGGGACTTCCTTGCTGCCGATGACTCAGTTGCCGCGCTTCACCTCGACGCCCGCCCACTCCTCGATGCAGCGGACGATGTTGGTGAAGTCGCTCGTGGGGCCGTTCGCGGCGTTCGCGAATTGCCAGAGCTGGCGCACGGCGCTCCCCACCCACATCGGTACCTGAAGCGCCTCCGCCTCCTCGAGACAGAGCCGCACATCCTTGTACATGAGGCCGGTCGCGAAGCCGTAGTCGAAGCTCCGCGTGAGGACCGCCTTCGGGAATTTGTCCTGGGTCGCGGTGTTGCGGCCGCTGCCGGCATTGATCACGTCGATCATGGTCTGCGGATCGAGTCCGGCCTTGACGCCCATCACGATCGCCTCGCAGGAGATCGCCATGGCGGTGGCCGAGAGCAGGTTGTTTGCGAGCTTCATGGTCTGGCCCATACCGGGCTTGGCGCCGATGTAGAAGGGCTTGCCGAAGACGCGGAGGACCGGCTCCAGCCGCTCGAAGAGCGCATGCGGACAGGCCGCCATCACCGCGAGCGTGCCCTTGGCGGCGCCGGCGACGCCGCCGCTCACGGGCGAGTCGACTGCGGCGATGCCCGTCTTCTCGAGTCCCTCGGCGATTTCCGCGGCGATGCGCGGGCCGGTGGTCGAGAGGTCGACGAAGGTCTTGATGCGCCCGCCCGAGGCAATGCCGTTCTCGCCGAGCGCCACCGCGCGCACGATATTCGGCGTCGGCAGACTCACCAGCACCGTCTCGACTTCGGCCGCGACCTCACGGACGGAGCCCGCGGCCTTCGCGCCGCGCGCCGCCAGCGGCGCAATCGCCGCGGCGTTGGTGTCGTAGATCGTCAGGCGGTAACCCGCGTCGATCAGACGGCCGGCCATGGGACCGCCCATCCTGCCGACGCCGATGAATCCCAAATGCTCGGACATGGCTCTCCTGCCTCCTCGGCTTCAGGTGTGTATGCGATTGAGGGCGCGGATTTGCTCGAGGGTGATGGGCGTGAAGGGCGCGGGGCTCATCACCCGCGTCTCCATGCGCTCGAAGCAGAGTTGCGCGGCCGCGAGAAAGGCCGGCCAGCCCGGATGCGCGGCGCACGCCTTCCGGCGTTGCGCGCGGTCCTCGAGGCTCTCATAGGCCCAGAGGTGGACCACCTCGTTGAGCGGCCCCACCTCCGTAACGAAATAGCCGATGAGTCCGCCGAGCGTCTCCCGCATCACCGGGAGACCTAATGTCTCCACTGCCTTCAGGAAGTCGGGAATTCTGCCGATTTTGACGAGGTAGGTGCGCTGCTCGACGATCATCTAGGAGATCTCTTTCAGGAAGCCAAAACGCCCCCAGCGATCCCCTCGCGCGGCGGCGAGGAGATCGCGGGCGGCAGGACTACTTCTTCGCGACCCAGATGGGCTCCGAGATCGCGGACTCCGGCGGATAGACGGTGACGGGGACGCCCTTCTGCCATTGGATGATCACCAGGGGCGCATCGACGCGGCGGCCCTTCTCGTCGAATTTGATGTGGCCGCCCGCAAAGTATTTGGCGGCGCCCTCGCGCGTGTCCATCGCACGGACGGCCTCCGCGACCTTGTGTCGGTCGGTCGAGCCCGCCTTCTCGAGGGCTTCCTTGATGATCCAGATGTGCCCGTAGTCGCACATGCTGTCCTGGGTCATCCAGGGCTCGCCGGTCCGCTTCTTGAAGCGCTCGATGAGCTCTTCCTGCCCCTTGAGCGCCCAATTGGCGATCGTGATCAGCGTGCCCTCCATGACATCGGCGCCGGCCGTCTTCAGCAGCTCCGGGGAGCCCATATGGGCGCCGTTGCTGACGACAGGGAGCTTGTTCGCGCCGATTCCCATCTCGCTGAGCTTCTGCATGAGCAATGTGTCATCGGGGACATTGGTGGAGACCACCCAGAGGAAATCCGGATGCGCCGCGCGCGCCTTGGCGATGAGCGGCGTCGCATCCGAGAGCGGCGGCGTATATGTCTCGTCGACGACGAGCTTGAGCCCGTATTTCTCGAGACCGCCCGCGCGCATCGGCTTCACGAAGCTCACGGGCGCCGCGGTGTTGTCGCTGATGATGCCGGTCGTGGTGGGGCTCCTCCCCAGCGTCTTCTTCGCGAGGTCCATGATCGTCGGCAACGCGAGCTCCGCCTGGCGGTCGGCGGTGGCGGAGGTCTGGAAGACGTAGTGAAAGCCGCGATTGGTGATCTGGTCGGAATAGGAGAGCGTGAACCACGGCAGTTCCGCCCGCTCGGTCACCTCCGTCACGGCGAGCGTGAAGGAGCTGAGCCAGGCGCCCTCGCCCGCGACGAGGTCGGGCTCCTGCGCGAGGAGGCGCTGCGCCGCGTTCTTCGCCTTCTCCGCGCTGTCTCCGGTATCGGCGATGACGAGCTTGAGCTTGGCGCCGCCGAGCGCCTTGATGCCGCCGGCGGCGTTGATGTCGTCGATCGCCATCTCCGCGCCCATCTTGACGAGGGCGCCCTGCCGGGCCCAGGGGCCCGAGAGCGGCGCGATGAGCGCGATCTTTATCTCCTGCTGCGCCTCGGCCGGAGCCGGCAGGAGCGCTGCCGCGCCCGCCGCAAAGGCAAGCAGGCCTAAATGCGAGAGCCTCAGATGTCGTCCTAGCATTGTCGATCCTCCCTAGGGTTGGCGTTCGCTACATGCCGAGATAGACGGTTCTGATTCTGTCGTCCGCGAGGAGCGTCTCGTGCGACCCCGCGAGCACCACGCGGCCGGTCTCGAGAACATAGCCGAAATCGCAGGATTCCACCGCCTCCGCGACGCGCTGCTCCACCAGCAGGATGGTGAGGCCGTCGCGATGGAGCTCGCCGATGCGCTCGAAGATGAGATCGGCGACCGCGGGCGCCAAGCCCATCGAGGGCTCGTCCAGCATGAGGAGACGCGGCGAGGAGGCGATGCCGCGGCCGATCGCGAGCATCTGCTGCTCGCCGCCGGAGAGCGTGCCCGCGAGCTGGCCGCGCCGCGCCGCGAGCACGGGGAAGAGCGCGAAGATGCGGTCGAGATTGCGCCGCCAGTTGCGCTGGCCCGCCTCGGGATAGGCCCCGATCTCCAGATTCTCGAAGACGCTCATCGAATTGAAGACCTGCCTCCCTTCGGGGACATGCGCGATGCCCAGATGGGCGCGGGCGGCCGGGGGGATCGCCAGGAGGTCGCGGCCCTCGTAACGGACGGCGCCGGAGACGGGCGTCACCGCGCCGGAGATCGCCTTGAAGAGCGTGGTCTTGCCGGCGCCGTTGGGACCGACGATCGCGACGAATCGGCCTTCGTCGACGCTGAGCGAGACCTCCGCGAGCGCGCGCAGGCCGCCATAGCTCACGGAGAGCCCCTCAACCTCGAGCACGGATCTTCGCCCATTTGGCGCCGAGATAGGCCTCGACGACGCTGGGATCGCGGGTCACGTCGCCGGGCCGTCCGGTCGCGAGGATGCGCCCGTGATCGAGCACCACGAGCCGCTCCGCGAGCCGCACCATCGCGCCCATGGTGTGCTCGATAATGACGACGGTGACGCCGCTCGCGGAGACCGCGCGGATCGCCGCCAGCATCTGCTCCACCTCGGGCGCGCCCAGTCCCGCAAGCGGCTCGTCCATCAGCAGCAGGCGCGGCCGGCCCGCGAGCGCGCGCGCGAGCTCCATGAGCCGAAGCTCCTTGTTGGTCAGGCCGCCGGCAATAGCCTCGGCGCGCTCCAGGAGGCCCACGCGCGCCAGCGCCTCGCGCGCGACGGCGTAGGCTTCCTCATCGCTCGCTGTCGCGGCATAGGCGCCGATCACGACGTTCTGGAGGATCGACATGCGCGCGAAGGCGCGCACGACCTGGAAGGTGCGGCCGATGCCGAGCCGGCAAATGCGGTTCGGTTTCAGGCCCAGGAGGCTCGTCCCCGCGAAGACGATCTCGCCGGCATCGATCCGGAGGAAGCCGTTGAGGAGATTGAAGAGCGTGGTCTTGCCCGCGCCGTTCGGGCCGATGATCCCGAGGATCTCGCCGGCCGCGACCTCGAAGCTCACCTCGGAGACCGCGCGAAGGCCGCCGAAGGATTTGTCGAGGCCGCTCACTCGGAGGATCGTCTCCTGCGCGGACGCGGCCGGACGGGCGAAGGCGATGACCGCCGCGGCGGGCGTCTCCGGCCGCTGCGCCGCGCGCGGCTTGGCGAGCCGGTCGCGGACGCGCCAGAAGATTCCCTCCGGCGCCAGCAGGATCACCGCGATGATCGCAAGGCCGTAGACCACGCCCTGGATACCCGGGATCTTGTCGCCGAGCTGTGCCTGCAGCGTCTCGCTCAAGGGGATGAGGATCGCGGCGCCGATCAGCGGGCCCCAGAGCGTGCCGACGCCGCCGAAGAGCACGACCACCAGCGCCTGCGCCGAAGTGAGCATGCCGAAAACGCTGTCCGGCGTCACCACCAGCAGCACCACGGCATAGAGCCCGCCCGCGGTCGCAGCGATCGCCGCGCTCAGCATGATCGCCCGCATCTTCCAGGCGAGCGTGTCGATGCCGGCCGCCTCGGCCGCGGGCTCGTTCTGTTTTATCGCCAGGAGCGACATGCCGAACCGGGTGCGTTCCACCGCGAGCGTGATCAGCAGCGCGACGACCATCAGCGCCACCGCGAGCACGACATAGACGTGATAGTCCGCGAATTGCATGAAGGCGGCGGGCGACTCCCGCTTCATGGGAAGCGTCACCTCCTGGTAGCCGAGCCATACGAAGACGTAGAGCAGCGCCATCGGATAGGCGAGCATCGAGAGCGCGAAGTAATGCCCGCGAAGCCGGAAGGTCGGATAGCCGATCGCCGCTCCCGCCGCCGCGCCCAGGAGCGTCCCCAGCGGAGTGCCGAGCCAGGGTGTCACGTCGAAGCGCACCAGCGCGATCGTCACGGTATAGGCGCCGAGGCCGAAGAAGGCGGCATGGCCGAAGGAGACGAGGCCCGTATAGCCGCTGAGCAGGTTCCAGGAGAGCCCCACCACCGCCCAGATCGGCACGAAGAACATGATCTGCAGGTAGTAAGTGCTGCCGACGAGCGCGCTGAGGCCGAGCCAGGCGATCGACACCGCCGAGATCGCGAGAAGCTGGGCGCGGAGCTCCCTGCTTATCGGCATCGCTCAGACGCGCTCCGCCGCGCGGCCGAAGAGGCCCTGCGGCCGGATCAGCACCACCAGCAGGAAGACCACGAAGATCGCGGCGTTCTGGAGCTGCGTCGGCAGCACCAGGGTCGAGAGCTGCTGCACGAGCCCGATGGTCATGCCGCCCCAGAAGGCCCCGAGGATGCTCCCCATGCCGCCGAGGACCACCCCCGCGTACATGATGATGACGAAGTCGAGCCCAACATAGGGCTGGAAGGGATTGAAGGTGCCGACGAGGCCGCCGGCAATCGCGGTGATCCCCGTGCCGATGCCGAAGGCAATGCGGTGCGCGCGATCGACGTCGATCCCCATATAGGTCGCGGCCTGGGGATTGTCGGCGGCGGCCCGGAGCGTCTTGCCCAGGCGCGAGCGGTTGATCAGCCAATAGAGCCCCGCGCCCACGACGAGCGAGACCAGCGCCGCGATGACGCGGGCCTTGTTGAGGAAGAGGCTGCTGCTCTCGTCGTAAAGGAGCGGGATCTCCCAGGCGCGCGCGGAGAGCGGCGTGCGCACGGATTGCGGCGTCGAGCCGAAGAGGATGAGGCCGCCGTTCTCGAGGATGAGCGCCACGCCGAGCGTGAGGATGAGCTGCGCGTAATGCCCCTCGCCCTCGATCCCCGCGACCTTGGTGCCGGTGACGCGCGAGATGAGGAGCCGATGGAGGAGATAGCCGCCGAGACAGAGCACGGGGCCCGCGGCGAGGGCGGCCACGAAGGGCGTGGCGCCCCCCACGAGGAAGGGTAGGGCAGCCGCCGCGCCCACGATGTAGAGCGTGACGTACATGCCCAGCATCAGGAAGTCGCCCTGGGCGAAGTTGATCACGCGCATCACCCCGAAGATGATGCCGAGCCCGACGCACATGAGTCCGTAAAGAGCACCCACGAGGATGCCCGCGGCGAGCGCCTGCAGAAAGATCTCGACGTCGACCCCTAGCGCGTCCATTCCCTCCCACTCCCGGAAGGCGCGCCATTATTATGTCGTTCGTTGGCGCGCCCCTGATCCCCCGAGGCGAGCCTCCACGGTACCGGATCGGCAAGGATTTGCATCAGCAAACTGTCGCGGCCCGTTTTGCTCGACGCGGCGCAGCTCCCCTCGATGGGTCTCGCCGGTCAGCCGAGAGGCAGCGGTCCTCGCGCGTCCGTACCGATCCGGCTCGAGTTGGCGGCAGACTCTCCCGGGGCCGGGAGCGGCAGAGTTGCCTCACTAATTCCACGCTCCATGCGTCGGGAGATCGTATACTGACTTTGAAATCGAAGCGCGGACCGATGGTCGGATCATGCTGCTCGTCGATGAGACCTTCCTAGCGCAAACGGTCGAGCTGCCGGTCGGCCAAGTGATGGAGCTGCGTCTCAAGGAGAATCCGACCACGGGATTCCGCTGGACCTTTGCTGCGGATGGCGAGCCCTTCTGCAAGCTTCTCGGCGACGCGTTCCAGCAGGGCAAGGGGCCGGGCGCGGGAGGCGAGCACACCTGGCGGGTCATGGCCGTGCGGCTCGGAACCTGCGAGCTCCGCCTTTTTTACCGCCGGTCCTTCGACGCGGATGCGCCGCCCGCGCGATCGTTCGTGCTGCACGTCAAGGTGACGGAGTGAGCCAGGCGGCGGGAGCCGCCGGCCCACCCCGCGACGGCTCCCTCATTTCTGCGAGATCAGTCGAATCGTCCAGAGGTCGTCCGAGAGGCTCGAATCCGTGACGTAGGCGTAGGGCATCATGAAGTATCCGCCGACGCCCCAATCCGTTCCCCAGGAATTGCGCACGATGAAGCGACCCGTGCCGTCGTCGTAGCCCGCTGCCATCACCGCATGTCCGCCGAGCACCTGCTCCTTGGGCGATGGCATCGGGACCATCCCGGTCTGCGCCACGGTTTGGCTCTCGAAGCTCTCGTAGACGGTGAAGCCGAAAACGAACGGGTAGCCGGATGCCAGGCAGCCCTTGAGAAGGTTGAGGTTCTGCACGAGCCGGCTATAGCTCACCGCGCGATCGGCGAGCGCTTCCTGATATTCCTGCTTGGGCGGCTTCGTCGCGAACTTCGCGATGACGTAGGGCCAATCCGGCTCTGGGCACGCGCCTTGCTTGGCGACGCTCTTGATCCCGTCCCGGATCTGAGCGCCGCTGTCCGCCGAGACCGTGCCCTCCATCGCGCGCTCGTTGTAGTAGATGAAGAGGCGGGACGGCACGAAGTCCGGCTTCAGTCCCTGCTTCGTGCGATCGAATTGGATCGCTGCGCCGATTGCGTTCGCGGTGCAGCTTCCGAGGTCGCCCTGGTCGTAGACCGGCGGGCAGTTCGGCCTCAGATCCACCTTCGAGGGCAGCACCTTCATCACCGGGGCCGGCGCTGCGTAAAGGTGGTCTCGCGCGTCGGGCAAGTCGGGGATCCAGCCGTAGCGTTTGATCTTGTGCGGATTCGCCGCTGGCATCGTTCCTCTCCTTCGGTCGAGTATTTGAAGAATTGCCAGTGCTTGCTGCAATGATAGAGGGCTCGAATCTATCGCCGGCTGGCGAAGCCCAGTGTGTCAAAATTCGGGAATATGCGCACTTTAATGCAATTTGTCGGCGCAATGCTCCCGCAAGCCCCTTGGAGCTGCGTGGAGCGGCGAGACGCCGCTCGCCGCCCTGCCACCCGGCGCTCGCGCGTATTCGGCCGGTCGACCCGCCCCGGCTAGGCCCTATCGCGGCCGAGCGGAGCGTCGTAGCGCTCGCCCAGGCGGAGCATTTCCGGGGTGCCGATCACATCGTTCAAGCCCTGGAAATCCGCCATCCGGTCGCGATAGGGCTCGGTGCTTCCGTGCTTGCGGAGGCTCGCGAGATAGGCTTCGAGGCAATGGAGGAGCGCGCGCACCGTGCCACCGGGAAATATCACGAGCGAGAATCCCAGCGCTTGGAGCTCGGCCGCGGTCTTCGCGGGCGTCCTGCCGCCCTCGACCATGTTGGCCATGACGGGGACGCGGCCGCGGAAGCGCTCGCCGATGTCGGCGAGCTCGGCGTCGCTGCGGGGCGCCTCGATGAAGAGCACATCGGCGCCCGCCTCGCGATAGGCCTCGGCACGGTCGAGCGCCGCCTCGAAGCCCTCCACTGCGATTGCGTCCGTGCGCGCGACGATCAGGGTCTCCGCGCTCGGCCGCGCATCGAGCGCGGCCTTGAGCTTGCCGACCATCTCCGCCGCGGGGACCAGCGTCTTGTCCGCGAGGTGACCGCAGCGCTTGGGCATTGTCTGATCCTCGAGCTGGATCGCGGCGGCGCCGCGGCTCGCGAAGAGCTTCACGGTGCGGATCGTGTTGAGCGCGTTCCCGAAGCCGGTATCGGCGTCGACGATCAGTGGGATCGCCAGGCGCTCGCGGATCGCGGCGATGGTGTCCGCGACCTCGGCGAGGCTCACGAGCCCGATGTCGGGGCGGGCGAGCCGCGTGTAGGCGATCGAGGCGCCGGAGAGGTAGGCAGCGGGAAAGCCCGCGCGCTCGATCATGTACGCCGAGAGCGCGTCGTAGCAGCCGGGCGCCACCGCGATCTCCGGGCGTTGCAGTCGGGAGCGGAGCGATGTCATGGGAGCCTCGCTGTAGGGGCGATCTATGATAAACCCAGATAGGTTTGACGGAGCCGGGGGTCGCGCAGCAGTTCCGTGGCCGGCCCGTTGAGCGCGAATTGGCCGTGCTCCAGCACATAGGCGCGGTCGGCGATGGCGAGCGATTGCATGACGTTCTGCTCGACCAGCAGGACCGAGAGTCCTTCCGTACGGATGCGCGCAATGAGCGCGAACATCTCCTCCACGAGGAGCGGCGAGAGGCCGAGCGAGGGCTCGTCCAGGACCAGAAGCCGCGGCTCTCCCATCAGGCCGCGGCCGATCGCCAGCATCTGCTGCTCGCCGCCGGAGAGCGTGCCGGCGGTCTGCGCCATGCGCTCGCGGAGCCGTGGGAAGATCCCGCTCACGCGCTCGAGGTTCTGTGCGCGGCGGGCGCGTCCGCGGCGGTAGCTGCCGAGCTCGAGGTTCTCGCGCACACTGAGGTTCGGGAAGATGCGCCGTCCCTCCGGCACCTGAATGAGGCCGAGCGCCACGATCGACGCGGGCGCGGCGCCAGCGATTTCGACGCCTTCGAAGCGGACAGTGCCGGCGCTGGGACGCAGGATGCCCGAGAGCGTGCTGTTTAGAGTGGACTTGCCGGCGCCGTTGCTGCCGAGGACGGCGACGATCTCGCCCGCGGCGATCTCGAAGTCGATGCCCCGCAGCACCGGGAGTGCGCCATAGCCCGCGGCAAGGCCTGCGACCTCAAGCACGATGGCCTCCTCTGAGGCGCTGAGCCGCGCCGCGTCCCAGATAGGCCTCGATCACGCGGGGGTTCGCGACGATTGCTGCGGGCGGGCCTTCCGCGATGATGCGGCCGTCGCTCAAGACATAGACGCGCTCGGCGAGGCTCATGACAGCCTGCATCACGTGCTCGATGAGGAGCAGCGTCACGCCGGATGCGCGGATCGCGCGGACGAGCGGCAGCAGCTCCGCGATCTCCGTGGGGTTGAGGCCTGCCATCACCTCGTCCAGCAGCAGCAGGCGCGGCCTCGTCGCGAGAGCGCGGGCGAGCTCCAGGCGCTTGCGTCCGGCGATGGTGAGGGCGGAGGCGGGGCGGTCGATGAGATCGCCCATGCCGACGCTGCGCGCGACATCCGCCGCTTCCGCGAGCGCCGAGGCGCGGCTCTCCGCGTGAAGCTGGCAGCCGACGGCGACGTTCTCGCGCACCGTCAATCCCGGGAAGGGCTGCACGATCTGGAAGGTGCGCACGAGACCCCGCCGCGCAATGAGATGCGGCGGCAGGCCCAGGATCTCCTCGCCCGCGAAGCGGACGGAGCCGCCGTCGGCAGGGATGAAGCCCGTGGCGATGCCGAAGAGCGTGGTCTTGCCCGCGCCGTTCGGGCCGATGAGCGCGACGATCTCGCCTTCGCGCACCTCGAGCGAGACGTCCGCGACCGCGGTCAAGCCGCCGAAGCGCTTGCTGATGCCCACGATCTCAAGCATTGCGGAGCCGCGAGCGATAGAGCCGCGGGATCAGGCTCACGAGGCCGTCCGGCAGGAAGGCGAGGATCGCGATCAGGAGCGCGCCGTAGAGCACGAGATTCAATCCGGGAGCGCCGCCGGTGACGGTGCTGCTGAGCTCGTTGAGCGCGCGCAGCGCGACCGCGCCGATCAGCGGCCCCAGCACGGTACCGGCTCCGCCGATCAGCGGCACCAGCAACGCCGTCACGGAGACCTCGACGCCATAGGCAAGGCGCGGGTCGAGATAGAGGAAATACTGCGCGTAGAAGCTGCCGGCAAGGCCGGCAAGCGCGCCCGAGAGCGCGATCGTCCAGAGCTTGGTGCGGTCCACGTCGATGCCGAGGGCGCGCGCCGCGTCCTCGTTCTCGCGCACGGCGATGAGCTCCGCGCCGAAGCGCGAGTTCTCGATCCACCAGGCAATCGCCGTCGCGAGCGCGGTCAGCGCGAGGATCACGGCGTAGAACCCCGCCTTGTCGTGGAACTGGAAGTTGGCGGCGGCCTGCCGCAGCGGAATCTGGAATCCGACGCCGGCGCCGGTGAAGGGCACGGAGTCCGCGACGATCCGGAAGACCTCGGCGAAGGCCAAGGTCACGAGCGCGAAGTAGGAGCCGCGGAGACCGTAGCGGAAGCTGAGCGCGCCCACGAAGCCGCCGGCGGCGGCGCCGAAGAGCCCCGCAAGGGCGAGGCAGAGCCAGGGATTTATGCCGAGATCGACCTGCAGGACGGCGGCCGCATAGGCGCCGGTGCCGAAGAAGGCAGCGTGGCCGAAGCTCCTCTGGCCGCCGTAGCCGCCGAGAAGGTTCCAGCTTTGTCCCAGGAGGGCGAAGTAGAGCGTGAAGATCGCGAATTGCAGCCAGAAGCCGGATTGCACCAGGAGCGGCAGGGCAGCCAGCGCCAAGATCGACGCGACGGCGAGGAGCCCGGGCGTCTTCACTTTGGGCTCACGCGCGCTGACCGAAGAGCCCGGTCGGCCGGAACAGCAGGATCGCGATGAAGATCGCGAAGACGCCGATCCTGCCGAGATTCTCGCCGAGGAAGAGCCCGCCGAGCGATTCCGTGAGTCCTATCACGAAGCCGCCGACGAGCGCGCCTGCGAAGCTCCCCATGCCGCCGAGGACGACGATGGTGAAGGCGATCAGCACGAAGCTCTCGCCGACGCCGGGATGGACGTAGTAGCTCGGAAGCAGCAGGCAGGCCGCGGCGCCGACGCAGGCGATGCCGATGCCGAAGCTCATGGCGTAGACGTGGTCGACGTCGATGCCCACGAGCTCGGCGCCGCGACGCTCGCGGGCGAGCGCGCGGATGGCCTTGCCGAGATCGGTGCGCTGGATCAGGAGCCAGAGCAGCGCCGTCACCGCGAGCGCGCCCAGGAAGGACACGGCCTTGGGCACGGCGATGAACGCGACGCCGAAATCGACGGTCTCGAAAGCATAGCTCGGATTGATGGTGCGGGTGTCTGCGGTCCAGAAATAGAGCGCGAGATTGTCGATGACGATGGAGAGTCCGAGCGTAACCAGCAGGATGTTCTCCTCCCGGCCGTGGCTCGCGGTCGCAATCACCGAGCGCTGCAAAGCGTAGCCGAGGCAGAACATCGCGGGCACCGCGACCGGCAAGGCGAGATAGGGGTCGATGCCGAGGAGCGTGTAGAGGAAATAAACGCCATAGAGCGCCAGCATGAGCAGGCTGCCATGCGCGAAGTTCACGATGTGCAGCACGCCGTAGATGAGCGTGAGCCCCAGCGCCACCAGCGCGTAGACCGCCCCGGTCGCGAGTCCGTTCAGGACCGCCGGCAGCAGAATCTGCAACTGAAGCATGGCGAGCGTTGCAATGAGAGCTCGACCGGGACGGCGCCGCGAGAGCCGTCCCGGACAGCCGACAAGGCTCTCCCCGCGGTCAAGCCGGCATCGGGAAGATCGGCTTCGCGTTTGCGAATTCCGCCGGCAGGATCACCTTGATGTCGTTGTCCTGCACCTGCAGGTTCACGGCGCGGGCGCCGGTGTTCTGGCCGTTCTCGAACTTGGTGGGCCCGTAAGGCATGAAGTGGCCGCTCCAGGTGCTGGAAGCGAGCGCCGCCGTGATCTTCGCGCGGTCGGTCGAGGCCGCGCGCTCCAACGCGTCCGCGAGCAGCATGACCGCGGTGTAATTGAGGAAGACCTCGTAGGTGTAGAAGAGGTCCTTCGCCTCCGTCCGCTTCTTGAGTTCGAGCGCCGCCGGGACCTTGGGGTTGTACCAGTGATTGCAGTCCATGATGTACTTGGCGGCCTCGGGGAATTCCTTCAGGAAGCGGTATTGCGAGGCGCCTCCGCCGAGTACGGAGTAGATCGCCTTCGGCCGCACCTTCTGCTGCAGCATGGTGCGCGCGAGGATGACGTACTCGTTGTAGTAGTTGGCGGGGATCACGATGTCCGGGTTCTTGGCCTTGATCGTGAGCACGATGTTGTTGAAGTCGAGGGTGGGCGTCGGGTGCTTGATGACCTCGAGGACCTCGATGCCGATCCCCGGAAGCTCCTTCGCGAGAAGCCCCGCGGTGCCGGTGCCGAAGGCCGAATCCTCGTGGACGATGATCGCGGTCTTCGCGGGATTGCCCGCCGCGGCATTGATTTCCTTGAGCGCGGGGACCGCGGTCTTGACGAAGACGCCGTAGCCCGGGCTGAAGCGGAAGGTGTTGGTGAGCCCCCCGGAGACGATGCGGTCGTCGGTGCCGACGTCGACGACGTAGGGAATACCGTGCTTCGCCGCCGCTTGCGTCGTCGCGAGGCAGATGAAGCTCGCATAGCCCCCGACGATCGCGGAGACCCCGGCCTCGTTGTATTTCTCGATCTCGGAGACCGCGACGTCGACCTTCGACTGCGCATCCGAGAGCAGCGCCTCGATCTTCGCCCCGCCCAGCGACTTGATGCCGCCCTTGCCGTTGACATCCTCGACCGCCATGAGCGCGCCCGCGCGCCCTTGGGTCCCGGAATAGGAGACGCCGCCGGTCACGGGGTGGATGATGCCGACCTTCACCGATTGGCTTTGGGCGCGGAGCACCGCAGGCGCTCCCACGGCGGCGATGGCGGCAGCGCCGGCGAGAACACCGCGCCGGCTGACGGAACGACGATCGCGAGACATGCGTGACCCTCCCGTTCTGGATCGAAGCCTTATGCGACTCATAGCGCGGCACCCGAGCGAATGCTATGTCTTTCATGTCGGTTTGCGCGGAGAAACTCGGCACGACTGGCGGATGCGGAGGAGCAATGGAACGATCGGACAAGACCGCGCGCGAGCTCTATGAGGAGATAAAGGCCAATCCCACGCGCAGGCGCTTCGGCTTCGGGCGCAGGCCCGCGCTCATCAATGTCGATCTCCAGAACGCTTACACCCGCCCTGCGGAATTCAAGACCGCCTACGAGACCGACTCGAAGCAGCTCGACTACGTCAACGAGCTCGCCGACCTCTTTCGCGCCAAGAACTGTCCGGTGGTCTGGACCCACGTCGCCTACATGGAGTCCGGCGAGGATTGCGGCGTCTGGGGCACGCGGACGAACACGCCGGACTCGCTCCAGAACATCAAAGCTGGCTCGCGCCGCTCGGAGCTCGACGACCGCCTGCGGATCGACCGGAAGCGCGACATCATCGTCAACAAGCGCATGGCCTCGGCCTTCTTCGAGACCAATCTGGGCTCGCTCTTCACCTTCCACCGGATCGACACGGTGGTGGTGACGGGGGGCTCGACCTCCGGCTGCGTGCGCGCGACGGTGGTCGACAGCCTCTCCCGGAGCTTCCGCACCATCGTCCCAGAGGAATGCTGCGCGGACAAGCACGAGAGCCCGCACTACGCAAACCTCTACGACATGGCGATCAAATACGCGGACGTGATCCCCGTCGCGGAGGCGATCGACTTCATGCGCCGCTACCAGCCCGTCAACGATTGAGGCCGATCTTGAAGCGCGATCCCGGCCTCTACGACTACCTGCCCTACGACCGACGACCCAGGATCCGCTGGCCCAACGACGCTCGCGTCGCGTTCTGGCTCGCGCCCAACATCGAGTTCTACGAGCTCGATCCCCCGAAGAGCCCGGTTCGAGGGGCCTGGCCGCGGCCGGCGCCGGACGTGCTGGGATATTCCTACCGGGATTACGGCAACCGCGCGGGCTTCGAGCGCATGCTCGAGGCCTTCGACCGCTGCGGCATGCGCGGCAGCGTCTCGCTCAACGTCGCGATGTGCCAGCACCATCCGGAGGTGATCGAGGAATGCGCCAAGCGCGGCTGGGAGTTCTATTCGCACGGCACCTACAACACGCGCTACCTCTTCGAGATGAGCGAGGAGCAAGAGCGCGCGGTGATCCAGGATTCGATCGACACCGTGAAGAAGTATACGGGACAGAGGCTCGACGGCTGGCTCGCCCCCGCGCTCACCTATACCGAGCGCACCCTCGATCTCATCGCGGAGTTGGGGCTCAGCTACTGCTGCGACCTCTTCCACGACGACCAGCCTTGCCCCGTGAAGACCGCGCGCGGCCGGCTCGTGAGCATTCCCTATTCGCTCGAGATGAACGACGCCATCGTCTTTACCGGGAACGCGCTGAGCCCGCGCGCCTACGGCGAGATCATCAAGCGCCAGTTCGACCGGCTCTATGAGGAGGGCGCCGAGTCCGGCACCGTCATGTGCATCCCGCTCCATCCCTATCTCGTGGGCCAGCCCTATCGCATCGCGCCTTTCGAGGAGGCGCTCGCCTATGTCACGGGCCATGACAAGGTCTGGCGCGCGACGGGCCGCGAGATCGCCGAGCACTTCCTTGCGAACGACTTCGACGCCTTCGCCAGCGCCTCACTATCGGTGGGAACGGCGCCATGACCCTGCCGCCGGACTATCTCGAGTACAGGTGGCGCCGCTACGGCATGGACCACGACCGCTATGCCTGGTCGATGCTGCAGCGGAGGAAGCCCGTACGCTGGCCCAATGGGGCGCGGATCGCGCTCTGGGTCGTCGTTGCCTTGGAGTGGTTCCCGCTGGACATGAAGGGGAAGCCCTTCAAGCCGCCGGGAGCGCTCGTCACGGCCTATCCGGATTTGCGGCACTACACGCTCCGCGATTACGGCAACCGCGTCGGGGTCTTTCGCGTGATGCAGGCGCTCGAGCGCTTCGGCATCCGCGCCTCGGTCGCGATCAATGCGGCGGTGGCGGCGCGCTATCCCTCGCTCGTCAAATCCTGCATCGGGCGCGGCTGGGAGGCGATCGGCCACGGCCTCGACATGGATCACCTGCACTATGAGGGCCTGCCGAGGGAGGAGGAGCGCAAGCTCGTCGAGGAATCGCTCGCGATCCTCCGCGGCGTCTGCGGGCAGAAAATCCGCGGCTGGCTTTCTCCGGCGCGGTCGGAATCCTTCTCGACCCTCGATCTCGTCGCCGCGGCCGGCATCGACTACGTCTGCGACTGGGTGAACGACGACATGCCCTATGCGATCCGCACGGAGTCGCGCCCGATCCACAGCCTGCCGCTCTCGAACGACATCGACGACGTGACGATCCTCGTCCAAAACCGGCACTCCGAGGATGCCTTCGCACAGCAGGTCTCAGACCAGTTCGACCTGCTCTACAAGGAGGCGGAGACGCAGGGCGGTCGGATCGTGACACTCTCGCTCCACCCCTGGGCGATCGGCCAACCCTACCGGATCGGCGCGCTGGAGCGGGCGCTGCGGCACATATCGAGCCATCGCGAGGTCTGGGCCGCGACCGGGGCGGAGATCCTCGACGCCTTCGCCGCGCAGAGCTGAGGCGCGATACTCCCGTCGATTCTTCGCGGCACGGAT
>Ga0335085_10002640_pt1 | contig 33010 bp, 27 predicted proteins | sample Lox_Sample_45_FD_206712 | JGI IMG/M metagenome (GOLD analysis project Ga0335085, IMG submission 206712) | Soil microbial communities from Loxahatchee National Wildlife Refuge, Florida, United States - Lox_Sample_4.5 | ecosystem: Environmental > Terrestrial > Soil > Wetlands | place: USA... | reverse complement strand
GACGTGCGTGAAGAGCTCGACCGGTTGGCCGCGCACGTCGCGCAAGCTCTGCGGCTCATCGAGCAAGGCGGTCCGGTCGGTCGCCGTCTCGATTTTCTTGCACAGGAGTTCAACCGCGAAGCCAACACTTTGTGCGCCAAGGCGAATGACGTCGAACTCACCAATATCGGCTTGGAACTGAAGGCCGCGGTCGAGCAGTTCCGCGAGCAGGTGCAAAACGTGGAATAGGAGATGGCGCGCGGACGGCAAAATCCAACCAGCATTGCGCGTCGGGGCCTGATGTTCGTGCTGTCTTCGCCCTCGGGCGCCGGCAAGACGACGCTGGCGCGCATGCTGCTCAAGGCGGATCGTAACATCGAGCTTTCGGTTTCGGTGACGACGCGTCCGCGGCGCCGCGGCGAGGTCGACGGACGCGACTATCGTTTCATCGATCTGGCGCGTTTCGAAGCGATGGTGAAAACGGGCAAGCTTTTGGAATGGGCCGAAGTGTTCGGCCATTGCTACGGTACGCCGCGCCGGCCCGTGGAGAACGCGCTGCGTGCCGGCAGCGACGTGCTGTTCGACATCGATTGGCAGGGCACCCAGCAACTGCGCGAGAAAGCGCGCGACGATCTGGTCAGCGTGTTCATCTTGCCGCCGACGGTCGAGGAATTGGAGCGACGGCTCAAACGCCGCGCCCAGGATAGTCGCGACATCATCGGTTCGCGCATGGCCAAGGCCGCGGGAGAAATGAGCCATTGGCCGGAATACGACTATGTCATTGTCAATCGCGACAAGGACGAAGCGTTTGCCCAAGTGCGGGCCATCCTCGCCGCCGAGCGGCTCAAGCGCGAGCGCCAGATCGGCCTGTCCGGGTTCGTGCGTTCGCTACAGGCGAAACTGTAGGACGATCGCCGCGCGACGGTCTTTGCCGTCACCGCGCCTCAATGACCATTACGACATCACGGCCACCGTGCGCGAGCCTGATAAAGCGCGGGCAGGAAGCTTGCGAGATGCTGCATCTCCTCGGCGCAATGGACGAGCAAGGCGCGGGCGTCCGCTTCGCTCGGGCGCAGCACGAGGCGGGCCGCTCGCGCCAGGACGGCGCCGAGCGGGCCACCTTTCCCCGCCGCGTCGGGGCCGCCGATCCAAAACCGCGAACGCATTTCGCTGCCGCTTGCGGTGCGGCGCACGTGATGTGCCAGATATCCGACTTCGATCGGCAGATCGCCAAGGCCCGTCCGGGCGCAGATGATCGTTGCCCGTTCCGGATCGTCGAGGCTCGGGTCGGTAAAGCCCAGCGTCTTCGGCGGCACAAAACGGATGGACGCGCGGACCAGATTGCCGCCGATATATTCATCGACGATCGACGTGTGTCCGATGTAGCGGGCACGGCCTTGCGTCGCCGGATCCGGCGGCGACTGCCAGGCCGCATGGACGTGCGCCAGCGGGTGCCACAGCTTGTAGCGCTCCGGGCTGTCGCTGTGCCAACCGAACCACCAGTCGATCATCGCCGGCGTGACGCCGGGCAGGTCAGTGCGCACGGCGACGTGCATGGCTCCATTGGCGACAAGCGCGAAGCCATCTTCGAGTACGGGTGCGTAGGCGAATAGATGTTCTTGGGCTCTCGAAACCGGCGGCAGCAGCGGCTCGGGACGCGGACCGCGATGCAGCGCGAGGCGGACGTGCTCGGACAGTGGCGCAATATTGGTGTTCAAGAAATTGGCGTACGGCTTCGCCGCGCGATCGGCGTCGCTCCAGCGAAGGTGACGGCCGGGAATCGGTCTGCTTCGCATCAGCGCCTGGCGCCGTAGGCGTGGAAGCGACCGGACGGATCGTACGCCGTGCGGAGGCGATCGAGGCGCGCAAGGTTGGCATCCGCCATGAACGGAGCCGGCCGCTGTTGCAGATTTTCGTCGGCGAGCTGAATGCCGGTGGCGAGCGGCGCCATCTCGGTCATGCGATCGACCGCCCACCGCGAGGCCGCCGCTTTACCCTCCGCGCCCTGCCAGATGCCGTAGAGCGCGATGTAGATATCATCCTCCAGAGAAAATGCCATGTCGGTCCGACGCTTCTGCGGCGCCCAATTCATCCACATCATGTGCGAAGGCGCCGGCGGCAGCGTCGCTGCAATCTGCCGGACGCCGGGCAGCAGCTCCTCGGCCGACGCGTGCGTCCACATGTTGTCGACGGCATAATTGTGATTTTCGGGGTAGTGATGCATCACGCGCGCGGTCATGGCCGCGAGCTTCATCGGCACAAACGGCGTTGCGAGCTTGGCGCCGCGCGGTCGCGACCCCATGAACGACAAATCCCGCCACGCTGCACGCAGGCTGTCGGCAAAGACCGGCGCGATCACCATCACGCCGGCGCCGTCGATGAACGGAATGCTGCGCGACAGGATCAGCATCAGCTCGACCGATGCCGGCACGTCGGGGCCGACGCGACGCGCCCAACAAACCAGCTCCTCCAGATATCGAGCCCGATAGACGGCGAATTTGCCGCCGATCACCTTCGGCCGCGGATAGAGGCGCAAATGAAAGCGCGTGACCGCGCCGAAAAATCCGGGTCCGGCGCCGCGCGCCGCCCAATACAAGTCGGCGTTGTCGGCGGCGCTGGCGTGATGCAAGTTGCCGTCCGCGCCGACATAGTCGATTGCCACGACGTTCTCGCAGGCCGGTCCGACGACCCGGCTGTTCCAGCCGAAACCGCCCTGCAGCAGATAGCCGCCGAGACCGACGCTTGGGCAGTGTCCAACCGGAAAGAACAGATTTTGCTCGCCCAAAAGGTCATTGAGGCCATCGCCGCGACAACCCGGACCGACCGTCGCGCGCATCGCCTTGCGGTCGATCTCCACGGCGTCCAGCCGGGACACGTCAAGCAGCATCCCGCCGGCGCGGACGTGGTTGCACGACCAGCTATGACCGCCGGAGCGCACGCCGACCGGCCAGCCGTTGGCATTGGCCAGGCGGATAGCGGCGATCACATCCTCGGCGCAGCTTGCCTGGACAATGACGTCCGGATAGCGGTCCGGCAGCCACGTGTTGCGGCAGGTGGCGCGGCGCGCCGGCTCATAGCCGAGGTCGCCGCGGCGAAAAGTCTTGCCAACGAGATTGCCGGCGTCCCCCATGCGGCGGTGCTGTCTTAAGCCGACAACACGCTGCGTCCGACCACGCGGCCGGCGCGCAGGTCGTCGAGCGCTGCTTGTGCTTCTGCAAGGGGACGCTCGCGCGTGGGTATCGGCGCGATGTTCTTGGCCCGCACCAGGTCGAGCAGTTCGCGCGCTTCGACCAGCGTGCCGGTCAGCGTTCCCTCTATGGTCATCGCCTTGATGCCGAACATCGCGGCCGCTATCGAGAAGTTGCCGCCGAGAAGTCCGGTCACCACCACCTTGCCGCCCCGGGCCAGGAGCCCGGTCGCGAACAGCAACGACTTGTCGGAGCCGACGAAATCGCAGACGGCGAGCAACCCGCCGGTCGCCGCCAGGATCGCTTTGCGGGCCTGCGGATCGGACGGATCGTAAGCCTGTGCTGCGCCGCCTGCGAGAGCGGCTTGTCGTTTCTGCGCATCGATGTCGGCGACGATGGGCGGCGTATGAAACAGCGCGCGTGCGATGGCGAGTCCCATCATGCCGACCCCGCCCAGCCCGACCAGCATGACGGGGCCGCGCTCGGGACGGGTCACATGCCGTTTCAGTGCGGCGTAGGCGGTCAAGCCCGAGCACATCAGCGGTCCGGCGAAGGCCGCCGAGAGCGGCGCGTAATCAAGCAGATAGCGCGAATGCGGAACCAGGACGTGGGTGGCAAAGCCACCATCGACGGCAATGCCGAGATGGCGATGGTTGGAGCATAAATTCTCCTCGCCGCCGAAGCAGGCGGGGCATGAGCCGCATCCGATCCATGGATAGACTGCGACGCGTCGTCCGACAGGCGCGGTATCGGCATTCTCGCCGGCAGCTTCGATCACGCCGGCGATCTCGTGTCCGAGCGTAAATGGCAGCGTCCGCCCAGCAGTCACATCGAGCTTCTTGTCGCCGCCGAGGGAAAAGTAGCCGTCCTGCAGATGGACGTCCGAATGGCATACGCCGCAGCGCTCGATGCGCACGAGCACCTCGCTGCCGCGCGGCGTCGGGCAATCGACGGCGGTCTCGCACAGGGGTTGCCCGTAGGCGACGAGCGACTGGCGGCGCATTTGGCTCATGGCGGTCTCTCCGGGCGTCACGCGCCCGCATCATGCCCGAGACCGCGGTGGACGGCGAGTGCCCGCGCCAGCGACGCAAAGCCTTGTACCGGGATATCCTCGGCGCGCGCTGTCGGAGACAGTCCGGCGGCGGCTAGAAGTCCGGCGACGTCGACCCCAAGCGCGCGCAGGCTTTGGCGCAGCATCTTGCGTCGCTGGCCGAAGGCCGCACGGGTCACGGCCTCGAGCAGCTTGCGATCGCAAGGCAGCGGTGCAGTTCGGGGCCGCAGATGCACGAGCGACGACGTGACTTTCGGCGGCGGCACGAATGCCGCCGGGTTCACGTCGAACAGAATGCGGCTTTCGCAGCGCCATTGCATCAGCACCGATAGGCGCCCGTAATGCTTTGTTCCTGGCGCAGCCACGATCCGTTCGGCAACCTCGCGCTGGAACATGAGCACGGCACTCTCGTACCAGGGCGGCCACGGCTCGATGGCGACCCAGGAGATGAGGAGAGCCGTGGCGATGTTGTACGGCAGGTTGGCCACGATGCGGACCGGGCCGTGGTCGAGATGCGAGCGGGGATCGAACGTGAGCGCATCCGCGGCGACGATGTCGAGGCGGCCAGGATAGCGTTCGGCGATCTCCTGCAGGGCGGCGATCGCGCGCCTGTCGCGCTCTACGGCGATGACGCGGGCGGCTCCGAGCGCCAGGAGCGCGCGGGTCAGTCCGCCCGGCCCCGCGCCGATTTCCAAGACCGTAACGCCGGCGAGTTCGCCGCCGGCGCGGGCGATCCGCGCCGCGAGATTGAGGTCGAGGAGGAAGTTTTGCCCGAGCGACTTCTTGGCGACGAGGCCGTGCCGGCGAATGACTTCGCGCAGCGGCGGCAAGCCATCCGGCGCCACACTCACGACGCAGGCAAAGGCGCCGGGCTGTCCGCTCTTGCAAGCCGCGCCGCCAGACGCAGCGCCGCAATGAGGCTTGTCGCATCGGCAGTGCCGGTGCCGGCGATATCAAAAGCAGTGCCGTGGTCGGGCGATGTCCGCACGAAGGGAAGGCCGAGCGTCACGTTGACGGCGTGGTCGAAAGCCAGCGTCTTGATCGGGATCAGCGCCTGGTCGTGATACATGCACAAAGCCGCATCGTAGGTTGCGCGCGCCCGCTCGTGGAACAGTGAGTCGGCCGGCAGCGGCCCGCGGGCATCGATACCATCGGCAACGAGTCTTGCGACGGCGGGAGCGACGATGGTGCGATCCTCATCGCCCATGGTGCCGTCCTCGCCGGCATGAGGGTTGAGCCCGGCGATGGCGAGCCGCGGATGGGGAATGCGAAAGCGGACGGCGAGGTCGCGCGCCACGATGCGCCCAGTCTCGACCACGAGTTCGGTCGACAGATGTCGAAAAATCTCCCGGAGCGGCAGATGGATCGTCACCGGCACCACCGCGAGTTCCGGCGACCACAGCATCATCACCGGCCGCAGCGCCCGTCCGGTCGCTTGCTGCGCCAGGGTCGCCAGAAACTCGGTGTGGCCGGGCTCGGCGAACCCGGCATTGTAGAGCACATTCTTCGCGACCGGGTTGGTGACGATCGCCGCGGCCGCGCCGGCCATGACATCGGCCACCGCGCGGCGAATCGAGGCGATCGCGGCCGGGGCGCTTGAACGGTCCGGACGGCCGGGCTCCGCGCTCACCTTGAGGCCGAGGGCGACCACCGGCAGCGCGGCGGCAAACTTGGCGGCGGCTGTGGCGGGCGTAACGACGGCGATCGGAACGTCGAGCCGAAGCCGCGCTGCCCGCCGGCGGAGAAAATCCGGATCGGCGACGATATAGAATCGCGGAATGTCGAGTTCATCGCGTCGATGCCAGACCGCAAGGGTAAGATCGGGGCCGATCCCGGCCGGCTCGCCGATAGTCAAAGCCAATGGCTGCACGGTGTCGCTTCTGAGCCTATTACTTGTAGTCGGGTAGCTGATACTCGATCATCGCCGTGCGCCGCAAATTCTCCAGGTAGCGCTTGGCCTTGGCACCGAATTTTTGCTGCAGCATCTGGTCGCGGATTTCACGCATTTCCGGCGTATCCGATTTTGTCTCCCGCTTGGCGCAGATGGCGAACATCTGTATCCCCTCCGCGGTTGTTTCCGGCGGAGTCAGATGTCCGATCGGCGTGCGATCGAGAATTTCGCGCAATTGCTGCGCCAGATCGGCGGAATACTTCGACACCTGGTCGCGCACCGCGACATCCTCGAGCAGGCGCGCGAAGGCAATTCCGTCATTGCAATTCTGAAAGCGCGCGCGCAGCGCTTCGGCGTCACGTTTGCGCGTGTCGTAGGCGGCTTCGGGCGATCCGCGCGGTACGATGAAGACGACGGGCCGCATGATGTATTCGTATCCGATATCGTCTTTTTCATCGGGCTTGTGCAGGGCGAGCTGCGTTTCGACGTCCTTCTCTCTGATTTCCAAGCTTGCCTTGAAGCGTCCGCGCACAAGGTTGGTCCAGGCAAGCTGGGCCCGCAGCCGCCGCTTGAGCGTGTCCTCGCTTGCCCCCGCGGCGGCGAGTATTTGCGTCAGCTTCTGCGGATCGACTGCCATGCGGGAGGCAACGGCCGCATAAGAATTGTTCACATCTGCATCGCCGATATCGATGCCGAAGTGCTTGGCCTCGGTCACCTCCAAGACCTCGTCGATGAGGCTGTCGAGCGCTTCCTTGCGGGTGGCGGGCTTCTTCGTGCTCAGCTGGATGAACTTGGCGCGATGCTCGACATCGAGCGTCGTGATCGGCTGGCCGTTGACGAAAACCACGACCTGTTGCGCGCGCGCGGCCGGGGAAACAGCGAGTAGCGCCGCCGCCGCGAACAGGGCGGCAGCGACAGCCCTCACGCCACTGTAGCGGTGGGGCGGGATATGTGTTGTCACCGTTCGTCCTCCTTCGACAGGTAGGTATTGCCCCTTTGCCCAGCTCCCCAATGCGAACCCGGAAATGCGGCCGTCCCCTTGCGGATTTTAGAATGCGCTGGTGCCCAGCGACAATACGTCGGGCCCGAGTGTGCGCAAACTGATTTGAAACATGAACAGATTGTTCGGTGTCGGCGTTGTTCCGACGTAGAGATAGGAAGTGACGTAGTTCACCGACAATAACAGGCAATCGTCGGTGTAGCCGACGCCAACCCGCGTCTGCTCGAACTGATTGACGGCAAGGTCGTAACGGAGAGAGCCGAAGAGGACCCAATTCTGCGTGACCTTGAAGGCGGCGCCGGTAAGGATTTCCTCGCGCCGGGTCAAAAAGCCGATTTCGGGTTGCGCGGCGTAGTCGCCGTACATCAGCTGCAACGTCCAGCGGTCGAAATTGGCGCGGGTTTCGAACTCCAGGCGTTGGGGTGTGAACATGGCAACGTTTTGGCCCAGGCCGGGATCGTACCCGCCGGAGGAGAAGCGCCCGCGTGCGGTGAACGTGAAGACATCGTTCGGCTGGTACATCAGGCGTCCGACATAGTCGGAAACGGTCTTGTCCAGACCGCTCTCCAGTCCAGCGTTGATGAGGTCGGGCGCGGCGTAGGAGTTCAATCCGTAAAGCTGATAGGACTGTCCGAACAGGGCGTTGAACGAACCGGCATTGTTGATCTGCGCGGTGTATTGGAAGCCGGCATTGACGCGGCCGCCGCCCTCGACGCGGTCCCAGCCGGAGAATTTGTCGATCGAGAACAGGTTGGCGTCGCTGAATACTACGCTCTGCGCGTCCTCGTTCGGCCATTTGCCGATTTGCGTTTCGTTCGGCCGCAGGATCAGTTGTGCGATCGGCTCGATGGTCTGCGTGCCCCACGGCTCCACGGCGATCAGCGGGTAGCGGTACTCGACCCCCACGTCGGGCATCGCGCGCGCCAGCTCGCTGCTTCCCGGGGCGATGAAGTTCGATTCGCCCGGCTGATCCACGACGTCAAGTTGGCCGATGTCGCCGCGGACCCCGGCGAACGGCGTGATCATTTGACCGTTGTCGGTGACGAAGGTGCGCCGCCAATCTACCTCGCCGGAGGCGCGCGTGTAGGTTCCGGCGATGCCGCGCAGCAGGCAGTTCGCCGCGGTGATCGCCGTCGAGGTGGATGTGCACAGGGAGTTGTTGAGCGCGTTTTGCGTGATCGCGTCGAACTCCGCCTGCTGGCGCGTCAGGCTCGTCAGGTTGAATTTGTAGCTCAGTTCGCCGCCAAGGACCGGTTGCGCCAGCGTATTCGAATAATCGAGCACCGGATGGATGATCGGGATCTGCGCCTGCACGTCCTGGCCCGAGAAGCCGTAATAGTAGATCGAGCGGATGTCGAAGAAACTGCGGTCGCCGGCGCCGGTAAGGTAGAGTTGCGATACGCCTTCGGTGGCGACGCCGGTCCGGAACGGGTCGAACGAGCCAGTGAATTGCGCGAGCTGGTAATCGTAGAGGAAGGCCTGATCGGTCATCAGGAGGCCGGTCCATCCCCACACCCATTTGTCGCTAAGCGAGAATTGGCCGGAGGTCTGGATTGCGCCGCGAAACGTGTTGGCGGTGGCGCTGTCCGCGCCGTCGCGCGCGGCAAAATAGCCCGGATCGGTCTGGAAAATCCCGGCTGCCCGGATCGCGTAGGAGCCGTTCATCAGGCGTTGCCGCCAGGCCGCTTCGAGCAGCGCCCCTTGCTTCGTGGTCGCCATCGTCGAAAGCGTCAAATCGTAGTCCGGCGCGAGCGCCCAGAAGTAGTCGAGTTGAACGCCGAGACCGTACGCGGTCCCGTACGTGAGCGACGGAAACAGAAAGCCGCTCTTGCGCGTCACCGATGGATCGGGCGACGACATGAACGGAAAATACATCAGCGGCACGCCGAAAAACTCGACCCGGGCGTCTTCGAAGTAGATCATCTTCTCGCCGCTGTCGTGGATGATCCGCGCCGCCTCGACCTGCCACAGCGGCGGCTTCTTTGGATCGTTCTTGCAGGGTTCGCAGGCGGTGTAGACGCCGTTCTGCATGACTGTGTAGTGGCCCTTGACGCGGTCCGCCCGCGCCGCGGCAAAGCGGGTGTCGTCAGCGGTCTCGAGCCGCAGCGAATCGACAAAGCCGTCGCGGTAATCCTGCGTGAGGTCGACGAACTGGCCGTAGCTGATCTTGCCGTCCAGCTCGGTGATCCTGACGTTGCCGCGAGCCTGCAGGCGCTTGGTTTTTTGATCGTAGACGACCTCGTCGGCCTCGACGGTCGATCCGCCATAGTAGATCTGCACGTTGCCGACTGCGGAGACGGTATTGTTCGTGTAGTCGTATCTGATCTCAGTCGCCTGCACGAGCATGGGCGCGTCGGACGGCGTCGGCGGCGCCTTCGGCAGCGGCGGCCGTTCCGGAAAATGCAGCAGGTTTTGTGCCGAGACCGGCGCAGCCGTCGGCAAAGCGCAGGCGGCGAACGCAAGCAGCGCAGCGAGTAGTGCTGCGCCTGCCCGAACACGGTTATCGCAACAGGGCCCAAACGGGCCGATCGCACGCCTCACTAGCCGTCCTCCTGGTACAACAGGACGACGAAACCGGTGAGACCGCCGACCAGGACGGGGATCCACGCCGCCAAGATCGGCGACATGAGTTCGGATTTGCTCATGTCCTCCGTGAACTTCGACAATACGAACAGCAGGAAGCCCGCGGATATGCCACCCAGCACCATCTTTTGCACGCCGCCAAAACGGAAGAAGCGCAGGCTCACCGAAGCGGCGAGCAGGACCATCGCGGTGAGTAGAAACGGCCGCGACAATAGTTGCTGGTATTGCAACCGATAGCCGGCCGCGACGAGGCCCGCCCGATCCGCCATCTCGATGTAGGAGGGAAGTTGCCAGAACGGCACGGTTTCGGGCGTGGCGAAGCTTTCCCGCACCTGTTCAAGCGTCAGGTTGGTGGCGAGGCGATAGGTGTCGCGGCGGACGGGCGGATTGCCGCTGGCGTAAATACGGGCGTCGTCGAAGCGCCAGGCGCCGTGCTCCAGCGTGGCGCTCTTTGCCTCGATCCGCTCGCGGAATTTGCCGGCCTTGTCGAAGGTGTAAACGCTGACGCTGCCGAGCTGCGAGCCCTGCTCGCGGCTGAATCTGGCATTGATGATAGCTGCGCCGTCACTACTCTTCTGGCGCACCCAGAAGCCGGTGGTGTTTTCGCGCGGCGCCCCGGAAGGAACCTCGCCCATCATTTCGGCTTCGAGGTGCTTGGAACGTTCGTGCAGTTCCGCGGCGAGCGGATTGTAGAGCATGGTGGCAACGGCGCCGAACGCGAAGGCCGCGATCATCGCCGGGGCCACGAATTGCCAGGCGGAAACGCCGGCGGCGCGCGCTACGACCAGCTCGAGGCGGCGGGAAAGCGACAGGTAGCACGACATCGCGCCGACCAGCACCGCGAACGGCATGATCCGCTCGGACAGCTGGGGAACGCGGAACAGGGAGATCTCGGCAAGGAGCCAGGCGCTCGCCTTCGGCCAATCGGCGCTGCGGCGCAGGAGTTCGACGTAGTCGATCATCGCTGCAAGCGCGACCACGCCGAAGAAGGTGCCGACGACGGATTTGAGAAAGCGCAATCCGAAATAACGTGACAGCGTACCGCCCAGCATCGGCCAGTTCCTCAACTCGCGGTGGCGCGTGCCACGCGTTCGCTGAGGGCGGTGGCGAGTTTCGACACCGCCTTCGTGGGTTCGAGGGCTTGACCGCGCGAAATCTGCCAGCATCCGGCGACGATCGCGCCGACGAGCGCGACGTATTGAAGGGCAAGCACACTCGGCGCGCGCACGCCGGTGATGACGCTGAGGAAGCCGATCAGCCGCAACACCGATACCGCGCCGACCAGCCCCAGAAGCGCGAGGGCGCGGCTCTGCCTGGTGGTCTGCGGCGGACCGAGAAACATGAATGCCAGGATGACGAATGCCAGCGGATAGAGCGGGGCGGCGAGGCGGTCGTGCAGCTCTGATCGATACTCGCCCGGCTGCGCCGCGTATAGCGCATCGTCCTTTCGCGGCCACAACAGCTCCCAGATATACCTTTCGTGGGTGTTGTAGACGACGTTTTGCGCCCCGCCGGCGAACTTGGACAGGTCGAAGGCATAGCGATCGAAGGTGACGATGCGCGGGTCGTTTTGGCCCGCTTCAAGACGCTGGACGCTGCCCTTCTCAAGCACCAGGAACGAGCCGCTGTCATTCTTCACGATCTCGCCCTGCTCGGCCAGATAGGTGGCATGCTCTTTGGGATCGCGGCGGTCGTCGAGAAATATGCCGAGCAGCAGTCCGTTGGGCCGCCGATCGGCGATATGGAAGGTGAGATTGCCGTTTATGGTGGTGAAGCGGCCCGGTTGCACGATGTTAGTCAGAATGTCGGCGCGAACCTGGGTCACCCAATCGCGCAATGCGCGCAGACTGAGCGGCGAGATATAGACCGCAATGATCGAAACGAGGAGCGAGACCACTACAGCCACGCCGAGGAACGGAGCGAGCAGCCGCCACGGTGAAACACCGGCCGCGTTCATCACGATGATTTCGGAATCCGAACTGAGCTTGCTAAGGACATGCGCAGTGGCGAGGACGAGCGAAATCGGCGCGATCATCATCACCAGAAGCGGAATGATCAGCCCGGTGATGCCGACGAAGACGAAGACCGTTTGCCGCTGGCTGGTGATCAGATCGAATTCCCGGATCGCCTGCGTGAACCACATCACGATCGTCAAGCTGACGCAGGTGATAACGAAGGCACCCATCGTGGTGCGGAACATGTAGCGGCCGATTGACCCCATCGGACTTGCTATCCCCGCGGACGGGCCCCATCGCCGCTCGGCCCGGCACGGGCTTGGCCGCGTGCCGAACCGCACTTTCCCCAAAGCCTTAATTTCATGCGTTCACAAAATGGCCTCGCCAAGGCAAGGCCCTTGAAAATCCAAAGCTAAGGGTTGCTAAGGGTTAATAGATTCCATCCGCGCGAGCCGCACAGCGGCGACCTGGTCGGCCCGCCGGCTTGCTTTGCACCGCGGCGCGGTCCGGTTCATAAGTCGGAGCGAACCGGTGCTCCGGACATCGAGGGACCGAACCATGCCCGACCTGAAGATCGGCTTCACCGCATTCGACCGCCCGCGCGGCGTTCTGGTTACGTTCTGCGCCGACGGCCTCAAGTTCGGTCCGGCGACCCAACGGATTCTCGCGCCCGCCGGCGAGTTGTGCCGCCGTGCCGCGGCGGCGGATCGGTTTACCGGCAAGAGCGGGTCGGTTCTCGACGTTATCGCCCCGACGGGTCTTACCGCGCCGCGCCTGATTGTGGTCGGTATCGGCAAAGGGCGCGACTTGAAGGACCGCGACGTCGTCAAGTTCGGCGGCGTTGCCGGTGGCGCCGTCCCGAAAGCTGCGACGCAGGCGACCATTGCGGCGGAGTTCGCGTCCGGCGCGCTGAAGGGCGATCAGGTGGCCGACTTGGCGCTCGGCGCCACGCTGCGCGCGTACACGTTCGACCGGTACAAGACCAAGCGCAAGGAAGGCGAGGAGCGGCCGGTCAAAGTGGAGTTGCTTTTCGCGTGCGCCAACCCGGCGGCCGCGGAGAAGGCCTGGACACGCCGCAAGGGGATCGCCGAGGGCGTCGTCCTGGCGCGCGACCTCATCAACGAGCCGGCGAATGTGCTCTACCCGGCCGAGTTCGCCCGCCGGGCGGCGGCGTTGCGACGCCTCGGCGTCGGCGTTGAAGTGCTCGACGTTGCGGCGATGAAAAAGCTCGGCATGGCCGCGTTGCTCGGCGTCGGGCAGGGCTCCGCGCATGAACCGAAGCTCGTCGTCATGCGCTGGAACGGCGGCAAGCGCGGTGCCGATCCGGTCGCCTTCATCGGCAAGGGCGTCTGCTTCGACAGCGGCGGCATATCGATCAAGCCGGCGCAAGGCATGGAGGACATGAAAGGCGACATGGCCGGGGCGGCGTGCGTCGTCGGCGTTATGCACGCGCTGGCGGCCCGCAAAGCAAAAGTCAACGCGATCGGCGCCATCGGACTGGTCGAGAACATGCCCGACGGCAAGGCGCAGCGCCCCGGCGATATCGTTAGAACGATGTCGGGACAGACGGTCGAGATCATCAACACCGACGCCGAAGGCCGCCTCGTGCTGGCCGACCTGCTGCACTACATCAACAAGCGCTTCAAGCCGCGATTTATGATCGATCTGGCCACGCTGACGGGGGCCATCATGGTGGCGCTCGGACAGGAATATGCCGGCCTGTTCGCGAACGACGACAAGCTTGTCGAACGGCTGACCAAAGCGGGCGAGGCGATCGGCGAGCGCGTGTGGCGCATGCCGCTCGGCGCGGAGTACGACAAGATCATCGATTCCAAATTCGCCGACATGAAGAACAGCGGCGGCCGCTCGGCCGGGTCGATCACGGCGGCGCAGTTTCTGCAACGTTTCGTCGACAAGACGCCATGGGCGCATATCGACATCGCAGGCACCGCGCTCGGCTCGCCGCAAACCGACATCAACAAGAGCTGGAGCGCCGGCTGGGGCGTGCGCCTGCTCGACCGCCTGGTCGAGGACTATTACGAGCGCTGAGCCCAAGGTGAACGGCGGCCGGCTGAATTAGGCGACTTTGAGAACCAGCTTGCCGAAATTCTCGCCGCTAAACAGTTTGAGCAGCGTATCCGGAAAAGTCTGCAGGCCCTCGACAATATCTTCGCGTGACTTGAGCTTGCCCGCGGCGATCCAGCCGGCCATTTCCCGGCCCGCCTGCGGATAACGATCGGCGTAGTCGAACACGACCATGCCTTCCATCCGGGCGCGGTTGACCAGCAGCGAAAGGTAGTTGCTCGGGCCCCTGATCGGCGTCGTGTTGTTGTATTGGGAGACGGCGCCGCACACGACGACCCGCGCCCGCCGCGCCAGTTGGGCGAGAACGATGTCGAGGATGTCGCCGCCGACATTGTCGAAATAGACGTTGACCCCGTTGGGGCAATTGGCCCGCAGGCTCTTGCGGACGTCCTCGGCCTTGTAGTCGATGGCCGCGTCGAACCCGAGCTCGTCGACGAGATAGCGGCATTTGGCGGGCCCGCCGGCGATCCCAATCGCCCGGCATTCCTTGATCTTGGCGATCTGGCCGACGGTGGCGCCGACCGCGCCGGCGGCCGCGGAGACGACGACGGTTTCGCCCGGCTTCGGCTGGCCTACGTCGAGCAGGCCGAAATAAGCGGTCATGCCGGGCATGCCGAGCGTGTTGAGAAAGACCGGCAGAGGCGCCAGCGCGGGATCGATTTTGACAAGCTGGGCGCCGTCGACGGCAGCGTATTCCTGGACGCCCAGTCCGCCGCTGACGTGATCACTAACCGCAAAGCCGGGATGCTTCGAAACCATGACACGGCCGACGCCGCCCGCGCGCATCACCTCGCCGATGCCGACCGGCGCGATATAGGATTTGCCCTCGTTCATCCAGCCGCGCATCGCCGGATCGAGCGAAAGATAAAGCACGCGGCACAGCACCTCGCCATCGCGCGGTTGCGGCAGCGGCGTGCTCGTCAATTGCCAGTCGGTGCGCTTGGGCAGGCCGACCGGCCGTGCCGCGAGTCTGAACTGCCGGTTGATATCGCCGCTCATGAGGCTCCTGCTGCCTTTGTCCGGCCGAGCTTCCTCCTCTAACATAGTTCTTTCACGGCCGCAGACGGCAGGCATCCAGCGCGCATGACCGAGATTCTTTTCTACCACCTGAAAGGGCAGACGCCGGAGCAGGTGCTGCCGGGGCTGCTGCAAAAATCCCTCGACCGCGGCTGGCGCGTCGTGGTGCAAGGCTCCTCCGAAGAGCGCATCGAAGCGCTCGACGCCCACTTATGGACGTGGCGGGATGAGTCCTTTCTTCCCCATGGAACCTGGCGCGACCCTGAAGTCGCCCAACAGCCGATCGTGCTTACCCCGCATGAGGATAATCCCAACAATGCGGTCGTGCGCTTTCTGATCGAGAGTGCGACCATGCCGACCGATCTCGGCGAATATGAGCGCGTTGTACTGCTGTTCAACGGCGAAGATGCAGAGGCGGTGGCGGCTGCCCGCGTGCGCTGGAGCGAGGTAAGAGCGGCGGGGTTCGCAGTAACTTATTGGCAGGCAGATGCGGCCGGCGTCTGGCGCCGCCAGTCATGAGTCGGCGCTTCGCAGCCGGACGCGGGGGTGCCGTTTTATCGATTTGAAATTACAAGGTATTTTGGCGTTTTGGCGCGATGCAAAAGAACGTCGCAAAATCAGTGTCGAGGCACTATATTTTTGCCTGTAGGGTTAGTTAGCCGATATAGTGCTTCCATGAATAGATCGTCAGTGAAAGGCCGGACTGCAAAGGCACGCCGCAGTAGCGTTGTTCGCAAGACCGTTGCGCGGAAAGTTACAAGCAATCCGGAGTCAAGCAATTCCGTTGCCATTGCCGCCGTGGCCGTCGCGCATCAAGTGGTTTCGGCACGCACGCCATCGTGGCAAGCGCACAAGTTTCGCGTCGGGCAGACGGTGCTGTACACATCGAGCCCGATCAGTCGTCCCGGCGCCAGCGGCACTTACAAGGTGGTCAAGCTGTTGCCCTCCGACGGCGACGATTACCAGTACCGGATCAAAAATCCGGGCGAGGCTTTCGAGCGCGTGGCCAAGGAGAGCCAGCTCGAACTGGAGCACTGATCTCCGGACGGCTCGCCGGCGTGACGGCGCAGCGGGCCGGGAGTGCCCGGCTGGCGCCGGCAAAGGCCGTAGGCCATACTGCCGCTCTTGTGACGTCGTAGGAGTGGTTTGATGCTCGGTCTTGATCCCGGGATCGGGACTTCGGCTGTGCGCTTGTGGGTGGCTGCCGGAGCGGCGGCCCTGTTTTTCGCTTTCGCGGTCCTTGCAGCCTTGCGATCACAATCGGGCATGGCGGCCAATCCGGCGCTGCGCGCCGGCTTGGCCCTTGTTGGTGTCGTGTTCGGTGCGGCGATGGCGTGGGCCGTCCTCGATCATGCCGCGTCTGTCGAACGCAGCGCCGAACGCCGGGCTTTTGCTGCGCGCGCGGCCGAATTGAACGCAAGCGCCATGGCCCCCGGGTCGCCGCTGGCGTGCCTCGACGCCGTAGCTGGCGAGAGCGTCGAGGCGGCCTGCGAGCAGGCGCTGTTTGCGTCGCCGACGAGCGTCGCGTCCGCCGCGTCGTACGTCGCCACCCGGCTTGATCTGCTCGCGGGCATGACGACGTATGGCCGCGAGGGCGGCGCGGATATGGTTCCGCTGCTGTTGCCGCTACGCCGCTCGCTGGAGGCTGACCGCTTCGGGTTTCTCGCCCATGTTCTGGTGGTGCGCGACGGCTGCACGGTTCAAGATTGCAAGCCGCTGGCGCTGTTGCGGGATGCGCGCCAGGTCCGCGCCAATCTCAGCGCCGACACGTTTGATCATTACGTGGAGCGTTACCGCGAGGCTTGGGCGAAACAGCCGGAAGCCAAGCCGGCGGACTTGGCGCAACCGCGGCCGGGCGCCGCCGCGGCGTTGAACGTTGCCGCGCCTCGCAAGGTGAACATTGACTTCCCTTCGGCCGCTTCGATCCCGCCAGTGAGCATCATGAATGCCGAACCGAACGGGCCGGTCTTGCCTGGCGTGGCGGCCGCCGCCGCGGCCAATCCGAACCCGAAACCGAGCATTGTCCAGCGCTCGCGGCACCCGCGCAAACCGACGACCAATACGGCGGCACAGAGCCCGGCGCAGCCCGCAACTGCGGTCGAACCGATCTGGCCCGAACCTCTACCGCCTTCGCCGGGCCCGGCGGCGGGAGCGCCGGTGCCGCTCAATCCGCCCGCGCCGGGCGCAGGCGCCACCGCGCGCGCGCAATGAGTTCGGCATGAGCCGAGCGCGTGCGGCCGGTTTTCCGTGATGTTCAGTTCCGTCCTCATTGCCAACCGCGGCGAAATAGCCTGTCGCATCGCGCGCACTGCCAAGCGGCTCGGCATGCGCACCATCGCGGTGTATTCGGCTGCAGACGCCAATGCGCTGCATCGGCGGCTGTGCGACGAGGCCTATCTGATCGGTCCGGCAGAGCCGCGGGAAAGCTACCTCTCGATCGGACGCTTAATCGAGGCCGCCAAGAAAGCCGGTGCCGCGTGTGTCCACCCTGGCTACGGATTCTTGTCCGAGAGCGGCGAATTCGCCGACGCCTGCGCGCAGGCCGGTATCGCCTTTGTCGGTCCGCCGGCGTCGGCGATCCGCGCCATCGGGCTCAAAGATCGTGCCAAGGCGTTGATGGAGAAGGTGGGCGTCCCGGTCGTGCCGGGCTATCACGACGAGCGGCAGGACGCCGAGTTCCTTCGGCAACAAGCCGATGCCATTGGCTATCCGGTGCTGATCAAGCCGGCAGCCGGAGGCGGCGGGCGAGGCTTGCGCCGCGCCGACAGCGCCGCCGAGTTCGACGCCCAGCTTGAGGGCGCGATGCGCGAAGTGGCCGCGGCGTTCGGCTCGGGCAATGTGCTGATCGAGAAGTACGTCGCAGCGCCGCGTCATATTGAATTCCAGGTGTTTGCCGACCGCCATGGCAGCGTCATCCACCTCGGCGAGCGCGACTGCTCGTTGCAGCGCCGCCATCAGAAGGTGATCGAAGAAGCGCCGGCCCCGGGCATGACCGAGACCTTACGCGCCAAGATGGGCGCCGCGGCGGTCGCCGCCGCCAAGGCCGTCGGCTATGTCGGCGCCGGCACCGTGGAGTTCGTCGCCGACGGCAGCGGTGCATTGCGGGCGGACGGGTTCTGGTTCATCGAGATGAATACCCGGCTCCAGGTCGAACACCCGGTAACCGAAGCGATCACGGGCCTCGACCTCGTCGCCTGGCAGTTTCAGATCGCTGCCGGCGAGCGGCTGCCGCTTGCGCAAGAGGACGTCAAGTTCGACGGCCACGCTGTTGAAGCGCGGCTCTATGCTGAAGACCCGGAGCATGGCTTTCTGCCCTCGACCGGCAACATCGTGGCGCTGGAACTGCCGCGCGACGTGCGCGTGGACAGCGGCGTTGTGGCCGGTGGCGAGGTGACGCCGTTCTACGATCCGATGATTGCCAAGCTGATCGCGCACGCGCCAACGCGCGAGGCCGCGATCGAGCGCCTGACGGATGCGCTCGATCGGACGCTGATCGCCGGCTTGCGCAGCAACGTGGCGTTTCTCGGTGCACTCTGCCGCGCGCCGGACTTTCGCAAAGGCAAGGTCGATACCGGCTTCATCGACCGCAACCTGGCCGCGCTCGGCGCAGTGCCGCACGGCAGCGATCTCGCCGCGGCGGCGTTCGGGGTCGCCTGCCTGTTCGACCACGGAGACGTTGGTGAAGCCGTCGCCGCGGCAGGAGCCGGCGAAGCGGGTTCGATTTGGTCCTCGCCTTGGGCGACGCGCGATGGATTTCAACTCGGCGGCGCACGCGCGCTTACCGTTCCGATCGTGGTCGACGGCGATAATGCCGAAGCCTTGGTCACCTACCGGCGGGAAGGCATGTCGGTGGCAGTCGAGGGAACGCTGCCGGCGACGGACGCAAAGACCTTTCAGGCCGGGGAGGAGGTCTATGTCGTCCGCCGCGGCCGCCAGACCCGCGTTCGGCTGCAGGACGTTTCCGTCACCGCCGCCGCGGCAGCCGGGGGCGACGGCATCGTCAAGGCGCCGATGCATGGCAAAGTTTTGGAACTTTGCGTTCGGGCCGGCGAGCCCGTCAGCGGCGGTCAACGCCTTGTCGTCATCGAAGCGATGAAGATGGAGCACACGCTGCGCGCGCCGTTTGCCGGCTTTGTCAAGGAGGTGGCGGTCGACGCCGGCGTGCAAGTTGTGGAAGGCGCAAAGATCATGGTGATCGAACCGGCGGGAGAGGGATAATCTTCATTCGATGGCGCTGCATCTAATCAAACTCTGCGTCGGCTGCGATTCGGTTCGCGAGCTCGAGGACTGGATCAGGCAACGGCTCAAGGACAAGCGTAAACGCCGCGAAACGCCCGAGCACGTTCATCGCACCCGCATGGTACCCAAACGCGCGGCCGAGTTGCTCGACGGCGGGTCGTTGTACTGGGTGATCCGCGGCGAGATCGCCTGCCGCCAACGCATCCGCGAGGTTCGGCCGTTTCGCGACAAGGACGGGATCGGGCGCTGCGGGCTCGTCCTCGACCCCGAAGTCGTGTTGGTCGCACCGCGTCCCTGTCGCGCGTTCCAGGGCTGGCGCTATCTGGCGGCGAAGGACGCGCCGCGCGATCTGGAAAAGGCCGCCCCCGGCGCCGCCGCCATGCCGGAAAAGCTGCGCCGCGAGCTGCGCGAACTTGGCCTGATGTGAGCCGGGAAGGGTTTTCCCGTCAAGCCGCATGGCGCTGACGAAGGCGATCACGTAAAATCTCCTTGCGGCCCGGCAGGTGCCCGCGTTGCGGAGCATGAGAATGATCATTGCCAGCGAGAAAGACGTCACCAAAGCGGTGCTGAGCGAGCTCGAGCGGGCGCCGAATCCGCGCTTTCGCGAGATCATGTCGGCGTTCATTCGCCACCTGCACGATTTTGCCCGCGAGGTGAAATTGACCGAAGAAGAGTTTCAAGCCGCGATCGGCTACGTCGTCGCGCTCGGCAAGCACACCAACGAGAACCACAACGAGGCCGTGCTGATGTCGGGGACGCTCGGCTTTTCCGCCCTGATCTGTCTCCTCAATAACGGCGATAAGGGACAGACCGAAACCGATGCGAGTCAGCTCGGTCCGTTCTGGCGCATGAACTCGCCGCTGATGGCGAACGGCGGTTCGATAGTGCGTTCGCCCACACCGGGCCCGGTACTGTTCGTCGACGCCTATTATCGCGACGTCAGCGGCAAGCCGATCGAGGGCGCCGAGGTCGATGTTTGGCACTCGTCGCCGGAGGGCTTCTACGAGAACCAGGATCCGACCCAGTCCGACATGAATCTGCGGGGCAAATTCATCACCGACGCCGACGGCCATGTCAGCTTCCGCAGCGTGAAGCCGGCGGGTTATCCGATTCCGGTCGACGGGCCGGTCGGCGATCTGTTGCGGGCGCAACGCCGCCACAATATGCGGCCCGCGCATCTGCATTTTCTCGCCTATAAGCCGGGCCTCAAGACCTTGGTCTCGCAAATCTATCCGCCGGACGACGAATACATCGAGACCGACGTGCAATTCGGCGTCACTCGGCATCTGCTCGGCAATTTCGTGCGCCACGACGAGGGGCCGGCGCCGGCCGCCGATGTGAAGCCGCCGTGGTACTCGCTCGAGCATCATTTTGTCATGGAGCGCGGCGTAGCCCGTTTGCCGCGGGCCCCGATCACCGGCAAGGCGCACGGCGAACGGCCGCAAATTCCACATCTCGATCTCGAACCGGCCTAATTCCTACAGGCTCACATTGTCGATCAGCCGGGTCTTGCCGATCCGCGCGGCGACCAGCAGGCGCAACCGTCCCTCCTTGACCGACGCGACCGGCGCCAGCGTCTCGGCGTGCCGGGCTTCCAGGTAATCGACCACGAAGCCCGCTCCTACGAGGGCTCGGCGCCCCCTGCGCAGGGCCGTCGCGATCGGTCGTCCCGCGGCGATCTCGGCCGCGCAGGCCTTCAGCACAAGGTTTAGGGCAGGCGCCAGCGCGCGCTCGCGCGGCGACAAGTAGCGGTTGCGTGAGGACAGCGCCAGGCCGTCAGCCTCGCGCACGATCGGCGCGCCGACCACGCGCGTCTTTAAGCCGAGGTCGCGTGCTAGCTGCGTCACGACTTTGAGCTGCTGGTAGTCCTTCTCGCCGAAGATCGCGATGTCGGGTTCGCATTGAATGAAAAGCTTGGCGACCACGGTGGCCACGCCGGCGAAAAAGTGCGGCCGGAACGCATCCTCGAGGCCGGCCGTGGCCGGCCCCTCGGGGACAATCCGGGTCGCGAAGCCCTTCGGATACATGGTCGCCATCGCGGGCGCCCAGACCAGGTCGACTCTGGCTGCGGCGAGCGCGGCGAGGTCTGCGCCGAAGGTTCGCGGATAAGCGTCGAGATCCTCGTGCGGGGCAAATTGTGTGGGGTTGACGAAAATCGAAACGATAACGCGATCAGCGCGGCGCCGCGCCAGCCGTACCAAGGCAAGGTGGCCGGCATGCAAGGCCCCCATGGTCGGCACCAGCGCAATCTTTTCGCGCCGCGCCTGCCACGGCGCCAGCGCGCGTTTAAGTCTCGGTACCAAGCGGATCACGCGGGGCTGGCGCGGCTTGGATCCTGAGAAGGTTCCAGTCATGAGCGTTGCCGCGCAAGCACACAGGGCGCGGATCTACGATGCGGCGCGTGGTTAATGATTAACTTACCCGGGGCAATGCTGTATCTTGACCCTACTCGTTGCAAGCTGGAGAAGAGTCCCGCGTAAGAGGTTGCGTACCTATGTTGATGCAGGCGGATGTTGGCAAGCCGTTCTCGGCCCATGTCATCGTCCTCGGCAACGAAAAGGGTGGTTCCGGAAAGTCGACCACCGCGATGCATGTTGCGGTCGCGTTGCTGCAGGCCGGCCAGCGTGTTGCCACGGTCGATCTCGACTCCCGCCAGTGCAGTTTCACCCGCTACATTAAAAACCGGCGTGACTGGGCGACCCGCGCCGGCATCGAGCTTCAACATCCTCGGCATTTTTGCGTCGCGCGCGGCTTTGGCGAACGGCTCGACGAAATCGAGGCCCAGGAGTTCAGTGCGTTTGCCGCGGCGGTGGGGGCAGTTGAAAACACCCACGATTTCGTCGTCATCGACACCCCGGGAACCGATTCATACCTGATGCGGCTGGCCCATTCGATGGCCGACACGCTCATCACGCCGCTCAACGACAGCTTCGTCGACTTCGATGTGCTGGGCTCCGTGGATCCGAGCAGCTTCGAATTGTCGGGGGTGAGCCACTACGCGGAAATGGTGCGCGAGGCGCGCCGCCAGCGCCGCTTGATCGACGGCGGCCTGACCGACTGGGTCGTCGTCCGCAACCGCCTGTCCACGCTCGGATCGCGCAACAAGAGGCTGGTCGGGGCCGGCGTTGATGCCCTTTCGAAGCAACTCGGCTTCCGCGCCATCGATGGTTTTGCCGAGCGCGTGATCTACCGCGAGTTCTTCCCGCGCGGGCTCACCGCGCTCGACGAGATCGACGAGACGACGCTTGGCCAGCGGCCGAACGCCTCGCACGTGACGGCGCGCGACGAAGTCAGGCGTCTGATCGAGGCGCTGCGGCTGCCGATCGACGAGCGCGGCAAACGCCGCGCCGCGGCCCGCGCCGAATGGGCCGCGTCTGCGGGCAAGCCGCTCGATACCCACGATTTGTTCGCCTAAGGCGCAATCCTGAACCCCGCGAGCGTCGAGCCGGCCAGGGCCGGGCTGCGGACCATTGCGCCGGTCACCCGATGGCGCCACTTTATGGGGAGCGAGACGCGAATCCTCGGCGAAGGGCTTGGCAATGAACAAAGAAACGACCGATCGCGCGCCGGCTCCGAGCCCGGAACGATCCGGCGCGAGGCCCCCGGAGCGGACGGAGCCGGCGTCTTCGCGCCCGGAAATCGACGCCTTTCTCACCCAGGTCAACGCGCTCGGCCCGGCGACGGCGAGCGGCGGGCGCGGCCGTCTGGTCTTCGCGCTGGACGCGACAATGAGCCGGCAGCCGACGTGGGACAAGGCCTGCCTGCTGCAAGCCGAGATGTTCCGCGAAGCGGCAACGGTCGGCGGTCTCGATATTCAACTCGTTTACTACCGCGGGCTGGCGGAGTGCCGGGCGTCGCCGTGGATTACCGGGCCGGACCGGCTCGGTCATCTGATGTCGCACATCGAATGCCGGGGCGGTCATACCCAGATCGGGAAAATCCTGAGCCACGCGCGACGGGAGAACGACAAGGCCAAGATCGGCGCCCTGGTTTTTGTCGGCGACGCCATGGAGGAATCGCTCGACGAGTTGTGTGCCGGCGCCGGCGAGCTTGGGCTGCGTAACATTCCAGCCTTCATGTTCCAGGAGGGGTATGATCCGGTCTGCGAGCAGGCATTCCGTGAGGTAGCGCGGCTCACGCGCGGAGCCTATTGCCGCTTTGCGCCCGGCGCCGCGCATGAGCTTGCCGAGTTGCTGCGGGCGGCGGCCGCCTACGCGGCCGGCGGCATGAAAGCGCTCACCGATCTTAAGGAGCGGCGCTCGACCGGCGCGGTCAGACTGATCGAACAGTTGAAATAGTCATGCCGCTTGTCCTCGGCATCGTCGTCCTGATCCTGCTGCTGTGGGCCGCGAACGCCTTCGCCAAGGCCGACCCGAGGCAAGCCGCGCGGGTCCTGCGCCTAATCGGCGGCGTTGCGGCATTGCTCTTCGCAGTCTTTCTACTGCTGCGCGGCGAGATCGCGGTCGCCATTCCGGTCGGCGCCGTGGGACTGGGACTGCTCGGTTGGATTTCGCTGCCGCCAAGGCTGTTCGGGGGCGGCACCCGGAAGAGCCCGGGCCGGGTCTCGCGGGTGCGGTCGGCATTTCTCGAGATGGAACTCGATCACGACAGCGGCGCCATGCGCGGCCGCATTCTGGCCGGACGCTACGAGGGCGTCGCGCTCGATGCCCTCGACCCGCCAACCCTTGCCGGTCTTCTTGCCGGCATCGACGACGACAGCCGCCAATTATTGATGGCTTATCTTGACCGCCGGGAGCCCCGCTGGCGTGAACACGCGCAGAGCGATGCGGCAGCGGGGGGCAGGAGCGGCCCGGCGTCCAGCGGCAAAATGACGGAACAAGAGGCCTATCAAATCCTTGGCCTTCAGCCCGGGGCGAATGCCGAGGAGATCGGACGCGCTCACCGCGTCCTCATGAAGAAACTGCATCCCGACCAAGGGGGGCCGACGTACCTCGCGTCCCGCGTCAATCAGGCCAAGGACGTCCTGCTTCGCCGTCATCGCTAAAGATTCCCAATAAAGATCCTTCGGCTGGGCGCCCGTCGGCGAAAGACGTCTCTCGTTGCGGTGCCGGTTCACCCCGGCTTCTTGTTGTTTCGCGCGATCCTGGCGCGATCCGGCAAGTCAGTGACCGCGTACGCCGCGATCGCGCTTGAGCGCAATCGCTTCAGGTTGAATCGATCGCGCTCTATAAGTTTTTGCTGGAGCATGATCTTTTCGGAAGACCGGTATCCACTTTTCCGGATCGTGCTCTAGTTCTTGATAGCCAAGCAGTCGATGTCGCTGCGCTTGAGCAACTTGCAGGTGGCCTCCGCCGCCGCCTTGTCGAAACCGGCAAAGCGCGCCCGGTAGAAGGTCGTGTCGCCTTTCTGCACGCGCTCGGTGAACGGATCGGCTTTGGCGAGCATGGCAGGGACCTTGACCTGCGCGGCGGAAAGATGCTGCCTGGCTTCGTCCTCGTTCCCGAACGCGCCGACTTGAATAAGCCATCCGCCCCGCGCGTGGGATCGCGGCCTGGCGGGCTCAATCTTGGCAAGCTCAGTCCTCGCAGGGTCAGGTTTGGCAAGTTCCGGTTTGGCAAGTTCCGGTTTGGCGGGATCGACCTTGACCGATTCGATTCTTGCTGGTTCGACCCGGGCCGTGATCGCAATCGGCGTCGGATCGGCCGATGCAACCACCACGATGCTGGGCAAGGCCTGCGCTGGCACGGCTGGCGGCGCAGGCGCCGCCGCCGCTTCGGCGGCCGGTGATGGCGACGAGCCGCCGACCGGCTCAAGCGCTGGCAGCGGCGCGAACGAGTCCGTCTGCGGCGGTACCGTGCGGTAGGAGATTGTCTTCACCATAACCGGTCGGATCGGATCGCCGGAGCCGGCCGTCACCGATGCCCTGGTGCTGGCCGCGGCCGTCACCGATGCCGCGGTGCTGGCCGTGGTTGCGGGTTCCGCCGGCGGGACCGGGATTGCCGTCTTGGCTGCGGGCGCTGCCCGCCCGCTGCGCAAGTCCGCCCTTGCGGCGAGCACAGGCGCGGCGCGCCCCACGGCGGCTTGCTTGATGTGCTCGTTGATCAAATCGCGCATGCGCGCGTCGCGCTGCGCCGCCGAGCGGCCGCCGAGCACGACGGCCACGATATAGCGACCGTCGCGGTGGACCGAGGTGACGAGATTGAAGCCGGACGCCCGCGTGTATCCGGTTTTGATGCCGTCGACCCCGCCGACCTCGCCGAGCAGATGGTTGTGATTGCGCATCTCCCGGCCGTGATAGACGAAGTCGGGCGTGGAGAAATATCTGTAGTAGCGCGGAAACCGTTCCTGGATGGCGCGCCCAAGCAAGGCCTGATCGCGCGCGGTGGTTATCTGATCATCGTCGGGCAGGCCGGAAGCATTGACGTAGGTCGTGCGGCTCATGCCGAGGGCTCGGGCCTTCTGGGTCATCGCCGTGGCGAACTCCGCCTCGCTGCCGCCGAGATTCTCGGCAATCGCCACGGCGGCGTCGTTGGCTGACTTCGTCACCACGGCCTTGATCGCATCGTCGACGGAGATGGTGTGGCCCGGCTTCAGGCCGAGCTTGGTGGGCGCTTGCTCGGCGACGTGGTCGGAAACCTTGAGTTGGGTGTCGAGCCTGATCCTGCCGGCCTCGAGCCGCTCGAACAGAAGATAAAGCGTCATGATCTTGGTAAGCGAGGCGGGGTGGCGTGGCGCGTCGGCGTTGGTCGCGTACAGCACCTGACCGCTATTGCCATCGACCACTATGGAAGCGAACGGAGGGGAATAGCTTTCGGGATCGGCGTGATGATGATGGCCCCGCGCCGCTTCACGCACCACGAGCACAGTATGGCGATGACGGTGATGTTTGGCGCTGGCCGAAGAGCTGCTGAAGATGAGGGCCGCGGCGGCGGCGGAGACAGCAAGAAGGCAGCAACGAAGCCCGTACACGGCTCCAGAACGCACCCAACTCATCAACCCACCCCGTCCCTGACGCGCACGGAATTCCGACTGGAAGTCCGCCCTGTTGGTTACATTGGGACGTGCCCGCCCGGCGGGTCGGCGACCGGCTTGGTCCGGTCGGCGCCTCCGGTAGCGGGGCGCTTCCCCCGACCAAGGACCTGGTCGCCGCGGGGACGACCCATTCGCACACGCTAGGTCATCGCAATTGCGAAAGCGTTAACCCCGTTAGGCCCGCAGAAGAGCCATTCCCGCGGCCTGATACTTTGCACTGTGCCGGAACCCATTGCGGCTTTTGTGCAGCGCACTATGATGTTCATACCTAGTGGCTCGAAGACGGGCCATTTCAAGGCAGGGTCTGAAGATCGCCCGCCCCAAACAAAGGCAGCGATAGCTGCCGGATAGGATCAAGATGTCCGACCAAATGCACAAGTTGGGCAACGACGGCATGGACATGGCGATGGCGTCGCTCGGCGTCTGGAACAAGAACGCAGAGGCCATCGCGTCGGAGCTTGCCAGCTACTCGAAGAAGTCAATCGATGACACGATGGCCGCCTGGGAAAAGCTTATGGGCGCGAAGAGCCTGCAGACTGCCATCGACGTGCAGAGCCAGTACCTCAAATCCTGGTACGAAGATTTTGTCGCGAGCTCGACCAAGCTGGGCGAACTTTACGCCGATCTCGCCAAAGAGGCTTACAAACCCTTCGGAGAAGCCGCGGCGAAGCTGTCCCAGGGAAAGTGAAGGGCGCCAGCAGCAGGCCATGCGCTGCCGTTCGCCGCGACGGCGGCGCCAGATGGCTTGATACCGGCGGCCTCAAGCCTTTGGCAGTACGGCTTCCAGCGCCGCCGCGATCTTGGCAAGACTTTGTTCGATGCGGCTTACCCGAAAGGCGATGTGTTCGAGCGCATAGGCCGCTCGTTTATCGCCTGCGGGCATATTCTGGGCGTCGTAATCCGCAACGAAATCCTGCTCCAATTCGCGGACCAGTCTGGCGCGGCGTGAGGGATCGGCCGTGACCCGTCTCCGATCGCAATGGGCCGACACATAACCGAGTCGCCCGTTGGCACCAAACCTGCCAGCGAAGGCGGCTGGAGGTTATTGTCGGTACGCGGCCAACACGTATCGCGGAGGAGGGCAAGGGCTTTGCCATCGGCGACCTTCATCGTCCGTCTGGAAAGCGCACGCTTCCATATCTATGATAATATAGCGAATGGCGGGGTTGGATATGCCGCGGTGTCATCCGCGGTTCATCGATCAGGCCGCAACCGGTGGAAGATAGACGAAGCAATGCTGCCCCGTGACCAAGCACAGACCCTGTTCCCGATCCGCCTAGCGGACGACGATCGCAAGCGCAAAAGCGATCAAGGCGGTCCAGGCACGGCGGTCATTACCAAGACGCGGCCGCAGACCAAGCGGCCGAACCTCTACCGCGTCCTGCTGCTCAACGACGACTACACGCCGATGGAATTCGTGGTCCATGTGCTCGAGCGTTTCTTCAACAAGGATCACGAAGCGGCACAGCGCATCATGATGCACGTGCACCAGCATGGCATCGGCGAATGCGGGGTCTTCACCTACGAGGTGGCGGAGACAAAAGTGACGCAGGTTATGGACTTTGCCCGCAAACACCAGCATCCTTTGCAGTGCATCATGGAGAAGAAATGATTCCGGGGGGACGGCCAATACAACGGATGGAACATTGAATGCCTACGTTCTCGCGCAGTCTTGAACAGTCGCTCCACAGGGCCCTGGCGCTGGCCAACGAGCGCCATCACGAATACGCCACGCTCGAACACCTTCTGCTGGCTTTGATCGAGGATCAGGACGCGGCAGCCGTGATGCGGGCCTGCAACGTGGATCTGGACAAGCTGCGCCGCAGCCTCGTCGCTTATCTCGAATCCGAACTTGACAATCTCGTCACCGACGGCGCCGAGGATTCGAAGCCGACGGCCGGTTTCCAGCGCGTCATTCAGCGTGCGGTCATTCACGTGCAATCCTCGGGCCGTGAGGAGGTGACCGGCGCCAATGTGCTCGTCGCCATCTTCGCCGAGCGCGAGAGTCACGCCGCCTATTTCCTGCAGGAGCAGGACATGACGCGCTACGACGCCGTCAATTACATCAGCCACGGCATCGCCAAGCGGCCGGGCATGTCGGAGGCGCGGCCGGTGCGCGGCGCCGATGAGGACACCGACACCAAGAATGGCGACGAGCCGAAGAAGAAGGGCGACGCGCTCGACGCCTATTGCGTCAACCTCAACAAGAAGGCGCGCGAGGGCCGGATTGATCCGCTGATCGGCCGCGACGCCGAGATCAGCCGCACCATCCAGGTGCTGTGCCGGCGCCAGAAGAACAATCCGCTGTTCGTCGGCGAGGCCGGCGTCGGCAAGACCGCGATCGCCGAGGGGCTGGCGCGCCGCATCGTCCACGGCGAGGTGCCGGACGTGCTGCGGAACGCCACCGTGTTCGCGCTCGACATGGGCACGCTCCTTGCCGGCACGCGCTATCGCGGCGACTTCGAAGAGCGGCTCAAGCAGGTCATCAAGGAACTCGAAGCCTATCCGGGCGCGATCCTGTTCATCGATGAAATCCACACCGTGATCGGCGCCGGCGCCACCTCGGGCGGCGCCATGGATGCGTCAAACCTGCTCAAGCCGGCTCTGGCGTCCGGCACGGTGCGCTGCATCGGCTCGACGACCTACAAGGAGTACCGGCAGTATTTCGAGAAGGATCGCGCGCTGGTGCGCCGGTTCCAGAAGATCGACGTCAACGAGCCGACCGTTCCAGACGCAATCGAAATCCTCAAGGGCCTCAAGCCTTATTTCGAGGACTATCACAAGCTCCGTTACACCAATGAGGCGATCAAGGCGGCGGTCGAATTGTCCTCGCGCTACATCCACGACCGCAAGCTGCCCGACAAGGCAATCGACGTGATCGACGAATCCGGCGCCGCGCAGATGTTGCTGCCGGAAAGCCGGCGCAAACGCACCATCGGCATCAAGGAGATCGAGACCACCATCGCCACCATGGCGCGGATCCCGCCGAAAGCGGTGTCGAAGGACGATGCCGAAGTGCTGCGCCACCTGGAAGACACGCTCAAGCGCGTCGTCTACGGCCAGGACAAGGCGATCGAGGCGCTGGCCGCTTCCATCAAGCTAGCCCGCGCCGGCTTGCGGGAGCCGGAAAAGCCGATCGGCTGCTACCTGTTCTCCGGCCCGACCGGTGTCGGCAAGACCGAGGTGGCGCGGCAGCTCGCGGCCACGCTCGGCGTCGAGATCATCCGCTTCGACATGTCGGAATACATGGAGCGCCATACCGTGTCGCGCCTGATCGGTGCGCCGCCCGGCTATGTCGGCTTCGACCAGGGCGGCTTGCTGACCGACGGCGTCGACCAGCATCCGCATTGCGTGCTGCTGCTCGACGAGATCGAGAAGGCGCATCCGGATCTGTTCAACGTGCTGCTGCAGATCATGGATCATGGCAAGCTGACCGATCACAACGGCAAGCAGGTCGATTTCCGCAACGTGATCCTGATCATGACCACCAATGCCGGCGCCGCCGACATGGCCAAGGCCGCCTTCGGCTTCACCCGCACCAAGCGCGAAGGCGACGACATGGAGGCGATCACGCGGCTGTTTGCGCCGGAGTTCCGCAACCGGCTCGACGCCATCATCACCTTCGCGCACCTGTCGGAGGAAGTGATCGCGAAGGTGGTCGAGAAGTTCGTGCTGCAGCTCGAAGCGCAGCTCGCCGATCGCGATGTGACCATCGAACTGACGCATGAAGCCGCCAAGTGGCTGATCGCCAACGGCTACGACGAACTGATGGGCGCCCGCCCGATGGCGCGGGTCATCCAGGAGCACATCAAGAAGCCGCTGGCCGACGAAGTGCTGTTCGGGCGCTTGAAGTCGGGCGGCCATGTTCGCGTGGTCGTCGTGACCGACGAGGGCGGCAAAAGCAACCTCGCGTTCGAATATCCGGACGGCCCGGTGACGCCGCGGCCGGAGAAGCTGCCGGAGCCGCGCCGCGCCAAGAAGCGGCGGTCGTCGCCCCGAAAAAAGCCGCCGGGAGGCGGCGGCGGTCCGGGCGGCAACTCGCCGCCGCGCCGCGGCTCGGTGCCGAAGGTGCCGCTGGTCAAGGCGTGACCGCCATCGCGAGGATTGCGCGGGCGGCCCTACTCGCGCCGCTGTGAACGCCGCAATTCATAGGCGAACCAGACGGCAAGGACGGGAAACCCCGCCGCCGTGCCGAGGAATATCGGGCCGGCGCCGAAGCGGTCGATAACCAGCGCGCCGACCGCCACGCCCGCTGTCTGCCCCATATAGAGCGCAGAGGAGAAAATCCCGACGGCTGTGCCGCGCGCCTGCGGCGTCATCTGTGTCGCGTTGGTCTGCAGCGTATTGTGGAACATGTAGAAGCCGAGCCCGATCATCGTCACCGCGATGGGTGCGAACCACCATGCCGACTCGACCGCAAGCAGCACATAGGCGGCGGTGATCAGGACGCCGCCGATAACGGCGAGACCGGTCTGGCCGAGCCGGAACAGCAGATGCCGCACCAGTCCGGCATAGATCAGGCCGCCGATGCCGAAGAACGCCACTGAGATGCCGACCAGCGTGAAGCTGATGCCGAACTTCAGATGCAGGTTGGCGCCGATATAGGCGAAGGCGCCCCACGCCAGCGCCGCTTCGATGAAAGCGACGGCGATGATCATCCGCGCAAACGGATTGGACAGAACCTCGGCATAGTCGGCGACGAAGCTGCGCCGGGCTGCAGTCGGCCGCCCTGAGGCGCGGGTCCGCGGATCGGCCACAAGTTCGAACAGCAACCCGGCAGCCGCCAGCGCGAACATGCCGGCCAATGCGAAGAACACGTTGCGCCAGCCGAACAGGTCGCCGAGTATGCCGCCCGCGGCCTGGCCGAAGAGCTGGCCGAGGATGTAGCCGGACGCGTAGCGCGCGAGGATCGGCTGCAGCCGTTCCGCAGGCGCGACATCGCCGACATAGGCCATCGAGATTGGGATGATCCAGCCGGCGACCGCGCCGGTCGCCAGCCGTGCCAGCGCCAATCGCGGCAGCGTCGTCGCCGTGCCGCAGACGGCGACAAGAACGGCGGCGAGCACGCTGGCAATGGCTACGGTGCGATACTTGCCGAACCGGTCGGCGACCGGTCCGGCCACGAGCTGGATCGAGCCGTGGGTAATGGCATAGGCGGTGACCACCATGGCGGCGACGCCGACGCTGGTGCGGAAGTCGGCGGCGATCTGCGGCAATAGCGAGTCGGTGACGCGCACCTGCGCCTGGGCGGCAAATCCGGCTGCTGCAAGCAGCAGGATCGAGCGCGTCGGCGTCTTCGGCGCCGAGGCGGGAGCGGGTTGAGGCGGGAACAGCACGGCGCGGGTCAACTCGAATGCGGCATTGCGGCCGGGGAGCGGCGCGAAGATGGCAGCGTTGACACTGCGCGCGGCGCGGGTTTCTTAGGGCACCGGCGCGCGGGTGGAAACCCGGTTTCCGGAATGACCGCGTTGCAATGAACGCCGCTGTGGCCAAACCAATACCATGACGATCGAAAAGACCTATCAGCCCGCAGCGGTCGAGGGCCGCATTTATAAGGCCTGGGAGGACGCCGGCGCGTTCCGCGCCGGACGGCCGGAGCGCGCCAAGGCCGCGCCGTACTGCATCGTCATTCCGCCGCCCAACGTCACCGGCGCGCTGCACATGGGACATGCGCTCAACAACACGCTGCAGGACATTCTCTGCCGCTTCGAAAGAATGCGCGGCAAGGACGTGCTGTGGCAGCCCGGCACCGATCACGCCGGCATCGCCACCCAGGCCGTGGTCGAGCGGCAATTGATGGAGCGTCAGGAGCCCAGCAGCCGCCAAATGGGCCGCGCGGCGTTCATCGAACGCGTTTGGCAATGGAAGGCGGAATCGGGCGGCGCGATCATCGGCCAGCTCAAGCGGCTCGGCGCCTCCTGCGATTGGTCGCGCGAGCGCTTCACCATGGACGAAGGTCTGTCGCGCGCAGTCGCCAAAGTGTTCGTAGAGCTTTATCGCGCCGGCCTGATCTATCGGGATAAGCGGCTGGTCAATTGGGATCCGAAGCTCAAGACCGCGATTTCCGATCTGGAGGTGCAGCAGGTCGAAACCAAGGGCTCGCTCTGGTACATCAGGTATCCGATCGAGGGCAGCGACGAGTTCGTCGTGGTGGCGACGACGCGGCCAGAGACCATGCTCGGCGATGCCGCGGTCGCGATTCATCCCGAGAATGAGCGCCTTAAACATCTGATCGGCAAGACCGCGATCCTGCCGCTGGTCGGCCGCCGCATTCCGATCGTCGCCGACGAATACGCCGATCCGGAAAAAGGCTCCGGCGCGGTGAAGATCACCCCGGCCCATGACTTCAACGATTTCGAGGTCGGCCGGCGGCATGATCTGCCGCTCGTCAACGTACTCGACGGCGAGGCAAGGCTCGACCTGCGCGACAATGCCGCCTTCCTGCATGGCGTGCCGGCCTCGCCGGCGCTCGACGAGACGCTGTCGCTCCACGGCCTTGATCGCTTTGCGGCGCGCAAAAGGCTCGTCGAGCATCTCGAAGCGCGCGGCTACATCGAAAAAATCGAGCCGACGGTTCACACCGTGCCGCACGGCGACCGCTCCGGCGCCGTGATCGAGCCGTACCTGACCGATCAATGGTACGTCGACGCCAAGACGCTGGCGCAGCCTGCGATCGCAGCGGTGCGCGAAGCGAAGACTGTTTTCGTGCCGGAGCAGTGGCAGGCCACGTTCTTCAATTGGATGGAGAACATCCAGCCGTGGTGCATTTCCCGGCAAATCTGGTGGGGCCATCAAATTCCGGCGTGGTACGGCCCGGACGGCAAAGTCTTCGTCGCCGAAAACGAGGATGATGCGGTCGCCGATGCGCTCGCGCACTACACTGAGATCGAGGAGATCACGGCCGAGGAGGGCCACGACATCGCCGCCGACCCGGAGCGCCGCACCCGCTTTGCCGGCGAATATTTGCATCGCGACGAGGACGTGCTCGACACCTGGTTTTCGTCGGCGCTGTGGCCGTTTTCCACGCTC
>Ga0335085_10002639_pt1 | contig 33011 bp, 29 predicted proteins | sample Lox_Sample_45_FD_206712 | JGI IMG/M metagenome (GOLD analysis project Ga0335085, IMG submission 206712) | Soil microbial communities from Loxahatchee National Wildlife Refuge, Florida, United States - Lox_Sample_4.5 | ecosystem: Environmental > Terrestrial > Soil > Wetlands | place: USA... | reverse complement strand
GACCGGGAACGTGCAGGATAAGCCCAAGGTCGAACCGGAAAAAGAGAAAGTCGACCATGCAGGAATGGAGGCCGGACAGGCAATCGCAACTGTAGAACCCGAAGCCAAGGTCAAGCACGAAGCCAAAGAAAAAGCCAGACAGACTTTGGTGCTGAGTCCTTTGGCGGATGAACAGGCTGAGCCGCGCCCTGCGGGAAAATCCCGTGCGCCGCTCGAGCTGGATATACCGGAAAGCAGGCCGGTCGATATCGATGTGTATGTGGTACGGCGAGGCGACACGCTGTGGAGCATTTCGGAGCGCTTCACCGGAAGCCCCTACAATTATCCCCGCATTGCCGGAGAGAACAGGATCGCTGAACCGGATCTCATCTTTCCGGGACAGAAGATACGTCTGGTCAAGTGAGTTCCAGAGGGGCCGCCTTGGCGGCCCGGAAAAATCCGATAATTCCGTGCGACAGCTAGCAACCGGAGGTTCAGGGATGTTGACCTTTTTAAGCATCGCGTTCTTGATCTACGGGGCGATGCACTTCTATGCACTCGGCAAGGTGTGGCTGGCGTTTCCGCATATGTCAGCCGTGACCTTGCTTCTGGTGCTGTGGGGTATCGTAATGACCTTCTCACCGCTTTTCCTCTGGCAGTTGGCCAAGCTGAATTGGCACAACGTTACCGTCGTCGCATCCTGGGTGGTCTACATCTGGATGGGGCTCCTGTTCCTGTTTTGTTCCATTTTTCTGATGTACGACCTGGGTCATGCGCTGATTACGCTCATGGGAATCAAATGGCCCGTGCGAGAATTGGCGGCGCTATTGACGGTCAGCTTGCTTGCGCTTTCGATGCTGGGATATGGTCTGGTCGAAGCCGGGCAGATACAGGTCGAAAAGATAAACATCTCTACTCCCAAGCTTGCTCCATCCATAGGAAGGTTGACCATCGCGCAAATCTCCGACCTGCACCTTGGTGTGATGCTGGGGGGTAAATTTCTTGATCGGGTCATCACCCGGCTGCGCGAACTAAAACCCGACATCGTCGTGGCAACGGGCGATATTGTTGACGGTCAAGGCGATGACCTGAACGAATTGGCCCGGCACTTCCTTGCTTACAAGCCCCCCAAAGGAGCCTACGCTGTGATCGGCAACCACGAAGTGTATGCGGGATCGGAAAATTCCCTCCGCTTCCTGCGCAATGCGGGCTTTACCGTGCTGCGTGGCGGATCAGCCGCGGCTGGCGGCATCATTTTGGCGGGTGTCGATGATCCAAGCGCAGGGACGTATGGTCAGCAGGCGGAGCGCGCTCCAGCCAACGCGGATGACTACGTTGTTCTGCTCAAACACCGGCCGGTTGTGGATAAACAAATCCCCTTCGACCTGCAACTCTCCGGCCACATCCATGGCGGACAGATATTTCCATTTGGCCTTTTGACACGGCTGGTCTATGGCGTAGGCACCGGCCTTACACGACTTGGCGATGGGCGGTTGCTGTATGTCAGTCGTGGCACCGGCACTTGGGGCCCGCCGATACGACTCTTGGCTGAACCCGAGATCACGCTGATCACGCTCGAGAGCGAGAAGATCAAATAGACACATGTGCCGCGGTTACTGTGTCAATATTGGCGTGGTTGGGGATCGTAATCTGTCGTTTAGCAGAGAGGTGAACACGCAAGCAAGCGATGCTACTGGTGTGGGACTGGCTAATTGAATTTTGCTGCAGGAAAATCCATTGATGCAGAACCGAATTGCTTTCAGCCTGTCCAAAATGCCGGTTGCCACGTTTCATTGTGGTCTTCGAGTCATTGTTGTAGATGTCGTGCGTTGCAGCGTGAGAGTTGATGCGGTCAAGATCCAAAATTGAGGAGAACCAAATGGAAGAATCTGCTGTACGGCCTACAGTACTGGTGGTGGACGATGCCCCTGAGAATTTGATGATCATGGAATCCATTTTGGCGGAAAAATATTCGTTGAAACTATTCAACGATTCCAAAGAAGCGCTGGATTATGCATTTGCCAACCCCCCGGATCTGATCTTGCTCGATATCATGATGCCCAATATTGATGGTTTCGAAGCCTGCTGTCGTCTGAAAGCCGATCCGAAACTCGCAGATGTTCCGATTATATTCATCACCTCGAAAAATGAAGATGAATACGAAGAGTATGGATTTTCGGTTGGCGCATCCGATTTCATACACAAGCCGATCAACGCGCCCATCCTGCTGGCGCGCGTAAATACCCATCTCAAGATCAAGCTGGTCATGGACTATCTCAGGAATGAAAACGTACGGCTTCAGGACAGCAAGAAGCAGTCACCCTCCGAACTGTTAAAGGTAATCAAACTGCTCTGGGATAACCCGTTCGTCAAGTTCTGAGTGCCGATAATCCGGATAGCCGCAGGTGGCAGCCGTAAACTCCAAGAGGAACGATATCCTGCATTTATGAAAACGGATGATCGATCGCGGGGGATTCAATCTACTTCCGGCTGTTGTTACAGGCGAATTCTCCGTTGATGGCTATCGTGCCAACGCTATTTGGCCATTGGTATCGTACAAAGCAAATGCAGAATCCAATTCGGCCGCCGAGTCCAGCCGGAAAACCTTGATATTCGATTGTTGCAAATCGACGGCCTTACCAGTTCCGTTGCGGATCGATTCCTCTAAAGTGGATAAGTCCAGCTTCTTGTCGACTTGTATCTGTGAAAACTTGTGGGATGAATGGCCTTGCGGCAGGTATATCGAGTGGTTGCTGAAGTCGACCGCAAAAGCAATTACTCCCGGGATAATGTAAAACAACAAACCAATTCCGTCCAATATTGCAACGGCTGGATCGATTTGACCCGCCTTCTGATTATGTCGCTCCGGGTACAGAATGGTCCCGCACGAGGCAAGGTTGGCTGTCAAGGCAATGATGAGGATCGGGGTAACAACAGAAGTGTATGCTTTCTTGGTTGTTTTCATGGATGACCTTCCTTATGGGTAAATAATTTCAAACCGTGCCAAGCGAGATTATCATATTTCCCTGGATATGGTAATCGTGAATATGAATACGCTAAAAAATCAACTTTAGCCCGGTATCAGGGGTACAAGATGAAACGATTGTTGGATATCTCGCAAAACACCAGTGGCAGCTTGCAGGTTTTCTATGGCAATGATGGAGGTTCGCCTTCATACGAGTTGCCATGATCGGTCAAATTTTCACCCTATGAGCATCATCCTATAAAGGATAATATAGTTATCCACAGAAACTGTGGATAGCGATGGCAAGATACGATATGAAGCAGCCAGCGATCGGACTGTATATCACTTTGTCCAATCTTTGGTTGTATTAAATATGATGTATATTCAATAGGGTACTGTAAGCTAACACGTATTCGCTTACGGTTGCCGACACAAAGCCGCAAATTTATTCGGAAGGTGAATCTTTTCGGATTGTCAATATTGTTTATTTGTAATAGATATCTGTTTCCTTGGAAAATGACAAGCAAAAAGACATCGTCAAATTGATATCCATTTTCCGGCGATTCCAAACAAGACGATTGTGCGGAAGGGTTTACATCACAACCCGGCATGGTTCTTTTCCGCGAACCATTACGGATTCGGTCGCCACAAAATCATCCAGTCCCTTAGACTTACAACAGTACCAGGTTATCGCGGTGAATGATTTCGGCATCGCCGCCATAGCCAAGCAAAATTTCGATCTTCTGGCTGGCATGACCCGCGATGCGGCGGGCTTCTTCGGCGTTGTAGTTGGTCAGTCCGCGCGCGATGTCCTTTCCTCCTTCGTCGATACAAGTGACCACCGCCCCGCGTTCAAATTCCCCGATCACTTTCTTGACTCCTATCGGCAGCAGGCTCTTGCCTTCGCTGCGCAATGCAGTTACTGCGCCTGCGTCCAGCACAAGTTTTCCCGTGACTTGAAGGTGATCAGCCAGCCATTGCTTGCGTGCCGCCAGGGTGAGGGCGGGCGCGGTGAGAAGCGTGCCGATGGATTCTCCCTTGATCAGGCGCAACAATACATCGGCATCGTGTCCTGAAGCGATGATGGTGTGCGCGCCGCTGCGCGCCGCGCGTTTAGCCGCGAGTACCTTGGTAATCATGCCGCCCCGCCCGATGTGGCTGCCGGCTGAGCCCGCCATGGTTTCCAGATCGGGATCACCGGCCTTCGCTTCACTGACCAGCGTAGCCTTTCCATCCTTGCGCGGATCGGCGGTATACAGGCCGTTCTGGTCGGTGAGGATGATCAGTAAATCGGCTTCGATCAGGTTCGTTACCAGCGCGCCCAGCGTGTCGTTGTCGCCGAATTTGATTTCGTCGGTGACCACGGTATCGTTCTCGTTGATGATCGGGATGACGCGCAGTCCAAGCAATGTGGTCAGGGTCGAGCGCGCGTTCAGATAGCGCTCGCGGTCTGCCAGATCCGCGTGTGTCAGCAGCACTTGCGCGGCATGCAGGCCATGTTTGCGGAAGCAGCTTTCATAGGCTTGCACCAACCCCATCTGGCCCACGGCGGCGGCGGCCTGCAGATCGTGTATCGAGGCGGGGCGTTTCTTCCAGCCGAGGCGTTGCATGCCTTCGGCGATCGCGCCGGAGGACACCAGCACGACTTCATGACTGCTTGCATTGAGCTCAGCGATCTGCCGCGCCCAGTTGCCGAGCGCGTCAAGATCCAATCCCGCACCCCGGTTGGTCACCAGGCTGCTGCCGACCTTGACGACGACGCGTTTGCAGCGAGTTAACAGGGGTCTCTTCATGGCGTGATCATATCGTGCTCGCGTCCGATTCCTGGGCGCTTTCGGCGGCGGCTTTTTGCTCCTGTTCGTTCATCGTGGTCAGGTGGTCCATGATCGCATAAACCAATTCCTTGCAGCCCTCGCCGTTGATCGCCGAGATCGCGAAGTAACGGTCGAAATCGTTGAACTCCTTGAGGAAGGCCGCTACTTTTTCCTCGCGGTTTTCCAGCAAATCGACTTTGTTCAACAGCAGCCAGCGCGGTTTCTGATACAGGGCGGGGTCGAATTTTTTCAATTCGTTGAGTATCGCACGCGCCTCATGTACAGGATCGATACCCTCATGCATCGGCGCGATGTCGACCAGATGCAGCAGCACGCGGGTGCGCGCCAAATGGCGCAGGAACTGATGGCCAAGCCCCGCGCCTTCAGCCGCACCCTCGATCAATCCGGGGATGTCGGCGATCACGAAGCTCTTTTCGTTCGATACGCGCACCACGCCGAGATTCGGATGCAATGTAGTAAAGGGATAGTCGGCCACCTTGGGTCGCGCGGCAGAAACAGCGCGTATGAATGTGGACTTTCCGGCGTTGGGCATGCCCAGCAACCCCACATCGGCGAGCACTTTCAACTCGAGCTGCAGTTCGCGTTCTTCCCCGGGCGTGCCGGCGGTGCATTGGCGCGGCGCGCGGTTGGTGCTGGACTTGAAGTGGATGTTGCCCAGGCCGCCCATGCCGCCCTGCGCGAGCAATACTTTTTCACCGTCATGGGTGAGATCGGCGATGACCTCGCCGCTGTTAACGTCGGTGATCACCGTGCCGACCGGCATGCGCAGCACGATGTCATCGGCGCCCTTGCCGTAACAATCCGAGCCGCGCCCCGGCTCGCCGTTCTTTGCGCGGTGTATCCTGGCGAAGCGGTAGTCCACCAGCGTATTGATGTTGCGGTCGGCCAGCGCATACACGCTTCCCCCGCGACCGCCGTCGCCGCCGTCGGGGCCGCCCTTCTCGATGTACTTCTCGCGGCGGAAGCTGGCGATACCGTTGCCGCCCTTGCCGGCGAAAACTTCGATTTTGGATTCGTCTATGAATTTCATTTAATGAACCTGTACAGATAGCGACGGGCACAAATAAAAAAGCCCTACCTTGCGATAGGGCCGATTCTCACATGGCAGTGCTGTTCAGGCCGCTACGACGGAAACAGTTCTACGCTTTTGCGCGCCCTTGATGGCGAATACCACTTTGCCAGTGATCTTGGCAAACAATGTGTGATCCTTGCCCATGCCGACGTTTTCGCCCGGATGGAATTCGGTGCCGCGCTGGCGTACGATGATACTGCCCGCGTTGATCAGTTCGCCGCCGTAACTCTTCACGCCGAGTCGCTTCGAGTGCGAATCGCGGCCGTTACTGGTGCTGCCGCCACCTTTTTTCGATGCCATGCTGCTTGCTCCTTAGACTAATGTTGCCCGGGTTTGCTATTTTGCCGAGATTCCGTCGATGCGGATCTCGGTGTAGTTTTGACGATGCCCCTGGTTCTTCTGGTAGTGCTTGCGGCGGCGCATCTTGAAGATGCGTACCTTGTCGCCGCGGCCGTGCGCAACGATGGTCGCCTTCACGGAAGCGCCGGTCAGCAGCGGTTTGCCCACGGACAGCTTGTCGCCGTCGGCCACCATCAGCACCTTGTCCAGTACGATGGAAGCGCCCACATCGCCGGGGATGGTCTCAATCTTCAAAGTTTCGCCGGAGGAAACGCGATACTGCTTGCCACCGGCCTTGATCACTGCGTACATGATTGCCTCGCTTGATGCGGTTTCACAGAGCCGCGCATTATACACAAACGTCTAGGCCCGTCAAAATCCTTTTTTCATCGCATTCGATATTTCTGATGAAACTATTGCCATTCCGCCAGGCCGCCAAAAGACGGTGTCCGACTGACTGGTTATAAGCCGCTCCCAGCGCGGGAAACGACACGCGGCAAAACCTGTTGTCGAGAGCTACAACGTATGGCGACGAAATTGTGAATTTTAGCGGCGCATCGAGTCGAAGAACTCGGCGTTGTTCTTGGTCGCCTTGATCTTGTCGAGCAGGAATTCCATGGCTTCCAGTTCGTCCATCGGATAGAGCAGTTTGCGCAGCAACCAGATCCTTTGCAGGATGTCCGGCTTGATCAGCAGTTCTTCCTTGCGGGTGCCGGAACGGTTCACGTTGATCGCCGGGTAGATGCGCTTTTCGGCCATGCGGCGATCCAGATGGATTTCCATGTTGCCGGTGCCCTTGAATTCCTCGTAGATCACATCGTCCATGCGCGAACCGGTATCGACCAGCGCGGTGGCAATGATGGTCAGCGAGCCGCCTTCCTCTATATTGCGCGCCGCGCCGAAGAAGCGCTTGGGACGGTGCAATGCGTTGGCATCCACGCCTCCGGTCAACACCTTGCCGGAAGACGGGACCACGGTGTTGTAGGCGCGCGCCAGGCGGGTGATGGAATCGAGCAGGATCACCACGTCCTTCTTGTGCTCGACCAGCCGTTTGGCTTTTTCCAGCACCATTTCGGCGACCTGCACGTGGCGGCTGGCCGGTTCGTCAAACGTCGAGGCGACCACCTCGCCGCGCACGGTGCGCGTCATTTCGGTCACCTCCTCGGGCCGTTCGTCGATCAGCAGCACGATCAATATCGCATCGGGATTGTTCGACGCGATGGAATGCGCGATATGCTGCAGCATCACAGTCTTGCCTGATTTGGGCGAGGCCACCAGCAGGCCGCGCTGGCCCTTGCCGATCGGCGCGACGATGTCGATGATGCGTCCGGTGATGTTTTCTTCCGCCTTGATGTCGCGCTCGAGCTTCAGCGGTTCGGTGGGGAATAGCGGGGTGAGGTTCTCGAACAGGATCTTGTTCTTCGCATTCTCGGGCGGCTCGCCGTTGACCTTGTCCACTTTCACCAGTGCGACATAACGCTCGCCGTCCTTGGGGGTGCGTATCTCGCCGTCGATCGAGTCGCCGGTATGCAAATTGAATCGGCGGATCTGGCTGGGGCTGACATAGATGTCGTCCGGGCCGGCCAGATAAGAGGTGTCCGGCGAGCGCAGGAAGCCGAAACCGTCCGGCAATATTTCCAGCGTGCCGTCGCCGAATATGCTTTCGCCCTTCTTCGCCTGGCTTTTCAGCAGCGCGAAGATAACGTCCTGCTTGCGCATTCGGTTGGCGTTTTCTATTTCACTGGCCGCAGCCAATTCAACGAGTTCGGTGACGTGTTTAGTCTTCAGGTCGGATAAGTGCATAGCGATGCGAGTGTGTTGATTGAAAGAAGGATGTTTGGAAAATACTTAATGAAAGGGGTTGGAATATCGGTGGTCGATCCGGGTGAAAGATGTTCACCCGCATCGCCTGAGGCCGTTCGTTTTTATAGGTTTTGTTACCAAGAGACGAAGCTGGAGAGGCGATGCGGGTGTGACAGTAAACGCTTTAGATGTGGCTGTCAATAAAAGCCGTCAATTGGGATTTGGACAATGCCCCGACTTTGGTCGCCGCGATGTCGCCATTCTTGAACAGCATCAGGGTGGGGATGCCGCGTATGCCGAATTTTGCAGGGGTCTGCTGGTTCTCGTCCACATTCAGCTTGGCCACGGTCAGGCGCCCGGCATATTCCTGGGAGACCTCTTCAAGGATGGGCGCGATCATGCGGCAGGGACCGCACCACTCCGCCCAGTAATCCACCAGAACCGGCAGCGGGGCCTGCACGACCTCGGCATCGAAGGTGGCATCGGAAACGTAATGTATATGTTCGCTCATGGTCTATTTCTCGCTTATTGAGGGTTGATTCGAATGCAACAGGAGGCAGTTGGGGATGGGCCGCAGAATTTCAAAGCATATCCTACCCAAAAACGTCTTTGCTGTGAAGTGAAATAAATTTCCGCCGCTCTGTTAAAATACCTCGTTGCTGATATCTGGAGTTTCGCCATGACCTACGTTGTTTCCGAACCTTGCATCAAGTGCAAATACACGGACTGTGTTGAAGTCTGCCCGGTGGACTGTTTCCACGAGGGGCCGAATTTTCTGGTGATCGATCCCGATGAGTGTATCGATTGTACCTTGTGTGTGGCGGAATGCCCGGTAGAGGCGATCTTTGCCGAGGATGATCTGCCGGAAAATCAGCGGCATTTCATCGCGCTGAATGCCGAGCTGGCCAAGACATGGAAAGTCATCGTCGAAAAGAAGGACGCGCCCGCCGATGCCGACGAATGGGCCAAGGAGAAGGACAAGCTGAAGCTCCTCGAACGCTGAAAGACCGCCGCACAATGACTTTGCCTGTTCCATTGTGCAGAGGTCTCATTGAGTACTGTCTATCATAAAGAAGCAGCAAACCGCATCCTCGCCCGGCATGCGCAGGACCTGCCCGATCTGCGCGGGGTTACGATCCTTCTGCCCAATTACCATGTAGCCCAGCCGCTGGCGCAGGCATTGAGCGCCGCGGCGGGGTTGCCCGCGCTGTTGCTGCCGCAGATGGTCACCCTCAACGATTGGGCGCAATCACTCCCGCTAGAGACCCCCGTCCAGTCGGACACGCAGCGCATCGCAGCCTTGTATCAGGCATTGCGCGAACGGCGCTGGTTCGGACAGACTGACCTGTGGGGCATGGCGCAGGAATTGCTGGCGTTGTTCGACGAACTGACGCTTATGCTAGATGCGTTGCCGGCCAACGTCGACGAATTTGCCGATGTCGTTCAGCAGGCTTATCAGGCAAGGCAGAACGAAGCGCTGCAATTGGAAGCGCGGCTGGTATTCGAACTGTGGCATGCGATGCAAAGTGGAGCGGAACTGGATGCTGCACGTGCCTGCCAGCAACGTCTGGCGTTGCTGGCGCGGCAGGCGCACGGGCCGCTGTTCGTATTCCAGGTTTCGGAGTGGGACAAGCCGGAACAGCGTTTCCTCGACGAATACTCGCAGCGCGCCGAAGTTACGGTATTCGATGTGCGCGAGATGGGAACGAAGAGCGGCGTACCGCGCTTTTTTCCCGCCGGCAGTCTCGAACAGGAAGCGCGTGCGGCCGCGATGCAGGTCCGCCTGTGGCTCAGCGAGGGCAAACGGAATATTGCAGTCGTCGTGCAGGACCGTGTAGTGGCACGGCGCATGCGCGCCTTGCTGGAACGCGCGGAGGTGCTGGTGGCGGACGAGACCGGCTGGACCTTTGCCACGCTGTCGGTCAGCACGGTGCTGGACCGCTGGCTCACCGCGTTGCAAAGCGATTTTTACCACCACGACCTGCTCGACCTCTTTAAATCCCCGTTCATTTTTACCGATCTGCCCGTCAGCGAACGCAAGTCGGTCGTCTATCGACTGGAACGATTGCTGCGCAAGCACGGCGTCGTGGCGGGACTGGAAAATTTCATTGCGCTGTCCGGGAATGATCCCGAGTTGCATCTGCCACTGTCCCGGTTGCGCCAAGCAGCCGATCTGCTCGACCGGAATAAAAAGAGATCCCTGCCGGAATGGCTGGGCGCGTTGCGCGAGACGCTGGATGCGCTGGGCATCGCCTCCGGACTGCAACAGGATGAAGCAGGGCAGAAAATGCTGCGCGCCCTTGACACTTGGCGAATAGGATTATCGAGTGACAACGGGCGCTGCGGTTTCAGCGAGTGGCGCCACTGGCTGGCGCAGCAACTGGATGCCGAGACTTACCGCGACACCGGCATCGACAGCCCGGTATGTTTTACCCATCTTGCGGCTACGCGCTGGCGCGCATTCGACGCGGTGCTGCTGCTGGGCTGCGATGCCGATCACCTGCCCGGCTTGACGGACGGCGGCCGCTGGTTCAACGACGCGGTGCGCGCAGCGCTGAACCTGACGACCCGCAGTCGTCGCGCGGCACGCCAGCGCGATGATCTGCGTGCCTTGCTTGCGTTGAACGACTGCGTACTGGTCACCTGGCGGAAGGAACAGAACGGCGAGGCGCGGTTGCTGAGCCCGTTCCTGCAGATATTGCGCGACGAGCATCAGCTTGAGCATGGTGATGATCTCGTCGAAGCCGCATTGCCTGGCTATCTGGCCGCTGAAGATTCCCGCACTGTCGCATTGCCGCCAGCCGCGAGACCGGCACCCGCTGTGCCGGCAGTCGCCTTGCCGGAAACCATCTCGGTCAGCGCCTACAACTCGCTGGTCGCATGCCCGTATCAATTCCATGCACGCCATATCCTGCGCCTGAACGAGCTTGACGAAGTACAGGAAGCGATCGAGAAGCGCGACTACGGCGAGCGGGTGCACGATATCCTGCATCGTTTCCATGAACGTTACCCGCTAGTGAGCGGACGTCCGCGTGACGAAATGGAAACCGCATTGCGCCAAATCAGCGAGCAGGTGTTCGCAGACCTGCTTCGACAGGATTTCGAAGCACGCGCCTGGCTGGCGCGCTGGTACAAGTCCCTGCCAGCCTATCTTGAATGGCAGACCGGGAATGAGTCACAAGGGTGGCGTTATGCTGCAGCGGAAAGCGTCCTCGATATCAGACTGGACGGCATCTCTTTGCGCGGGCGCATCGACCGGATCGACCGGAAACAGGAAGCGCGGCTGGTCTTCGATTACAAAACGCAAAGCGAACAAGTGCTGCGCAACAAAATGAAAGGGCCGGGCGAGGATGTGCAGCTCGCGTGTTACGCGTACGCGCAGCAAGCCAGCGAAGCCGCCTTCGTCAGCATCGAGAACGGCAAGGTGAAAACAATCGCGCCGCCGCAAGATGTCGTGCAACTCTCGCGTCTCAATGTCGAGCGGTTGGAAAGTGTGATGTCGCGCATCCGCGCCGGGGCCGCGTTGCCGGCGAATGGCATCGAGCAGGCGTGTGTCTATTGCGAAATGCGCGGCGTGTGCAGGAAGGGAAACTGGTGATGGATAGCCGTCTTGCACTCGATCCCCGGCGCAGTATCGTTGTCGAGGCCTGCGCCGGCAGCGGAAAGACCTGGCTGCTGGTGTCGCGCATCGCCCGACTATTGCTGGAGGGTACGCAGCCCTCGCAGATACTGGCGATCACGTTCACGCGCAAGGCGGCACAGGAGATGCAGGCGAGACTGCAGGAATGGCTGCGAGACCTCGCGATGCACGATGAGGTATTCGCGCGTCAATTCTTTGCCGAACGCGGTTTGGAAAAGCTCGACGACATACAAGTGAAACGCGCGCGCGGTCTTTACAGGGAAGTGCTGTTCGCGCAACCGGGCATCACCATCAGCACTTTTCACGGCTGGTTCATGCAGGTGCTGCTGCGCGCTCCGCTGAATGCCGAAGTGACGCAAGGGATGACGCTGCTGGAGCGCCCGCGCAGCATGCAGGACGAGGCGTGGGATGAGTTGCTTGAGCATCTGCGCAGGCAGCCGGATAGTGTGACTGCGCAATTCATGCAATGGCTGTTTGGCGAGTGCGGGCTGCACAACACGCGCAAATTGCTGTTCAGCTTTCTTGGCAAGCGCGCAGAATGGTGGGCCTGCACACAGGGGCAACAAGACGCGCTGGCATTCGCGCTGAGCAAGTTGCGCCGCGACCTCGAGGTGGACATGGACTTTGATCCGGTCGCGGACTGGGGCATGTGCGGCAACAGCGAGGAGGTGTTGTTTGCTTTTGTGCGGCAGCTTGCAAACAACGGAACACAGATCCAGAGAGACAAGGCAGGCGAGATCGAGCGAACCTGGATCGACAGTGCGCCAGAAACGCGCTTCTATGCCGTGACGCCGTTGCTGTTCACGCAGGCGGATGATCCGCGCAGTTTCAAACCGACCAAAAAACAGGATGCCGAAGCCTTTCTGGTTACCCGCAATGCTTTGTTCGCTGCCCTGCAGGAAGTTCGCGACACACTCGCCGAGCAGCAGGCCTATCGCCTGAATGAAGCGGTGCTGCATTGCGGTGTCGTCTTGCTCGAGCGTTACCAGTCATTGAAATCGAACAATCAGCAGATCGATTTTGCCGACCTGGAGTGGCAATTGTGCCGCCTGCTGCAAAGCAGCGAACATGCCGAAACGATGCAGTACAAGCTCGATAGCCGCTACCGCCATGTGCTGCTCGACGAGTTTCAGGACACCAATCCGCTGCAATGGCAGATCATGCGTTCCTGGTTCGATGCGGCGGTGGCGGTGGAGTCGCAGCCGACTGTGTTCATCGTTGGCGATCCCAAACAGTCCATCTACCGCTTCCGCCGCGCCGATGCGCGCCTGTTCGGCGTGGCGCGCGATTACCTGAAGCAACATTTCGACGCGCAGGAGCTGCACAACAATTACACGCGCCGCAATGCGACTTCCATCGTCGAGGTAGTGAACGCCGTGTTCCGCGACCAGCCGGAAGGATTCGAATTTGCCGAACACCAGACGCTCCGGCAAGACTTGCCGGGCCACGTGAAGGTGTTGCCGCTGGCAGAGGCCGAACGAGCTGAGGAAACCGGTGCAGAAAACAGTCCGCTTGTTCTGCGCGATCCGCTGACCACGCCGCGAGCCGAAGCCGGCGAGGACGCCCGTCACAAAGAAGCCGAATGGTTCGCCGGGCATCTGCAAACCATCGTCGGCGAATGGACAGTGGCCCAGGAAAACAAGGAGAGCAAGACACTCGAGGAGCGCCGGGCGACCTATGCCGACATCATGGTGCTGGTGCGCAGCCGCACCCATCTTGCAATATATGAAGAAGCGCTGCGTGCGTGCCACATCCCCTTCATCAGTTCGCGCCGCGGCGGCCTGCTCGACACGCTCGAGTCGGAGGACTTGCAGGCCCTGTTGCTGTTTCTGATCACGCCCTTTGCAGATCTCGCGTTGGCGCAGGTATTGCGCACCCCGATGTTCGCTTGCGGCGATGACGATTTGATGCAAATCGCAGGAGCGGGAAACAAGGAGCAAGAGGCAAGTGAAGAGGCTTTGTCTCAGTCCTCAGTCCTCAGTCCCGGTTCCTCATGGTGGTCTCGTCTGCAATACCTGGATTGCCCGTCCCCCGCGATGCAACGCGCGCGCGGGTTGCTGAAGAACTGGCTTGCGCTGGCGGACACATTGCCGGTGCACGACCTGCTCGACCGCATCTATTTCGAGGGCGATGTGATTGCACGTTACAGCGCCGTGCTGCCTGCCGAGATGCGCGCCAAGGTCGCCGCCAACCTGCATGCCTTCATGGAGATCGCGCTCGCGGTGGATGCCGGCCGTTACCCCAGCTTGCCGCGCTTCCTGCAGGAGTTGCGCGAACTGCGCGGCAGCAGCGACGATGCGCCGGACGAAGGCAAACTTGGCAGTGTCGGCAACGCCGTGCGCATCTATACGGTGCATGAGGCCAAGGGGCTGGAAGCACCCATTGTGTGGCTGCTCGATGCAAAATCCGGAAGCAATCACCGCGAGGGCAACGATGTGCTGCTCGACTGGCCGCCGCATGACGAGCGTCCTGCGCATTTCTCGCTGTATGCCGATCAGGCTTCGCGCGGCAAGAGGCGCGCGCCGCTGTTCGAGCTGGAATCCGCACTGCAAGCGCGCGAAGAAATAAACCTGCTATATGTCGCGATGACCCGCGCTCAGCAGGCGCTGATCGTGAGCGGCAGCAGGGGAACAAGGGAAAATCCGACTTTGACCTGGTATGACCGCATCGCGGCAGTCGTGAGTGATCAGCCGAACCCGCTGCATTCGAACTCCCCTCTCCCGCAGGCGGGAGAGGGGCAGGGGAGAGGGTTGGGTTCGGAGGCAGTGGCGCTGCCGCCCATCCTCCCGACCGGAAAACGCGCGGCACGCAACACCGCGCAACAACAGCGCGGCAGCTGGTTGCATGCGCTGCTGCAATATCTCGCCCCACCCGATGCGATGAATGACAGGGCGGAACTGCAAGTGCGCTGTGCGATTCCAGAGGAAGAGCTGGATACTCTGTGGCAACAGGCGCGGGGATTGCTCGCGCATGCATCGCTGCGACGCTTTTTCGACCCGCATCTTTACCGCAGTGCGAACAATGAAATGCCCTACGTCAATGCGCAGGGCGAATTGAAGCGCATCGACCGGCTGGTGGAATTCGAAGACGAGGTATGGGTGCTGGATTACAAATTGAGCGACGCTGAAGATGCCGTGCGTTACCGGGCGCAGATGCTGGATTACCGGGACGCGATGCAGTCGGTATATGCGGGCAAGAAGGTGCGTTGCGCGCTGGTGTTCGCGGACGGCACGCTGAGCGAGATGTAGACTGGCTTGCCCGTTTTCAGGCCAGCAGCTTGAAAGCGTGTATCCAGTCGTTGCGCAGAAAGCCGGGAATGCACCAGAGCATGCATAGCGGTTCGATCGCCCGGGCCGCCTCGGCCTTGCCCATGTCCGCCGTTTCCCATCCGAACTGATCAAGAATGCCGGCCACGAGTTTTTTCGCCGCTTCATCGTTGCCGCAGATGAACATCGTAGGCTTGCCGCCCTTGAATTGCGGATTGACCATGCAGGCATTGCCGACCGAGTTGAATGCCTTCACGAAGCGAACATCGCCAAACTCGCGCTGCAGCCGCTCCATAAGGGATTCGTCCAGATCGGTGAAGAACTTCAACACGCCGTTTGCGGGCGGCGCATCGGCAATCGGATTGGTTGCATCGATTACCGTTTTTCCCCTGAGATTCGCGGCGCCTGCGGTACGGAGCGCTTCCGCTGCCGCAACGCCTTTGACCGCCAGGACCGCCAGATCGCCGAATTGTGCCGCATCGGAGAAGTTGCCGATGCGAATCTTGGGGTTCTTTGCCGCCCATTCCACGAGCTTTGACGGAGTGCGCGTGGCCAGCATCACCTCATGACCATGCCGGAGAAATCCGCCGGCCAGCGTTTTCGCCACTACGCCCGATCCGATAATTCCGATTTTCATGATGACCTCCCAATCGATATCTAAAGTAGAAGATAATTGAGCATAGCCAAGCTCGCTTGGCGCCGGGCGTTCTCCGGATCGTCAATCAGCAGTTTATATTCCACGAACGATCGGATTATTCATCCGATCGATTGCGTGTTTCCGGTTGCGACCCCATTGCATTCGCTTGAATGGCAACGCTAGCTCAATGCTTTGCGGATGAATGTTTGCCAGGTTTCGTTGGGCACCCAAACCTCCTTCATCGGATGGACCGATGCCTCTTCGCTCTCAGCAAGGCACAACCTGCGATACAGATAGACAAAAGCGGACACCCGCATATTCTTTGCGCAATGCACCCAGACCTTGCGGCCGTCGAATGCTTTCAGCGCGCCGAAGAACTGCTCCAGCTGATGAAGTTTGGGCCGCTCCCATTCCACGGGTATATTGATGTAAGCGATCCCTTGCCGTGCGACGAACTCAGCTTCTCCTTGCAGCGCGTTTGACGAGGTCGGGAGAGCCAGGTTGATAACCGCTTCGATTCCGAGCCCGGGCAGACTCGAAATGTCCTTCTCGGACAACTGGCCGGATGTCCACAACCAGTCAAATACCTGATGGGTGTTTTCAGCGTCCATGCATGCTCTTGCTTGTGGTAGACGCACTGGAATGCGTCGTTAAAATTGCCTTCGGGCAAAAAGGGCATTCACTTTAAACATTCCCCAGAACAGGCGCAACACTTTCAGGCCTGTCACGGCAAAGAACACGGCGGACGATGGAAATGGCGCAGGCTCTTGCGGGATCGAACCGGTTTCACGCGTCATTTCACGTTTGACACACCCTCCGCCGAGACCTATAGTTCGCACAGAACGAACGTTCTCTATTGGGGGTCAGGTGAAACATGAAGTAACAAAAGGCCGTGGCGCGACATTGCAGATCGAGGGACGCTTCGAGAGTACGGAACGCGAGCGTGTCGACGACGGTTGGGACGCGGTGGACGAGGAACTGCCGCCATTCAAGACCACGGTTACGGTGGACCATGCGAAGAGCATCCTGCAGCGCCAGAAATCGCCCGACCTACCTTTCGCATTGTCGCTTAACGCCTATCGGGGCTGCGAACACGGCTGTATCTACTGCTACGCGCGGCCCAGCCATGCCTACCTGAATCTTTCTCCGGGGCTGGACTTCGAATCCAGGCTGTTTGCCAAACCGGATGCAGCCAGGCTGTTGCGCGCAGAGTTGGCGAAACCGTCCTATCGTTGTTCGCCTATTGCGCTCGGGACCAACACCGATCCTTATCAGCCGATCGAAAGGGGATGGAAGATCACCCGGCAGATACTGGAGACCCTGGTTGAATACAGGCATCCGGTTTCCATCGTTACCAAGTCGGCCTTGGTCGAACGCGACCTCGATCTGCTCTCGCAACTTGCCCGCGAGAATCTGGTGCGGGTATTCATTTCGGTCACCACGCTGGATGCGGAACTGGCGCGCAGGATGGAACCGCGCGCCGCTACCCCGCGCCGCAGACTGCATGCCATGGAGCAGTTGAGCCTGGCCGGGGTGCCGTGCGGCGTGATGGCCGCACCCGTTATTCCGTACCTGACCGATACAGAGCTGGAAAAAATCCTTGAAGCCGCGCATGAACACGGCGCGCGCAGCGCGGGATACACCTTGTTACGATTGCCGTATGAGTTGAAGGAACTGTTCAAGGATTGGCTGGTCATTCATTATCCGCTGAAGGCAAAACATGTGATGAGCCGGATGCGCGAGATGCGCGGCGGGCGCGAGAATGATCCGGAATTCGGCAGCCGCTTCCACGGCCAAGGCCAGTTCGCGGAGTTGCTGTCACAACGTTTTCGCAATGCTTGCGAGCGGCTCGGCTTCAACCTTGAACACAGACCGCTCGATACCGGACTCTACAAACCTCCTTCACGGAATGGGCAGCTGGATTTGCTGTAGCTGCCTGTGGCGGATTTTATCGGGAAACCCGATCCACAAATTGTTGTCCGGCGATTGATTAGAACTTCAACCGACCAGGATTTGAGACGAAAAGGAGATCAAAAATGGAACAAACATTGACCAGAATAGAGCATGCCTTACCCGTGCTGCCCTACGCGATGGACGCGCTGCAACCGCACATGTCAAAGGAAACTCTGGAATACCACCATGGGAAGCACCACCGGGCTTATGTGACCAACCTGAACAACCTGATCAAAGGCACCGAGTACGAGGATCTCGGTCTGGAAGCGATCATCAAGAAGGCGCCTGCCGGCGGCATCTACAACAATTCCGCGCAAGCGTGGAACCATGCTTTTTTCTGGAATTGCATGAAGCCGAAGGGAGGCGGCATGCCTTCCAGCAAACTGGCCGAAGCGATCGGCAGGAAATGGGGCAGTTTCGATGAATTCAAGAAGGCATTTCAAACTTCTGCAGCCGGGAACTTCGGATCAGGCTGGACTTGGCTGGTGAAGAAACCCGATGGCAACCTGGATATCGTCAATATGGGACCGGCCGGCACGCCGTTGACCACAGGCAATAAAGCCTTGATGTGTGTGGACGTCTGGGAACACGCCTATTACATCGATTATCGCAACCAGCGTCCCAAATTCGTCGAAGCCTTCCTCAACCATCTGGTGAACTGGGATTTCGTCGCGAAAAATTTCGCCTAGACTGAAAAGTCAATCAAGAAGCCAGGCAGCCATGTCACGGGAATCCCGGGTATCCCCCGGGATTCCCGCATGATTTTGTTGACCCGTGGCGCAGATTGGATAAACTCCGGATACGGTTCATTGCCGGAGCCACTTGCCCATGTTTGAACATAAAGACGTCCTTTCTGCATTGAACGGCAAATTGCCTTTGCCGGAAAAGATCGAGTACGTCCATGGTTTGCTGAAAGGTCGTTTTGAGTTCATCGACCGGATATCGGTGGCGATTTACGACCCGAAAACCGATTTGCTGAAGACTTACCTGCAAAGCAGCAATGATCAGGATCCCCTCGTTTTATATTCCGCCAAGCTGGCCGATTCGGAATCGATGCAGGAGATCCTCAAGGTGGGCCGTCCGCGAGTGGTGAATGACCTCGATATATTCAGAAATGTGCAGGCCGAGCATGCGCGCCGCATTGCCTCCCAGCATTACAAATCCAGCTACACGATGCCGATGTTCCTGAATGGCGAGTTTTTCGGCTTCCTGTTCTTCAATTCCCATCGAAAGAACGTATTCGATGAGACGACCCTGCATTATCTGGATATGGTGGGGCATTTGCTGTCGTTGCTGGTGATCCATGAGATGTCCACGGCCCGCGGACTGTATGCAATCGTCAAGACGGCCGCAAATATCACGCTGCACCGCGACGTCGAGACCGGAGCGCATCTGGACCGGATGTCCAATTTCGCGCGTTTGATCGCCAGGGAGGTGGCAAAAAAATACCGCCTGAACGATGATCTGGTGGAGCACATATTCCTGTTCTCTCCGCTGCACGACATCGGCAAGATCGGAATCTCGGACAGCATTCTGCTCAAGGCCGGAAAACTGACCGATGATGAATTCGAAACCATGAAGACCCATGCTTCGAAAGGCGGAGAAATCATCGACATGATGCTGAAGAATCTGGGATTCGACGAGTTCCCACATGCGGAAATCCTGCGCAACATCGCGCTTTACCATCACGAGGCGATCAACGGTAGCGGATATAACGGGCTGATGGACCAGGAGATTCCGATCGAGGCCAAGATCGTCGCGGTTGCCGACGTGTTCGATGCGCTGACCAGCGCGCGTCCGTACAAGAAAGCCTGGAGCAACGACAGGGCTTTCATGTATCTGCAATCCATGGCGGGAACCAAGCTGGACAGCGACTGCGTGGCTGCTTTGATCAATCGGCGAGCCGAGGTGGATGCGATACAGAAGCGGTTCAAGGAAGACCATATCGGCTAGCCAACACCTGAATATGCAGCCGGCTCATACATGAATCCCACCCTCGTCTTTGATATCGAAACCGTGCCCGATGTCCCCGGGCTGCGCACCCTGCATGAACTGGATGCGCGCGTCAGCGATGCGGAAGTGGCGGAGATGGCATTTCAGCTGCGCCGCCAGAAGACCGGCAGCGACTTCCTGCCGCACCATCTGCAGCGCATCGTGGCGATCTCCTGCGCGCTGCGCGAGGGAGACAATTTCCGCGTCTGGTCGCTGGGCGATCTGCATGAGGACGAGGGTTCCATCATCCAGCGTTTCTTCGACGGCATTGACAAATACATCCCGCAACTGGTGTCCTGGAACGGCAGCGGATTCGACTTGCCGGTGCTGCATTACCGCGGCCTGATCCACGGTGTGCAGTGCGCGCGCTACTGGGATCAGGGCGAGGACGACAAGGAATTCAAGTGGAACAACTACATCAGCCGCTACCACTCGCGCCATCTCGACCTGATGGACCTGCTGGCGATGTACACCGGGAGGGCCAATGCCTCGCTGGACGAACTGGCCAGGCTGATCGGTTTTCCCGGCAAGCTGGGCATGGACGGCAGCCGTGTGTGGGAGGCGTACCAGCAGGGCAAACTGGACGATATCCGCAACTATTGCGAGACCGACGTGGCGAACACCTGGCTGGTGTTTGCGCGCTTCCAGTTGATGCGCGGAGTCTTGACGCGCGCCCGCTACCGGAAGGAGTGCGAGATGGTGCGCGCGGAATTAGGCAAGCTGGAGCAGCCGCACTGGAAAGAATTTCTGGCCGCCTGGCCCGATTCCAATTCAAGATAGAAACGATGACTGTGTCGGTTTTGTCTTCGGCTCCCGGCCGTACTGCTTGTATTGTCTTCACCCGCAAGGGGCAGGCCGCGGTTGTAAAGCCGATAAATCGGCAACAACCACTCACCGTCGCCTCATCCTCGCCGTCTTGTTTTCCTGTCTATTTTGATCTGGAATAAGTAAGCCTAATGAGTGCCGACAATAAAGTGAAAATCGAATCGCTGGATCAGGAGGGCCGCGGCATCGCGCGCATCGGCGGCAAGGTGATCTTTATCGAAGGCGCGCTGACCGGCGAGGTGGTCAGTTATTCTTCCTATCGCAAAAAACCGTCATTCGAGCTGGCGCAAGTCGCGCGCATACACAAGTCATCGCCGATGCGCGTGCCGCCCAAGTGCAAACATTTCGGCGTGTGCGGCGGATGTTCCATGCAGCATCTGGATGGAAGGGCTCAAGTGGCGGTCAAGCAGCGCATCCTCGAAGACAGTTTGTGGCACATCGGCAAGGTCAAGGCGGAAACCATGCTGCGGCCGATCTATGGACTCACCTGGGGCTACCGCGAAAGGGCGCGGCTCTCGGTCAGGCACGTTATCAAGAAGGGGAAGGTGCTGGTGGGTTTCCACGAGAAGCGCAGCAGCTATGTCGCGGACATGCAGCACTGCGAAATCCTCACACCCAAGATCGCCGGTTTGTTGCCGCCGCTGGCGGAGCTGATCGGCGGACTGTCGATACGCGACCGTTTACCGCAGATCGAAGTGGCAGTGGGCGAGCACGTGGATACGCTGGTGCTGCGCGTGCTGGATGCGCCAAGCAAAGAAGACGAATCCGCGCTGCGAGCCTTTGCCGATCAACACGGTATCCAATTCTGGATGCAGCCCGGGGGGCCGGACAGTGTCATGCCTTTCCATCCTCTCGAAGCACCGCAACTTTCTTACAGTCTTCCGGAATTCGGAATCACGATGCCATTCTCACCCACGGAATTCACCCAGGTGAACAGCGCGATCAATCGCGTGATGATCGGCCGCGCCGTCAGACTGCTGGACCCGCAGCCCGAAGATCGCATCGCAGATTTTTTTTGCGGTTTGGGCAATTTCACGCTTCCGATCGCTCGCAGCGGCGCGCAAGTTCTGGGCATCGAAGGAAGTTCCAGCCTGGTGGAACGCGCCAGGCAGAACGCGGCCAAAAACGGCCTGGCGGGCAACGCCAAATTCGCCGCAATGAATCTGTTCGGCATGACTCCCAATGCCTACTCCCAACTCGGGCGTTTTGATAAATTGCTCGTCGACCCCCCGCGCGACGGTGCGATCGATCTGGTGAAAGCCATAGGAATTGAAAATGCCCCGAGCCGTATCGTCTATGTATCCTGTAATCCCGCCACGCTGGCGCGCGATGCGCAGGTGCTGGTGCATATACACGGTTATGCGCTCAAGGCAGCAGGGGTGATGAACATGTTTCCGCACACTTCGCATGTGGAGTCGATCGCGATGTTTGAGGCAGGGTGAGATTCGATGAAAAGATACGCCGACCTGGTGGCCGACGCGCTCACGCGCGTAAAGGAGATCATGCCCTGGGATTTGAACAGGATGCTTGCCGCGGGCAAGGAACCCGTCCTGCTCGATGTGCGCGAGCCGGCGGAATTCGATTCGCTGCATATCCCCGGTGCGATCAACGTGCCGCGCGGTGTGCTGGAACAGACCTGCGAGTGGGAGTTCGACGAAACCTTGCCGATGCTGGCCGCCGGACGCGAATTGGATATCGTAGTGATCTGCCGTTCCGGTTATCGGTCCGTTCTCGCGGCAGACGTGATGCGGCAGATGGGCTACACCGGCGTGGTTTCGCTCAAGACCGGTGTGCGCGGCTGGAACGACTTCGAGCAGCCGCTGGTGGATTCAGGCGGCAACGTGGTGGATGGCGATTTGGCTGACGAACTGCTCGGACCTCACCTGCGTCCTGACCAGCGCAACCCGAAGAAATCCTGATGGTATCGCCGAGCCATGCAGTACCCTGGCCCAAATTGAAAAATATGCCTGCCGTCAAATGGCAATCTAATATCCCCGCAATGTTTGGCGAGGTTACAATCCGCGCCTCATGGTTTGCGGATGGAACCGCAAGGAACGAAGCATGAATGCAATCAAGTACGCGCTGCTGGGCTTGTACGGCATCATCGGCCTGCTGATTTCGACCTTCGGATTTTTCCGGGTTCCCTTTGCCGAGTCGCTTGCCAAGCAATATTACCGCTATGCGATAGGCGGAATGGTGGTCGTATTGCTGATGCTTTCGGTCGTGGTCGGCGTAGTCATCCTCTCGTTCAATGCGAACAATTTCAAGACCGAGATCGTCCGCTATGTCAAGGAGCATACCCAGCGCGATCTGGTGTTGCAGGGTGATATCAGGGTTACCTTTATTCCCAAACTGGGACTGGACACCGGAAAGATGTCGCTGAGCAAGCGCAACAGCGCCCGCGAATTCGCTTCCGTCAATAATGTCCGGCTCTATATCGAATGGCTGCCTTTGTTGCGCAGGCAGCTGGTATTCGATCAAGTGGTAATAGATGGCGCGCACGTCAATTTGACCCGCTTCAAGGATGGCACAACCAATTTTGACGACCTGTTGTTCCGCGAACAAAGTCTGGCGCCGGTGACGTTCGATATCGACAACATGCGCATCACCAATTCTTCAATCGATTGGCAGGACGAAATGAAATGGCAGCGTGTCGCGCTGCAGGATCTTCAAGTTGAAACCGGCAGCCTTGCAGATGTGGTGCCGAGCCATATCAAGGCAAGTTTTCACCTGAATTCCGAGGTGGCGCACAGCGACTCCAATATCGCATGGCAAAGCCGCTTGTTCTATGACCGCAAAGAGGGGAGGGTTGAATTCTCGGCTATCGACGCGACGCTGCAAGGCACGGCATCCGGTTTCAGCAATCTGGATCTGAAGTTCAAGGGAGACCTGGACAGTCATCCCGCGCAGGGATTGCTGCTGGTGGAAAACATGGCCGTTTCGGCAACGGGCAATTACGGGCAGCGCAGCATCGAGACGAGCCTTGCTGTTCCCAGACTTCAGCTTGACAAAAGCGTATCGAGCGGAAGCGATCTCACGCTGGACGCTTCTGTGTCGCAGTTCGACGAGAAGTGGACTGCCAGGGTGCGGATACCGGCTTTCGGGTTTGCCGACAAGATTTTCAGCGCGTCGCAGCTCAGCGCCGATTTCGATTTCAAAAGCAATGGCGGAGCATTGCAAGGAAAGCTGTCCAGTCCTGTCAGCGTCGATTTTGGCGCCAACCCCAAGTTTCTTCTCGGCTCCATTGCCATGGAACTTTCTGCCAAACATCCGATGCTCTCGGGCGAGCTGTCCGCAAACGTGAAAGGCAGCATGCAGGCGGATCTTGAGGACCGGAATGCGAACCTCGACTTCAAAGCAACGATCGACGACAGCAAGATTGCCGGCACGGTGACAGTGAAAGATTTCAGCCACCCCGCCTACACGATCAACCTGGACATCGACCGCCTGCCTCTGGATCGCTATATCGCCACCGAGTGGATCGGGCGTTATCAGGAAGACGCCACACGGATCGATCTATCCGGGATAAGGGACATGAGTCTGACCGCCGGTTTGCATGCCGGCGCGATGAAGTTGGGCAGGCTGGAAGCCAGCAAGGTATCCGCAGTAGTCAATATCGAGCAATCCATGCTCACGATAGAGCCGCTGACAGCCAGAATTTATGGCGGCACGCTTGCCGGCAGCATCAACCTGGCCGCGCAGGCTATGCCGCAGATCACGATCAAACAAAATCTGACAGGCATTCAGGCCGGCGCGCTGTTTGCAGGCAGCGCGGGAGCCGGCAAACTCACGGGCAAAGGCGACATGGCAGTGGACCTCAGCGCGGAAGGCAGCAAAATCGGCGAGCTGCGCCAGTCGCTGAACGGCAGCGCCTCGCTGGCGCTCGCGAACGGTTCTATAACGGGCATCGATCTGCGCGCCGCGCTGATCGAGGGCAAGGATGACTTGGGGATCAAGGGCGGCGCTCATGCACACGAATTCAGGTTCAGCGAACAAACAGGTTATTCCGGGTTGAAAGCTGTGTTCAATATCAAGGGCGGCGGCAGCCAGGGGAACAGTTTCGAGATGAGATCTGCACAGTTCCGGGTTGCGGGCGAAGGCGAATTCGATTTTGCAACCGGCATGATCGATTATCATCTTGCCGCCACGGTTGCCCCGGCGCTCAGCCGTCGCAGCGCGGGGGATTTGGAAGCGTTGAAAGGGGTCACCGTGCCGATCGGCGTGAGCGGGCCGTATACCGCTCCTTCCATTACTTTGGATTTTGCTGCTGCCAGCGGCGAAGTCGTGACTAAGAGACTCGCAGCCAGGGCAGCCTCGGAACAGGCGGCAGCAAAACAGGCAACCGCTGAAAGCGATAGTTCAACCGCAAAACGCGCGGTTCCGTCCAAAAAGCATTTAAGAAAGCCCGCCAAAAACATCCGGCCCGGCCCGGAATAATCGTGATTATGGAAAGCAGGTCGAAAACTTGTATACGCTAGAAGCCGAATCAGATAAAGTTGCCTGACCTATTCACCGGAGTAAATTTGCATACCCTGTTCCTATTGATATAATCGCCGGAAGTTAAAAGACCCGGTCCTGCAGTTGCAACTGACACAACCACGAAAGGGGAATTACATGTTCTTAGCAATCTATTATGTGGTCGCCATCACCGTGCTGATATTGCACTTCACCGGTTTTCTCGCGAGAAACAATTTGGAGTGGCTGGTGCTGGTGCTGGCCGTTTCAGTCATACCCGCGGTTATATTCCTTTAGCCATCATTCGTTCGTTTCGGTCCATCGCAGAGTACCGGTTGCTGCGAGAGAATTCATCCCGAATCTCAAGGACGTTGGAAGTTAAACAGAACCGGCATCATTTAACTGTCATTCGCAGTTATTCCACTAGAGTCCATCAGCCCGTCGCCTGGGTTTTGGCAGCTTAGGGCACACTAGTCGGCAGTTTCGGCAATTTTCACGGGTCGCTGCGTAAAGCCGGAGATTTTGACATCCGCTGCGTCGCGGTAAAATACCGTATGACGCGAGGCGATGAGGAGACCTGGATCTGACCGCTAAGGCCGTGGATGCACTTTTGCGGGAGATCGAGCGGCTGCTGGCATTGAAAATCAACGGAACCCTTCCGGATGGAAAGGGCCCGGTATATTGACGTACCCGCGTGCATCTGTGCCGCGCTCTGGATCAAACGGCCAGTTTCGCATTCGCCGCATCCACCGCGACACCACGTTTGATCGGCGCCTTGGCGCGACCCAGCACATCGTCCAGCGCGCTCAGGCACAGCCGCACATTGCTCGGGTTGCTGGCGTGTCCCATCAGGCCGATGCGCCACACCTTGCCGGCCATCGCTCCCAGGCCTGCGCCAATTTCCAGCTGATAGTCGGACAACAGGGTCGAACGCACCCTGGCTTCGTCCACGCCTTCCGGCACGGCGATCGCGTTCAGTTGCGGCAATCGTTCCGTTTCCGGCACCACGAACTTCAGCCCCATCGCTTCCAGTCCAGCGCGCAGCGCGAGATGATTCTTTTGATGGCGTGCCCATGAGTTTTCCAGTCCTTCTTCCTGCAGGATCACCAGCGCTTCATGCAAACCATACAGCGCGTTGATCGGTGCGGTATGGTGGTAGGCGCGCTTGGTTGCGCCGCCCCAGTAACCCATCACCAGATTCAGATCCATGAACCAGCTCTGCACCCTGGTCTTGCGATTCCTGATCTTTTCCAGCGCGCTCGCGCCAAAGCTGACCGGGGAAAGGCCGGGCGTGCACGACAGGCATTTTTGCGAGCCGGAATAGATCGCATCGATGTTCCATTCGTCCACTTTGACCGGCGTTCCGCCCAGCGAAGTGACCGCATCCACGATGGCCAGGCAATCATGCTTGTGCGCGATCTCGACCAGCGTCCTCGCATCGGACAGAGCGCCGGTGGAAGTTTCCGCCTGGACGAAGGCGACGACCCTGGCGTCCGGATTGGCCTTTAGCGCATCCTTCAATTTTTGCGGATCGACCGCGCGCCCCCATTCGTCCTGCACTATCACCGCGATGCCGCCGCAGCGTTCGACATTCTCCTTCATGCGCCCGCCGAACACGCCATTCTGGCAGACGATGACCTTGTCACCCGGTTCCACCAGATTGACGAAGCAGGTTTCCATGCCGGCAGATCCGGGTGCGGAAACCGGCATGGTCAATTCATTCTCTGTCTGGAAGGCGTATTTGAGCAGCACCTTCATCTCGTCCATCATGGCCACGAATACCGGATCGAGATGGCCGATGGTCGGGCGCGACATGGCTTCCAGCACGCGCGGACTGACATCGGATGGGCCCGGCCCCAACAAAACGCGCTGAGGCGGGTGGAACGATTTGATCGTCATGCAATTTCCTTTCTGTGTTTTAAGATTAACGTCGATTGATGCTAGCTATTCTCCAACAACTCTATCCAGTGCTTCACCGGCACCTCGCTTGCGCTCGCCAGATGCATCTGGCAGCCGACATTCGCCGTTACGATGACTTCGGGTTTGCTGGTTTGCAGCGCGGCCAGTTTGTTTTCCAGCAACTGCCCGGATAGTTTTGCCTGCAACAGGGTGTAGGTGCCTGCCGCACCGCAGCACAGGTGGCTGTCCGCGACAGGAGCCAGTTCATATCCGCAGCGTTGCAGGATCGCTTCCACGGTTCCGGACAATTTCTGGCCGTGCTGCAACGTGCAGGAAGAATGATAAGCCACGCGCCTACCCTGACCGGTATGCGCAAATGCATGCAAGTCTTCCCGGTTCAATATCTCGCCCGATATCACTTCACTGAGATCGCGAGTCAGGCTGCTGATGCGCACTGCCTTGTCCGCATACCCGGCATCGTCTTTCAGCGCATGGGCATAATCCTTCACCATCAGCCCGCAACCGCTGGCTGTCATCACGATCGCCTCTGCGCCGCTCTCGACATGCGGCCACCACGCGTCGATGTTGCGCCTCATCATCGCCCGCGCCCCTTCCGGGTCGGACAGATGCTGGTTCAGCGCGCCGCAGCAACCCGCACCGGAAGCGCTGACCAGAGAGATGCCGAGCCGGTCAAGCACCCGCGCTGCGGCCGCGTTGGTGTTGGGCGTGCCCAGCGGCTGGACGCAACCATCCAGCGCCACCATGCGCCGTGTGTGCGATGTGGCCGGTGCGGTCGAAGCGATCTGTTTGATGGGTATCTTTCTCTGCAATTGCTGCGGCAGCAACGGACGGAACATTCGCGCTAGGGTCAGCGCAACGGACATCCTCGCGGTGTAAGGAATGACTGCCAGCATGGACTTGCGCAACAATTTTCCGGCGAATGATCGCGGCGCAAGTTTTTCGGCCGTCTCCCGGCCGATGTCGATCAGGCGGCCATAACGCACCCCGGAAGGGCAGGTGGTCTCGCAGGAACGGCAAGTCAGGCAGCGATCCAGATGCAAACGGGTCTTGTCGCTGGACTTTCCGCTTTCCAGCATCTCCTTGATCAGGTAGATCCGTCCGCGCGGGCCGTCCAGCTCGGATCCCAGCAACTGATACGTCGGGCAGGTCGCATTGCAGAATCCGCAGTGCACGCAGGTCCGCAGTATGGCATCGGCTTCAGCGATATCGGGATTGCCCAGCAATCCCGCAGAAAAGGAAGTTTGCATTTAAAGATCGGCGTACATGCGGCCGCGATTGAAAATGTTCTTCGGATCGAAGCCGGCCTTGATGCGATGGTGTAGTTTCAGCAAAGGCGGGGACAGCGGCTCGAATACCTCGGTCTGATCCATCCTTGAATTGTCGCGGGCATCGTTACGAAACATCGAGACATACCCTCCCGCAAGTTTGACGCGATGGCGGATTGTGCCGATATCTTCATCGCTGTAAAGCCAGCGTTGCGCGCCTCCCCAATCCAGCAGCCATGAGCCTTCGATGTGAAGCGGCGCGGCGGCGGGTTTGACCATGATGCGATAAAGAGCGCCATTACCGTTCCGCAAGTGCCCGCCGAAGAAAGGCAGTTCGTGTTCGCGCAACGCATGCCACAATGCATCGGCATCCGGTATCTCGTCTCCGGGGATCTTGTTGCGGGCTTCCCTGACCGCTTGCGCGCTGCCTGAGATGCGCACATAACATTTGTCGCCGTGATAACAAGCTCCATCCACCGGATAGGGTTTGCCGAGCAAAGCGCTCATGCTTGCTATGGCCTCGGCCGGGCTGCATTCCCGCGCGACGGTGATACTGGCCGGCGGTCGCGGCAGCACTTTCAGGCTGACCTCCAGGAGGATGCCCAGCGTGCCAAAGGCGCCGGCCATCAGGCGAGAGACATCGTAGCCGGCGACGTTCTTCATCACCTGTCCGCCGAAGCTCAGTATCTCGCCGTGGCCGTTCAGCAATTTGCATCCAAGCACGAAGTCGCGCGCCGATCCGCTATAAGGGCGGCGCGGCCCGGACAGTCCACAGGCGATGGTTCCGCCCAGCGTCGCATTGCTTCCGAAATGCGGCGGTTCGAATGCCAGCATCTGGCTGGCTTCGTCCAGCGCTGCTTCGATCTCTTGCAATGTCGTGCCGCAGCGCGCTGTCAGCACCAGCTCGCTCGGATCGTATTCGACGATGCCGCGATTGGAACTGACATCGATCTGCATTTCGTGACGGGCATGCCCCAGAAAGGATTTGCTGCCGCTGCCGAGGATGTCCAGCGGTGTCGCATCTTGCAGGGCATCCATTACCTGCTGCTTCAAGGCGGCGCTGATGTCACTCACGGGCATCAGAAGCGCTCCAGCTCGGGGTGCGGCAGTTGCCCATGATGGACATGCATTGCGCCGAATTCGGCGCAGCGATGCAATGTCGGGACCGCCTTGCCGGGATTGAGCAGGCCGGCCGGATCGAATGCGGCCTTGACGGCATGGAACTGGTTCAGCTCGGCGCCGCGGAACTGGGTGCACATGGCATCGATCTTCTCGATGCCGACGCCGTGTTCCCCGGTGATGGTGCCGCCGACTTCCACGCATAGTTCAAGGATTCGTCGGCCGAGTTCTTCGGCGCGATGCAGTTCGCCTTCCCGGTTGGCATCGAACAGGATCAGCGGATGCAGATTGCCGTCCCCGGCGTGGAACACGTTGGCGACCGCCAATCCGGATTCTTTCGACATTTCGCCGATGCGGCGCAGCACGCGAGGCAATTGGTGCCGCGGGATGGTGCCGTCCATGCAGTAATAATCCGGGGAGATGCGCCCCACCGCGGGAAAAGCGGATTTGCGGCCTTTCCAGAACAATTGCCGTTCGGCTTCGTCTGCCGCGGTACGCACTTCGGTCGCTCCGCTACCGTTCAATATCTTTCGCACCGCCAGGATGTATTCGGAAACCTCCGCGTTGGTGCCGTCCAGTTCGCACAACAGGATCGCCTCGGCGTCGCGCGGATAGCCCGCATGCACGAAATCTTCCGCCGCCCGGATCGCGGGCTTGTCCATCATTTCCAGTCCCGCGGGGATGATGCCCGCGGCGATGATCGCGCCTACCGCCTTGCCGGCCTTCTCCACATCGTCGAATGCCGCGAGCACGACCTGCGCGCGCTCGGGTCTGGGCAGCAGTTTCACGGTGACTTCGACGATGATGCCGAGCATGCCTTCAGACCCGGTCATCAGCGCCAGCAGATCATAGCCGGGGGAATCCAGAGTCTCCGCGCCTATGGTCAGCAGTTCGCCTTCCATCGTGACCACCTTCAGCATCAGGATGTTGTGCACGGTGAGCCCGTACTTCAGGCAATGCACGCCGCCGGAATTTTCCGCGACGTTGCCGCCGATCGTGCAGGCGATCTGCGACGAGGGATCGGGCGCGTAATAGAGCCCGAACGCCGCCGCCGCTTCGGATATCGCCTGGTTGCGCACGCCCGGTTGCACGGTCGCCATGCCATTATGGGGATCGACGTGCAGTATGTTTTTGAATTTTGCCAGGCTCAGCAGCACGCCATCAGACAAAGGCAACGCACCGCCGGAAAGGCCGGTGCCCGCGCCGCGCGCCACCACCGGCACCTGATGCGCATGGCACAGTTGCATGATTTTCTGAACCTGCTGTATCGTTTCCGGCAGCACCACGGCCATGGGCAGCTGCCGGTAGACCGCCAGCCCATCGCATTCGAACGGATGCAGATCTTCAGCGTCGGCCAGCACGGATTCGGGTGGCAGGAAACTGCGCAACGCCCCGATCAGGCGGTTGTTCGATTCAGTGGCAGGAGCGGCAATCTTTTCATGTTGATGCGGCAAGGGAACTCCGAAGACTTCTTTTAATAGGTTTTATAAGGTAAGCATAGTAAATTAGTAAAGTATAAAATTCCAGCGGCATGTGCGGTGCATTCGATGCCATGCGACCGGATAGGCAGGTTGCTGCAGTTCGTGCCGGGCTGGCGAAAGCAATTGTCGTTGGTGCAGTCATTTGCTGGAATCATGGGCGGATCTGGCGATCTCGGCGCGCATGTCATCGATATACGAAGAGATCACTTTGTGTATGTGGTTCTTTTGCTTTGCGGTCAGCAGCGCATGGATACTGACGATCATTTCATCCGACGCCCGCTCAAGAGCCTGCATGGCAAGCTGCTGCTGTGGCGTTCTGGTTTCTTCGGGCGTGAAGATCCACGATGAGATGAACGCGGCGATTTTTTCCTCGCCGGCATGGCCGTTCATAAGGGCCATCAGCTTGTTTTGATTGTCTTGCCGATTCCGGATGTACTGATCGACCACGACAGGGATATGGCGGCTCATATCCCGGATCTGTCGTTCCTGTCCGGCATTCAAGTCTCCGGCCAGCCATTCGATGAAATTCACGGTCTTGTTGGCGCGTTTTTCCAAATACGCATCGCGGCTTGCTTTCAAATACTCGTCCAGTTGCTGCTGGTTTTCCTCGGCAAGATGTTTTTCCAGTTCCTGTATCTGTCCGCTATCCAGCATGCTCAGCATTTTTGCGGCGGGATCGATGGCCGGCGCCATGGTGATTTGGTACAGGTTGACCAGCTGTTTCCTCAATAAGGCAACCTCTTCGACCTTCAACTGTCCTTGATATTGCGCTGCCCCGTTCAAGTTCTGCAGAAACAGGATGTACTCTGGCAGCGCGTTTTTCCGATGCCATTGCATATAATCGGTGACATCCTGGCGGATCTGTTCTTTCTGCCGGGCATTGAAGGTAGTGTAGCTGCTGATTTTATGTTGCAAATACCAATCGGCGTTGCGATAAAACAGGCTGACCGTGCTGCAGCCGCAGATGAACAGCGTAATGGCCAGAACGAAGAGGAGTGGTTTTTTCATGGCCGATGGTTGTTCCGGTGATTTGTCGCGCGAGAAGGTCGGCATGTTATCCCGGATACCAGACCCGGTCGGGATTTCGAAGGCACTGAATGAGGTGTCGGGCATGTACTGGCTGTCCCTGTGGCTTGGTCCGGTTCGCCAATGACCGGCGTTGTGGACGAATGGTTCAATATTAATGCAGGAATGGATGGGAGACGGGTTTATGTCCAACAAGATGTGGGACGAGAGATACGCGGGTGAAGATTATCTGTTCGGCACCGAGCCGAATGTATTTCTGTTGTCGCAGCGGCATCTGCTCAAACCGGGCATGAGCTGCCTGGCGGTCGCAGACGGCGAAGGACGCAACGGTGTGTGGCTGGCTCAGCAGGGATTGCGGGTGTTGTCGGTCGAGGCATCGGCAGTCGCGCTGGAAAAGGCGAAAGCGCTCGCGCGTCAGCGCGGAGTGAGGATCGATTTCGAGCGGGCCGATCTTGCGCGCTGGCAATGGGGTGAGAACCGCTTCGATGCGGTCGCGGCGATCTTCATCCAGTTTGCTCCGCCCGCGCTGCGCGAGCAGATGTTCGCGGGTATCAAGCGCTGTTTGAAGCCGGGGGGCCTGTTGATCCTTCAGGGCTATACGCCGCGCCAGCTCGAATACAAGACCGGCGGACCGCCGCTGGCTGAGAATATGTACACGGAAACTTTGCTGCGCAACGCGTTCGGGGAAATGGAAATCCTACATCTGCGCGAGCATGACGACCACATCGGCGAAGGCTCCGGGCACCGGGGCATGTCTGCATTGATCGATCTGGTGGCGCGCAAACGCAGATGATGGTTCGAGTGGATGCTGCGTCCTTGCCAGTGACTCAGTGACGGGGCGCCAGATCGCCCAGCGCATCCAGCAGCGGGCCGAGGAATTCTTCGTAATGGCGCCAGCGTTCAACCGACGATGTGTAGATCGGCTGGCGTACCTGGGTGACGCTCGCAGTGCGGATCGAGCGTTTGGTGTTGTGGAAATCCAGGCAGGCTTCGTTCCACTCCAGCCCGCAATATGCGATCAGTTTCCGTGCCTGTGCTTCCTGGTCGGCCACGATGTCTTCGTATTTCACGTCGAGAAAAGCGCCGGCAGGCAGCACGTTGCGCCAGTGCTGCATCAGCCGCGCATACTGCACATAATACCGCCCGAGTTCCGCCAGATCATAGGTATGTTCCTGCTTGCGGTTGAACAGCCGCGTGTAGCATGACAAACACGTGTCGACCGGATTGCGGTTGACATGGATGATCTTTGCGTTCGGCAGCATCAGATGGATCAATCCGACCGCGAAGTAATTCGCCGGCATCTTGTCGGTGATGCGCTCGGCTTCGGGGGTGCGCCGCTTCAAACCGGCGGCATATTCCGCGCCCCATGCCGCCAGTGTTTGCCGGTCGAGCGCGCGCAGGTTGTCAGGAAAGGGGATGGCTGTTGTCACGCCGGCGAT